>Ga0180732_1000077_pt1 | contig 103020 bp, 101 predicted proteins | sample KR11_01MetaG_FD_148674 | JGI IMG/M metagenome (GOLD analysis project Ga0180732, IMG submission 148674) | Groundwater microbial communities from the Olkiluoto Island deep subsurface site, Finland - KR11_0.1 MetaG | ecosystem: Environmental > Aquatic > Deep subsurface > Groundwater | place... | reverse complement strand
GGATATTTCTAGCCGTGTCCAACAAATCCTGATTGCCCGCAACCGCGCCCAAGCCAAAGCTGGCGATTCACTGGTCTCTGCTAAAGTGCTGCCGGTTGTCTTGATCTTTATCTTGATTTATCTCAGTCAGGATCCAATGGTGCGCTCTTCTTTGATTGCACTCCCCGTTCAAATCGTTATTGGGGTCACGATGGCAGCTATGGTGGGTGGATATTTCATCATTCATTCAATGATCATGGAGGCTGTTTAGATGACCGCTTTAATTTACCTCACTGGGATTGCTGTCTTTGCGTTGGTCATCTACCTGACGCTTGAACTGGCACCTGCTGCACCTACCGGGCGTTTGTCTGAGATTCTTACTCCCGCCGATGGCGTCGTCCTAACCGGGTGGCGCAAATCCCTGTCTCCCCTAGATAAACCGGTCTCTAAATGGACGCCAGTTGGTTTTCTTCGAAAAACGCGTGCAGATTTGTATTGGGCGCATATTGGAGAGCGTTGGAATGATTGGAAAGAAGTGCAATTTACCTCCTTGCGAGTGGCTTTAGCCGTAGCAGGATTTGGATTAGGGATGGTTGCTACTGCAGAACCTGTGTTCGCACTGGTAGGTGGGTTGGTCGGGTTTCAATATCCTGCCATGTCAATGGGTGGCGTTGCCCGCCGTTATCGTCGTCAGTTCATTGCTCAGCTTCCAGAATATGTTCAACTGGTTTCAGCCCAGATGTCAGCAAATGTCTCGATGGAAGAAGCCCTGCGGCGCACCTCGCAAGCACAAAGTCTTGTTGGTAAATGGATGCGATGGGTACTTCAAATGGCGCAGGGTCGTGACCTGATCGAGCAAATGCAGCGTGAAGCCCAGGAATCCCATCTTCCAGAGTTGATTGGAATGTCTGTCCAACTGGAATTCATCCGAAGGGGCACAGCTCAGCAGGAACTGATGGGACAACTGGCCACCAGTATTGCGGCCGACTACATCGGCAGTGCTGAGCAGCGGGCTGAAAAAGTAGGTGCAGAACTTGTTATCCCGATGGTGATTTTCTATTTCCTGCCATTCCTGGTAACTCTGTTGGCCGTGATTGGCTGGCCGATTTTCCAGAATCTCGGTGCAATGTGATGCTAAATAACCCCGTTCACTGCGTTCAGGGGCGTTCCGGTCGTCTGCGCGACCTGGCTGGTTTTGGTTTCTTTCTCTTTGCCGCGCTCATTTCTGCGATGTCTGCCTGGCAGCACCCCTCGATCCTGACCTGGCTGTATGCAATTCACAACGGGTTATTGGCTTTCTTTTATACCCGTCGAGCACCGGCAAAACAATATGATCGCACCGGTCTATGGTTAGGAATGATCGCTGCCTTCCTGCCGACGTTTACCACTACTACTAGCCACACCGCATGGTACTTCCTGTTCCCTGCACTGGCAGGGTACGTTTTGATTTTGTGGTCGCTCATAACGCTAGGACCGCGATTTGGCGTCGCACCCGCGGATCGAGGCTTGACAAGCCGGGGTCCTTATCGACTCTTGCGACACCCAATGTATCTTGGTGAATTGTTGTTTCGGGTGGCCATGGTTTTTAGTTCACCACAGCTCTTTACTGCAATCATTTTGTCACTGGTACTGGTGTTCATTCAATGTTGGCGAATCCTGCGGGAAGAGAAAATGATCGAAGGATACACCTGCTATATGCGCATCGTCCCCTGGCGGCTTATTCCTGGACTCTGGTGAAAAATGGCAAGAAATCTATCTAACCTTTGCTTTGGAATGGCTTTGAGCTGTTCCCTGCTCATGAAAATCTTTACGGTTCCGGAAGAATTGATCTGGTTAGCCGTGTTTAGTGTGGCTGCATCTGCCATTCTGACCAATTTTATGTTGATTCGATCTATGGGTATCGCCGGGATCAGTGGGTTATCAATTATCTATTTCAAATTAGGAAGTAGTTCGCTTCCTGGAACTGTCCTGACAATTCTAACCAGTGTCCTTTTGATCGCAGCGGTTTTCATGGCGATCTACGCAGACATATCTTTACCAAAAAACAGTAACCAAGGAGACGAAAAAAAAGCATGAAGCTCAGTTTTAGAAATTCCTTCAAGTTATATCGGAATGCGACACTGATCGTTTTGATAGGCGCACTCCAACCGGATCGAGACGTGCTGGAAGTCCTCTCACAGAATGGGAACCTTATGGTTCGGGAGGCTTTTACGACCCGCGGCGTTTTACAGGACCTGACCGGTGTTCAAATGGTGATTCTCGGAGATTTAATTTCTCTCCCGGACGTATCCAATGAGGTACTACAGAGTGCATTGGATCGAAGCGGAATCCCGGTGGTATCGCAAGAGGGATTCCTTGCTGATCCATCTGAGTGGCTGGGACGAGCCCGCCTGACCAGCGCTAAACAGATCTCATTCTTACCTGCAAGGCAAGTCAATCTTGTAAATTGGTCCGGGGGTGTAGGTAAAACTACTCTTGCGATGGCGGTCTGTAAACGTTTCGTGCAAAACACCGGGCTACCGGCGGCTTTGCTCGAACTCAGTATGGGGGGAAGTGCACTCCATGCTAGGGTTTCACCGGACTTACCTGAGTTTTTTGCCATTGCCACTCATAAAGAGACCCCGGCACTCTGGAATGGGGTGAGCTTATATCCCATGGATGGCCGTACCATCGATGTCCTATGGAGCGAAGACCCGCAAGGTGTCCGAAATTTACTGACAGAAATCCAACGGAAACACACTCTGTTTGTCGTGGACTGCTTTCCGGGACATCCTCTTTTCGCTGAGCTATCCAAACCCAAGACTGGGTTGGTCAACGTCGTGGTCACCTCTCCCCGTGACGATGCCATCTTGCAGGCCAGACGATTGATCAACGAAATACCAGAACCCCGGCATTTGGTATTGAACATGGCGAAGTCTGTAGCGGACCGTGCTGAAGGCGGCATGTCGATTGTTCTACCTTACAACGAAACTTGGGCTCAGTCCCTTGACCCACGCCTGGCTGATCCTATCCTGGAACTGGCTTATTCAGGTTGGAAACGGAGGAAATCATGAACCGAACGACCCAATTTATTATCGGCCTTATTGCGGTAGTCGTTGCGCTGGGCGCAGGCTTTTACGGGCGCAATCTCTACCTGAAAGAAGTATCCACTTACCAGGTGCCTGTTCCGATCAGCGCTATCCCAGCTTATACCGTTCTCAATGCGGACATGTTCCAAATGCGGGAGATGCCGCGCACGATGGAATCCTTACCTTATTTCCAATCCATTCAGAGCCTGGGTGAAAAGATTAGCACAGTTCCGCTGCCGGCTGGTCTGCCGGTGGCTCAGGTTAACGCAGTTCCCATTGCACAGTTTCGTCTTGCGGATGCAGCTTTTGAGGTGCTATCTATCCCGGTTGAACCTGTCTCTGCTGTGGGTGGACAGATCCGCATTGGAGAACGAGTTAATCTTTATCAGGTGCTTCCCGAGAAAATCGACCCTGAGAACACAGCTATTTCGGCCAACGATCAGCCCACCTTCAAGGTAGAGCTCATCGCCGAGAGCATTTTGGTGGTAGATGTCCGCAATGCCCAGGGTGTTGCTGCCGAATCGAACCAGAAGAGCGAGGATAATTCGGCCTTCGGTGGCAGTCCTCAAAATGAACAGGTGCAAATTCTCACCTTGGCGGTGAAACCAGAAGTTGTGGATCTCATTCTCAATGCGGTTGCTGTAAGCAAGAAACAAGGAGGTTTGCTATGGACAACCCTGGCACTTCCCTGATTCATCCTTCCTCGCCACCATATATTCAACCATTGATTCAGTCTGACCTGACTTTGATTGAACGAGTGCGTGAAGAATTGGTCTTGCGTGGGATCAATCCTCCCAGCTGGCGTGAAGCAGATCCCGAAAAGCGCCGCCGATTTTTTGATGAGGTGCGCTCCATCCTGATCGATCAAGGTGAGGACCGCATTGCAGTCAACCGAAATGCTCAAATCATCACCGATGCCTTATCCGGTGTTGGCTTGCTCGATCAACTTCTACGAGATCCGTATGTGGAGGAAATATTCGTCCGAAATGGGGTAGTGGCGGTGGAATATGACGGCAGCTTCTATCATCTGGGAAAACTGGCAGATGATAGGTATTTCGAAAACCTGGCAGTGCATGTTGCCGATCAAGGCGGAGCCACCCTAAGAGGCGACCGGCCGGCAGTACTAATTGATCTCCCTGGAGGAGAGCGATTTACTGCCATTGTTCCACGCCTGTCTACGGAAGGAACCGCAATCAATATCCGTACTTTCGGGCGGCGGGTGCGAACGCTGGAAGAAATGGAACAAACCGGCACATTTACCAAAATTAACCCTTCTGACCTGGAGGTGGTCCAAACTTTCGCCATAAACTCAGAAAAAAGTACGGGGTCTGAATCCTCTCGCCGCTTCCAGTCCTTGCAAAACACTCCAGATCGGTTTCTGGCCTGGATGGTATCCACATTATCTGGCAGCCTGATGATTGCCGGTGAAATGGGTTCAGGTAAGACGACTTTGCTCAATGCCCTTTCTGGTTTCTTACCCGTTTCGGCACCGATTGCTGCGCTGGAAACCTTTCGAGAATTGGAGATTCAGCATCCCTTTTTACTGCGCACTGTCGCGCCAGCAGAACTCTCACCTGGCACACCCGGGGTGACTTTGGATTGGGTTTTGAACGTCATTTACACACGCATGAACCCCGCCGCAATTCTGGTGGGAGAGGTTGTTGGAAATGAAGCACTGCAGTTCTTAAAAGCTACCTGTCTGGGACGCAAGGCGTTGACCACCATTCACGGCGGAACCATTGAGGAAGCCTTGATGCGCCTGGAGCAGCTGGCCCTGGCAGCCGCACCAGAATTGGGGTTGGCAGCCGTGCGCTCGATGGTTGCGATGGGCTTGGACGTGGTCGCCTTGATGGGAAGAGTCAACCGCTCAGGGAGAATTCAACGCACCTTACAAGCCATTGCGACGATCAAAGGAATTGATGCGACCGGGAATTATCGTTTGGATTATCTCTACCGGGCAGAAGGTGAACAGAACACCCCTGTCTTTGAGCTGGCTTATCAGCAGATGGAGGGAATGAAATGAACCGCTTCTTAAAGTGGATCCTTATCGTTGTATTTCTACTTGTTGTCGTAGGATGCCTGGTTTTTGTTTTCGTGAATCTCAATGCTTCTATGAAGGTGGATCCAACACCTATAAAAGTTGAGGTTTCGGAGGATGTTAATAGAGCAAAGCAGGATTTGGAAGACAAATTGCGGAATGCTCCCTGGCAGGGGCTGCGGTTTATTCGAGAAGAACGAACCTGGCGGTTTTACGGAGTGGCAGGCGAGACCAAGCAAATTGATTTCATCCAACCATTCAGTTTAGTTAAAGTCTATTACCTCGAAGCGGATGGTGATCTGAGCTTTACCTGGGCAGCGACGGAAATCCAATTTGCAGGAAAGCCTGCATATTCTCTGATATCTCAACCCATTCGGAAAAGTCAATTGATAGCAGTCCAATTAAAGGGTGATTATGTCACCCAGAACGGGGTGTATTGGGAGGATTGCGATTCCGAGTATTGTCATCTGGCTCAAATGATCGACACCATGCTCGTGCTCGATGACCAGGGAACCGGTTTATCTAACGGGTTTATCCGCTATGGCTGGGAACCGCCGACCTATCCCTATTACGGCTTCCTGTGCTGGCAAATTGTATCCGCAGAAAACAACCAGGAAATTCTCCTGACTACCAAGTAAAGAGAGCGAATATGGAACCGAGCAATTATCAGAAAAACATTCAATCTATCACCAACCCTGAAACTGGACAGCAGGAATTTCAAGATTACCAGCATCCTCTAGCCCGTAATGATGGGATGGTGATGTTGAGCCGGCACTTGATGTCGGTCAGTTTAGGCCGGTGGCTGCGTTCATTTGAGATCGTCATTTACAAGGATGGAAATCCGCAAAACCTGACTATTGAAAATCTAGCTCTCACAACCATTGGCAAACTTTCCCACAGCCCGCAGCATAATGCGGTAATTTTGGTTTGCCCTTACTGTGGATTACCTTTCAAGGTTACCCCTTCCCATAAAAACCGGCGCATCTATCACAGTGATGCTTGCCGAAGGATGGCAGACCGGAAATTTGTGATTGATCCGGAGGAATTACGCCAATTGGTATGGGAAATCCCTACTACCCAGATTGCTAACTTGTATGGTGTTTCAGACAAAGCAGTTGAAAAGCGTTGCCGTGCCTTGGGCATTTCCAAACCACCGCGGGGTTATTGGGCTAAACATGAACATGATTTAGCCCTCCAGGAGGAAGGGGAGTGAGTCCATTTCGATTACTAATTGATGCCGGGGCGGTATTTCTGGCTGTTGGCATTTTTCTGACGCTTTACAACACTTTGCTGACAGGTATTGAAATTGTTGTGAAAACTTGGCGCAGGACATTTATGTCTTGGGTAGGCCGGCGGCTGCGTGCCATGGGTGTCATTCAAGAAAAGCCATATCAGGCACACCACGAATTGGATTGGAAACGGTTGGCATTGCTCATTGCGACACCCATGTTGGCAATGGCTGTCCACGATTTGATGCTTTCACCTCTTGTCCTGATGATCGGAATGGCCATCCTGGCATGGATCAACTTTCAACAGAAGCAGGTCGAACGAGCACAAATCAATGAGGATGCTGAAACGGTCGCTTTGCAGATCCGATCTTTGATGAGCGTTGATCACTCTCTCCTTAATGCTCTGACGCAAGTCAAATTGCCTGTGGGGGCAATGAACCGCGCCGTTGAGCAGGTTGCCAGCCGTTTGCGGATGCATCAAGCACCTAACCAGGCAGCCCAGGCGCTAAAGGGATTACCCGGTAATGTCACATCGAGGCTTTCAGCTCTGATTGCTAATAACGCCCAGCTCACCGACGAAATTCAGGACGAGTTGCTCGTTTCCCTTGAGCAGGAAGCGCACCGCCAAAAACTGCTACGCTCCAAGACTCGCCAGACGCTTTCGCTGGTGCGTGGAACGATCCGGCTCTTGCAAGGTGTGGTTGCCGCATCGATTTCTTTTGTGGTGTTGTCTCCAGCCTGGCGTGATTTTTTCTTGCAAGACATCTCCCATCGGGTGTTACTGGCTGTCATGATCTGTGGGGTCGTACTAGCCAGCCTATATTTTGAGTACGAAGTCTACCAATTGAGCTATGGAGAGGTCTAGTGTGACGATCTCAATCCACAAAACGGGAAAGAATCTCAAGCAACGTTCGGCGCAGCCGCCCACGTTACCGCTTGACCGCCTCGTCCAGGCGGGGATTGTAAAGCCAAAACAAGAATATTCCGAGCTGCGTTCACGTCTCGGTCAAGGATTAAACCACAATCAGGACATGCATGAACACGAACCGACAACTCTTTAGAAACAATACGCCCACATTTGCTACAGATCTGCGAGGTATTGCGCGGGTTAACAGCCACCACTTGAACACCAGCTTCTTCCGCTTTGTATTCAAGAAATTGCCGCAACTCACCCAAACTTGCATCATGCGAAGATCGGGAAAGGTGTCGATTGTGATTCATAAACGAAAGCGACAAATCTTCGATAGCAACCAGGTCAAATTCTCTAACCAAATGGTTAGCCACCTTGTGCAAATAATCGCTGCGCTGATTGGCAATGTGTTCATGCAAGGAGGCGATTCGAGAAAAAGTCTGCTTTTGCCTTTGACTGTTTTTCGTTTGGCGAGAGGCGTGCCGCTGCACACAGCGCAACTTCAGCAGATTATCTTCCAACCAACGAGGATTATTGATCAGGGTTCCATTAGAGAGAGCAATGAGATTTTTCAAACCCAAGTCTATGCCAACTTGTTTGTCCTTCGCTTGATGCAATGCGATTTGTTCAGGCAACTTTACCATGAGGCATACATACCATCGAGTGTTAATTTGTTTTATTACAGCGTGTTTTATTTCAGAATTCTGCGGGATAGGGCGATGGAAGCACATTCTTACTTCACCCACGTTCTGAATATAAAAGTGTTTACGCCCATTTTCACCTTGACGCAGCTTGCAGCCGTCGCCATAAGTGTATTCAATGCTCTTAAAACGATTGCGACCTTTGAAACGTGGGAAGCCTGGCGTTTCACCAGCTTTCAATCGACGAAAGAACGCTTGGAACGCCTTGTCCACACGGCGCAACAATTGTTGCAGACTAGAAGTGTTCAACTTGCCAAAGGTTTCAGGATTACCTCGGCGCAAGTCTCGAAAGTGCGCCCACTGCGCGGAGTAGCCTATTCCCTTACCCATTTCTTGGTAGGAAGTGATACGTTGCTCCAAAGCAGCATTGTAGATCGATCTGGATTGCCACAATAGGAAGTCCAGGGCTAGTATTTGCTCTTTGTTTGGACGAAGGAGGTATTTATACGTGCGCATCACAGAACAATTGTACTATAAAACTGTTGTAATGGATCAAAAATCTCATCGCTGGAAGGAAAGGGTGTGGTCTAATCTGCTGCTTTTAGGCAGCATTTCCCACCGATAGACTTTTATGGATACCTTTTCCCTGGTGGTGGGCTTTAGTCTGGCAATCGGAGTGGGCATGGTTGCCAATACCGTAATTTCCATAATTTTTGAAACAGGAAGGAGGCTTAGCCGCCCAGTCCGGCATGGACGATTACATGCACTCGGACTTGGCAACAATGACCAATACGAAGAGAAAAGAACAGAAGAAGCAATTCTAGGATTCGGAGGCATCCCCTGGGGAACCCTCTATGCGGGTGCAGCCCTGATCGGCTTGGTTCTTTTGGCTGTACTAGGTCCGCATCTTCCCAGCATCCGGCTGGGTTTCCTGGCATTGCCTGGCCTAGTATGGTTAGCCAAACGCTACCTGATTCAGCAGCGCAAAAGGTTCATGGTCGGACAAATTCGTCAGTTTCTGATTGATGTGCGTCTGCATATGAGCCTGCAAGGATCGCTCTTGCTGGGATTGGAGAGTATTGGCAGAACCACCCTGGAAACATCAGCGGTATATCAACGCCTGCAAAAGCGATTGAAGGGCAGTTCTGCCCGCAGTGGTTTGGATTTACTCAGCCAACTGGCGGAAGATTTGAAATCCCCTCAGTTGCAGCACGTTGTTCAACGTGTCCAAGCTGCCCAGCAGTCCGGAGGTGTCTCCGATGTTGATCAGGCGATAGCCAGTGTTATTGAAGAGTTGAACGAAGAGATTGGTTACCAGTCAGAAGAACAGATGCAGCGATTGCCCATGCGCATCACCTTACTGGCTATGCCGTTTCTCCTCGGTCCTATCGTTATCCTGTTGTTTTACCCGCTTGTTGATCGCATCCTGAAAACCCTTTCAGGTGTGTCGATTGGCGGCGGTTTCTAATCCCCTATCGCTTCGCGACGGGGACGTACCAGCCCATCTTTTTCAATGCCCCATCCGGGGAAAGGAGACTGTTTATGTTGTTCGATAAGAAAGCATCTGAAATTCCACAATTTGTGGTCGTCCTGGCAATTGCTGTTGTTCTGGGCGCAGTAGCCGTCTGGGCTATCCTGAGCAATATCGGTACCCAGGGCAGTAGTATTGCGGACTGGATCAACAGTATCGCTGTGCCTGCCGCGCATCCATAATCATCGTTCTGTTTGAAGGTGGCCGGCTTTCATTCTAGAAAGCCGGCCAACAATCATCCCCTGATCAAAGAGAAGGAGGAATCATGTTGCATGATCGAAATGGGCAGAGTGTCGTCGAATATATCGTTGTCCTGGCGATTTTTATCGCTCTGGTTGGCGGTGCACTCTGGGAAGTTTTTTCCACTTTGAAGGTCAAGTTCAATGATGTCAATGCTGAAATCGGGTCTTAGGAAAGATCAAAAAGGCCAGGCAGCGGTGGAAGCCTTGCTCGTCCTGATGATTATGGCGTTGGTAATCTTCGGTGGCCTTGAGCTCAGCCGTGGAGTCGCCATCAGGCAAGCTCTGGATAGCAGCACTGGTGCTGCCGTCCGTGCCTTGTCCCTGGATCCCGCTCAATGGAGTTATTCCAGAGACTTGGTTCGGGATGGTACCAATCAGAATGTGATGGGTGAGAGTGTGACTACGACCCTCCAGGTCTTTGATGCAGCCGGGACTTTACGCAGTTCAGCCTGGCTTTCAGGAAGTCCTTTTGGTACGACTTTCATCTTGGAAGCATCTGCTCCGTTCCAGGCGGATATTCCATTTCTATCTGAACCGATCATGACGATAAAGGTTCAGCATTGGGGAATCGTGGAGAGATACCCATGATTTTTGAAAGAAAAGCACAATCTGCTGTGTGGGGATTGCTTACCATCCTGATTCTGGTAGTCATTGCAGGAGGTTTGGTGGATATTTACTGGCTGTATGCGGCGCGTAATTGGGCTTATTCAGTAGCACAAGAAGCTGCACTTGCCGGCGCATCCCGTGGCCGGGATTGGGACACTGTTCTCAATTCCGGTTTTATCCAACTGGATCAAGCCGTAGCCAGCCTTGAAGCTCAAAATTTGGTTAATTCTGCCATGCAGGCACGTGGAATTACTGGATATACCTCTTCAATCCGGGTGTTACCTGACCCCCTTGGCGGAACTGTATCTGGATTTCCACCACGTCCAGTCCGGCTGGGAGAAGGTTTGAGCGACTGGTCAAGCAATGAGCCTGCGGTCGGGGTGTATCTGGAAGTACCAGTTCAATGGACAATTCTGGATATTTTTGGGATTGATTTGAAAACCGTTCGAGTATTCGCGTCTGCCGGGGTTGCTCAATGAAAAAATTATTATCGAATCTAACAACTCGCAAGAAAACAATGTTGGGAATCATCCTGGCGGTTGTGATTGGTCTGGTGATCACCATCTCTGCACTCGCAGATTATGGCCATCCCATTGTTGCATATAATCCAAATCCGGTATCGATCACATTTCCCAGAGCCGGAAAAATTGTCTTATGGAACGTCCTTACATCAGGCTCTCCGGGGTATTTTTCGCGTTATTACTTTATCCGCAATGGCTGCAGGGTAGGTCAAAACTGCACCTATATGGATGTGATCAACAACCAGACTGTGCTTACCCCAATCACGGTTACCGCCGGTGAAACCATCCAGGTTAAGGGCTGCGATTGTTATGGAGGTAACTGTGGTTCTGGTGGGTGTGCTACGCCTCATGTGGGTTGGAAAACACCGCACCATGATTATTTTTGCCCCAATTATTTTTACTCGCAGTACTACAACCCAAGCGCAGGTGGAAGGGACTTTTCCAGCCTGATGACTGCATTTCTGGCTTCTGGGGATACCATCATTGGGACCCCACAATGCTGGGGAGACTGGGATGAAGATAATGCAAATGGTCGGTATGACCATGATTTTGAAGATTTTGTATTGGTTTGGGCATACCGGGATACATTCACAGGTTACCATGATGGGTCGTCTGGAACCGTGCCCCAAGCGCAATGCCGCGCCTATGGCTGGGTGATGCAAGATTCTGCTCCAGGGTTGGATATCAATTATCGCATCCTGGTAGATGGCAATACGGTAGCCAATGGAGTCGCAAACCAATATCGAGCGGATTTGACTGGAACTTGCACAAACGGCACTTGTGGGTTCACTCAAGATTTATGGGGATTGATCTCACCCAATGTCCAACACACCGTGCGGGTTCAGGCACAAAATCCCTATAACGCTTCCTGGTTTGACCTATCGGGAACTAATAAAACGATCCGCTGCTCTCTCCCGCCCAGTGTGGATTTGAAGGCAAACAATCAGGATGGGACGATTCGGTTGACTTCTCCAGCCCAATATACGTTGAGTTGGACATCGACTAATGCGGATGCCTGTTCCGCTTCCGGAAACTGGAGTGGAAGTAAGAACCAAACAGGCTCTTCAAATTACTCCGGTATTACAGTTGGAACCTTTACCTACACCCTAACATGCTCCAATCCAATTGGATCTGCTTCGGACAGTGTTACTGTAATTGTCTACAATCCGCCTGTCGTGGATTTGAAGGTCAATAACCAGGATGAACCGATAACCACTGTCTCCCCTGCCAGCTTTACTCTGAGTTGGGTTAGTAAGGATGCGACCAGCTGCACAGCGACGAGTACTAATGGAATTTGGACGGGAAATGTTGTTGTGACCGGAAGTCGATCCCTGAATGGAGTCGTCACCGGAACCCATACCTATACCATTACCTGCTCAAATCAGTATGAATCCGCCAGTGATTCGGTCACGGTGGTTGTCGTTGCGCCGTTGAGTGGAACGATTTCGGTGACTTACGCACGATTACTCTTGTTTGCGCCTAATCTTGGACAACCTGCACAAACCCTGATTGGAACCGTGTCAGGTGGTATTTCACCTTATTCGATTCTTGTATGGGTTCGAACACCATCGGGCGCCCTGATTTCTCTGACCCGCAGTGGATCAACCTGGTCTGTAACTCCTGAAAATTCTGGAGATCTCAATTTTGGCACCACCGAAGAAGGTATTTGGACTGCCTGGGCAGATTTACAGGATAGTTCCGGTCAGACTTATCGAACTGTTAGCGCAGTATGGGAGGTGGCATGGCATCCCGTGCATGGTCGTCCATAATCCGTTTTCTATTGATTGTCCTTATTGTGATGACTACCGTCAGTTGGAATGTTTTACCTGTGAAAGCAGACGGCGGGGGAACTTGCCAGATAGCATATGGTCTAACCCCAACCTCAATCCCAGATTGGTTGATGCCAGCTGAAGAAAACACAGATCTATCTACCGCCAACCGCTATGACATTTTGGCTGCAAAGTTATTATCAACAGGACTAATCGATGGCTCTACTTGCCCGGCTAATGGTTTGAATCCAGATGGCTCTGCGAACGGTTGTGGCATCGAACTCGCCACAGATCAGGTGAAAGTCTGGCAGAACCGATATGATCCGACGATCCTTTCCTACTCTCGATCCAACGATTTGCCCCCGAAAGTGGTCAAAGCAGTCATCGCGGTTGAATCGCAATTTTGGCCAGCGGCGAACTGGACACGGGGCGAGATTGGATTAGGTCAGATGACTGGATACGGCGCTGATCTTGTCCTGATGTGGCGTCCGGATTATTACCAAAGCATTTGCCGGCAAGCGTTCGGAGGGAAAAGTTGTAGCAGCCAATACCAGTTTCTTGACTCATCGACCCAATTGCTCCTGCGCGGATTGGTATTGAAAGAAATTGATGCTACCTGCCCGAGTTGTGCAGGTGGGGTGGACTTTGAAAAAGGCAAACAGGCTATACAGGTATTATCGGAAACCCTCAACGCCAGTTGTCTGCAATCTACACGAGTTATTTATTTGGCTACAGGGAAATCTCCTGCAGCATTGTTGAGCTTTGAGGATTATTGGCGTTTGGTTCTGGCAAATTATCACGCTGGAGCCGGTTGTGTTTATCAGGCGCTTCGAAAGACCGGAAACCCAAATAGTTGGAATAGCATTGCTGCTAATTTTTCCAACGGGTGTGCCAGTGGTGCAGAATACATCCGGCGTATCGAAGGGCAGATCAAACCTTAGGGTAGAGGGATCTCATGGAATGGATATTATTTATTCTTGTTGTGGTCTGGTTAGGGATTGTATCCTGGTTCGATATTCGTAAAAATGAAATCCCACACAGCGCTTGGGTGATCATCCCGCTTGTTGGAGCATGTTTTTTTCGAGCCTGGCAGGGAAATTGGGCTTTGGTTTTGCTTACCATTTTGGTTGCAGCCGTTAGTGAGCGAGAAAGAATATCACACCTATTTGGATGGGAAGAGATCGGGAAAATGATCACCTGGTTTCCGTTATTATTTCTTGGTGTATACCTTTCTGTTCAAACTTCACCCTTCGCAGCTCTGGCGATCATCGGCTTTTGGGCTGCTTGGGAGTTGAAGTGGTGGGGTGGGGCGGATGCGGTGGCAACCATGGCCATAGTTCTGATCTATCCAGAGATTACTTTTATTCTTGCTTTTTTGATTGTTCATTTGATTGCAACCATAGGGTTGGCAATTAGATCTTTGGTCAAGGAAAACACGGTTCGTTTGCATAGAATTCCCGGTTTGCCATTACTTTTAATTGCGGTGATACCATTTCAAATTATAAAGTTGCTGTTATGACATAAAATATTTTGTGGTCTTATAACGGTAAAATTGAGATTAACAGTACCCACCACGCCTCTGCTTAGCATGCGCACCGAGGTGGGTCATTTTTTCGATATACTTGTTTTGTTTCAGATCCTCAAAGAATTCACTTTGCACTTTTTCATACAAATGTCGGGAGTTCTTTTCGGAATCGGGTCGTTTGTCAATATTTATCAAATGATAATTATTGACATAAAATACATTATTTGATATACTAATCATAGCCCTTTGAAAGACATATAACTGAGGCGTACATGGAAGGTTTTTCTGAAGAAGAACTACGTCGTCAAATCCTTAATTTCCTGAAAGACTTTAAGGAACTGATGGGCCAGGGTCACTATTTCGTCAAAGAACATCATAAAAACGTTCAGGCACTTAAGGATCTGGGAATCACTACCAGATTACGAGATGAAATTATTCTTTCAGTTGCCTTGGAAGATTATTCATCAGGTCCGAATCCTGACGAATACCATCCTGGTTATTATTGGATTTTTGGAAAAAACTTAGATGCCGTTGAAATTTACATCAAACTAAAGATTGTTTCTTACAACAACGGGAATGAAAGTGCTGTTTGTTTTTCTTTTCATTCATCAGAAAACCCTTTGAAATACCCATTTCGGAGCTGAAAGAATTATATAGCGATGAGAAAAGAACAAGAGGCGAAAGCGATGAACGCATTTTGTCCAAATTGCGAAAAAGAAACCGAACAAAGATTTGTAGACAAAACCGAAGAGATCAACATTCGGGGTGAAATGATCCCTATTCATATGGAATATTATCAATGTGAAGAATGTGGCGAAGATTTTGAAATCCCTCGCCCCGATTATGATCCATTGGATGCAGCCTATCGTGAATATCGAAACAGAAAACAAATGGCGCAACCCGAAGAGATCAAAAAATTCCGCAAGGAGTTAGGACTCACTCAAAAAGAATGGAGCGAGGTTCTCGGCATTGGAATCGCTACATTGAATCGATATGAAAATGGGGCTTTACAATCCGAAGCACATGATCAGGCTGCCCGCCTATGTATGCAGCCGGCTAATCTGTTACAAATTCTAGAAAAAAAGCCAGAATTGCTGTCCGAATCAAACAGGAATCGTATCATTCAACTTCTCCAAGAAAAAGAACAGGACTGCGGAGATTTGTTGGAAGGAGCTGTAGAACGATTCGGCAGTTATTCTCCCAGCTTATTGAGCGGCTACATTAGATTTGATGTCAATAAGCTTTTCCAGGCTATGAAATTCTTTTGCCTTAAAGATCGGGTGGTCAAGACGAAACTTATGAAGCTCTTGTTCTACGCTGATTTTAAACACTTCAAAGATAATGGTATTTCGATTTCTGGAGTCCGTTATGCACATGCCTACCATGGTCCAGTTCCTGATCAATTTGAGACCTGGTTGGTTGCAATTTCTGAATGGGAGACACAAATCACCAGCGAGGAACAGTCTTTTGGTGATTATGTCGGCGAAGTGTATACGAGTGGTGAGCCGGATTGGTCTGTTTTCTCCACTTCAGAACTGGCGGCTCTCGCATTTGTAAAGGATAAGTTCCAAAAATTCTCCGCCACGCAAATCCGAGATTTTTCACACCAAGAAAAAGGGTATCTAGTTACCAAAGATGGCGAAATCATTTCCTACCAGTATGCTCAGGAGCTCCAAATATAGCATTACCAAGTTGGGGTTAACTAAGTATAGTGTGGCAAATCTTTAGTAAACCGGAACTTACCTGCAATTACCATTTTTCCTTTTGTGCCCACCTTGGATAACGCTATTCCATCAATATAATTAGAAATAGACAATCTTAACCTAATCGTTGGCCGGACATTTACCTGCTGGATATGCAGATCATGTCCGTTTTTTTTATTTTCAGATACCTTTATCTTGAGGAGTTCCTTCTGATCGCCAGCATTGCGTTATTAACTTTGTTTTTTGCCTGCACGATCTATGATCTGCGTGACCGCGAAGTTCCGATGCCATTAACCATCGGGGGACTGGTTGGTGCTGGCGTATATGCGTTGTTTAGTGGGTTGTGGGCTCCCGTGTTACTGACCATCGCTTTGACCCATGTAGCAGATTTCAACCCAAGAGAGAAACGTCTGGCCTTCGGTTTGACCTTAGCCGCGTTTTCTGCAATTTTCCAACCTGAAGCAGCCTTGATTTGTGCCCTCATTCTCGGATTCTGGTTATTGTGGGAATTTGGCATTCTGGGCGGCGCAGATGTGAAACTATTGATCGCTGCGACACTTGTCTTAGGGAATCCAATTGTTCTGATCCCCATTGCGGTTTCTGGGGGAATCCAGGGCGTAATTGCAAGCCTACAAAAGAAGAGAGAGATTCCGTTTGTTGCATCGATATTCTGTGGAACCTTGTTGTTTGTTGTCTATCCATATTTCTAAAACGGAAGGAGGTGATTGGCTTTGCGTTTCCTAAATGATAACCGGGGAATCGAGTCGACTGAGGTCGCTTTGATCATTGCGGTGGTTGTCCTGGTCAGCTATGGCGCTTACCGGTTGCTGGGACAGAATATCGCTGCCATTGTAACTGATGTTGCTGGAAGAATTTAATCATTTCAATGTTCTGCCAGCAATGGTAAATCTGGCAGAACGATTTTTATCAAGGAGGACAATGAAATTTCTCAAAGATAACGGTGGGATGGAATTACTTGAAGCGGCTATTACCACCCCAATTGCGATTATGGTGATGTTGGCTATCGTGAACCTGGGAATGTTGGTCTACGCCCAACAAGCGGTGCAAGCTGCCGCCAGGCATGGCGCTCGCATGGGAAGTGTGGCACAGCAATGCCCGGCCTGTTATGCAGTGAGTGGAGCTAAATCGGCAATTGCTCAAGCTGGGATATTAGAGAATACTTCTGTTAGCGTTTTGGCCTCTGGAGGAAGCGCAGGTAGTATTCTCAAGATCCAAGTAAGCGGCAGTGTTCCTAATTTCATGGCTCCCTTGACCAGTTTGTTTCCTGGATTGCCCGGACAGACGTTTACTGTCCGAGCGGATTCGACATTTCGCCAGGAGGGCTGGTAATGCTGCTGCGTGATCGGCGGGGTTATTCGATGACCTTCTGGGCGGTGTTCATCGGGCTGGTGATGATTCCAGCCCTTGCATTGGCAATTGAACTGGGCCGTTATTTCTATGCGATTTCGGAAGTAGCAAAAGCTGCGGACGCAGCAGCTGTTGCAGCCTCTGCCGAGATCAACCAGAAAGTTTTCCAAGATACGGGGAGTCTGATACCCACTTCAAAGACGTGGGGTAACGCCCAGTCTTATGTAACCTCAAATACAGCCGGCTTGTCTGCCAAAGGGGTTCATGCATTCGTGACTAACATTCAGGTCAATGGAGGAGATAATACCGTTCGGGTCGATGTGTCCGCTGATTTGTCCGTATTGTTTCCATCGGTGGTACCTAAGGTGTTGGTAACTCAAACCGGAGTGGCTAAACTACGTGCAATCACACATTGACCATATAACTAGAAACTTATAAACTCCCAGATTCGCGAAGAGATGGCCCGCGATAACAGTTTATTGTTGACGATTGCCAACTATTAGCGATAAGAACAGCGTGAAACTTGCTTGTTCTAATTATTTTTTTCACTAAACAGTACTCATCCACTAATTTTTCTTACTCACAGGGCACACTTAATATCACCCGAGGTAGACAACAGGGTTGTTAGATTTTGCTTTACTTGACTAAATACTCCCTCCTGTGTCGTCCCCCAAGTCGATGCTACAACTTCTGTAATATTCATTGCCTCCCACGGCATCAAAGGGCTGGAGTAATTTGTTGTGAATGGTCCATCCGTTTCCGGTAGAACCCTGTCCGGGGGTAATTCGTCGAGGATTGCGATGCCTTTCGCACTGCGGAGCATCGCAGGTCCAACACTGAACCAACATCCCATGGCTACAGCATGGCGTGCTTCTAGAGCAGTACCAGAGAACCAATGCATAACTGGGATACTCACATGGCAATGTTTTTCAAGAAGATTAAGGACGCGAGATGTTGCATTCCGTGAATGAATACTGAGAATCCTCCCTCCGACACGGTCACATTCAGACAACACGTCTTTCAAAATAGACTCTTGCAGGGCAGTGGTGTCCTCATGATGAGTCGAACCGTCAAGACCGACTTCACCGATGAACCGAGCTTGGGAAATACTCGAGACTAGTAATTCACGTTCGCTTGCCTTCTTTCCGACAATTTCCGGATGCATACCTAAAGCAACCTGGATGTTTTTATACCCCGCAAAGACACGCGAAGTTGCTTGCCACGCACGAGGACTTGTAGTAACCACGAGTGTGAATAGATTTCGCTCCGAGACTTTTGGAAGGAGTTTTAGCGCATCGGGATATAAGTCAAGATGGCAGTGAAAATCAATCATATGACACCGTGGCTAGACAAAAGTTGCCTCAGTTCTTCCATGCCGCGTGCCACAACATCCTCATACTGTTTGCGTTTGTCATGGGAAGCAAAGGAGAACGTTCCGCCCGTGAAACGTTGTATTCCCATATCTTGATATCGAAGATATGCAGCTGCCGCAGCAGCCACGTCTCTTGATCCGGATTGGGCTAGATTCTCATGAAGATATCCTTTTACAGTCATGTCTCGAAGATTTGCTTTGAGGAAAGCCGCGCGTCGCACCATACAAGGAACACACACACCACATTGTGTTAGATTATGTCGTTGGTATTTCCCGCAACTTATCGAATCGCCGATTATATTCACAAGTAACGCCTGGTCAGCACAATTAAGGAGGATCTCTCCTTTAGTACTATATTGGTATGGAAATGAAAGGAGAGCAGGTATACCAACAGCATCCCAAAGTTCTTGAATGCCAGCTGTGTAAACCGGATGCGTAGTCTTTGTGCTTAGACTTCCCAGTCGGCCTGGTCCAAGTGGCACATTCAGGCTTATGAATCCGTTTTCAGGGACGATAATTTCAACAGGCTGCGTTTGAGACGATGAAATTGATGAAGCAGCGAGGGCCGCAAACGCGAAGAAAATTATAGACCTCGCCCTAGTTGATTTCTCAGAAACTCCAGGATGACCAACCGCGAAACTCCATTGAAGGTGGCGGTCCGAACCGCCAAGTTCTGCTGCAAACCTCGCTTGTGTATTACCGCTCCCTCTGACCACTTGCGAGATAAAGAGCGGTTTTTTGCCTGCCGATGTCAGGTCGATTGCCCCAACGAGACTGTCAATTCCACCCGATAGAAGACAAACACAATCGGCGCTCTGTTTTCTCGTTTTTTCTGCCTTCGGAACCTTCAAACCTCCCGGCAAAAATTGAAGTTTCCAGAAATCACCGGTGAGGAAGCGTAGAAGGAACTCCAATTCATCACGCTTTGTATCCCAAACAGTAGGCTCTCTCAAGCAGATGCTTAATTCGATCATTCGTGTCCATCCGTCGGCGCTTTCCTGGCGAAGAATAGCATGGTCAGTTGCAGCGACAGCTGAAGCTATTGTAGCGAAATCCCAAGCTTGTACCGAAGGTGCGAGACCATCCCTACGGATTGCATTTGGTAAATCTATACCGATATGCCCAATGTTCTTATTTCCCACAGACGCGAACATGTTGAAATAAAGGACGTCAGGATCTAGAGTATCTGGTAAAAGAGACTCTGGGCAACACATCACTTTTCTCATATCGACCCCTCATACACAACGAATGTGTTCTGTAATGCATTTAGCAGGATAGATTGAAGTTGATCTGATCCTACATTCGATGTTCCCTCACGTGCCTCCCCGATTTGTGCTTGAAGTTCCGCCTTCAGGTAGTTCTGCATTTCATTCATTCGTGTAACCCTGTCGCGGGGGCTCAGTGCAGAATCCTCAAATACTTGACCAATGTCCAAATACAGACGGTGGAAAGCTTCATAACTAAGAAAAGATTCAATGAGCGTCCAAATATTGTCATCGCCCAGATGCAGAAGATCAATACCAGGATAATCCGTTAGAAGGTCACCTATAGCTTGTGCCATGGATTCTTGACAAGCGGCCTCGTCTTGGCTGCCACCAATCGGTGCAACTCGCCGAATTATTTCGTTTACGATCTCTTGTGGGCTTGCATTCCGTTCGGTAAGCGAAGCGACCCATTCATTGATTGCAGGATCATTCCCATCACGAGTTGCCTGAAGGAAGTTGAATGCCTTTGCCCCCGTACGCGTAGATGTTCGCATCCGGCGGGCTGCGTTACGTGCGCCCCCCATACCAGTCCTAGAATAGTGTCCCACCGCTCTTCTGAAGGCATCGTGCTGACCTGTGCGGGCGAATTCTCCCAATGCACGACGAGCGCTATAAAAGCGTCTTGGCGGTGCAACTTCCAATGGCTCTAGAGGAAGCTGTGGTGATGGGGGTGGTTGATTATCTCCAGAATCACCGCTGGGAGTATTGCCATTTGGTTGTGATATATCTCCCGGCAATTGAAGTGCAATATCATCCAACCATGGGGGATCGAAGGGTACCCCGCCTGCCGGTCCATTGCTCGATGCTGAAGTGCCCATTATGATTTCTCCTTCAGTGCTTTTATTGCATTCTTCACGGGCAAAGGCGATTTTTCGTCGCCTCCCCAGCGTTCCAAAACCTCTTTTGCCCAGGGTTCTGTCCGAATTGAGGGAATAAGCGGAGCAGGCCGTTTGGACGCTGGTATCTCATTCATAAGGTTGACGAATGCATGTCCCAGGGTCGGGAAGGCTTTTGGAACATGCAATGCTTGAATTAGAGTTGCGTAGTCCCATTGGTTTGAGCGCGCCCGCCGCCGAATACGACTCAAGATTTGACCTGCCTCGGCTTCACCTAGTGATTGTAGTTGCGTAACGAGTGGCAACATGAGCGTGTTTGCCTCTAAGATGCCCTCTAGCAATGCTCGACCATCTGGCGACAATTCATCGAAACTCGCCAACGAAAGCGTACGATCACGACTCAGATAGAGCAACGGCCGTAGATCAATGTCGCCGAGCCTTGGGTTGAGTTTAAGCCAGTCGGTGACGAAAGGCCCATTCCAACTTGGGTCTGGCATATCGAAGGATTCCCCTTCTGCCAAGGCAGACTCTATTACCGTAAGAAATGCTGCCCTCCCGTCTTCTCGCTCTGCAACTTGTTTTACGAGGTATTCAAAAGCAACAGGTGGAGCGGAACGCTCAAAAAGTTGTAGTTTTACGAGTTGGTCAAACGCGATTGTCAGCCCTTGTGCTTTGGCTACAGAGTCCCGAATCATCAGATTGTTCAGAAATCGTTTAATTAAACGCGGGTTCCCAGCTATGCCGTTGGCCGACACCATGACACTAGCGAGTTGGTCCGATAGATCGATTTCCATACTTACACTCGCAGCATCCTCGCCGAATGCTTCTTCCATTTTTTTACGTGTGAGACCACCTGCCCAGGATTGTCGGACGGCATCCAAAATAATAGTTTCGGCTCTAGCGTGTGTCTCTGCGGAAATAACACCTCTTCGTTCCGACAGGTCCGCAAAAAGTAGAATAAGGTACCCCTTTACCTCTGTGATGCCTAATCTCGGTACTCTTAAAGGAACTTGGATAAGCTTGTCAAAGTAACTCGTAACGAGGTCGTCGCTCAAGTCAACTTCCCCGAAATGAGCGCGGACTGCACCGCGAATCATCTGTTCATCTGCGGCAATAATGAACGCAGTACGAGGGAGAAAGAGAAGAAGCCTCATTGCTTCGAGGGTGGAGATGGCAGTGTCCGGTAAACAGCGGTCAAGGTCATCGACCAACACAATAAGCGTTACATCAAGAGAAGTCAGCAAATCTTCAAAGGTAGCCCGCAACTCTGTGATTTCCTGAGGAGGGGATTTTGCTTCTTTTTCCTTAAGTAATCCAGCTAGTTCCGGCTGAAGCGTCTTGTAGGCATCTGTGACCTTTGCGATATCTTCAGGTGTAGGTGTCGAACCCGCCTTGCATAGTCCAGCAACAGCTCCGAAAACAGCACCAACTGGGCCGCCCAAAGCACCTCCGAGAATAGCACCGGAAAGGGTTGGCGCAAGCAGTTTACCCACGCGGAACCAATTGACCCGCTTAACGAACTCCATTGCTTTGTCAATATGTGACTTGCGTGATTCTGCTTCAGCGAGAAGCTTGTCCGCAACGGATTGAAGTAGCGCCATGCGTGCATCATCGTATCCTTGGTAAAGCCATGCATTGAATTCGAGGAATACATACTTACCATTGTGGGCATCCGCTTTCACCAACGTGTTCTCTATCATCTTGACCATAGATGATTTCCCAGATCCCCAGTTGCCTGAGATGCCTATAGAAAGGGGCTGGCCGGCGGATTCGCGCACAAGCCGCGCTGCCGTATCTGCGACAACTGTGAAATTGAGTAAGTCCTTGGTTGTTTCTACGTCATGCCACATTAGTCACACCTCCTGGTTATAATTTCAAAACACTGTTTGTCTTTTCAGAAGAGCATACCAATAATTTTCCGAGTTTGAGGGCATGTTCTACAGTTCAATCCATTTCAGGTTGCCTTCCCCAGCGAGAAGTGTTAACGACAGTGCGGAGTGTTTGCAGCGAAAAACAAAAGTAATAAATATTCTTCAGAGCTAAGTCCACGAGAGCGGTTCTGCTGCCTATGACCTGTCCTCTATGCATTATGATAGATGCGTTTTTACCTTCCAGTTGCTGGCTGAAACAAAGCCTTAATCATTTTCTGGTGAATTGATATTGTAATCTTTTGTAACTATTCCTTTCTTAATTGAACCCCGTGCGTGAGCATCCCACCAAAAATCGCCAATAAATTTTCCAAATAAAGGCTTTTCCGCTGAATAAGTTTTGAAATGGCCACGACAGAAATGGAAGGAGATTTCACTATTTATAGATTCTCCATCGTGTTCAATTTTGGTAACTTCTCTCATTGTTCTAATTTGTAAAACATAATGACGGTGTGTCCACTTACGATGCCGGTTGCGTTTTATACCTATTGGTGGACCTCCACGCTCAATTGTTATGATATTTTTACAATTGAGAAGCCCCAATGCATAAAACACAGTATTAATCCCTTGCTGAACTATGTCGTTATCTACCATTTCGCCGGCCAATGAATTAAGAACTGGGGGAAGACCGTGTCTTATGTATTTTTTTATTTCCACAAAGTAACCATCCTCATTAATGCTAGTAATGTAAGCAATTGGGAACATTAACGGGGTATTATTTCCCATTGTCATGAAAAATTGAAAGTATAGAGACCACCCTTTATCATCATTTCGCTTTGTTGATAGTTTTACACCTACACGAGTGTCACCTTCACTGTTAAGCATAAGATCTAGCATATGCTCATCAAGTAAACCAGAAAAATCATCTGGAACATCATCTCGTTTTTGTACATTATACGTCCATTCAAACCAACTATTCTCATAAGGTGGTGCAAGTCTAGGAAGATTAGAAAACTCAATTTCATTTTCCACTGTCGGCAAGATGTTCTGGACCAAGAAAACTCGGCATTCTCTTAGATGGTTGCGTGTCTCGTCATCGCAGCCATTGATTTTTGGAGAGGAAATCAACGTATCAATAAACAGTTTTTTCATGTTTTCACCAAATATTTTTCATGGTTGAGGGACTATCCACGTTTAATTATACAGATTCCTTAATATTTTAATTTTCCATATTAAATAAAACTAAGTAATAAGTGCAAGCACATATGATTTGTATCAACAAGAGACTTTTGCCCCCTAGGATAAGCTAGAATTTATTGCTATACTTTTCCTAACAACTGAAAATTTGTACTATCTATCGTTGGCCGGACATAACCCACTGGGATTTGTCCGGCATTTTATTTTAAATCTCCCATTTGGGAAGATTCTGGCACAAGGAGGTTCTTTTGATCAATGAAGTTGTTTTGGAAGGGATTGTGGTACGTGAGCCATGGAAATTCATGGATGACCTGTTCTTCCGGTTGGTAATTTATCGAGACAGCGATCTACCGGCCAAGAAACTTGATCTGGAACGGGATGCGGGTGATTACATCAACGTTCGGGTCAATGGAGGAGCGAACGGTTTGATCCATATCCGTAGAGGTATGCGATTGCGGGTGCACGGTTTCCTTCAATCTCGAGATTACCGGGAAAGCCTGGAAGAATTTATCAGCAAAGCCCGGAAATCCAAGAGCTGTGCTGACCTGGCAGTGGATATCAAAGCCTGTGATCTGAAACAAAACCAGGTGCTTATTGACCGGAATGTGGTTGAAGCGGTTGCCAGGCGCATCATTGTGTTGGATGCAGCCTCACCGAATGAGAAAAAAAACAGATCGATTGAGAGAGTTACTACTGGTCGGCACGCCGAAGCAGAAAATGACTCAAGTGAAAAAGTATCTGCTTCTGGAGAAATTGACTCAACTGCTGATTAACTCATCCAGCTATGTGGGACGGTATTTATAGACACAGTTCCCCATTCTGTTTCATTGATAAAAAAAACGAAACGATTAGCGAATGGATGAGATCAGACCTGAAGTGAATTCTTAATACTTCAGGGTTATGAGGAGGATCACAAGATGACTCTCGAATCTCTTGCGTAAAGCAAGTTGGATTTAGAGAACTGTCATCGTAAAGCTCCCTTTTGTATTGGGAGTGAGTGATCCTCCTTTTTGTTTCCGGGGGTTCCCGGATTGTAGGATTGCACTTTAACAAACAGCCTTTTCCTCTGTTGAGGCGTCTTGGCGTGCTGAGAAGCAGAAAGGTTTATATCACATGGAGAAAATAATCCCCCTCCCTAATATGCCCTATCGGGTATCAGTTTGAAGGGGGCACATGTCACGTGGGTGGATAAAAAGAATTCTTTATATCCACCCACATAAACACACTTTGACAGGACAGCGAATGCCTGCGAAGAAGCAATTGGCTTCTCCCCTGGCGTTCTCTGCCCTGTGATTTTTCACGGGTAGTCAAAAACGTTGGAACACTCTTGGCGTTTTTCCAAGAGTTGGTCTTTCGTACCTATTTTTCTCAATTCAACGTTGGAAATTTTCACAAGGAGGATTATGCAAGTAACACAAGATCTCATTCAAGCACAAGTTGAACGAACTGAGCGCGCACGCTCAGCCATCCTCGCTGGTAAGTTCCTGGTCACCCGGACTTCACCCCAACAATGGACAGTCAAGAATGGCGACAAGTCACCCTATGTTATTTCATTGAAACCCTCACAGAGTGATTTTGTTGGGAATGACTGGACCTGCACCTGTTTGGACTTCCAACAGCGAGGACCACTAATTCTCTGTAAACACATTGAAGGCGTCCGTCTATTAGAAGTGGCGCAAAATCAAATTCCACCACTAACAGAAAAGGAGAACCACATGAACGATTCAAACCCCTCAAACGAAGGGAGCCTGGGTGATCGGCTGAGCCGCATTCTCTGGGAATTGCGTCAACCTCTGGATATGTCCCGAGTGAAACGTAGGCAAGCCCCAGGAATGGGATCTGTACCTTACCTGGAAGGATACGATGTCATTGACCGCGCCAACAGCATTTTTGGCTTTACCTGGTCTTTCGACCTGGTTGGTGAACCGGTCATCGTGCGCTGGCAAAAGAAAGTGTTGATCTGGAACCAGCAAGAAAAGCGTAAGGTCCCGTCTCTCGATGCCATCGGCAATGTCCTAGTCGAGGAAGTTGGCCTGGTGTACATCACCGGTAAGGTGACCGTCGATCTCGATGGAAAATTGTACTGCCATGCTGATTTGGGACGCTGTGTTTTCACAGGAGATACTCCGGAAGCTCTGGATATGGCGTTAGCTGGATCTGCTACAGATTGCCTGAAGCGCTGTTTCCGCCAGATGGGTGAGCAGTTTGGAAATTCGCTTTATGACAAAGAAATTGCCCAAAATGCTGGGTTAGAACAGAACCGGTCTACTGGTGCAAATTCACCCACTGCCTCTCAGTCTTCACGCCCCGTTGTTTCAACACCTATGCCTACCTTACCAGTAGTGCGCAAATATGGCGACGGTGTCAGTGTCAATGGCAATGCCTCCGAACAGGAAGCGTTTGACCAGTTTAAAGACAGAACAGGCAAAGCCCCATCATCCAAAGATGAACTGCGAACCTGGTTGACAGGTCAACGCAGCACTACCACGCCGGCCTCTGTTGCCGCGTAAACCCACCCTCACATAAATCAGAAAGGAAAATCACAATGTACCAAACCATCATTCTTATCGGAAACCTGGGGAAGGACCCAGAAATGCGTTTCACCCCCAGCGGGCAACCGGTCACGACCTTATCGGTCGCGACCAATCGCCGATATAACGGCACAAATGGACAGCCGGTTAAGGAAACCACCTGGTTTCGCATCACCGTTTGGGGAAAGCAGGCTGAAGCCTGCAATGAATTCCTTCATAAAGGGAGCAAAGTTCTGGTTGAAGGCCGTCTTACACCGGATCCAGAAACCGGCGGACCGCATATCTGGGAAAACAATGGGAAGGTCGGCGCATCATTTGAGGTGACCGCCTCAACTGTACGTTTTCTCTCCGGTCGTGAAGATCAGGATGATCAGGAGCTCCCCGCGAATGGTCAGTCTGGTGCGAATCCGGATGCGAGCGACATCCCATTCTAGCTCTTCCGTTAATCAAAGGCGAAGCACAACTAAGGACATACCAATTCGGGTATGTCCTTTTCTATTTTAGATGAAAAACACAGGAGGAACACATGGTCAAAGCAAAAATCACAATAGGCACTTGTTATGGAGATGCGGACATCCCGGTTGAAGTTCTGGGAAAGGGGCCACGACCTGGGACAGCCTGGGTACGTGCTCTGGATGGACTGGAACCGTTTACCAAGAACAGTCATGGCGGTCCATATCAGGATAGCACGTCCATCGTTCTCATCCCGCACTTAAGGGACTTTCAAATTGAGAGCGATCCGGTCGAAGAACTGATTGAAGAACCGGCTCAGGAAAATGAAATAAAAGTTCAACTGCCAGTTCCCGATCAGAGTATCCCCTCAGACTGGTTCTTGGAGAGTGCTTATGAAGACCGCACCTTCTCCGAGTAATCCAGCTCTTCTGGAAAGAGGTCGCAGGACGATCCAAAAAAACTTCAAAATACCAATGATCCGTGAGAGCTCCCCAGTTGCTACGCCAACCGTGTCTATCCAGGGTTATTTATACCTGGTTGATTTTGGAACTGGAAGTTCCCAACGATTCCATAGGGTCAACAAAGCCAAGGAATGCTCGTGTGGCGCGACTTATTGCCAAGCGATTGAGGCGGTGCGGCTATATCTTCAAGCCGGTGGCGCTCGCGCCCCTGACCCAGAAGGAATGCCACCCTGTCCGATTTGCGGAAGCAAGACCTACCGGGATCGGAATTGGGACGGTAAATACACAAAGGAATTGGGCTGGCGCTGTACGAATGGTGGTTTGCATCATTTTCTGCAGGCCAAGACTGAAAGGATCAAAAAAAACTTTGCCGAACATCCCTGGCTGATCCCACCGGCTCCTGGTTACCCTGGCGTTAGGCGGGATGAATTGATGACCTGGGAGGAGTGCGAAGCCATCAACCGCAAGGTTTTCCAGAAAACTGGATACGACCCAACTGCATGAAACTCACAGCCCCAATGGAGGGGACAGCATCCCTCCGGGGGTGGTCTGTCCCCTTTTTCAAAGGAGATAGACATGAACGACATCCAACCGTTTCTCATCGAAACTACATATCCGCAAACTTACAGTTTCCACCGACTCAAGCATTTACCTGTTCGAGAGCAACCGTCTTTCCGGGTAAGTAAAGACTCAGACGCATGCAGCCTGGCTGAATTGCTGGCTGTCATCATTGGCGGCGCAAATCAAATCGAATCCGCCGAACGACTGCTAACGCAATTTGGCTCTATCCAGAAGATTGCCCAGGCTCATGTCAATGAGATCGCTAAAGTTCCAGGGGTAAGTAACTTAACAGCCCTACGGCTCAAAGCAGCCTTAGCACTCGGACGGAAACTGCTGCAACCAGAAGATGAACGTCCGACGATTCACTCACCTGGAGATGCAGCTCAGATACTGATGCCGATGTTGGCGCATCGCGAACAGGAATACATGGTGGTGATGCCTCTCGACACACGCAATCGCATGTTAGACGTGATCGAGATTTACCACGGCTCGCTTAATTCCTCGATGGTGCGTGTCGGTGAACTTTTCAAACCGGCATTACAACGGAATGCAGCGTCAATCCTGATCGCGCACAACCATCCCTCCACAGACCCAACCCCCAGCCCAGAAGATGTAAGTGTGACCCGAGCTATTGTCCAAGCAGGAAAACTCTTGGATGTAACCGTTGTGGATCATCTGGTGATCGGATTATCCCGCTGGGTATCCCTAAAGGAAAAAGGGTTGGGATTTTCATAATTCACAGGAGATAAAAATGGATCAACTACCCACACTACAACAGCTGGAATACCTTGAATCAGGTTTTGAGGTTTCCAAAATCCTGGCGCATGACGGGTTTTCAATGGAGAAGCCGGTTTTCTCAATCACATGGGGACAAACCGCCGAAGAGATCGCTCACACCTTGTCTGATCACGGATTGCCTCCAGATCGATTGGAAGAAGACTTTTTAATCGACTTGGCGCAAGGAATCCAGAAGGTTCTTCAAAATGATGATGTGCTTTTCTGGCGCAATTCCGTCCGCGCTTATACCACGGATCAACCCACTTTCATGGCATTCATGAGCTCGCCAAATGAGGAAGATGACGAAGGCTCCCTCACTGAGCAATACGAAAATGCAATTCGCTTGGGGGATGACGAGGCTTATTGGCCAGATGGTGGTGCATCTGCGGATTTATTCGACGAATTCTAAACCAACTAAGACACGCAGGAAATGAAATCCTGCGTGTCTGACATAAAAACAAGGAGATCCAGTATGACTTGCAAAATGATTGTTCAAAAGGGTACATTTGCCGATAGCCTGGCGATTGTCGGGCGGGCGGTAGGATCACATTCTCATCTACCAATCCTATCGAATGTGCTGCTCAATAAGGATGAAGGGCAATTACGCCTTTCTGCTACTGACCTGACTATGGGTGTTACGCTTTGGATGGATGCCAATATGGACGGCGAGTTGGGAATAACATTGCCTGCCAAGACGTTAACCGACGTGGTCAATTCTCTGACGGAACCGGAGATCGTCTTCTCAGTGAATGGAAAACCTGAAGCATCCCTGAAATGTGGTTCTTACAAAGGGGTTGTCAAAGGGGTTGAGGCATCCGAATTTCCAGCCATCCCAGTATTTGATTTCTCAGATGGGGTATCCCTGGAAGCAACCATCCTCAGAGAGATGATTCTAAAAACAGCGTTTGCTGCTTCGATGGATGATAGCCGACCGGTTCTGACCGGAGTGCTGCTGAATATTGACGGAAAATCAATTTCGATGGTGGCAACGGATGGTTTTCGTTTGGCAATCTGCAAAGCGGAATTACCGGTTGCTCTTGGTAAGAAACAGTTAATCATTCCCGCCTCAACCTTGAGAGAAGTGGTACGGATCCTGGGAGCTATAAAAACGTCCCAGATCACCCTCTGTCTACCCATCACGGGTAGCCAAGTGGCGATACGTTGCGAGAACGTGCAAATCGTTTCACAGTTGATTGATGGGAAGTTCCCTGACTATCAGGCGATTCTACCCAAAGGATACAAAACCAGGACAGTGATTGGTGCTGTTGACTTGCTCAAAGCCTGTAAACAGGCTGGCATCATCGCCCGAGAGGGTAGTAATGTGGTGCGTTTTCACCTGAAACCTGGAATTGATCAAACGGGAAAGGTCCAGCTACTATCGGAATCTGACGAAACCGGTGCGAGCGAAATCGAGTTGGATGCCACAGTAGAAGGCCAGGAATTGGAGATCGCCTTCAATGTGAAATTTCTGCAGGACGGTCTGGAAGCCATTTCTTCCAAGAAAGTGGTCATTGAAATCAACGCCCACAACACACCGGCCATCATTCGCCCAGCTGATCGCGAAGCATCCCCGTTAGGGGAAGAGGAGGGTTTTCTGTACGTACTGATGCCAATGCATATTGATGGGAAATAAGATCGGAAGGGGGACCACAAATCCCCCTTCGACTATTTGAGTACCAATCTACACGGTTATATAGGATGGCAAACTTGATCTCCCAAACCCCTTGAGTCATCGAGTTTGCTATTCTGTTACACGTTTGTGTACAGAAATGCTTGAACGTTGGCTGATTCTATCTACTACAACGTTGGTAATTAATCTCAAAACCCCACAGGAGGAACAAATGAACATTTATGAAGACAAATACCTGCGCGAGAAAGTGAACCGCATCATCGCCAGGCAAAAAGAGGGCAAAATAGTCATTGCTGCCTATAAAGACGGCAGCGGACTACCAGCCAGGGAGGATCTCGGTCAAGAACTGACTCGTGCAGCTTATCCTTATGATTATGCGGTTGGGAAAGCCGGTTTTCTGAATTACGATTCAGAACTCGGTGCATACTTGTTTACCGCAAAAGTAGGTGAGAAACTGCCACCGGTTTTGGCCAACTACCGTCCTTTAGCTCTGGCAGAAGCGAATCTTGATGTGCAAGATAGGAGAATCAACATCCAATGTGGCGAAGCCAGCGTCACCTTCACCGGTGTGCAGCCCTGGAAAGGACTGTACGAAGTTCTGCGGGAGGTGAATGAAGAACTAGCACAGATCAATGCCGGGATTGTCATTTGGAAAATTATTCCAAAAGACAATAGTAAAGCCAAACATGGTAATCGTCTGTTTCCAGAAGCAGTACCAAAACTGCGTAATGGGCAGGCGATGGCGCATGTCACCGGTTATGCCTACGACAGCGACCATTTCCTGGCTTACATCGGCTTGGTTGGTTACAAGACCAGCCTGGAGTCGCTGCGGGTGACGATCATGTGTGCCAAACCGCTGCAAATAACGCAGGATGGTGTGGGCGATATTAGCCTTATCCCCACTGACAAGTATGAACAAGCCTGGCAAGCTATGCCGGAATACACCAGCCATCATGTTGGTTTCGTATCACGGTTAGGAGTGCCTGGAAAATGGGAACCAGAAGACCTCAGTGCATATCTGCTTGTCTTTCGAGGGACGTTTGGTGCAGAGAATGAAATGATCCGGCTCTTCATCGAGCGGATCAAGGAAGCTCTCGAAGTGCCGATCCTGGACGATTGGGGGGTTACACTGTGGAGACAAGCTCGCAACCGGAAGCTGGTTCAAGATCTGGTCACAGGCGGCGATTGTATCCTGGGAGCCAGAATTGACCTGCAGGCTGACTGGCAGGAATTGTTGACCGAGTTGTTGGCACAGGAGGATATCTCACTAACCGTCTGAACGAACAAGAATAACTACTCTCAATATCACCCCGGAGGGGGCGCTTTTCATCCCCTCAAGGGGTGGGACGCGTCTCCTGCGGGGATTTTTTTACTTAAAGGAGTGAAAAATGCGTCCACCAGCAATCGAACGAATGGGGTATTACCCCACAGATGACCCGGTTGTCGAGATCATCTGCTCTTACCTGAAACCGCCTGCAGAAAAAGGGCGGTTATTTGATCCCTGCGCAGGGGAAGGCAAAGCTGCTTCTACATTGGGTATTGCGCTTAACTGCGAAACTTGGGGTGTCGAACTCTCCCCAGAACGAGCTGAGAAGGCACAAAATGTGATGGATAAGGTTTACCAGGCACCCTGGCAAGCCTGTGTTCTGAGCGATGAAAGTGTCTCCTGGCTCTACCTAAATCCGCCATACGAGTTTGACCGTTTCGATGGTCAAAAGAGGCTCGAATGGGATATTCTCAAGACGACCACATCCAAACTGATGCGCGGCGGCTTGCTGACCTATATCATTCCCCAGAAGATTTTAGGAATGATGGAAGTCGCCCGTTTGTTGGCAGGTCACTATGAAGCCATCACGGTCTACCGTTTTCCGGATAACCTGTACGAAAAGTTCAAACAGGTAGTGGTGCTGGCTTACAAGCGCAAAGTCTTTCATGCTCCCACCGACAAAGAGGTGCTTTCCCTGCAAAACATGGCAACTTCAGAACTGGAACCCATCGAAACCGCAATTGAACCAGTCTATGAGCTGCTACCCGCGCCTTCACGTGGTGCGAACGGCAAACCAATTGTGTTCAAACGTACGGATTGGGAACCGGATGAAGTAGTTGAAGCCACGATTGAAGCAGGTGTTCAGAAGACCAGCGAATGGCTGGATCTGATCCACCCAATGCGGGGTTTGGCGCAGTTATCACAACCGGTTATGCCCTTGAAAAAAGGTCATATAGCCATGCTCATGGCCTCTGGCATGATGGGCACGGTACGCTTGACTGATGAAGCGGGTAAACCAATGCTCATAAAGGGGCGGGTGATCAAGGTGGTTGAAAAGACCGAGCAGCCTGATTCCAAGGAAGCGGATACAGTAGTGGAAATTTACAAAGATCGCTTCGTTACTACGGTGGCTGTCCTACAACAGGACGGTATACAGGTGATCCAAGATGTGAAAGGTCTTTCAGAGTTTATGAAAGCTCATGGCGAGAAGATCGCTGCGCACGTACTGGATACTTACAAACCGCTCTACAATCTGGACCCGACGCAGAAGGAGGTCATCGTTCTAGATGCACTCGGGACACGGCGTAAGCTGTTACCGGGACAGGAACGGGCTGGATTGTTACCTGCCCAACGGCATGCTGCATCAGCGTTGGCACGCTCGATTCGTAAGAATGGCGTGGCGAACTGCCAGGCAGAAATGGGCACGGGAAAAACAACGATATCAACTGGTGTACTTGAATTGCTTGATGCCTATCCAGCAATTGTCCTTTGCCCACCACACCTTGTTCCCAAGTGGATCCGTGAGATTGAAGAAGTGGTCCCCGATGCACATGCACGAGAATTGCGGCGTATTGGTCGCAATAGTGACGAAGCTTATGACGTCAATGATGTCCGTGATTTTTTGGATCAATATCAACTAGCCAGCGAAATGGCTCAAAGAACAGGAGGGGCAAAACCTAAATGGGTGGCAATCGTTGCCCATACCTCTGCTAAATTTGGGGCAGGATGGCAGCCGGCGGTAATCACTCGAAAAACAAGGGATCCGCTAACCAGTAAATTCGTGGATGCTTGTGCCTGCCCTGGTTGTGGCAAAGTTGTTATGGTCGAGAAGGATGGTTTCTTTGTTCCCGTGACTGACACAGATGAATTGGCAGAAAAACGCCAATTCTGTCACAATTGTGTCCCTGGATGGGAGTTGGACGCAGATGGAAGGATAAAACTTGATGCCAACGGTGACTCAGTATGGGGTACACGTCCATGTGAAACACCCCTCTTCGAGTTCAATGGAGCACGGCGGCATAGCATTTCAGAGTACATTACCAAGCATGCCAAGGGCGCTTTCAAACTGCTAATTGCCGATGAGGTGCATCAATTCAAATCCAAGTCATCGGATCGTGGTGTGGCGTTTCACCAATTGGTAACATCAACTAAGTGGACGCTGACTCTCACCGGCACGTTCTTTGGTGGGAAAAGCACCTCAATCTTCTGGCTATTACACCGCTTGAACCATGGTGTCCGGCGTGATTTTGCCTTTCATGATGAAAAACGCTGGGCTCGACTCTATGGTGTACTCGAAACAACGCGTAGGAGAAGACGTAACGATGACGCGGATGAGGATGGTGTGTACACCGGCAACAGGCGCTATCGTAATCAGGCGAAAGAACAACCTGGCGTCAGCCCGGCCATTGTAAGTCGGCTACTTGACACGACAATCTTCCTGAGTTTAAAGGATCTGAACATGGCGATGCCGGCTTACAAAGAAGAGGTGGTTGCCCTAGATATGCTTGACGACCAGGGGCAGCAATACCACAACATGGATAGGAGCCTGAAGCAATTGGCGGTTCAATCCAGTCGATACCTTTCCACCTGGCTTCAATGGAGCCTGGCGCGACCTAACTCGGCTTTTCGGGATGAGGTTGTGCTAGTGGATGAGGTAGATGACGAGGACGGGAAATCGATCCGAAAAGTACCGCTGATGGAACTACCGGCAATCAACCCGAATGGCCACAAATGGCTACCAAAGGAAAACTGGCTGGCTGACTTCTGTAAAGTTGAGAAGCAACAAGGGCGCAAAGTGCTGATCTACGTTCGTCAGACTGGTACTCGCGATATTCAAGACCGGGTGATGATGCCTCTTCAAGCTAATGGACTGAGAGTGTCCATCCTGGGCGGTAATGTTGACCCGCGAAAACGGGAAGATTGGATTGCCAAACGGGTGAATACGATCGATGCTTTGATCTGTAACCCTCGGCTTGTGGAAACGGGTCTCGACCTAGTGCAATTCTCAACAGTTGTGTTTTTTGAGATCGAATATTCGCTCTACACACTTTGGCAAAGTGTCCGGCGTGTGTGGCGGTTGGGGCAAACCCAGCCGGTCAAGGCAATTTTCTCAGTCTACACATCGGCAATGGAAGCGACCGCTCTGGCACTTATGGGTAGGAAGATGAAGGCTGCTCAGCTCGTCTATGGAGATGAGGTCGGAGGTGCAATAGTTCCTGAGGAGGAAGGTGACTTTCTCACACAACTGGCGCGAGATGTGCTGGATGGGGCGAAGCTCTCTGATTTGCAGACCTTGTTCGCTGATGATCTGCAGGTTAGTCATAATCCAATGGGCAGTCTGACAACCCCGAGCGCTGTCATAGTTCCGGGTCCGAAGGTTATGACCTGGGACGACTGGGTAACTCAAAAGACAGTAGTTGTTAGGAGAATTCGAAGAAAGGAGGTTGTACCGGAGGGACAGATGGGATTTGGAATTTAAGAAAATAAAGCTCTGAGCTAACTCAGAGCTTTATTTTTTAAATAATTGGCAATTAACACAACTCACAATAAACTTTTTAATCGTACAACAGCAGCTATGATTAATTTAGATGCAACCTCTATATCACTTTCGGTAGTGAACCGACCAATTCCAATTCGTAGGGTTTGATATGCTTTTTCTCTACTTAAACCTATAGCTTGCAATACATATGATGGTTCTAATGCTCCAGAATTACAAGCAGAACCAGCACTTAATGCCAACTCTGGAACATTAGCAATAAGAGCCTCCGAATCAATTCCAGAGAATGTCAGGTTACTGTTACCTGGTAAACGGTGCTGAACATAGCCATTTATAGAAATATCGGAGAAAGTAGAAATTAATGAATTTTCAAGTTTATTCCGTAAAGTTGTTATTCGAATAGTTTCTTTTTCCATTAATTTATTACATAATTTGCAGGCTTCTCCAAAACCCACAATTGCTGGAACATTATATGTTCCAGGACGTATTGAATGTTCTTGACCACCACCATAAAACAATGGCCTAAGGGGGGTTGATAACGGACCGCCTTTTAAATAAAGTGCTCCTACACCTTTGGGACCATATAATTTATGCGCGCTAATCGATAAAAAATCTACATCCAACTCCTGTACATTGATTGGGATTTTTCCTACAGCTTGCGCTGCGTCAGTATGAAAGAAGGCACCACAATCATGCGCAATCTTGCATAATTCGGATATGCTTTGGATTGTTCCAATCTCATTATTAGCAGTTTGAACAGATACTAATAATGTCTTTTCATTTATTAGTTCGTGAGCAATCTCAAGATTAACTAATCCATCTTTTGAGATAGGTAAGGTGGCTACTTCGTATCCTATCTTACCTAACTGTTTATATGGTTCAAGAATTGCTTTATGCTCAATAGGAGTAGTTATAATACGGCGTCGGCCATTTTGAATGCCATTAGTAAGTCCCAAAATTGACAGATTATTGCTCTCGGTTGCACCTGCTGTAAAAAGAATTTCAGAAGGTTGAGCTCCAATTAATTCGGCAACAATCTCTCGAGCAGTCTCAACTGCATTAGCCACTTTCTGGCCAGCTTTATGAGTCGAACTAGACGGATTAGCAAATTCTTCAGTAAAGTAGGGAAGCATCGCCTCTACTACTTGAGGGTCACATGGTGTTGTTGCATGATAATCAAGATAAATCATAATTACTATAAGTGGCAGATTAAGCAGCCCGTACCATCTTCTTCCTCGGAAAACTCGCCACTAAATATTTCGGCTAGCGTACGAGGTTTGCGCTTAGCAGCAAGTTGCAGTTTTCGTTTTGCATATTGGCTTTTAATCTCCTCAACTCGATCAGGGCGCGAAATATCGTCAAGGCTTTCTCCCTGAATCCAGGTATACCCTTCTTCTGGTTTTTCATAACTCTTTGCTATCTCGAAAAGGTCAGGATGTTTTTCGATTAAGCCCACCCACTCGATTTTTCGCTGGAAAAAACAAAAATAACAACCTGAACGGCTTCTCCATTCATAATACTTCGGTAAATCCACACCACTGTCCTGTAATATCCTAAACACATCATCTTTTGTGATGCCAGCTTCTTTAAATGGATATAAGGGTGTAATGTTAGGTTTTGTAGATATGAAACCTTCCCTATTTTCATCTGCTCGTATACCAACATACAAACTCACGGGGTCATTCGCGACATGTTTTTCAAAAGGTTCAATTTTCAACTGGCGAGTGCACCAACGCATTTGCGGAGATGGTAAATAACCACGATATATAGAGAGAAAATGATCAAAACCTCGGTCGCCCTCTTCAGAGGATAATTTTGTAATACGCTTCCCTAAATATGACTCAATTCGAGCAAGATATTCATAAATTTCAGGGAGTTCTTTGTGAGTATCGCAGAATACATACTCCATTTCAATTTCCGGGTGATTGTCCCGCATATAAATTGCCAAAGCGGTGCTATCTTTTCCACCTGATAACAATAAAATGTGTCTGGTAATCTTATCACTCATTTCCACTCCTATTCACCATTAATTCTTTTGTTGAATCAATTCAACAACAAGTTTGGCAAGCACGGCAAGGTGAAGTTGACGGTCATTACCATTGCCATTTAAATTTTGTTTAAGGAATTCAGTTACTTTCTCAGCCAAAAAGTTAATTTCTACTTCCTGATCCTTCTGCACCGCAATTATTGTGCGTTCTTGTTCTAAACCATTATCTAAAATTCCAATTCTTAGAATTTTAGCATTTCCCTGCCCATTCTTTTCCGCAACCAATTCTTCAAGACGAATGAAATCAGCAGCGATTTGAAGAACACGAACTTGGAAATCAACCAAAATTAAATCTGTCCATTGGTTAGTGGGAATTCCTTGATTTACTGCCCTACCAATAATTTCTCTCCAGTCACGATCATCTTCATCGAGCCGTGCGGCTTCTCGAACAAAGAGCCCCAAGTTACGATCAGCAACATAATTTACCAAAGGTTTAGCGCGTAAGCATAATTGTTGCCGCACCGATTCGGAATTTCCTGTTAATCCAAAAGTGGTTCGCAATTGTTGTTCTAATTCATCCAACATCAAAGGATAAGCCCTTTGAAGAGATCCAAGACAATTTGTTAATTGCTCATAGAATTTTCGGGTATTTTCAGAGTTATCGAGTTGTATTTTGAAGATTGCAGGTAAAGTAGTGAAGATGAGAACATATGGATCACTTGCACGAATCAAAGCTTCTCTTACGGCTATAGCTTCCACTGGTTCTATGTGTCTAGTTTTCTTCGCAAACGCAGAGAGTTTGGTTGAAAATAACACGAGAGGTTTTACAATCTTTAGCAAACTTTGCTCTTCATTACTGTTACCAGAATTAGTTAAGTTCAACGATCTTAGAACCGAGCTTAATCCTTTGAGTGTTTCGTTAGCCTTTTGGTCAAATTCATATAACTGAATTTCGAATGTATCTGGGATTCGCACAAGTCGTTCAAACACTTCAATCCGAAGTTCTGATACAAAAATACCGTTTTCATACAAAGCTACCTGGTTACGTTTTGATAAAAGAAATGCGCATAAGATAACTGGTAATGGACCAAATTTAAGACCTAATGGTTGTTTTCTTAGCAAATTAAATAGATTGTTAATGGGTTGTCGTTTTCCTAATGACGCCATCAAGAAATCATTTATTTTTTTCCATACCGGCAACCAGTCCGGTCCAGGATCAGTAAAACAATAATTATCATCAATTAATTGATGAAAACCACCTTTTTTCAACATTGCTAAATATATGCTATATTCGGCAGGATTTCCTGTAAAAGCTAAGTCCTTCTCCTTCTCATGCTCTAACATAGCATTTAATAGATTCCGTCGAGCTGCTGCTGCTGACGAAGAAAGTTCGTCGCGATTAATTAACTCATTTTTTAACTCAGGGCTTTGTGAAAAGGACACATCTAGAAGTGCAGAAAGCCATCGTTGGAACTGAGTATCTGTTTCAATTAGGTGTGTAACGCCAGACTGAACCCACTCAGAAGCTTGAGGTGTAAATTGGTAACCGCTTAAATGTAAAATCTGACCTGCAATTTGAGTTAGCCTCTCTCTAGTAAAAATGATTTGGGACCGCACTTCTTGACGAGCAACTGGATCTCCTTGTAAGGCTTTTATGTTTTCAAAGATCCATTTCCAGATTTCAACTTCTTGAATTGCATTTTCCAAGCCATTGAGGGGACGTGGAAACGCAAAAATTCGCAATGGATCTGTATCCGAGGTTAATGATTTTGTTAACTCAATCAGAACTTGCCGATCTTGATTATTAGAAGTAAGAATGTAAGTAATAGAACCATTCGCAAAATTCAACTCTGAAGATAAAGCAGATTTCACGGCTGTTTCCGTTCCATCTATGACGTCAACCCTAAAATACCGCAAAGTTCCTGTACGAATGTAATGAGCGCGTGCCACTATTGGCCGAAGATTAACAACTTCTTTGAGCCTGCTAGCGACACTACCTGAGCTAACTCGAGTCTTTGCTATCTCGTATACATCGTCCAAATTAACATCTGACCCTTCCCATAATCCATAAGCATTCTCATGTTTCCTGAAAATTACAATCGAGGCTTTAATGAGATATAGTAATGCCTCATCAACAGCTTCACGATTATCAAACACAAGATAAAGAGTGTTTTTGGAAGGACTTAAACCAATTTGAGGGCCATATAATCCTAATAAACCAATGACTTTTACTAAAGAAGTTGTTAGTGGTGGCCAATCTGTTGGTATTCTTTGTAAGGCAGATTCAATACCAGCCCAACGATGAGAACGATCTCCAATAAAGACCGAACTTCCCAATGAGTTTATTACATAATCATATAATGAATCTAAACGATAAAAGGGGACTATAGAATCGATTATTTCAGATCGGACTAAAAAATCTTGGAATCCAAAAGGTTCTTTGCTTGTCAGAAACGCAAATAAGGAGCGTTCATTTTGTGTTAGCTTGCTCCGGAACAATGATGGTAAAACTAGTGTTGTAATTGGATCAAGTGGAACACAAGTAGATAAAAGCCCTTCTAAATGAAGTCGTTTTTTTGCTTCGCATAAAGACGTATCAGTTAATACTTTATTTATCCTGCGTTGATTTTGTTTCTTTATATCAGCTGAAAAATCAGAGTCAATTGCGGTTCCAATTAATTGGATCAACTGTTCATGTGGCTCTAAAAATGGAGCATTGGTGAATCGACCTTGCACCTTCTGCCACTCTAATTGCTGAGAACGGTCCAAACTGTGTAAATACTCAGAAAAGGCAGTATGCAAAACGGTGACTAAGACGATAGGCGGATTACTCCGCTCGGCCAATTCAGCTAACTGCTGTAAGGTGAAAACATCTTCCTTTTCAGGATTTTGGGCAGCATATTCAAGAAATTTTCCAAACTCATCGATTATTATTAGTAAGCCCCCAAAGCCGGCTGTTTTAGCAAAATTATTAGCTTCAATAAATAGATCAATTACATCACGATCGTTTATTTTACTCTGCTCGCTTAATAAAGAAGCTTTAGTTGTTATTTCCGCATTAAGGTTTAATAGACTATCCGCTAATCCTTTCATGAGATCTTTATTGAGTTGGGTACGGTGTCCTGATAGAAGAATCGGGGCTAACGGTTTATTGCCTTCAAACAATTTTTCTCTTAGAATTTTTCCTTGAGGATGCAATGGGGTTTCGCTGCAAAATAAATCTACCAGGAATAATGAAAAAGCTGATTTACCCGTACCATATGGACCAATGATAGACCAAGCCTTTGCGCCTGTTGAAGAAAAAGCTCCTTCTGAAATTTGTATAGCTAAATTCTGGGCCGTTGGTGTAAGGATATACTCATTCAAACTTTTCTTTTCAGCCCAATCTGACTTAATTTGAACTGATCGGTGGAAACGCCCGCGGACTTTTACTAATTGATTAAGATTTGAATATTCTGCCATGCTAAACCCTTTGTTCCTGGTAATACCGTTCGAGAACTTCCATAGGTGTTATATTTCTTGAACGACGGAACACAGTTCGCATACCAGCAGTGTCATCCAGGACAAGCCCGCTCCAAGGTGGTAGATTTTCAAGATTATCTACTAATGCATTTTCGGAGAGTTTAAAAATGCCACCAGGACTCCCCGCACTGTGCAGAAGTTTTTCAAATGATATTGCATCTTGTTTTTGCGGCAATGTACCCCAATAATCCAATAATCCATAGAGAAAAATAAGATCAGGTAGGGAGGATTTTGAACCTCGCATAAATCTATATGTCCCATTTTTCTCAATTTCTTCAATCAAGCCTAATTCAACTAATGGACAATCAAAAGTATCCTCTGTCATTAAGGTGCGGTTAGAATCAGCTGGGATATAAGTTCTCAAGAACACATCAACATCCCGATGTAATGAAGAGGTTGTCACCCTGGTAGAAGGATACTGTTTTGCGGTTTTCAATAACCAATCTTCCAAATTTAATCGAGTAAATTCGGCTGAGTTCCAAACAGTAAAAGCAAGATACCAAGTTGAAGCAAATTCTAAACGACTCGTTAATCGCCAATGTAAAAGCCAAAGGGTACCAGGGTCTTCTAAATATGGATCCCATCCATCTTCCCCAAATAATTTTTCTCCCAAGTCAGAAACAACATACTTTCCACGCGTAGGTGAATTAATCATACCGAGAACTTTAGTCCAGTAAAGAATGGATTGAACCATATTTTTTCCAACGCCTAAAATCACAACAGCGTCTCCGCGAGCGAAAAGGTCATCATATTGTAAAACCTGCTGCACTCCTTTAGGAATCCAACCATAACGAAAAGGAAATGTCTCGTGACCGCTAAAGCTAAGTTTTTGAGAATCCAACATCATAAAAGGCTTGTTAGCATTCAAAATTTTCTCTCAGTCCAGGGGAATAATTACATAGCACATATATTCTAGCACCAATTCCTTTTTCCACCAAGTTTTACAAGTATTCTAAGTTCATTCCCGTATAGGTTCTTAGAACCCTCAATCCTTGGGGCTAAAGTAGATTTGCCAATTTTCCTTTTCTTGTTGGATGCCTTAGCTTTCCAATTGCTTTTGCTTCAATTTGACGAATTCTCTCTCTTGTCACTTTAAAATCACTAGCAATTTCTTCTAAAGTCATAGGCTCTCCAATTCCAATTCCATAACGCTTTCTTATTATTTCGGCCTCTCTAATAGAGAGAAAATTGAGACTCTCAGCAATTCCAACTTGGATTTGTTCTTGGACCAAATAATTTTGAGAATCATCATTTTGAAATTCCTTTTCATAAAAAAATGAGCCATTATCAATTCTGTCTATATAATCCTCGATACTTATGGGTTCTTCAACATAGCCTAAATATGTGATCACTGTCTTTTTATCTATCGATAAATTTTGAGAAATGGAATCTATTAAATTTGGGCAAGGGAATTCAATTTCACAGGAGTTGCAATAATGAGTTTTCTGGATTTCCACCAGCTTTACAAGTCTTTCTTGCAAATGGAATGGAAAGCAGAAGGCCTCATTGAAATTATGTGATGCATTGCGATCAATATTTTGCCGTATCCACCATGGAGCATAAGTTGAGAATCGATAATCAGGAGAAAGAGGCATTTTTTCAAGAGCAATCAGTAGCCCAACATTTCCATCCTGGATTGTGTCACACAACGACAACGAATATTTATCATAATACCAAAGTGCAATTCTTACTACAACCTTTAAGAACATAGAAATTATTCGGTTTCTTGCGTAACTATTTCCTTCACGCGCTTGAATTAGTAATTGTTTTTCTTCATTAGATTTAGGAAATGGAATTTGTCGAATTTCAGAGATGTATGGATCTAATGAATTTTCTATTTTTATTACGCGGTTGAATACTTCATCATAATCTATTCGGCTTCGATCATTAGAAACATTATCAGTGCTGTCGTAAGCACTGGATACGCTGGAACTAAGATTAATAATTATGCCTTGATTGAGTAAAGACTCACATATTCTATCTAATTCGTCTAAAGGTAGGTTATTTGCATTAGGTTGATTAAGAATATCATCAATGGTAAGAAATGTATTCTTTTTCGCAAGTAATTTTAGTTGGTCAATAAGTTGAACCTTAACTCCTTCAGTTTTCTTAGATTCCATAACAGACTATTTTTTTGCTAGCATACATAGATCTAGAATTTCATCAGTCGTAATTGACCCATTGAATCGGTTGTTAAATTCTTCCGTGAAATCGTATATATTTTGTAGAAAATCCTCACTCATATTGGCTTCCTCAATTATTTTTTCATAGAGAATTTCTACGCCCCCCAATACAAACTCATTATAGGTTTCTTCATCATCCGTATTTTCCTTATTGCCATAGTTTCTAAATGCTTTATCCAATCTTTCTTCAAATGGTAGTTGCTTTTTATTTAACAACATTATTAATTGATAGTTATATTTCAAGGTGGTAGTTTCTTTTATTAATTGTTCGGTAAATATCTTAGTAGTCTGATCAGACGTATTATCGATTGAAGATTTCCTACCATATAAAAACCCAATTATTGGCGCCACAATATAGACATCAATATTCCTGGAAAATATCTTGCTATTGGTATCGGTGCCAAATTGAGCAGTCAATTTTTTGACCATGTCAGCATGCTTACCGGAAAAAACGTATTCCTTATCAAACATAATGATCACCTTTGCATAATAATTGTATCAAATTCATTTTTCTTATCAAAAAAATATCGTTTTCCTACGACTTGACCCAAATGCTCTTCAGCGATCTCGCCATCGGTATCTTTAATGAAAATAATAATCTGTTCTGCTATTTTGGGGAGAGTATCGCAGATTGTTCGAATTCTAGTTTTATCAAAGGAAGACAAGGGGGCGTCCATTACTAAGGGATAAGGTTCTGATTCAAGCATCCTTGAATCGTCATCAATTGAGTTATTGTTTTCCCTAGCGATTTTTATGATTCCTGTGATAAAGGCAAAAATAACAGATAAACTCTGAGCAGTAGACGCCTCAACATCAAACACATGTCCATCGGTATCTTCAACCAAAATTTGAATGTTATATTCAGAATCAATTTTTAATGATATTCCGCCTTCGTAAATGCTTCTAAAAATTTCGTTTATATAATTTTCAAGTTTTTTCCTTATTTTGTCTTCACTCTCCTGATATAGTGCATACAACTCATCATACATATATTGGGCGTATGCTTTGTATACTTCGATCTTCCTGTTTTTTTCATCTCGCAAAGTTAATTCAGATCGATCAGTAATTAATCGATCACGCGAAGTTAAGTAGGCCCCCCGTTTTTGGTAAAGATCTCTTTTTTCACGATCTAATTCGGCAATTTTATCCTTGTACTTATGTAAATCTATTTGATATGGTGCTACATCGACTACATCGGTTAGCTTTTTATCGATTTCTGAGAGATCAGTTCGAGATTCATCTATGTCACTTTCGAAATCCCTAATAATTTTATACTGGTCAGAAATTTGTTCATAAAGGAAGCCTGATGTCTTTAATCTAATTTCGGATTCATTTACAAATTGGCTAATAATTGTGCCAATAGATTTAGGTGGTAAATATTCTAGGGCTTTGTTTAGCTCAACATAAGCATCGTTTCCAAAAGTAATTTTGGTTCCACATACACAAATGCCCCGGTCAATTAAATATTTTATTGTTCTTTCATGAATATCAGGGATCCCTTTATCTCGAATATCTTGGTTTGAAAGAGTATCCAAAGCCTGTTTAATTAAGGATTTAGCAAAATATGCTGTTGGATTGTTATTGAAAACCTTAAGTAAAGATCCTTCAGCCTGATTTCTTGCCATTATTAATTTCCCAATTTTTTGGTTTAACGATTTTTTTTCATTCTGTAATCTCTCTCCTTCAGAATGAAGGTTAATTTTATTGGATAGTTCAGCACATTTTTCGTCAGCAATTTGAATAGAATCGTTAATTTGTAATAGTCGTTGGTCAATACTATCTAAGTCATCTTGATATTTCTGAATTTTATTGGAGTATTCACGTATCTTATCATCACTAGACGAGTCATAACTGTCGTTGTAGCTGCCTATCACACCAAATTTTGAAGTCGGTTTTAAGTGCTCCATGGCTTCAATAAATGCGTTTAACCCCAGTAACCCACGAACGGCTTGTGCGAATTCTTTGCTTTTTCCTCTTTGTATTTGTTTACTAAAATTTTGAATCCTTTCGCCATCAAAAAAGAAATATTTTGATAGCTCTTTTGGTAATATCTCTTTAATTCGCGACTCCACTTCACTTTGTTTTACAAATTCTTGTTGGCCATTCTTTTTATAAGAAATATTAAATGATGTAGATAATGGTTTTATCTTTCCATAATCATCTCGCGAATAAATTTGTGCTCGACTAATGTAGTACTCAATGTCATTATGTGTTAAATCGAGATTTACTTTTACCGAGACTTGTTGTCTTGGCATTAAATTATTTTCGATTTCTTTATTCAACATAGATTTGTCTGCAAAATCGGTATCACCATACAAACACCAGGTAAATGCTTGAGCAAAAGAAGTTTTTCCTGATCCGTTATCACCCATGATAACAGTGACATTTTTATGTATATCAGTAGAGAAGGAGGCCTCCTGCTCACCTTTGAATTGGCGAAAATTGAAGAGTTTTATCGACTTTAATAACATTCAACTTCCTCCTCAATTGACTTTTTAATTAATTTCACCATTTGCTGATCATTATGCATTTTGGTTTTAAGGTTTTGCCTTTCCATAATGATTAATTTTTTTAATAATCGTTGTGCTTTTTCTTTATCAATTTTTATCTTATCATTAGGTTCCATATGTGTTTAATCTCCTGCTTTTAAAATTCTTCGTAGGATAATACTTCTCTCTGTAGTTCATATGCTTCGCGAATGTTATCAATTATCTCGAAGGATTCAATTGAGTTTAAAGAAATCCTACTGAACTCTTCCGCACGACAAAGTTCTTTCTTAACTAACCCCAAATCCGATTCTCTATTTTCGTGTGTTAAGTATGGCACCTCTAAAAGAGGGCGAGGTAATGTAATAAAATCGTAAATCGTCGCGAATCTTTTACCCTCTGCCAATCGTAAAACTCGACCTCTCCTTTGGATATACTCTTTTGGATTAGTTGTGCTAGCTAAAATAAATGCTATTTTAATCTTTGGGATATTAACTCCTTCATCAAGGCACTTTATTGCGATAAGCGCTTGCAGGTTTTCTCCCTTCGAAAACTCACGCTTCAAAACTTCTCGCTCCCTAATGTCTTCTTTTGATGTAAATTGGGAGACTTTCATCTTCAAATAATTTCCCAGCATATCCGTGATGGCATCTATTTGCCTTATGTCTTGATCCAAGACATTTCCAGAATTATCATTATTTTCAAGTAAAGATGCTGCGCCACAATACACTAAGATATGATTATCGTTTCTATAAGGCTCAATTACTTCTTGTAATTTAGAGATTTTTTGTTCTGCTGCAGCAACTAGTCTAGCTCGCTTGATTGCAATTTTTTTACCCTTTTCATTTAGTCTCATAACCCCATTTTTATCCTTTGATACACACTTACCAATTTCTCGAGATAAGTATAGATACATATCCCATTCAGTTTCAGATAAATTAACCAACACTGGGTGATAATAATAGGGAGTTAATTTTTTCTCGCTAATTGCTCTTTCCAGAGGGTATTCTATGCACTTTGCTCCGAAATAGCTTTTTAGTTTTTCGGTTCCTAATTCATCATTGTGACGTTCTAATGTTGCAGATAGAGCCAATCGATAATTAAATACTGTAGATAAAGTTCCTAACAACTTTTCGGCACCAAAATTATGAGCTTCATCAACTAACAATAATGCATTACTATGAATTTTTTTAACTTGCCCTTGTACAAAATTTGAGGAAAAAGTAGCATTTGTGCAAACAAAGCAAAAAAATTCAGAATTTTTTACCCCAATTTTCTGATCTCTTATCGATTTCTCTAACCTAGTTTTCCAATCACTCTGGGACGAAGCACTATATCCAATAATTGGTTTTATGTTAAATGTAACAATATCTTCAACCCATTGTTCTACTAAATGTTGAAACGGACAGACAATAATTACAGCCAACTTTCCCTTGGTAAAGTCATATAGTTTTGCAATTCCAGCCAGACCAGTAATTGTCTTTCCTGTTCCTGTTGCCATATCAAATATTCCGCGAAAGTTATTTTTCTCCCATTCAGAAATTGCATCTTGTTGATAATTATATAATTCTACGTTTTCTGGAATCCGGATAATTAATTTTGGAGGGTTTTCTGTATCAGTATTTACGTTATTACTAATTAAAGGAAAAAACTCATTTTGATCAATGTCGAAATTTATACTTGAATATTTATATTTATTCATAAATTCATCTTTAATTTTTTGAAATTCCATAACAATAATGTTTGGCTCAAAATTATTCCATATAGACGTAAAAGAATTTTCTTTTAAGATAATCCGTTCATTATCATTTTTGTTTTTCCACGAGCAAAAAACATCAATCGCCTCATAATTTAATCGCATTCCTGAGCTAGTCTCATTCATGGATCCAGAAAAAGCAATTTTATTATCGTTCGGGTCATATAATATTCCCATCTTTTCATGATATAAACCAAGAGCCTTTTTATTTTCGGTAAATGCGATTCTTATGTCTAATTGCCCAATTGCAATTAAATTCGCCAATAAATTTAATCGCTCTTTCTCAAAATAATTTTTGGGTTCAGTTAAGGCGTCCCTAAGCGATTTTTCGATTATGTAATTTCTTTCTTCATAACCTTTCTTAATTGCTTCTAAATCCTCAACCGATAAATATGGGGATGCTACGAGCTGAATTTTTCCATCGTTTTTTGCCAATCCAGTAATCCCTTTAGATATTTCCACTAAAGAGGAGGATGAAAAATAACCTACTGCCCTTTTATATAAAATAGCATTGTTTAGTAAAGGTATATAGAATTCTTTTACAACATTGTCGATTAAAGATCGATATTCTTTTTTAATCACTAAATCTTGAAAATTCATTGAACCCCTCTATTGGGTCACACGAATGCATCTTACGTAAATATATACGGTTTAAAATTCCAATGATTTTGTGGACAATTCCGCAGCTCACTGCGGGGAAATGCCCACTTCTTGATTATATACTTATTGTTGATGGTCGGTACTCTATTTTTATTAACAAAAACACATCCTAATAGATGTGTCCGTTTGTAAAGGTATTCGATCCAAAATTATAGAAGTCAATGTTTATTATTGCCCGCAGATTCAAATCCCCACTTCGTAAACGATTCTCTCAAAATTTGTTTGGCTTCCTCTGAACGAACAGTTACGCCTTTTTGACTCATTTCTGTCTGAGCTTCCCAAAGTGCATGCGCCAACTTCACCCTATACTCTCCAGTGAGATGAGAGAAGGAATTGTAGATCTTCACTAGCTCTGGATCAGGTTCTGGCTGGCCTAGCAATGAATACACCTTCGTTCCAAATAGACCAGCGATACTCAATAGCTCTGCACCCTGAGGTATAAAATCACCTTGAAGCCAACCTAACACTATAGCAGGTGAGTAACCTAGCAAGTCACAGAATGCTAAGAAATCTTCCTCACCTGGTTGGGATCGGCCCCATTGTTTATATGCTCTCTTAAACCAATCCGGAAATTTGGACATAACTTGATAATTTTACCGGTCGCAATGTAGTAAATAACGAAAAATATGTTCGTCACTAATAATATAATACTTTTCGTTTTCTGGCAACGAATCCCCCATGATGATGCACGCCTTTCTTAAAGTCCGCAAATGAGGGACAAAGCTTTAGAAGGGCAGGCATTGAAGACCCGGCGAGCATGGGCGTGATTGTGGTAGCCCAGGCTATTGATCAGGCCGATAACCAGATTGTTGATGATCGCCATAATTCGTCCCATGGTTTTTGACGTCATGCGGGTTTGGTCTTCGTCAAAGGTAACGTCTCGGCGATAATGCAGACCATTCTCAATCCCCCATTCACTGCGCACGATCTTCAGCAGCCGCTTGGGGTCGGCCTCCTGAGCGGTCAAACTGGTTAGTCCATATTGCACCTCAGATTCCACCACACCCGTAGCCAGGCAGGTGAAACGACGCTCCAATTTGAAGACTTGTCCCAGATGAGGCCAATTCAGATAATCGTTCAACAAGCTACTGACCGTGATGGTGCGTTCTTCCAGGCGTCCTGCTTGCTTCTCGGTGGTTTTTGCGCTGCGAAAATCCATGGGCGGACAACCGAAACCGGGGCGAGGCTGCTCAGGTGCAAATAACAGTTCAATCGCTTTTCTTGTATTGGCTTGATTATCTTTGACGATCCAGACAAAGTGACCTTCCGCTGCCACGATTTGGATCGATAGTTGACGTTGGGTGTGCATCGCATCCCCGATCACAACTTTTTTGCGCAAATCCAGACATTCCAACAGCTTTGGAGCCACCACGATCTCATTTTCCTTGTCTTTTTCCACGACCATTTGCATTAATACGATCCCTTCGCCAGGTAGATAGGCGGCTAACAGATGCAAACCAAATGGGTCTTCTGCTGTAATCGTGCCTCGAACTGTTTTTCCATCGATTGCGATTACCATATCTTGTCCATGCCTGGGAAGCTGCACCAGGTATTCTCCCATCAGTCGTTCCAAATCATCCCCTTCCACCTCATCACTCAATACTCGTCTATAGGTGCTGTGATGCGGTAATCGCTTGTACTTCAACCCTAACGCTCCGATCAAATACTCGCTTTGTTGCTGCGCCCAGTCTGCTATCCCGTATATTTTATTTTGCCCACACAGCTTTGCCAGGACGAATAGCACCAGGATGATTTCTAACGAATAACGCACCCCCCGCCTTTTACGTCCATCTTTTACTTGCGTCAAATAACTCAATAGGTGCCGCAGATTGATGATCCTTGATCCTGTTTGCTCCGTCTTGGTCCCTTTTGTGCTAGACTCCATTTTGACCTTCTTTGGTGTTTGTTGGTGTAGGAACCTACAAATTTACCCAAGAAGGTCTTTTCTTTCAACCCTTTCTCGACTTTAAGAAAGGCGTGCATGATGATGCCAACATTTTTCGCGACCATGATTGCTTAACTTGCTTCAGGGGGCTCGTTTTGATAGGGATTGCACAACCCAAGATAGCCAGCCATTGCCATTAATTGATCCCGGCTTTCTGTCTTGAATTTTTTCTTGAGAATTTTAAGATAAAGCCGAATAGACTCTTCTGAAAGACCCATTTTCATTGCAGTTTGCTCTGGGGTGAGGGAATTCGCCAGGCATTGCAGCACCTGACATTGTTTTTGGGTAAGTTTGGGTTTAGGTCGTCTACACACGCGCGATTGTTCAGCAAGGATAATCAGTCCATTAATGCGAACGGGTGGGGGCGACTCAGAAAAACCCGGCAGATCGCCACCATCGCGGATTGTTTTCACCAACTCGTGAACATCGTCAACAGTATTTTGGTAAACAACATTTCCTTCATCATTGAAGACTACGATGGATGGCATTGACGGAGACCTCCCCTAAGTTCCACAATAGGTGGTTAAGAAATAACATAAAGCCCCCCCGGAATAATGCGCATTAATCCGGAGAGGACCTGGTGTGAGAAAGATTGTGATTGTGGTGGTCATTCTAAGTATTTATGCACAAGTCAGGTAACGGTTGATTTTTGGTTAATATAATTTAGAACATACGTTCTGTGTAATTATAGGTCAGATTATTCTATTGTGCAAGGAAAAAGTAAAAAAATCTATATACCGATATCGGTAGTTTTTTGGATTAAATCCTACCGAAATTGGTAGATTGAGCCGAACACTGCCGGGTGTTATCCTACTCGTAACTCTAAACGTAAGGGAGCACCCATGAACTGCTTGCTAACCAAACCAATCACAAAACAACACACCAGTCTTTCGACTCAGCTTGAGACTATTCGAGAAGATCTTGTACGTTTGTCTGGGTTTGTATCACAGCTTTCTGGATTAACTGACGAGCAATTGGCTGCCTGTGAAATTACAGATCAATTAGATTCGATTCATCGCTGCTTGAGCCGCTTTGAAGCTCGGTGTTTGGCAATACAAATCGCTGCCTACGAAGATGAATTCGCCGCGCCTGTTGATGACGAATCATATGGAATGACTTTCCCGGAAAACAACAATTGGACCGCTGTCCGACGGGAAGCAAAACGCGCCAACAAATTGGCAAGTCAGTTGACCAACTCGCTCAGCAAAATTCGCTTGGGTTTTGGGGAGCATCAAGATCCGGACGCGATACCAGAAGATATTGTTCGGATCAACCAGACTGTTGGAAATGCTGTCAACGGTTTGGCGTCTGATTGTTTACTCGACCACGGATAACCCATTAAGACCTTGATTGGATTAGGAGTATCGTTGGATGGAAGAAAAAAGTCGTAGAACCAAGCTGCCTCATACCGTAATCGTAAAAGCCCCCGGTTTATTACCGATGCTGTATACCCCTCGTGAAATTTGCGAAGAGCTGGGTATCGCGGAAAGCACCTTGCGCGACTGGCTACAAACAGGTGTCCCGCACCAACGCGATAATCGCAATCGGATCTGGATTAATGGTGAAAGTTTTGCCAGCTGGGTAAATGGGCAACGCAAACCAAAGACGTTAAGTAAGTTAAATGAAGACGAAGCCTATTGCATGCACTGCAACCAGGTTTCCAAGCTGATCTCTCCCCAGATTTATCCTATTAAAGGAAATCTTGTCCTGGTCAAAGGGACTTGTACAATTTGCGGAAATATTATCAATCGTGGAGCGCATCGTGATCGAACGCCAGAACTATCTCAAAATTAAAGAACATCTCAAGTATCTTGAGGAAGTTCTGCAGCTGAACCCTGCTTCAGTGGAGCGCTATCGCTTTTACTTGCGCCATTTACTCCTCTGGGCAGATGACCAAAATTTTCGCAATGTGCAAGCCATCCGTCCCACGTTACCCACTTATCTGGCATCTCTTCCAGGCAAAGAAGGAAAGGGAACCCTTGCAGGGGTATCCCAGAAGAAAATCATTGACTCTAGCAAACGCTTCTTTCGTTGGGCAAAGTCCACATACCCTAGAGAAATGAATAGTCTGCCGGTCGCATGGATAGATACCTTACGTCTTCCCCGACAGCCGCAAGTCTCAACTGAGAATGTCTTTGTCACGCTGGAGGAAGTACAAACCCTGATTTCTGTGCCTGTTCCTGAGAACAACCTGGTCCTTTTACGGGATCAAGCAGCTGCTGCCATGCTATTCCTTTCAGGAATACGCGCCAGCGCTTTTACAACGCTCCCCATTTCGGGGGTCGATCTGGAAAACCTCACTCTACGCCAGTGGCCAGAACTGGGTGTCCATACAAAAAACAGCAAAAAGGCAACCACGTTTCTTTTAAACATTCCCGAGCTGCTCGATCCTGTGCGCCGCTGGGATGCTATCGTTCGGACTACATTATCTGCTTCAACCCCCTGGTATGCTCCCATTGCCCATACTTGGGGAGAGCAGCATTTATCCTCTGAAGAACCAGGCACGAGCCGCTCCAATGCTCTTCAAAAACGATTAGAAATCTTGTTTTCTTTAGCAAATGTAGAATTCAAATCGCCTCATAAATTCCGGCATGGACATGCCGTTTACGGGTTGTTGCATGCTCAGACCATGGCTGATTACAAAGCCGTATCCATGAACCTGATGCATGACAGTATCGAGATTACCGACAGCACCTACGCTCCCATGTTATCTTCTGATGTCCAGGAGCGTATTGCCGGTTTGTCGGGTAAGGTGGCGTCCATGCCGGATAATGAGTTGGAGGCATATCTCAATCGCTTAGACCGAGAAAGCCAGAAACATGCTTTGGTCTTCATTGCCGGGAGGTTGACCGAATGATCCCCTCCTGGCTACAAACGCATGTTATCGGCTGGACTGGCCTTGCGGTGCGCTTGTTCCACGTCCATATCCGCAATTTGAGCATAATGGCGTACCATATCCAGCGAACCATGTCCCAACAAGGATTGAAGGGTAAACACATCACCACCAGAACGCAGATAGGTGATGGCAAAAGTGTGCCTGAATTTATGAGGGTAGGTTTTTTTCACTTCTGCTCTGGAACCCAAACGGTTGATCAAGACACGCAGGCTATCCTTGTTGAACGGTCGGTCGCCTTGGCTGATGAACAAGGGGGCACGAGGATCATCCCCATCTTCGCGTCCAACCAGATAACGCCAGACGGCTTTTCGGGCGACTTTACCCAAGTAGACTGTGCGTCCTTTGCCACCTTTAGCTCCGCCAATCACTCCGTGCCGAATCGTGACCTTTCCAGTCTTGAGGTCGACATCGTTGATTGTCAGCGAACAAAGTTCGGTTGCACGCAATCCGGTATCCAACAACATCAAAACAATCGCTTGATCGCGATTGGCACTCGGTCGCCGCATCACGAACTTTTTTCTCTCCTCGGTTTGAGATTCCCGAGAAAAGACACATGCCTTCAGTATCTTTTCGACGTCTTCTTTGGTAAAAGTTTCAACGGGATGCGTCTGAAATTTAGGAGCAGTGATTTCTATAGCAGGGTTGGTGTACTTGAACTCCACATGCAGCCAGCCGAAAAAGGAACGAAACGTCACCCACACATTGCGAATGGACTTGGCAGACAATGGCTCTTTACTACCATTGAAGCGCACCGGCTTGTACTCGGTGCGCAGCCAGGCCATGTAACCAGTAAGGTCGGAAGCCTGAATTTCAGAAACACTCCGATCTCCAATGTATTTCAACCAATGGTTGAGCATGTATTCGTAGGAGGTAATTGTGCGTTGGCTTAACCCCTCTGCTGTTTTGAATTTTAGGAAGCCGTCGATGGATTTAACTAAGGAAAGTGATGAATTTTGTTTTGTCGAACCCGGCGTGCTGCGGTTCATAAGAAATTCCTCCATTTTTGGAAAAATGTCTACCGCTGTGCGCCGGGCTAATCAAAAACCAGAGCCCGACGGACTCTGGTTTACTCTTAGTAGCGGGGAGTGGATTCGAACCACTGACCTCCGGGTTATGAGCCCGACGAGCTGCCACTGCTCTACCCCGCATCACGAGTCACAATAATACCACCAGCGACAACCCCCGTCAAGTTAATTATCCCTTCCATCCAATTCTGCTTGTTCGGAACCCCGGTCTGACTTATAATTTCATCATTATGCCAATCATGACCGCCAACTCAATGGATTTCATCAGCCGCAGCGCGGAACAAACCCGCCGCCTGGGTATGCGCCTGGGCAGTTTGCTTCAACCCGGCGATGTGCTCGCCCTCAGCGGGGATCTTGGCGCCGGAAAAACAACCCTTGTGCAGGGCATTGCCCAGGGTTGGGGTTCTACTGATTCTGTCTCAAGCCCTACTTTTGTGCTGGTCAACGTTTATCGCCGTCCTGACGGCGGATTGCTGCATCACATGGATGCCTACCGTGTCGAATCCGCGCTGGAGGCCGAAGACCTTGACCTGGATGCCATGATGTCCACCGGCGCTCTGATCGTCGAATGGGCAGACCGAATTACCGAGGCACTGCCGAAAGAGATCTTGTGTGTCAACATGAAATGGATCGCTGACGAACACCGCAGCATGGTATTTAATCCGGTTGGCAGCCGCAACCAGCAGCTCCTTGCAGAGTTCAAACACCAAACCTTTGGAGGTTGATATGTTATTAGCCATTGATACCTCAACGCAAGTCATGGGCATAGCCCTTTATGACGACCCCATGGTCGTGGGCGAAATGCAGTGGACCTCTGCTAATCATCACACCGTAGAATTAACCACCGCGGTGGATCTATTAATGAAGCGCTGCGGTGTTAAACCGGCGGATCTCACTTTATTGGTGGTTGCGCTTGGCCCGGGCACTTTTACCGGTCTGCGCATTGGATTGGCTTTTGCCAAGGGATTAGCTTTTTCGCTTCATCTGCCCATGCTTGGCGTGCCAACTTTTGAATATATGGCTGCCGCTCAACCTTTATCAGATTTACCCATGGCGATCATCCTGCCCGCTGGAAGGAAGCGATTGGCGGTAAGTTGGTTTGAGGTTCTAGACTCGCGCTGGCAGAGTACATCCAAACCTGAAGTGATGACCCCTGAAGAACTTTCTGACAAAATCGAAGGCCCTACCATCCTGTGCGGCGAATTGACTGCAGCAGAACGGCAAACCCTGAGCCGCAAATGGAAGAATGCCCGGCTTACTTCTCCTGCCCAGGCAGCAAGACACCCCTCCATGCTGGCCGAGATTGGCTGGCAGCGCTGGCAGGCCGGGCAGCGTGACGACCCCGTGATGCTGGCGCCTATCTACCTGCACATCGCAGGCGGCGGACTTCCTGAGTGATCCCTTGAACATAATTTTACCGCTTGAGATCAGGCGCATGACCCTCAAAGATCTGGACGAAGTAATCCGGCTTGACCATGCATCCTTTTCCCTTCCATGGCCCGAAAGCTCCTTTCGATTTGAGATTGAAAAAAATGAGTGTTCTCGCTGCTGGGTCGCATTGTTGGATCGCAGAATTGTTGGCATCATGGTTGCATGGTTAATTGTGGATGAAATCCATATTGCCACTTTCGCCGTGGACCCGGTTTACCGCAGGCAGGGCATTGCGCAAAGGTTGCTGGCTCATACTTTGCTAGATGGTCTTAATTCAGGTGGCGAAAAAGGGTTTCTTGAGGTGCGTGAAGGCAACCTGCCAGCTCGCTGCCTCTATGAAAAACTCGGTTTTGTAGATGTTGGCATCCGCAAAAATTATTACAAAGACAACGGTGAAAATGCCGTAATGATGAATCTTGAACACCCTAATATTGATATGTTGGAATCATTTCTGTAAGGTAAAATTGACCTGTTCCGTAAGTGTGTTGTTCGGAGGAAATTCCGTGGAAGCCATTGAAATCATGCAGGAGATTGCTAAACAGGTTTCTGTTTGCGAGAATTGTAATTTGCATTTAACCCGCAAGCGTTCTGTTTCGGGCGAAGGACCGGTCAATGCGCAAATGCTTTTCATAGGCGAAGGACCTGGTTCTAATGAGAATGAAATGGGACGCCCTTTTGTTGGCCAGGCCGGCAAATTTCTGGATGAATTAATCAGGCATGCCGGCTATCAGCGTCAGGATGTGTTTATCACCAATGTGGTAAAATGCCGTCCGCCTGAAAATCGCGACCCTCTGCCTGATGAACTGACTGCCTGTGCAATCTATCTCGATCAACAGATAGCCACCATAAACCCGGATATAATAGTCACTCTCGGTAGATTTTCGATGGCCAAGTTTTTTCCGATGGCGCGCATCAGTGCCATCCACGGCAAAGCGGCTTGGGTGGACGACCGTTTGATCGTACCCATGTACCATCCGGCTGCCGCACTGCACCAGCCGAACTTGAAAAATGATATCATTGCTGACTTCAAAGCCCTGCCTTTGGCGATAGAAGAAGCCCAAAAGAAAAAAATGCCCAGGCTCAAAAACGAATTGAAATAGAAAAGCCTGTCGTTCCTCACGCTGATTCAGTGGAACAATTAAGTCTATTCTAAAAAATACCAGGTGAAAAATGGATCTTTCCAGTCAACTCATTGAAAAATTAAACAATAAAACTGCGCGTGTAGCGGTATTAGGCATGGGATATGTAGGTTTGCCTTTTGCCACCGTCTTTGCCGAAGCCGGGTTTGAAGTTATCGGCATTGACCCTGTCACCGATAAAATGGAACGCCTCAACCGCGGAGAAAGCTATATCATGGATGTGCCCACTGAACAGGTGGCACGTCTGGTGAAAGCCGGCAAACTAAAAGGCACCAGCGATTATGCCGTACTAAAAGACATAGATGCGGTGGCCATTTGTGTGCCGACGCCTCTGCGTCAGACCGGCGACCCCGACTTGTCTTTCATTATTAATGCAGCCGAGGGATTGGCGCCTTACATCCATGCTGGTATGGTGGTGGTGCTGGAATCCAGCACATACCCCGGCACCACGCGCGAATTGGTGCTGCCCGCGCTCACCGAAAAAAGCGGATTAATTGCTGGTGAAGACGTCTTCATTGCCTTTTCACCCGAACGGGTTGACCCGGGCCGCGAAGACTGGACCACCAAAAATACCCCCAAGGTTATTGGCGGCATCACCGAAAAATGCACCGAAGTGTCGGCAGCCTGGTACGCCCAGGCATTGGATAAAGTGGTGCCTGTTACCTCCACCGAAGTTGCCGAGATGGCTAAACTGCTCGAAAACACATTCCGTATGATCAACATCGGATTCGTCAACGAACTTGCGCTGATGTGCGACCGCCTGGGTGTGGATGTGTGGGAAGTAATTGACGCCGCTGCTACCAAGCCGTTTGGTTTTATGAAGTTTCAACCTGGTCCTGGCCTGGGCGGACACTGCATCCCTATTGATCCGCTTTACCTCTCCTGGAAGCTGCATTCGCTTAACTATACCGCTCGCTTCATTGAGCTGGCTTCAGAGATTAACCTCGGTATGCCCCGATTTGTGATTAACAAAGTACAAGACGGCTTAAACGACCATCAGAAATCACTGAAGGGCAGCGATGTTTTGGTGTTGGGTGCAGCCTACAAGCCCGACATTGACGATCTGCGCGAATCCCCGGCGATAGATGTGATCATGCTTTTGCAAGCGAAGGGTGCCAATGTCAGTTATCACGATCCTTACATTCCATCTATTAAACTGGATGACAAGATGATTGAGTCAGTTCCCGATTTGATGATGGCGGTCAAGTCTGCAGATTGCGTAGTGATTATCACCAATCACAAAGTCTACAATTATGCCGAAATTCTCAAAGAGTCCAAACTGATCATAGATACCAGAAATGCATTAGGTCAGGCTGGGGCAAAAAATTCTAAGGTGGTAAGGCTTTAATGACAAAGTATCTGGTCACAGGAGCCGCTGGTTTTATCGCCCGTCGTGTCATTGAAAAATTGACCAGCGCAGGGCATCAGGTTGTTGGTGTGGATAATATCAACGACTCTTATGATGTGCGTTTAAAACAATGGCGCTTGAACCGACTTTCTGCAATCAAAGAATTTTCCTTTATCAAGGATGATATTTGCCGTCCGGGCATGTTTGATGATGTTTCTCGCAAACACCCAGATTGCCAGGCGGTGATTCACCTGGCTGCGCGCGCAGGCGTGCGTCAGGCAGTTGAAATGCCTGATTCCTATTTACAAACCAATGCTGCCGGCACGCTCAATGTCTTGGAATGGTGCCGCAAGATGGGTGTCAAGAAGATGGTTATGGCATCCACCTCATCCATTTATGGCGCCAACCCGCCGCTGCCTACACCCGAAGACGCAGATTCAAGTCATCCGCTGCAGATTTATGCCGCCAGTAAAAAAGCCGCCGAAGTGATCGTGCACACATACCATCATCTATTTGGGTTGGATGCCACCATTGTCCGCTTTTTCACCGTTTACGGCCCGGCAGGACGGCCTGACATGGTCATGTTCCGCTTTGCCCAGTGGGTGGCAGAAGGCAAAACAGTGCAGGTGACTGGTGACGGTTCGCAAATGCGCGGGTTTACTAATCTTGAAGATATTGCGGATGGTGTGATTCTGGCTTTGAAACCGCTTGGCTATGAAATAATTAATCTCGGCGGGCACGAGACCATCACCATCTCTGAACTGCTCGAAAAAATTGAACAGCGCATCGGCAAGAAAGCCAGGGTGGATTATATTCCCCGGCACCCGGCGGATGTTGAAGCTAACTGGGCGGATGTGACCAAAGCCAAGACCTTGCTGGGCTGGCAGCCCAGGGTGGGTTTGGATGAGGGCATTACTGAGCTGGTCAACTGGTATATGGAACAGCGGCCCTGGGCGAGCCAGGTATTAACTCCATGAGTCAATTGAAAGAAAAACTTTCGCGATTTCTCACAGACAATCCCATTTTTAGCCGGTTTTTAAAAAATTCCGGCTATATGTTTTCATCCAGCACCATCAGCGTTGGGCTGGTCGCTGTCCAAAGTATTTTGGCTGCCAGTCTGTTAGGCAGTTCTCAATTGGGGTTGATCACCCTGGCTATTTCTTCTGTAACCACCATCAACCAGATATTCTCATTCCGCATGGGCGAATTTGTCATCCACTTTTTCACCAAGGCTAAAGAAGAACATGGACTTGAGCACGCCAAAGCAATAATCAAATCATCCATTTTGATTGAGAGCATTACTTCGATTCTTGCTTTTATTTTTCTAATTTTGATCGCACCTGTGGCAGCACCATTATTTGCCACTAAGTTTGATCCCGCATTGTTAACCCCCTTAATCCAATTATTTGGCATCTCGATTTTGGCAAATCTTTTCACCGAAACCGCTAACGGTGTTTTAAGAGTAACAAACCATTTCAAGACCCAGGCGGCAATTGGGTTGATACAATCCCTTCTCACTTTCTCCATTATCCTGTTGGCTTTCATTTTCAAATGGGGTTTTCTGGTTATTTTGTTGGCATACCTGGTGGGGAAAATCTTTATCGGCGTCAGCCCCATGCTTATGGCGTTACGGGTCATGCCCCGCGAATTTGGAAGCGACTGGTGGAAAACACGCATTTCGATATTAACCTCCGTCAAGGAGATGACCCGTTTTGTGGTCAGCACCAATTTGAGCGGCACAATCAAGCAGCTATCCAATGAAAGTGAACCTCTTTGGATCGGTTTCTTCATTGATGAAGGAGCTGTGGGGCTTTATAAGGTTGCCATGAGTGTGGCGAACCTATTGACCATCCCCATTACCCCAATTATTCAAACCGCTTTTCCAGAAATTACCCGCAGTGTCGTCACAAAGAAATGGCGCCAGTTACGCAAATTATTGCGCCAGATTACACTGATAGCGTCAATATGGACCGTGCCGGCTACTCTCTTTTTAGTTATATTTGGTAAATGGATTCTTAAAACATTGTATCATCCCGAATTTTTGCCTGCCTATTTACCAATGGTCATATTGTTGGTTGGTTATGCCATAACAAATATTTATTTTTGGAACCGCAGCCTGTTGCTCTCTTTTGGCAAGGCCAATGTTCCTTTGCTTGTTTTAGCAGTGGGCGGCATTTTGAAAATGGCATTGGCTTTTGTGGTGGTTCCCGTCTACGGCATCAACGGTGAAGCAGCGCTGCTTTCTGGTTATTTCATTCTCACCACAGGCGTTATGATTTTGATTGGCTACGCTGTGATAAAAAAATCCGAATTAGCTGAGCCTGAAATTGAGGCAGCATGAAAATTGCCTATATCGCTACTTCCAGCATCCCCTCATCTACTGCCAACAGTATTCAAGTGATGAAGGTTTGCCAGGCGCTTACCCAACTGGGACATGAAGCCCATTTGCTCATCCCCGGCAGTGGCGACTTAAACTGGGATGAACTTACTCTGCAATATGGCATAACCACACGGTTCCCGATCAAACGGATTGCGTCTATTAAAGCGCTCAAACGTTTTGATTTCATTTATAAAGCACTCGAACTGGCCAAAACCCTCAAAGTGGATGCTGTTTATACGCGAATGTTGTGGGTGGCGGTGATTGCCCAGCTTCGAAATGTACCCATAATGCTTGAATTGCATGATGTGCCTGCCGGACGCCTGGGCAAGCCTTTGTTTTTACGCTATTTAAAGTCAAACTCAAAAAAACTAACCGTAATGATCACCCAGGCTTTAAGCAAGGTGATAGAAAAGCGATTTGCAATAGCCATCCCTGAAAAGTCATTTGTGATTGCACCAGACGGTGTGGATGATGCCCGCTATCAAGCGCTGCCCCAACCGGTTGAAGCCAGAAAGCAATTGGCGCTCACAGAAGGGCTCACCGCAGTCTACACCGGCGGCTTTTACAAAGGACGCGGATTGGAACTGCTGGTGGAATTGGCCAGGGTGTTCCCACAGGTGCATTTCTTGTGGGTGGGCGGCAAGCCCGAGGCGGTGGCTGGCTGGAAGACTGTGATTGATAACCTAAATATTAGAAACATTCAACTGACCGGGTTTATCCCTAACGAAAAGCTTCCGCTTTACCAGGCCGCCGGGGATATCCTGCTGATGCCCTTCGGCAAGTCCGTATCAGGCAGCAGCGGCGGTAACACAGCCGATGTATGCAGTCCGCTCAAGATGTTTGAATACATGGCGGCCGGGCGGGCCATCTTAACCAGCGATCTGCCCGTCTTGCGAGAAGTACTCAACGAGAACAACGCGCTTTTCTATGCGATTGAAAATTTTGAAGATTTGAAGTCTAAATTTACCATTTTGTTCGGCGACGCTGATCTGCGTAATAAACTAGCCAGACAGGCCAGATTAGATGTTGCCCAATATACCTGGCAGGAACGCATGCAAAATATCGTCAGACGTTTTAGCGAGGACTAATGAAGAAATCCAATTTACTGATTAATGACAGCCTTTGGGCTTTAGCAACCGGAACTGTTTTGGGTGCCATCATCAGTGCCTTCAGTGATGGCAATTTCTGGCTAGGCTGGTTGAAGTGCGCGTTGTTGAGTGTCCTTCTGATACTTGGATTGATCTGCGTCTGGCGGTTGGCAGGGGCCGGCCGTACTTTAGCCTTGCTCATGCTGGTGGCTTTTACGATTCGCATCGGATTCGGCATTTTTTTGAATCAGGGCCTACCCCAATTAGGGTTTGACAACCCGGTGCAGAATGCAGGCTATGTTTTCTCAGATGCTCACGAGCGCGACCAGGCTGCGTACAAAATCGCTATTTCAAACGAAGCCTGGCTACCGCAAATCAAGGCGAATAGTGCAGTAGATCAATACGGCGGTTTGTTAGCCCTTAGCGCTCTGATTTATGGCGTTTTCTCATCCGATGTGCATCGTCCGTTGTTGATGGTATTGATCTCTGCTGCAGCAATGGCGGCGGGTCTGGCTTTTCTGTTTGCCGTGATAGCTCGTAAATGGGGTGGCAAAGTGGCTTTGATTGCGGGTTGGGTATCCGCGCTTTACCCTGATAGTATTCTCTTGGGCAGTTCTCAGATGCGCGAACCGATTCTTATCGCGTTGACCTGCATGCTTTTATGGAGCGTTCAGGATTGGAAGCGCAAGCCGATTATTTCACTGCTCTTTGCCCTGACCATCAGTGCAGTAACCTGTCTCTTTTCGGTTCCAGCGGCTGGCGCGGCGGCTTTCGTTGTTATGGGGCTTGTGTTTGTTGAATGGCTGCACGATCAAGCCAAATTACAGACCAGGCGGATGGCAATCTTTCTGTTCTTGGTCTTTTTAGGCGTAGTGGGGATTGCAGGCTGGTACTGGCTAAAAGAAAGTCTTTCATATGAATTTTCAGTGGCTGTCTCTAGTTCGGGCTGGATTTCAGCTTTACTGAAACAATATGGAGACCAATACCAGATTCCTCTGATCACCTTTTACGGGCTGACCCAGCCTTTGCTGCCCGCAGCCTTGGTGGATGCATCCCTGCCGATTTGGAAGGGCCTGGCCATCTTTCGGGCGACGGGTTGGTACTTCATAATTCCATTCCTGCTTTATGGGTTTGGAGCGGTGATAAAAAACCGCAAAGAAGAGACTGGATCGACGCTCGTTTTCATTAGTCTGGCTTTGGCAGCCTGGATTTTAATTTCTTCATTACGTGCCGGCGGCGACCAATGGGATAATCCGCGCTATCGAACCACCTTTTTGCCTTGGATCGCGATCCTGGTGGGTTGGGTTTTGGCGCGTTTAAGGCAGGGGCACCACCCCTGGTTTTGGCGGATAGTATCCATGGAGGCCGTTTTCATTTTGGTGTTCCTGGATTGGTATCTTTACCGCAACTTCAATTGGGGTCCGGCCATACCCTTTCCATATCTGATTCTTATCCTCTGCGCTTCCGTTGTGGTGATATTGGTTGGAGGTCTCGTTTGGGATAGAAAAATCACCGGCAAGAAACTCCGGTGATCCTCAAGTGATGATTTTATGCTTCCCACTGGCCTACATCGGTCCAGGCGTACTCAAGGTGGGAGGCAGAGATTTTTCCTGCCTTCTTTTTCACACGCCCATAAGCCCATTGCATTAACCTGTTGCCGCCAATTTCATCCAGACGTTTACCGATGGCGCGGGTTCTGACGTGCCGGCATTGCGCATTATAACCATTGCCCGGACGTTCTGACAAATAATCTTCTTTAATTCCGATGTTGATCAATTCATTTAGCAATGATTGAACTTCCTTCGACATGTCCGCAGGGAATAATTTTGGACCGAAGATGAAATCTAAAAAAGCCATGGACAAACTCCTCTGACGTATTGGAAACAATCTGCATTAATCATACTATAATTTGTTACATGTTCATGCAAAATACGAGAAAAATCTTTTTATCACCGCACCTGGATGACGCTGTTTACTCTTGCGGAGGCATCATCCATGAATTGATCGCTAAGGGTTCATCGGTCCAAGTATGGTCCATTTTCACGGCTGATCCGCCTGAAGGGAGTCTTTCGCCGTTTGCTCAATCGTTGCATGCGCGGTGGAAGGAGAAAGCCAACCCTTCATGGATTCGCAGAGAAGAAGATAAGCACGCACTCGATTTCTTGGGCGGCACTTACCGGCATCTCAGCTACCCTGATTGTATCTACCGGCGCAATGCTCAAACCAATGAGCCAATTATCAAGAATGACGATGACCTGTTTTCAGATGATTATGTCGTGGAAAATGAGCTTGTCCTCAATCTTGTAAGAGAATTGAAGTCTCGGTTACCTTCGAAAGCCGATATTATCTGCCCATTAGGCATGGGCGGACACATTGACCATCGCGTAACAAGGCTGGCGGCAGAGCAGATAGGCAGGTCGTTGTGGTTTTATGCAGATTATCCATATGCCGCGAAAGACCCGAGCACAGTGAATGCTTTTCTACCCGACAACGCCGAGCCGGAGGTTCAAGAAATTTCCGCTGCCGGGGTGGATGCGTGGCTCAAAGCGATCGCCTGTTATCCTTCACAGATCAGTTCGTTTTGGGCATCAGTAGATGATATGGATAAAGCCGTCAGGGAGTATGCCAGCCTGCCGATTAGTCGTACTTTATGGCTTAAAAAGATTAATTAATTGGAGCCGTTATGGCAAAACATGATTTATTAACCGAGGAAGAATTTTCTACTTACAAAGCGCCTGTCAGGGCGATTCAGCAGCTCACTCAATTTGCTGCCGCTAAGGAGAAATCTGCAGGGCAGGTGAAAGTGTTAGATTGGGGCTGCGGACGCGGCCGTTTTGTCTTGAAGCTGCGCGAATTGGGTTTCGATGCCTACGGCGTGGATATTGATCCAGAACCGATCAACAACGGATTGCCGTTATTTGAAAAGAAAGGTTACGACAATAAGCCGCTATCGGTGATTTCAGCGGAGGGTCACACCATCTATGAGGATGGCTTTTTTGATTTCGTGATGACAGATAACGTGCTTGAACATGTGAGCAATCTGGGCAAGGTAGTGGCCGAGATCAAACGCCTGACTGCGAAAGACGGCGGTGGATATCATATTTTCCCGGCTCAGCGGCAGTTCATCGAGGGACATCTGTTTATGCCCTTTGTGCATTGGCTGCCCGAGGGCAGATTGCGCAAGGCGGTTATCCGAAGCTGCGTCAAGAACGGAACCGAACCTCACTGGGTCGAAGTGGAAGGCCGCGGAATTGAAGATAAGACCCGCGTCTACTACGATTACAGTACAGATCACATTTTTTATCGACCTTATAAAATGATCAGAAACCAGTTCAACAAGATTGGCTTCAAAGTTAGCTTTTTGAGTCTTCAGAACCCGGCAGTGCAAAAACATAAACTACTCGGTCCATTGGCCAGATTCTCCATTACAAAACCCGCCATCAACTGGTTGGTATTAACCTTCAAACAAGTAGAACTGCTAGTTAAGCGCATAGATTAACCAGTTATACCATCAAAACAAATACATTTCTTATGCTATACTGATAAAAGATGATGGAAAAGAAATATTGGGCTGATTGGGCGCAAACCTTGCAACAAAAAAGGCTGACAGGTCTGGTTATAACACTGTTGGAAGGTGCCGGTCCCCTCAAAATTCTTATATCACAGGCATTGATGGGATTTTTACCGTTATTTGGACAAACGCGTGATAGTTCCTGGCATTCTTTTGCGCAAATGTTGGAAGACGCCGTAGAATGCCGGTTATTCACGACCTATCTGCTTGAGGAGAAAAATACGTGAGTCAATATGAACCCTTGATCGGAGCCGTGGTATTTTTGTTCACTTCCGGTCTCGTCATTTTTTTCTCTTCCAAAAAAATCAGAACAAAATTCCCTCCCGTATTTCGTAAATTATCGGCTGCAATTAAACTTCGCCGCGCCATTGGTCTGGCGGTTGAAGATGGCACCCGCATTCATGTTTCGTTGGGCAATGGCAGTCTGGTTGACCCTGCGAACGCTTCTGCACTTGCCGGGCTTAGCACCTTGAATCGCATCGCACAATTAGCATCCACCAGTGATCTGCCGCCCATGTGCACCAGCGGCAGCGGTGACTTGCAAATCCTCAGCCAGGATGTGCTGCGGGGCAACGCCTCAAACAATCACTCCCTCGGACAGTTGGATCCTGGTTTGGCACGCATGACCGGTGTCACCCCGTTCGCTTATGCCCTTGGGGCAGTCGAATCCATGCAAGATTCAGGCACCAGCGCCAACGTGTTGATAGGTGATTTTGGTGCTGAAGCTGCTTTGTTGCTGGATGGTGCCGAAAATCAAGGATCATATAAATTGGCAGGCAGCAATTCGATTATTGCCCAATCCATCTTCTTTGCTCAAGCTGATGATACCTTGATTGGCGAAGAAATCTACGCGCTGCCGGCTTACCTTGGTTCTCAAGCAGCCCACCAGGCCAGCCTTAGGGTTCAAGACATTTTGCGCTTTATCGTCATTCTTGTTTTGCTGGGTGCTGTGTTTACCAGGTTGGCAGGTTGGGCATGAAATCACCCTTATCCGTATTGGTTGCCGTTCTAAGCGGCCTGCTGGTGCTGGCTGGATATTTCTTCCCGTTTCCGGCGTTGATTGCCATCCGCACACCCATGCTGGATTGGGCGGTCACACTGGCTGGCATTGCGGGCCTGGTGGCGATCATCAACCTGATCGTTGGTGTGCATTTGAAACGATTGCGTGAAGCGGGTTCAAAACGTTTTTTTAGCGTTGTGGTAATAATTACCTTTTTGATCGTTGCAGCGTTTGGTTTTTATCTCGGCCCTGCTGACCCGAATTTTCAAAAAGTGGTTACTGCCATTCAAACACCCATTGAAACCAGTTTGATGGCCTTGTTAGCCATTACTTTGACCTATTCAAGCTTAAAGATGCTTCAACGTCAGCGCAACTGGATGGGATTGGTTTTCTTCCTCAGTGTTATCCTCTTTTTGGTGATCAATAGTGGGGTGCTGGCTTTTTCTGCGGAGATTCCCTTGCTGCAGGATTTGCTTTCCGGTTTCCATCATATTCCGGCAGCGGGGGCGCGGGGTATTTTGTTAGGCATAGCCCTGGGTAGTTTGGCCACAGGCGTGCGTATCTTAATTGGATCAGATAAACCTTACAGCGGATGAGCATGGCCGATAATATTTGTCCTATTTGTGAACGCCCAAATGACCCCAGTGCTGAACGCTGTTGGTATTGTCAGGCTGAACTAACCCCCACCGAACAGCCGACACCCGTAAACGGCACCGATTGGTTAAATGGACTGCGTGAAGAATCAGGGCAAACGCTCGAACCTGAGTCTCTTGATCCAACAATCGAAGGCGAGAGTCCTGAAGAAGTACCTGACTGGCTGGCGCGCATCCGTACACGCGAACAAATGGAGCGTGACGCTCAAGCGAACGATCAAGCAGCCCAACCTGAAGAACCAGTTGCCGAGAAAAAAGAAGAACTGCCCGACTGGCTTAAAGAGATCAAAGCTGGATATTCAGGTAAAAAATCAGACTCTGAACAGGAAGAACCAACCCTTGAATCCGTTTCGCCTTTTGCTTCAACCCCGGTTGACGACCAAAAATCAGTACCCGCCAGCCAGGATCGTGGCGATGATACCGATGAGTGGTTAAGCAGATTAGCCGCCTGGAAACCCACTGATGCAGAAGACCAACCAATTATTAGTGAACCAGGTGCAGTAGATTCTAACGATGCTGAACCTGAAACAACATTGACGCCAATGGAAACAGCGCCGAAACCTCAATTTGACATGGATTCTTTAGCTGCCTTGAATCAGGCAGAATTTCGGCCATTTGAAGCCAAACGAGGCAGCGGATGGCAAAAACTTAATGCTGATGAACTTGAAGCTGAACAACAAGATGACCCTCAACCAGAAAAACAATTGTCTTTTGAAGACTTAAGCGCTGCTGAAGAAGAGCTGACGCTTGCCAATTTTGATATTAATGCCCTGCGTGAGACGATCGCCGTGCAGCAAACCGATCCCGATTTCTTTAGTGAGAAAACACCTCCTCAAGACGATGGCGACTTGGAAGACGAAGATCTGACGGATGATGATTTGCAGGACTTAAACCTTTCAGGCACAGATATAAGAGCAACATCTTCACCTGAAGAACCAGTTTTTTCAGACGAGCAGCCTAAACTTCATGTTGATAGGTTTGATCCATCCCCATTTGTGCCGGATGATTTACCCGATTGGCTGGCAACCGCCAAGCTTGGAAACCATGAAAAGCCCACCAGCGAACCGGCATCAGAAGACCTGGATGGCAGCGAATTGGCAAATGAAATAGATAAAGCCAACATGCCCGAATGGCTGCAGGCAGCGCGTGCGCCGACCCCCGATACGGATGGGTTGAGTGGCAACCTTCCATCTGAATCTAATGAAGCAGGCTTACTTGCGGGCATCTCTGGCACACTGCAAACCCCAAACTTTGGTGTTGATATCAGAAAGCCGGTTGGATATGGGTCAACATTAAAAGTATCTGAACGGCAAAAACACAGCGCCAATCTGTTTGCCAACCTGGTTGATGAAACATTTGATGAGAATGACGTCAAAATTCCCCAAATAACCAAAAACCGGCACATCATCTGGCGTTTGGTGCTGGCGGTTTCTATGATTTTGGTCATTCTACTTTCAGCGACCCTGTTTGCACCTTTTATAATTCAGCCGGCGCTTTTCCCACCTGAAGTCGTTTCTGCCTATGACCAGGTGGATACGATCTCCGCGGAGAAACCCGTACTGCTCAGTGGCGATTTTGAGGCTGCTGTGGCCGGGGAATTATCCTGGAGTTCGCAATCTTTGCTTGAACACCTGATGCGTCGAAACTTGAATTTTGTAATCTTGTCCAGCAATCCCTCTGGCTCAACCTTGATGAACCAGTTGATTGAAAAAGCCGCTATAAATGTGGAAGGTTATGATCCTTCATCACATGTGGTTACTTTGGGCTACCTACCCGGAGGCGCAACTGGTGTGCAATTATTGGCGGGTAATCCGCGTGCGGCCATGCCTTACACGCATAACCTTGATGTCGCCTGGAATTCTGATATTCTCAACTCGGTAAATTCATTAAGTGATTTTAGCGCTGTGATCGTTTTGAGCGATCAGTCTGAAAGTTCCCGTAACTGGGTGGAACAAATCCAGCCTGGATTGGGAGCGACACCGTTATTGTTTGTGGTCAGCGCGCAGGCTGCTCCGCTATTGCAGCCCTACTATCAAAGCGGACAAGTTTCTGGCTACGTCGCTGGTTTTTACGGCAGCCTGGCATATGAACAAATGCTTCAGCAAACCAGCGGATCACTATCTCATCTGGGTGCTTTCCAATCTGTTATGCTCCTGGTGGTGGTGATCATCCTGGTGGGTGGTCTGGTTACCCTGATTCGGCCGGCATCAACAGAAAGAAAGGGATAAACAAGGATGCCGACACTCTCTGCTGATCTGCTCTGGATGTTCGTCAGTTTTATCCTCACGCTGATGGTCTTCAGCTACCTTTTTGGCGATAATGCTCTTTTCCGCTTTGTTTCGGCTTTGTTCATTGGCGCCACCACCGGATACTTTTTTGTGATCCTGATCTTCCAGGTGGTACTGCCGCGGTTGGTGGCTCCCATCCTCAATGGTTCGGTCATTACCCTGATTCCCCTGATACTTTCAGGCTTACTGCTGATGAAGGTATCACCTAAACTGGCTAAATTTGGTAACCTTTCCATGGCTTACCTGGTTGGAACCGGTGCTGCAGTCGCCATTGGCGGCGCAATATTAGGCACCTTGTTTGGCCAGATTAAGGGCACATTGACCGCTTTTGATGCCTTGCAGCAAGCCACTGGCACTTCACCGGTTTTCCTGATTCTTGAAGGGACCTTAATGCTGGTAGGCACTATTGCCACCCTGGTTTATTTCAACTTTGGCGCGAAAAATACTGCTCAAAAGGGTGTCAAACGTGGATGGCTAAGCGCCACCTTTGCCTGGATTGGACAATTTTTCATCGCCATCACCTTGGGCGCGGTGTTCGCAGGTGTTTTGACCACTGCCATCACGGCACTTGTAGAGCGGTCCGATTTCATCCTTCAATCCATCAATACCTTGATGCGCTAACGGAAATTTATGGCCACGCTATTAACGGACGTTAATTCGGTATTAGGAATTGAGATCGGCTCTGTGCAAACCAGGGCTGTCCTTTTTGACGTGGTTGAAGAAACCTACCAATTCCTCGCTTCAGGCAGCGCATCTACCACCTGCGGCGAACCCATCTTTGATGTGATGCCCGGAGTGATCGCGGCCATTCGTGATCTTCAAGAGATTACGGGTCGATTTTTCCTGGATTTGAACAATAAATTGATCATTCCAAGCCACGGCGGGGTTGAAGGGGCTGATCGTTTACTGATCACGCTTTCATGGGGTGCCGATCTGGATGTGGTGACATTTGGTTTATTGAATGAACTCTCGCTCGAAACAGCCAACCGGCTTGCCAGAACACTCCCCCTTAATGTGGTTGATAGCTTTGGTATTAATGACAGACGCTCTACACAAGCTCAAATGGATGCGCTATTGGCCGCAAAACCCCGTATCTTGATCTTTGCCGGCGGTTCGGATCGCGGCGCTACGCGCACTGTTGGTCGCACTGCCAACAAAATCGCTGCTTCACTTCACCTCTTCAACGCGGAAGAAAGACCCAAAGTGTTGTTTTGCGGTAACCGGGGCATGGCGCGCAGGGTAAAAGAAATTCTCGAAAATGAAACCTCGTATGCCAGTACCAACAATATACGGCCGGAAATTGAAAATGAAGACTTGACACAGGCTTCTTTTGATCTAAACCAAATGGTCATTGACGAGAAAATGAATTCGATCAACGGGCTTGAACGTATTGCAGCTTTTTCAAATGAAAAACCGCAGCTCACCGGCATCGGATTCCAACGCGTGATTCGTTTTCTTGGCAAGCAGTACGATCCGCTGCGAAAAGTTTTGGGCATTGACCTCGGTTCTGCACATGTGACTGCCGCGTTTGCCAACCACAACGAAAGTCAACAGATCACCCTGCCCATCGGCACCGGTTATGGCTTGGAAAATGCCTTGCAGCAAACCAGGTTTGCAGATCTTGAAAAATGGCTACCTGAAGCCTTATCTGAATCACAAGTGATGGATTACCTCTGGCAGAAAACCTTATTTCCAAACAGTTTGCCGGTTAGCGAAACCGATCTGCAGATTGAACTTGCGCTTGCCCGGCACCTTTTGTGCATGACCATGCGCGAACTTGAACTGAATGCAGGCCTTGTCTCTAGAAGTTTTGAGCCCGTTTTGGTGGGCGGCTCCATTTTGACCCATGCAGCTACACCCTGGCAGATGCTGACCGCACTGCTTGATGGCATTCAACCGCTGGGCATCACACCCCTGGTGATTGATAAACACGGTATTCTCTCACTGTTGGGTGCCGCGGCCAAAACAAATCCTTTGCTGCCTGTGCAGGTGCTTGAAAGCACGGCCTTTATTAATCTGGCGACCGTTGTTTCAATCGGAAGTAAGGCAAAATCTGGAACGGTTGTCTTAAAAGCACGTCTGCAAACTGCAGCAGGTAAGGTTCGTGAACTCAATATCAAACAGGGTGAGCTTGCATCACTGCCGCTCGCTTTTGGTGAAACTGCTGTGCTGATGTTAAAACCTGAAACGAAAGTAAACATTGCCGACATTGAAACAGGCAAAGAACCGATCAAGGTTAGGGGCGGTGTGTGCGGATTAGTCTTTGACACCCGCGGACGCCCCCTGACGCTGCCTAAAGAGCAGGTCCATCGACTGGCAATGCTTGATCGCTGGTCAAAACCATCCAATCAGTGAAATTGGTATGTTTATTGCAACATAAGCTTCAGGTGACATTATGCAAAATCCGGTGACTCAAATCAATCCTCTGGTCAAAATCCGCAGAAATCGTATTCTGCCGGTGGCTGGTATGGTATTGGTGCGAGTCGGACAAAAAGTTACCCCTGGTGAAATTTTGGCCGAAACACTTATCCCAACCAAACACATTAATATAGATGTTTTGAACGCGTTGGGGTTGAAAAACACTGATGAAGCAGAAAAACTGATTGACCGTCAGGTTGGTGATCTGGTCGATAAACACGACATTATCGCCGAAACAGGTGGATTATTCTCGCGCGTCATCCGCGCACCCATGCCGGGCAAGGTCATCTCGATCAAAAACGGCCAGGTACTGCTTGAAGTTGAATCGCGCAAGGTGGTTGTTCAATCGGGATATGCCGGTCAGGTGGTCGAAATTTTGATTGACCGCGGCGCTGTGGTTGAAACCAATGGCACTTTGATTCAGGGTGTGTGGGGCAATGGATTAATCGGTTTTGGCCCCTTTGTGGTCGATTCTCAATCGATAGACGAGGAACTCACCCCCGCGTCATTGAGTATCAATACCCGCGGCACCATATTGGCAGCCGCATGGTGTGAACTGGAAGAAAGTTTAACGCTGGCTGGTAGTTTGCCCATTGCCGGTTTGGTGCTTGGAAGCATGAGCCCGCGATTAATTCCTTGTGCACTTAAACAAAATTATCCCATTCTGTTGCTTGAAGGTTTTGGCCGTGTCGCCATCAACGAGCAGGCTAAAAACGTATTACTTGCCAGTGCACAAAAAGAAATGAGCTTGAACGCGATCAAATGGGATCATTATAGCGGCATACGCCCTGAGATTAGTATTGCACTGCAGGCCAGCGGAGCGCCAGAAGTTGAAAGCGCAGCAATTGCTGAAGGTCAAAAGGTCAGGGTACACAGTTCTTCATATGCAGGTAAAACAGGTGTGTTGACAGCTATCAATGCAGGCAAAACCACTCTGCCCAATGGATTGAGAACCGCAACAGCATCAGTGCTATTCCAGAATAATGAAAAAACGGTCGTACCGTTTTCGAATTTTGATATTATTGAAGTGGAAGATCGATTCCCCGCATAATTTGTTTCAGGAGGATATACCATGGCACTAAATAATTTTGATGAGGATCAATTTGACCAGGAAAGTTTTGGCGGCGGAGATTATGAACCGGAGCCACCCAAACGAAGAGGGAATCGCACCTTCCTGATTGCCATCGCTATCGTCGGCATCATCTTTGTGATTGCCTTAATCTTGCTGTTGCTTGTGGCACCAAAATTGTTGGCCGACCAGCGCCTTGCCCAGCAGGAACAGGCTGCCCAGATCAATGCGGCCAATACGGCCACCGCCATGTACGCCACATCAATGGCGCAGTTGGCACAAGCCACAAAAACCCCCATGCCCACTGTGGCTGCGGCAGGTGGAGCGGCACCAACCAAAACACCGGTGGTCGTGATTCAACAGAATACGCCCATGGGTGCCGGCGGCTCGGGTCTTTCAGCCTCGGAGCTGGCCACGGTTTCAGCTTTGCAAACTGAGATGGCCGGACGCGGCGTATCAGGCACTCCTGGCGTTTCAGCTACGGCGCTGCCCTCCGCCGGTTTTGCGGATGACGTGGGCTTGCCAATGATGGCTGGTTTGGCGATCATCCTTGTGGCTGTCATCGTTCTCAGCCGCAAACTCAGAACGAACACCAGATAATCAAACTATCCTTATAGTAGAGTTACTCTCCGGATTCTTTTATAGAATTCGGAGGGTTGCGTTTTAAAAAAGCTTCATAGTTCTCAGTGGCAAAAGAAAATCCCCCGCGGATTGAATTCTGCGGGGGTCTGAAATATCAGTTTTCTTTCTCATTTCCCGAAGTCTGTTTTTAGACTTCGGGAAAGTGCCCTAATCTCATTTATTGCATGTTTCGGGAGTCCAAAAATAGACTCCCGAAACCGCCTAAGCATCTACGATACGCTTGCAGCAACCGTTTCGCCGTACTTGAGCAGTTCCTTGACCATTGTCTCTGAACGGCCTTCTGCGTACACGCGCAGCACGGGTTCGGTGCCTGAGGGTCTGATCAACAACCATGAATCATCTGCAAAAATATATTTCACGCCGTCCATTTTTGAAATTTCGATGATACGTTCGCCGCCAATTTCGGCAGGATGATCATTCTCAAGCTTTTCGACCATGATTTTCTTTTCAACGGGATGTTTGAGTCGCAGGTCCGTACGTTCATAATAAACAGGGCCTACTTCTTTCTGAAGGTCTTCAACCATTTCGTAGAGTGACGTTTTGGCCATGGCGACCATTTCAATCAACAGCAATCCCATCAAAATGCCATCACCTTCGGGGATGTGTCCGCTGAAGGAGATGCCGCCGGATTCTTCACCGCCTATTAATACATTTTCTTTCATCATATAATCAGAAATATGGTTAAAGCCAACCGGGGTTTCACGCAGGGTCAGGTTGTATTTTTTTGCCAATCGGTCAATCATGCGCGTAGTCGAGACTGTGCGCACCACGCTGCCGGTCATGCCGCGTTTTTCCACCAGATGGCGCAGCGCTAATGCCATGATCTTGTGCGGATCAACGAAGTTGCCGTGTTCATCCATGGCACCGATGCGGTCTGCATCACCATCAGTGGCTAAACCAAAACAACCCATGCCGGCTCCGATGGCGCCGGCTAACGGACGCAAGTAGATGCCAATGGGTTCGGGGTGTACACCGCCAAAGCCAGGGTTCATCTCGCCGCGGATTTCAGCGATTTCGCAGCCAGACCCTTGCAGGATGCCTTTGATCACACCGCGGCCAGAACCGAACATTGAATCAACCACAAAATTCTGGGGGTTTTCGGCGATTGCATCAAAATTAATCAGTGTGCGTAGGTGTTCATAATAAGCCGGAATGGGATTGAACTTGTAAATCAGATTTTGGGCGCGTGCCTGATCAAAATCCATCAAGTTGGGGCCGCGGCCTTGCTGTTCGTTGTCGTTTAAATACACCTCTACACGGCGGCATTGTTCGGGCAGAGCTGAACCGCCATAAGCGGATTTAAGCTTAACTCCGTTGTAGCGCGGGGCATTGTGTGAAGCGGTAATCATCACACCACCGATGGCATTGAGATTGCGCACGGCGTGTGAAATCACCGGGGTGGGGGCGTCGGATTGGGTCAGGTATACAGTAAAGCCGTTGGCTGCCAACACGCGGGCAACCTCGGCGGCGTAGCGGTCAGATAAAAAGCGGGTGTCAAAGCCCACCACCATCTTGCGCGGATCGGGAGCATGCTCCAAAACCTTGCCGTTCGTCCAGGTGTCTGAAGCCACTGCATCCGCGATGGCTTGCGATAGCTGCCTTAAGTTGTGAAAAGTAAAGGTGTCAGAGATAACTGCTCGCCAGCCATCAGTTCCAAAATGGATCGTCATTGATTTTCTCCAAAATTTAAAATAATGAAACCTGATTAAAAATCCAGGTTTCGATGATTACATTATTGTTCAAATAATAAATAGATGATACTGATCCAGCCTTCGCGGCCATCTTCAACGCGAACTTGTGCCCATTTGTTGTCTTCGGAAAATGAAAGCACCTGGACTGGTCTTTTGTCGCCAATTGCAAGTTCAATTTTTGGGCATCGACCATCATCAACACAAGGACCTTCTCTCAAGTAAACCCCTAATGGTTCATTGATCGTTGCCCATACTGCATCAGGTTTCGGAGTGTTGGTGATTGTGGGGGTGCGGGTTGGCACCAGTGTGTTGGTGGCCGTGGCGTTTGCAGGGATGGGCACAGTGGCAGTAGGTGGTTTTGGTGTTTCAGTGTGTTGCGTCACACCGGGATTCTTCAAAGTGGGGGTTGCAGAAACTGCAAATGGAGTGCTGCCGTTGGATAATTCCGTTTTGATGGCACTGGACATGATTAGCGTGTAGGCTGTCGCACCCAACAGAATCGCGGTCAGCAGATATCCAAAAAAGGTGAAGGGTCTCAATTTTAAAAACGCCAGCACGATCGCGCCTATCAAGATCACCAGCAGAATATTGATACCGGCTGTGTGCAGGGCGGGTAAAAAGAATTGCGGCATTTTGCTGGTGAGACCGAATCCGGCCACACCGATGGGGATGTAAACTTCATAGGCCAGGGCAACGCTGGCCACCAGTGAACGCTGCTTGGGCACACGCACGGTCAGATAAATGGCAAGCACAGTACCAACTGCCAGCAGGATTAGGTCAGGAATCGAAACACGGGTGTGAAAGAGTGCCTGGTTGGGATAAAAATCGGGGATCAATTTTGAGATCCATCCGCTGAGCAAACCGCCGATAAAGACGAAGACCGAACCAATGGCCAAACCACCCAGAGATTGACCGAAGAACTTGAAAGACCCTACCGCGGTAGATAATCCCAGACCGACCAGAGGAGCCATGAATGGTGCCAGCAGGGCAGCCAGAATGTAAATGGCGGGATGATCCAATAGAATGGCGGCGCCTAATACTACTGCACACAAGAGTGAAAAAAGGTAATAGTCGATTGCAGGAACCAAACGGCTGGCAATTTCGTTAACATAAATAGCGCGTTCCGTGCGGCCTGACGGAACGATCACACGCCGCGTTCTGCGGCGGCGCGATTCGTTAATGTGACTGGAGGGTTCCAGCGGAACTTGCTCTTCAGGAATTTGATCCATTAGGTTTATGTGTTAAACTTTTAGATGATTAACCCACCATTTGGTAGAACTGGCAGGAAGTTCAACTTGATCAATCCACAAATTTGTAATTGCAACAAAGGTATTATTCTCTAACATCTACCTATTATAATACATCCAACAAATACAGTAAGCCGGGCTGCTAATCTTATGAAAAAACCATACATCCTCACCATTTCATCACTTCTAGTGATCCTTATATTGCTATTAGGCGTTTCTGGTTGTGCTGATCGTCCTACGCCGACCCCCGAAGTGCCTGCCAGTTCACCCACCCCTGAATTTACGCCTACAGCTACACCGGCGCCTTCACGCATTGTCTTGTTTGACCCCGCGGCACAAGCCAGTTCAGCAGCGGTCACTGTTATTAATGACTTTGCCGCGGCAAACAGCCTGGTTTTTGAAACCTGGACGGACCTTGCAAGCGATCTGAACGGTCTCAAAATCATGGTGGTTTTCAGCGGTCTGGATAATCTGGCTGAAGTGGCGGCGGGTAACCCTCAGACCCAATTCATCACCACAACGCAGAACGCTGCCCCGTCCGCCAATATCAGCACACTGGCGGCAAACCCGGTGCATCTTGCTTTCATGGCTGGCTACCTGGCTGCCATGACTTCAAAAGAATGGCGTGCAGGTGCCCTGATTTCTGACCCCCAGAATGTTGGTCTGGCAGATGCTTTCACCCGCGGCGGAGAATACCTTTGCGGACGCTGCACCCCCAAGCTAGGCCCCATTTTGTTCTATCCGGTGACCTATACCTTGGAAGGTGCGAATGATGCTTTTGCCTGGCGGGCGCTGGCTCAGACTATGTGGTCAGAAACCTATGCCAATTCAGTTTATATTGACACTGCCGCGGATTTCACGGAAGTGCTGGATGTGTTTACCGACAAGGTTTTATTCAGCAGCAACCTGGCTTCGGCCAATCTTGCCAGTTATGATGCCATCCTCGGCGGTGATGTGGCCTCTACGTTGCAGACCGCCCTGCCAGAATTGCTGGCTGGTGCCGGCGGCAAGACTTACAACGCCCGCGTCGGTCTGCAGGTCATCAACAACCCTGATGTTGTGTCTGAAGCCAAACAAGACCGCTTCAATGAGGCTGCCCAGGCTTTGGCTGACAACATGATTATTCCACTGAGAGTTCCTTGACTTTTAAGAATCGTTAGTTTGGTTTCGAACTCCCGATTCTTGCCATGATCACAGTTATTGCAAGCTCCCGAATTCCAAGTGCAAAAGAATTCGGGAGCATTATTTATTGGCTTAGAACTCCCAATTCTTGCCCTAATTGATGAAAATTATTTGTGAAAATAGTACAAAGTCCCGAATTCAAGAGCAAAAGAATTCGGGACTTGATTAAGCTTTAAGAAAACCGGGAATCTTGTTTTTTAGATTCCCGGTTTCTTGGGTTATATTTGGCCTGTTAAACAACCGTATTTTGAACCGGGAGTTTGGTTTAGAGCTTCCGATTCTTGCGCTAATCGTGTTAAGTACAAAATCCCGAGTTCAAGAGCAAAAGAATTCGGGACTATTTTAGTCGTTGTTCCCCATGAACTCTGGGGCGGTGGCGCTGCCCGGCGCGTTGATGGATTCACGCTTGAAAACCTTTTTCACCGTCATCAAAAGAATCTTGATATCCAGCCAGAAAGACTGATTGTCAACATACCAGACATCCAGCTTGAACTTTTCTTCCCATGAGATCGCGTTGCGCCCGTTCACCTGCGCCCAACCGGTGATGCCGGGTAGCACCTCATGGCGGCGCGCCTGCTCAGGCGAGTAACGCTCAAGATAGGCCACCAACAGCGGACGCGGTCCGACCAGGCTCATTTGACCCAGCAGCACGTTAATCAGTTCGGGCAGCTCATCCAGGCTGCTGGCGCGCAGGAACTTGCCGAATTTCGTCAAGCGCTGCTCATCTGGCAGGGGGTTGCCCTCTGCGTCAATCACATTGCGCATGCTGCGGAACTTGAAGAGTTTGAAGAGTTTGCCGCGATACCCGGGCCGCACCTGCGCAAAAATCACCGGTCCGCCGAGGTTGATCCACACCAACACCATCAGGATCAAGATCACAGGCGAGAGTAGGATTAACCCCACCAGGCTGACCAAAAAGTCAAACAGTCGTTTGGATATTGGTATTGTTTTTGTGGTTAGATTAATTGGCATACATTCATTTTACCAAATCGTGATAATTCCGTCTTGCGAGTCACATCATTAGATTGAGATATAATTTAGCGAAGAACAAGTTAAAAACTCAATGATTTGTGAAAGGCACTTATGACAAAAAAAGGTAGAGTTTTCTCAGGCGCTCGCCCCACCGGACGGCAGCACATCGGCAATTATCTCGGCGCAATTAAGAATTATGTGGATATGCAGGAAGATTACGACTGCGTTTACTGCATCGTGGATCTACATGCCCTGACCACGCTTGAAACCACCAGGGACCTGCGCCAGAATACGCTTGAGATGGCCTGGGATTGGCTCGCAGCAGGTATGGACCCCGCGAAATCAATCATTTTTGTCCAATCAATGGTGAAGCAAGTCACTGAATTGCATACCATTCTTTCAATGGTTACTCCGCTGGGTAAATTAACTGATTTGCCCACCTTCAAAGAAAAAGTACGCGACCATCCCCACAATGTGAATTATGGTTTGGTGGGTTATCCGGTGCTGCAGGCTGCAGATATTACCCTCTATAAGTCAAATTTTGTGCCTGTTGGGATTGACCAGGTGCCCCATATTGAGTTTACGCGTGAATGTGTCCGTTCATTCAATTACCAATATAACTCCAATGTCTTAGTTGAACCGCAAGCAAAGATCACACAGTTCCCCAAGATCTTGGGCACCGACGGCGTCAATAAGATGAGCAAGAGTCTCAACAATGATATTGAGCTTGCCGCCACCGCGGATGAGACCTCTGCCATTATCATGAAGATGGTCACCGATCCTCAGCGCTTGCGCCGCACCGACCCCGGCAACCCTGATGTCTGCAATGTGTTCACGCTGCACAAGGTTTTCAGCCAGCCAAACGAAGTTGAAAACATCAACGTGGAATGCCGCAGTGCCGGTATCGGCTGTGTGGACTGCAAGAAATTGCTGACTAAAAACATGAACGACTACTTTGCTCCCCTGCGCGCCAAACGTGAGGAATTTGCCAAAGACGAATCTGGCACCTGGGATATGCTGCGCGACGGCGCCAAACGCGCTGAAGTGATCGCTGAAGCCACCATGGCTGAAGTCCGTGCCGCGGTGGGCTTGCCGAAATAATACAAAGCATAATTCCGGGGGTCTTTAAGACCCCCGGAATCTAGGGTTAAAACTAAACATCGATAGTTGTGATTTTACCCCCAGACACCGGGGAACTTTCAGTTCCCCGGTGTTCCCAAACACGAGAGTCTATGCGCGCAATCATTCAAAGAGTCAATTTTGGACAGGTCACCATAAGCGGCAAGACCGTCGCGGATATTCAATCCGGGATGGTGATTCTGCTGGGCATCGGCCACGGGGATGATCAAGCCAAAGCCGCGCAGATGGTCAAGAAGATCGCCCAACTACGCATCTTCGAAGACGAAAACGAAAAGATGAATCTCTCGCTGCTGGATGTTAAAGGCTCTGCCATTGTGGTTTCGCAGTTCACTTTATATGCCGATACACGCAAAGGCAACCGGCCTTCGTTTACCGACGCTGCGCCGCCAGACCTGGCCAGCCCGCTGGTGGATTATTTTGTAGAGGAGTTGCGCAAATTGGGGGTTCCTGTGCAGACCGGTGAATTTGGCGCACACATGGTTGTGCATCTGCAAAACGACGGACCTGTTACCATCTCACTTGAAATGTAATCCCTAAAATTTCCACATCCACGCATCCACCTGGACGGCGGCAGCGCCGACCTCAAGGGCTGCTTCACCCTGTGCTTTGGAGAATATTCCGCAGCCGGCAATTAGCGGAACATTAAGTCCGCGCAGCCTGTGCAAGGCCGCCATCATCTGCGGATGAAGTGAAGGCCCATACAAGCGGCCTTGTCTGCACTTGCCGTCTTGCATCATCATCCCGCGCGGTGCAGAGATCACAACGCCATCCGCACCCAAACTGGCAATCTTTTCGATAAAGGCGGGCTCAGCGCGGTCAACGGGAACACACACAAAGAAGGGCAGTTCACCCAAAGCTGATGCCACCAACTCAAACTGACTTTTGGCGCTGGCGTCGGGGGGCAGGCTTAGTTCCACAGCCGAGACGGATTGAGTCTCTTCTAGCAGCCGGATCATGGTTTGTACTTCATAAGGGGTGGTCACCAACAAGTGGACCCACAACGGTACTGGCAGGTTGCTCCATTTTTTGGCGTAAGTTTTGAGCACATTCTTCATCCCCGGGTTGTGAGAGCCGGAATGCAGCATGAAGCCGCCGGGATGCGATAGAACGCTGCGGGTCAGCGACGGGGATCGCGTCAGCAGGCTGATCGGGTTGGTTACAAACCCTCCCATCGGGATAGATAAGTCATTGTTGTGCTGAGGCAGGTAGCCGCCAAAGCCGGCAGCGTTCAGCCATGGGGAATTAAGTCCCAATTCGTAATAATGGTTATCCAAGGCTGCCATCCTCGCTGACCATGTCATCCAGCGCGAACACTGGGCCGTCTTTGCAGGCAAGACGCCATCCGCGGCTGGTAACTACTGCACAGACGCCGCATGCAGAGGATTCATCACAGATCATCGGGAGTTCGAGCATGATCTCTGTACTGAAGGGTGTTTTTCTGCCAGCAGTGAGTTGTAGGCCATTGCGAAAGGTTTTGACCTGACCTGGTGGCAACACCGCAGCCAGATAATCTGCCCAATCCTTGGTCTGGATGAGTTCGTCGAGCGGCAGCACTTCAATTTCGGGTGCGAGGTCTGAAGGATGCTGATTGGTAAACAGGCTGACTTCGGCTCGGTTCGCCAGTGCGGCATCAGCCAACGCCAGCAGTCGATTCACATGGCATTGATCAAATGTGGTGAGCGCCACCCGCCGCGTCAAGGGGGGCAGGTGAAAACCGTTGCCGCGCGGTCCGCGCAGGTGAAGGTCAGTTCCCGGCGCCCAACTTTTGGGGATGTCGCCGCACAGCAGCAATTCGGTTGAACTCACCCGGCATGGGTAGAGCATGGTGGGCAGCAGGTCTTCTGAATCCGCAGCGAAAGCCTGAAAAAATTGTCCGGCGATGGGCTGCAAAAAGGGTTGTGTTTGCAATAGAACGCAAACCTCTCCATTAATCTCTTCAAGCCCGTTGATTTTGACCGAATGTGTTTTCATTGCTACTAATTATACCGATTACTAATCACTATTCACCAATCACCTACCACTGCACTTTTTCTCTAATCAATTACTTATAAATCCCTTATATAATCAATAAGATTGAATTAGTAAAAATATTAAGGAGAAGATAATGGATATCGCAACAATACTAAAAGGATTTGCAGGATTTGTTTGGCTTGGCTGGCTCGCCGTCCTTGTTTTTGTAATGTATAATGCTGCAAAAAAGACTCCGATAAAATCAGGGCGTTCTATAATTATCATTGTGTTGGTCGTTGCACTTGTCATGACCACAGTCAGCTCTGGTTTGGTCTTTACCAACCCTCAAGAACGTGGCGTCGTTATTTCGGCAGTGCAGCCTCAGGGGTACCGATCAGAAGCCTTACAGCCTGGTCTGAGCTGGATCATCCCCTTTGCAGAGAACGTGGTCTTTTACCCGATTTCGCAGCAGACTTATACCATGTCAATTGCAGCCTCTGAAGGTTCCATTCAAGGGGACGACTCGATTGCTGCCCGTACCCTGGATGGACAGGAAATCTACGTGGATGCTTCTGTAATTTTCTCGATTGATCCCACCAAAGTTTTGTTTGTGCATATCAATTGGCAAAACACATATGGAGATTTAATTCGTGCACAAGTCCGCGGCATCATCCGTGATGCGGTTTCACAATTTAGTGTAGATCAAGTGGTCAGCTCCAAGCGTTTTGAGATGGTTCAGAATGTTGAAGATAATTTGCGTATCAAAATGGAAGAAAATGGCTTGATCCTGTATGATTTTGTTATGCGTAACATCGCTTTTTCACCTGAATACGCAGCTTCAGTAGAACAAAAACAAATTGCTGAACAGCAAGCGCAACAGGCTGAATTAGTGGTTGAACAGAAAAAGCAGGAAGCTGAACAAGCCCGCCAGGTTGCCAAGGGTGCCGCGGATGCAGCCGTGACACGTGCCACAGGAGAAGCCCAGGCTCGCTTGATCCAGGCCGAAGCAGAAGCCAAATCGCTGCAATTGATTGCGGAAGTATTGAAGAACAATCCCAATCTGTTGAACTATCAATACATCACCAATCTGAGTGATGATATCAATGTCATGTTGGTGCCCAGTGATTCCCCCTTCATTTTGCCCTTCCCGCAAACTGATGGCAGCGGCGCATCCCCAACGGTTGTTCCGTAATAATAGACTCTTGGAATATCATTTCTAATAACGTAGGAGAGGTTCATGTAACCTCCCCTACGTTTTTTCATGTGCTTTTTCTGATTGGCTTTATCCATTCGCCAGTGTTAAAATTGACCCATGCCAGAACTTTCTGATCACATCCTTGGCATTCTTGCCACTTTACCGCAAAAACCGGGCTGCTACATTATGCGCGACGCTGGCGGCGTGGTGATTTATGTGGGCAAGGCCATTAACCTGAAGAACCGGGTGCGTTCCTACTTCCAGGAGCGCGCCGATATGGACCGCAAGACGCGCAAGCTGGTGACGCATATCACTGACCTGGAATGGATTGTGGTGGGCTCAGAACTCGAGGCCTTAATCCTTGAGATGAACCTGATCAAGAAACATCGTCCGCATTTCAACGTACGGCTCAAAGACGATAAACGCTACCCCTATATCAAAGTTCATCTGAATGATCCATTTCCAAAAGTGACGGTGACGCGCATCATGGTCAAGGATGGTTCGCGCTATTTTGGCCCGTATACCAGTGTGTGGGCAGTGCACCAAACCCTAGATTTGCTGCGAAAAATTTTCCCCTATCTTACCTGCGACCGCGAGATCACCGGTCTGGACGCGCGCCCTTGCCTATATTTTGACATCAAACTGTGTTCTGGCCCATGCATCGGTGCTATAAATCAGGCTGGTTATAAGCAGCTTATTACCGATTTATGCTCATTTTTGGATGGTCATACCGATCCGATTGTCAGCCGTTTGCAGCGTGAAATGAAAGCAGCTTCGAAAAGCTTAAACTTTGAACGTGCGGCTGTGATTCGTGATCAGTTGAACGCCATCGAGCGGGTGGTTGAAAAACAGAAAGTGATTACCGGCGACCAGAGTGACTCGGATGTGTTGGCCCTGGCCCGTGCAGATGGTGAAGCCTGTGTGCAGATATTCTTCATCCGCAACGGTAAACTGATGGGGCGTGAATACTTCATTTTAGAAGGCACTGAAGAAATATCCGATAATGAAGTCGTTGGCGAATTTATCAAACAGTTTTACAGCGAGGCCGCTACCATTCCCGACCGAGTGCTGCTGCCTAACGAGGTGGAAGAAGCCCAGATCATCCAGCAGTGGTTGAATACCAAACGCGGCGGCGAAAAAATGCAGATGTTTGTGCCTAAATCGGGCTCCAATTCTGATGACCTGGTGAAAATGGCCACCGAAAACGCTGTTGAAACATTGCAGGCACTGCGCAGCCAATGGGAGGCCGACAAGAACAAACAAACACAAGCGCTCGCAGAACTTCAAAATGCTTTGCAGCTTGTAGAACCGCCAAATCGCATCGAATGTTATGATATTTCGAATACTCAGGGCACTTCCTCTGTGGGTAGTATGGTGGTCTTTGAACAGGGTACGCCCAGCAAGGGCATGTACCGTCATTTCAACATCAAGACCGTGGTCGGCCCCGATGATTTTGCCAGCATGGAAGAGGTATTGACCCGCCGCTTTAAACGCTGGCAGGCTGCCCAGGAAAAGCAGTTGGTCGGCGCTAAATTGGATCCCTCTTTTGCGGTGCTGCCTGACTTGCTGATGGTGGATGGTGGCAAGGGTCAGCTCGGCAGGGCGGTCAAGGTGCTTGAATCTTTTGGGTTGTCTGAGCGGGTTCCGCTGGTGGGTCTGGCTAAACAACAGGAAGAACTCTTCAGACCGCATATCGAAAGATCAATCATTCTGCCGCGTCATTCACAAGGCTTGTATCTGATTCAGCGTGTGCGTGATGAAGCCCACCGTTTTGCCATCACCGCCCACCGCAAAGCGCGCGGCAAGGTTGGTATTGCCTCCCGGCTGGATGCCATCCCAGGGGTGGGGCCGAAACGCCGCAGAGCGCTGCTTGAAAAATTTGGCGATATCAATAGCATCCGCCAGGCTCCCCTCGAGGAATTAACAAAAATCCCCGGCATCACCGAGGATATTGCGCTTGCACTTCAATCAGGATTGGATTAAGGGCCGCTTACGACAGGCAGACCTGCAGAAATCCAGGCGTTAATGCCGCCGTTGATGCTGGTGGTTCTGTTTAAGCCAGCGGCTCTCAGTAAGTTGCGGGCTTCAGCACTGCGGTTGCCGCTGCGGCAGATGATCAGCACATCTTTATCAGTGGGGATTTCATCGACGCGGGCAGAGAGTTCTCCCAACGGGATTAAAACTGCGCCATCCACATGGGCTTCGTTCCATTCAATTGGCTCGCGTACATCCAACAGATAAGCGCCATTTGCAAATTGTTCATTGGCCTGTTGAACGGTAATTGTGGCTGGCAGACTATCCGTTTGGGGTAGAAACGTAAACGCTGCCGCAACGATGACCGCAACTGCTGCCAATGTGATGATAAGCAACTTATTATTGTTATTAGGTTTGTTTTTCTTGATGCTCATGGTCACCTCTTTATTTATTTCAGATGTTTGAATGATAAAAAAGATACATCTGAATTATATAGGTGTCAATTCGCGCAACACTTTGGCTGCGGATTCGGCGGTGATATCTCGTTGAGGCATGGCCAATAGTTCATAACCCACCATGAATTTGCGGATGGTGGCTGACCGAAGCAGAGGTGGATAAAAATGTGAATGGAGTATCCATTCAGGGTGAGCTTTGCCGTCATAAGGCGCTTGATGAAAGCCCATTGAATAAGGGAACGAAACACCGAAAAGTTTATCGTAGCGTTTGGTTACTTCAAGCATGATCTCTGCCAGGTTTTTCCGTATTTCGTTCGTACAATCTGCCAAACGAGAAATTTGCTGAGTAGATACAACCATCACCTCAAATGGCCAAACAGCCCAAAAGGGAACCACGGCAATGAAATGTTCATTTGAAGCCACCAGTCTTTCAGCAGTAAGCTTCTCAATTTTGGCATACTCTATGAGCAATGGTGTTTTATTGTCTTGAAAATATTCCCGTTGAGTTATCAGTTCTTTCAGCGGCTCGTTTGGAATTGAAGAGGTTGCCCAAATCTGGCTGTGAGGGTGTGGATTCGAGCAGCCCATCATGGCGCCTTTATTCTCAAAGACCTGCACATAGGTAATATCAGGTCGGGCACCCAATTGCTCGCTTTCGAAGGTCCAGGTGTTTAGAATGACTTCAACTTCTTCAACCGACATATCAGGAAGCGTCAGATCGTGCCTCGGAGAAAAACACACCACCTTGCATATGCCGGTTTCGGGCTCTTGACGAAAGAGCTGATGTTGCCGTACCGTTTGTGTGGCAGATGATTCGGGCAGCAAGGCGGGGAAGTCATTATTGAACACAAAAGTATTTTCGTAGTTGGGGTTTTTATCACCCGAGGCGCGTGTGTTGCCAGGGCAGAGACTGCATTCCGGGTCGTAATGGGGCAGGTCGATTTTCTTCTTTTCTTCAACTTGTCCAAGCCAGGGGCGTTTGGTGCGTTGGGGTGAGACCAACACCCATTCGTTGGTCAGCGGATTGAATCTGCGGTGGGGTGAATCAGACATGACTTGCTCCTTGTTAATTGAATATTTTTCATTATACACAGGAAATCTTGATAATTTGTGCTAGGGTAAACTCAAAAATTTTTCTACAGAAATCGCAAAAAATTCGATTGGCAGATGTGACGGTAAATAATTGGATAATCGAATTACAATCAATGGTATATTTTCGTAAAAAACATTTTTCTTGATGATGCCTAATTAGTAGGCAATGTCAAAATTTATTCAAAAGTGACAAATTTTGAGAGTCGGTACAAGAAGGAGAAGAAAAAATGTACAAGAAGTTCATTTTACTAATGATTACAGTGGCATTATTGTTGAGTTCATGTGACCAAACTTCTCCTACGGCAATTCCCGTGCTTGAGACTGCTGCCGTTGAAGTAGCGGCTACCGAAGCCATCGTCGTTGCGCCTGATGATGACAATTCTGTAATCCTTAATATCTATTTATTGGATTACACTCCTGATACGATTGCCTGGCTTGAAGAAACGGTCAACCCTGCTTTTGAAAAACAATTCCCTGATGTCGGTGTTGATATTATTCAAGGGAGTTGGCTTGATTGGCAAAATGCCATTACAGGCTTCTTTTCTGAAAATGCTGGCCCGGATATTATCAATCTTGGGTCAGAAATGAATATGCTTTATGGTGAAAATTTGGCTGATATGGAACCTTATTTAGGTGAAAATGTTTGGCCTGAGATTAAGAACTTTGGCCCTGCTCTTGAAAGTGCCAAGTATGAAGGCAAAATTAGAGGTTTGCCAATATTCACTTCTCCACGGTTCATTTTCTGTCGCAAAGATCTAATGGAAGCAGCCGGGTGGGCCACAGGAACTCCCGCTAATTTTACCGAGTGGGTTGATTTTGCCAGGAAAGCTTCCAAAATAGACTCCACCACCAAATCACTTGTCCAACAAGCACTGGTGCCGATGGATGCCGGTTCGATGGCTGACTGGCAATGGTGGTTGCTCGTCTTCGAATCCCTTGGTGGAACGCTTTATAAAGATGATGGCACGCCCAACTTCGATTCGCCTGAGGCCTTGGCCGCTGCCCAGTTTCTGCTTGACATGCGGCAGGCTACTTACGGCCCAGTTTACAATGCGGTGGCACCTCTCCCCGCAGGTCAGGGTTCTGTGATTGATGTCAACGATGAGACTGGCAAAGACAACGGCGCTGTCTGCTTGATGCATTCCAATTGGGCTGCTCCTGCTTCAAGCCGTGCTATCTGGGAAACAATCAGCATTGATGCTTTTGCTGGGGATCCTGCTAACTTCCCCAACAGCAAACCGGTTGTGTTAGCTTACAACAACTGGCTGGCTGTTCCTGAATATAGCCAAAACAAAGAATTGGCTGCTGAATGGCTAAAAATGGCCTTTTCTAAGGAAGCAAACAACAAATGGAATGAAACCATGGGGTTTATTCCTGCTCGAGTGGATTCGCAATATGGTTTTATGACACAAACAGTTCATCTCCGACGTGAAGGAGAATTGGCTAATCAGTATGGGGTAGGTTTTTCCGGTATTTTAGAACCTGCCAAACTATCAACAATCATACAGAATGTTCTGGTAAAACTTATCCGTGAAGAGGTATCACCAGAAGAAGCTGTAAAACAAATTCAAACTGAATATAGTGAAGTAATAGAAAAACTCCCTGAGTAAAAGTTTCAGGAAGTCTTTGTCAATCAAAAGCAGTAGACCAGTTAATCTAATGGCAAATTGGTTGAAGATTCAATTCTGTTTCGTCCGTTTTGTTTGGCCTTGAGGATTAATTTTTCGGCTAAGTCAATGCATTGATCTGCAGACTCACCTTGAAATTGATGGATTCCACCGCTCACAGTAATTTTAAATTCATCATTAAAAGTGTTTAATTCAATTGATTCTCTAATTTGTTCTGCTACGATTATTGCGTTCTCTGCTTTACAGGCTGGCAGAATGATCATAAATTCTTCACCATCATATCGACCGACGATATCCGTTGCTCTGACACTCGAGGTGATAATTTTTGCAATTTCCGTTAATACTTTATCTCCCATGGGGTGTCCGTACTGATCATTTACTTTCTTAAATTCATCTATATTAAATATCACCACACTTAATGGTTCTTTTGTTCGGGTGGCTCTTTTTGTTTCATAAGATAGACGCTCATATAATTCACTGCGGTTATTGAGTTTGGTTAAAAAATCCAATCGACTCATTTGTTCAAGTTGTTTGTTTTTTTCTGTTTGAACATTTTCCAACTCGATGGTGAGTTCTTTTACTTTATCAATCAATTGCTCTTTTGAGAGGGCCTGATAAGAATCCATCACCTTGCTCCTGTTAGTAATATATTATCCAATACAACCATTATAGTGGTCAAAAGGGATGAATACAAACCCCAAAGATTAGAAAGTTATAAACAGAACTGCAAACTTAAAATCAGCCGACAAGGTTATAATTTCAGTTTATGCAAGCGGTTGCAAAACAAAATGTAAATGCAAAAGGTTTCAATTGTTTGTGAAATCAGCTATTGATTTTTATCCTTAGAATAATTGATGGTTATCAGAGTTAATGAGAATTTCATTTTATGCACGCAAAATTTCACACTGGGCTTCTGATCTGCCTGTTGGCGGTGTCTGGGGGCGAACTGTTCATGAGTACATTCAAAAGAATCTACGCTGGCTGTGGTTTGATGGGTTGTATGCTTCTGCCAGTGACAATATCATCATCAATTTTATCAGCCTGTATATTCTTTCACTCGGTGCAAGCGAGTTCCAGATTGGCTTGATGAGTTCAATTTCAAGCTTTTTGGCTGCCCTGATGTTGTTTTTTGGGGCTGTTCTTGCCGAGCGCGTAGGTCACCATAAAGAGATCGTCGTTTTGTCAGGTGGGTTGATTGGACGTTTGTGTATCTTGATGTTGGTTTTTGTGCCGATTTTTTTTCATGGTGCAAGCGTGGTTTGGATCGCCATTGCCTTTTCGGTGCTCCGCGATGGTTTTAATAATTTAGCATATCCGGCATGGATGTCGGTGATTAATGAGACTATTCCGATTGAAGGCAGGGGGCGATATTTTGGATCGCGCAATTTCGTGATGGGTATTGCCGGCATGATCACCACGCTTGCAGCAGGCAAGATCATTACCATGTTTGTCCATCAAACGGGCTACCAAATTGTGTTGGCTGCGGCATTTGTTTTAGGGCTGGCCTCTTCTTATAGTTTTTTCAAACTCAAAACTGAACCTACGATCAAACGCATTGGACGTAAAGCCAGTTTATCCATAAAAGCTATCCCCGGACTTCTAAGGGGGCATCCCCAGTTTGTGGCGTTGATGCTGACTGCAGGTTTGTGGAACTTTGCGATCAATATTTCAGGGCCATTTTTTAGTGTCTATATGGTTCAAGATCTGCATTTCTCAGCCTCGATTGTTGGTTTGACCAATGTTGCCACCGTCTTGAGTGGATTATTGGTGCTCAATGGGGTGGGAGGCTTGTCAGATCGCCTGGGCCCCAGAAAACTGCAAATTTACAGCATGATTCTTATCCCGCTGCTGCCTGTCATGTGGATTTTTGCACGTGAGCCCTGGCATGTGATTCTAATAAATATCTTTGGTGGCACAATTTGGGCAGCTTTTAATCTAACCTCTTTCAACTTGATGCTCAACTCAATCCCAAAAAACAAGGTGCCAAGTTATTCTGCAATTTACCAGATTATGGTGACGCTTTCGTTAGCGCTGGGAGCAATCATAGGCAGCGTTTTGATTACCCGGTTTGGATTTTATGTGTTGCTGATCGCTTCTGCGGTCGTCAGGGTGATCGCAACAATACTCTTTGCCAGGTTGGTGCACGAACCCGTCAAAGAGGTCATTGAGGTTGTAAAATCTTGATTGCCACAAATAGGGACCTATAATCAAAAAACGGTATTTCACTGTCGCTAACAGCGGAAAAAATATTGTAATATTTACCTCACCCCAAACCCCTCTCCATCCCGCGGATGGAGAGGGGCAGGGGAGAGGCCAGAGTTAAAGAGAAGATTCAATAAGAACAGGGCAATATTGAAAGTGATGTTTGAAGAAAAAACGGCTCTCTGCACGATGACTTCGATTAGCATTTTTACCCCACTGTCCAAACCGCGTTCCTTTCGGAAAAAAATTATATTTTCGCCAGTTAACCCTCCACAGGCTTTTCTATTTTCATACACGTAAGATGCCTGATTTATTGATTATAATGATTCTAATCATGGATCATGATATCTTTTATATGTAAGTTGAAGGCGGTTTAGGTGCTAAATGAGCGATAAACAAGTAATTTTTTCACTGGTAAAGGTTGGCCGGGTTTACCAACCCAATAACAAGCAGGTATTACGCGATATCTCTTTGGGTTTCTATTACGGCGCCAAGATCGGTGTGCTCGGTTTGAACGGATCTGGTAAAAGTAGCTTGCTCAAGATCATTGCCGGCAAGGATGATGGGTTTACCGGCGAGATGGTATTTTCACCCGGTTATTCTGTGGGCATGCTTGAACAGGAACCCGATCTGGATGACACCAAGACTGTGCAGCAGGTGGTTGAAGAAGCCGTGCAGCCGCTGGTGGATGTGATGAAGCGCTATGACGAGGTGAACAACCTCTTTGCTGAACCGGATGCTGATTTCGATGCCCTGCTGGCTGAACAGGCCAAACTGCAGGAGCAGATCGAAAAACACGACGGCTGGACGCTGCAAAATCGTCTTGACCTCGCGATGGATGCCTTGCGCTGCCCGCCGGGCGACGCTCCGGTTAAGAATCTCTCAGGTGGTGAACGGCGTCGTGTGGCGCTAACCCGCCTGCTGCTGACCGAACCTGATATTCTGCTGCTTGACGAACCCACCAACCACCTGGATGCCGAATCCGTGGCCTGGTTGGAAAAGCATTTGCAGCAATACAAAGGCACCGTCATTGCTGTAACCCATGACCGCTACTTTTTGGATAACGTCGCCGGCTGGATTCTTGAACTGGACAAAGGATTCGGCATCCCCTGGGAGGGAAATTACTCCTCCTGGTTGGAGCAAAAAGAAGAACGCCTGCGCCGCGAAGAAAAATCGGAAGGCAAGCGTATCAAAACCCTTGAACGCGAGTTGGAATGGATCCGTATGTCACCCAAAGCGCGTCAGTCCAAAGGCAAGGCGCGTTACACGGCTTATGACAATTTACTTTCTCAAGAAGCCGAGTCTCGCCGAGAAAATCTCGAAATTTACATTCCACCCGGTCCACGATTGGGCGACAAAGTGATTGATTTCAAAGATGTTACCAAAGCCTATGGTGATCATCTACTGTTGGATCATATGAACATTAGCATTCCGGCAGGCAGCATTGTGGGAGTCATCGGCCCCAACGGCGCCGGCAAGACCACCATGCTGCGTTTGATAACCAATCAAGAGACACCTGACAGCGGCAATGTTGAAATTGGACAGACCGTCAAACTGACTTACGTCGATCAAAGCCGTGCCACGCTAGATGCTGAGAAATCCGTTTGGGAAGAGATCACAGGCGGCGAAGAAAATATTATGCTGGGCGGCGTCAAAAAGAATTCTCGTGCCTATGTCAGCGCTTTTAACTTCAATGGCACTGACCAACAAAAGAAGGTGGGCACACTCTCGGGTGGTGAGCGCAACCGTGTGCATCTGGCCAAGATTCTGAAAGAACAGGGCAACGTCATCCTGCTCGATGAGCCGACCAACGACCTGGATGTCAACACCTTGCGAGCACTTGAAGAGGCCATTGAGAATTATGCAGGCTGCGCTGTGGTGGTCTCGCATGACCGCTGGTTTCTTGACCGCATCGCCACGCACATCCTCGCTTTTGAAGATGACAGCACAGCCTGGTTTCAACCCGGCAACTGGACGGATTATGAGGTGGATCGCAAGAAGCGACTCGGTATCGCCGCAGATACTCCCCACCGCGTACGTTATCGCAAACTGACCGTTTAATAGTTTGATTCAGATTTTTACACACCCTTCAGTCTAAGGGTGTGTTTTTTCTTTCTTACAAAATCCCGGGAATTTGCACTTTATTCCCGGGATATGGGGGTTGACCTTGAAGTAATTTAGTGATTGTCTACTTATAAAAATAAAATTTCATGCTTGACCTTCGCCATTGTCGTTGGCTAAATCTTTCTTTTGTTTTTCACTACCTTCATTAAGATAAGTTAGAATTATATAATTGCGGTTGCTTGAAATCTGACTGGTAAATAATGAGCAAGGACTTGTTTCTGGAGTGTGTATGACAGAGAATAAATCTAATCATCGACAAATACTTTCTACAATTGCGCATCGTGCCATGCTCGAAAGGGGATTAATTCCAGATTTCTCACCAGAAGTGATTGCTGAAGTTAATCAGCTTCAATCTTCTTCAATGCAGAAATTATCCGAATCTGCAGCGATCCATCGCGACATGCGCGGTATGTTATGGTGTTCTGTGGATGATGACGATTCATTAGATTTAGACCAACTTACCGTGGCAGAAGAGTTGCCTGACAAGACGGTGAAGATTTACGTTGCCATCGCGGATGTGGATGCCCTGGTTAAAAAGGGCACTGCCATAGATAAGCGCGCACAGCACAACACTGCCACGGTTTACACGGTTGGCATGATTTTCTCCATGCTGCCAGAGGCTATCTCCACCGGGTTAACCTCCCTTAATTTTAACGAAGACCGCTCTGCAGTAATTGTCGAAATGACCATCAATGAAGACGGCTCACTTAAGGACGCTTCAATTTATATGGGTATGGTGAAAAACAAAGCAAAACTGGCTTACAACAGTGTGGCTGCCTGGTTGGAAGGCCAGGCTGAGTTTCCTCCAAATGGGGCAGCTGTCGAGGGTTTGGCTGAAAGTCTGAAATTGCAAGATGCCGTGGCTCAGAAAATGAAAGGGTTCAGACAACGCCAGGGGGCCTTAAGTCTTGAAACCATTGAAAGCAAACCCGTGTTTAGCGGAGACAAAATCCTTTCGATGGAATTTGCTGCTAAAAATCGGGCGCGAGAAATTGTTGAGAATTTTATGATCGTGACCAACGGTGTAACAGCCCGCTTTTTATCAGCGAACAATTATCCCTCCATCCGGCGTGTGGTTAATAATCCAGACCGCTGGGAGCGTATTGTCGAGATTGCCGCCAGATATGAGTATCAATTACCTGAAACCCCTGATGCGAAAGCGCTTGAAGCATTTTTGGTCAAACAACGCGTTGCTGATCCTTTGCGTTTTCCTGATCTCTCACTCTCTGTGATCAAGCTGCTCGGTGCAGGGGCTTATAGCGCCACCCCGGCCGAGGGCAGACCTCCCGGGCATTTTAGTCTGGCCGTCAAAGACTACGGTCACTCCACCGCGCCAAATCGTCGTTTCACTGACCTCGTGACTCAGCGATTAGTAAAATCAGCACTAACCAAAACCCCACAGCCATATTCGCTTGAAGAACTGGATTCCATAGCCGAACAGTGCACCTTTGCCGAGAATGCCGCCAATAAAGTGGAGCGGCAGGTTGAAAAATCCGCAGATGCTTTGCTTCTCGAGCATCGCATCGGTGAGCGGTTTGACGCCATTATCACCGGTGCCGCATCGAAGGGCACCTGGGTGCGCCTGCTCTCTCTACCGGTCGAAGGTAAACTGATGAAAGCCTTGAACCATCCCGATGTGGGAGATCGCATCAAGGTGCAGCTGGTCAGCGTGGATTACGAAAAGGGCTATATCGATTTTAACGAAGTGAATTAGTCAAAACAAATTACCGCGGAGGTCAGTCTGACATCCGCGGTTATTATTGACTCTGTTTTATTAGGGTTGTTCAGCTAACTTTTTGAGGGTCAGCAGCATTTTACGTTCCATGGCGAACGAAATTGGACGGATCAATTCCCACATACCGCCAACCATATTGGTGCTCGTGCGAGTGATCAGCCGGGTCGTGCCGTCCGTTTGAGGAACCAGCACGAACTGCCATAAATCAACCCATGATTCTTTTTCTTTGTGTCCAAATATGACTGCCTGGTTGGGTATAACTTCCACCACAATGTATGGCGGCGGAGCAAAGTCGCCTGCGCACATTTTCATCTCGTCGCCTGCGGCCAGATTTTGCCATTCGAGATGGAGGGTTTCATCCTTTGCCATCTTGCAGCCTGTCAACCGCTCCAGCCAGGTGTAGCTGTACATACCGCTTTTATCCGCACCGATCTGTAATATCCACCGATAAATTTTTTCCGCCGGGGCGTTGATGGTAATCGCACGGTTTGCCACACGACCAGGAGTGAGGTTGTATTTGTCACCAGGCAGTTCCATACTTCTTTCTTCAATCGTGGTGCGCCAGTGGTCCATCCATGGAGTTAGGAAAATAGCAAGAAGAACAACCATAGTTGCAACTGCCAGTATTATTGCTAGAATAACTAAAAATGTTTTCATTTTACCCTTTAAAAAAAGATAATAATTAATTATTGGCAAGAATGACCTTGAAATAAATCAAATTTATTTTAATATGATAATGTTGTTTTGAAAACCGGGATTTATGATTTTCAAAACCGTTTGTGCATTTATCCGCGAATTTTATTTTTTCCCGTTACTTTTAGCAATTTCTATAGTTTAATTGAGTAACAAAAACCACCCTAATTGTGAGGTAAATTATGAATAATGGAACTGCCATAAAACGAGCATGGTTCATGTTGCCAGTACGACTATTTTTGTTTGCAGGAATTCAAGCCTTATTTGCATTGGGATTTTGGGTTATTGGCAACAATGAGGCATGGAATACTTCAGCAAATTGGTGGCCGATATTTGTAGGTTTGGCGAACTTGGTTTGTCTACTGCTTCTCGTTCGCTTTTACAAAGCAGAAGGTGACAGTTTTTGGAGCATATTCAAATTCCACAAAGAATTCGTCGGCAAAGACTTGCTTGCCATTTTGGGTTTTCTAGTTATCTCAGGTCCTGTTGCCTTTATACCAAATATGCTTCTGGGAAATCTGTTTTTCGGTGATATCAATGATGCCGTTGCTTTGTTTATAAGACCATTGCCAATGTGGGCAGTTTTCGCTAGTATTCTATTATTTCCTGTCACCCAAGGTCTGGTTGAAATCCCGACCTACATGATGTTCGTCATGCCCCGTCTTGAAAAAGGTGGTCTTCCACGTTGGGCATCCATTCTGCTGCCTACTTTGTTCCTCGCCGCACAGCATATTGCCATCCCACTTTTATTCAATATGAATTTCATTCTCTGGCGGTTTCTGATGTTTCTGCCGTTTGCATTATTAGTCGCACTGGTGATAAAATGGCGTCCGAGATTATTACCCTACATCGCTATTATTCACGTGTTGATGGATGTGTCGACTGCTGTAATGCTTCTCCCACTGGCATATTAACAGGATGAAAAAACGTAAACTACGACCTCAAAAAGATTAGAGGTCGTAGTTTCTATTCTAGGACAAAAGAATCCAAAGAATTTGGCCCCAAAAAACTATTCCGTCTTAAACTTCCAATTGGCCAGTATGAAGAACAAAATTGCATATCCCAGCAGAGCAGCCGCCGGCAACCATGCGGATTCGAGCCCCAGGCTTCTGGCGAGTATGTTTTTGAATCCATCCATGGCCCAGGCGAGCGGGGTGATATGCCCGATGGACTGAAACACTTTTCCTGTGAATTCAAGCGGCACCCAGGCTCCTCCCAGACCTGAAAACAAGAACATGCAGATCAGTGAAAAACCAATGGCTTGTTCTTCAGATTTTGCGACCACACCGATTAACAACCCCAGAGCGGCAATGCATAAACTTGCAGTTACTGCGATCAACAAGATGGCAAGTGGTTGACTGAAGTAATTGAGTTTCAACACCAGGGCACCAAACAGGATCAAAAGGCTGAACTGAGCGAAGATCGTCAACAAGACCGAAAGGTAATGACCCAGTAAAACTTGAGCCCTGCTGGCAGAGGTGGTCATTAATCGCTTTAGGCAATTGTTTTTACGCTCAGAGACGATTACCTGTGCGCAAGTGATTAAACCTGCAATCGCGAATTGCAAGATCATACCAGGCGAACTGTGCGTGAAATTATTCTCAGTGGTTTCAACGGTTTGGGTTTCTATTGTTTGCGAGATCTTTGTGCTTTGGCTCAGCGCAACCGGCGGATTATCCCATTCTTGCAGCGTGATTTTAAAAACCTGGTCAAAGGATATCCCGCTTTCTGGAGACAATATTTTAGCTGTTAGAACGGCACTGCCAAGGCGTTTTGCCTGCATACCAATTTCTGTTTGTACGCCCATTCCGTCACTCGATGCACTATCCACCCAGAGGATGAGTTGCAAGGGATTTTCACTCTTCAGAGAGTCGCCATAACCTGCCGGGATAATTAATGCAGCGACCAAGTCTTTTTTGGTCACTTGTGTGATCAGTTTTTCTTCATCACCAGATTGTAGTTTAATAACATTTGATGAATTTAGATTGCTTTCCAAGTTTTGTCCGATCAGAGACTGGCTGTCATAATTGACGATGCCAACCGGCAGTCTTAAATCTTGTTCCTTGTCGGATGATCCGCTGAAGGCAAAACCAAAAAGAAAAGTGAAAGCGATCGGCATGATCAAGAGGAATAGAAAGGATTTCCAATCACGAAAGGTTTGTTTCAGGTCTTTCATTGCGATATTGATTATGGATGACATGTAATACTCCGATTTTTCGATTCGATGACCATCATGCAAAACGTCTTTGCAAACGCCAGACCCCAATCACAAAGAATAGAATGCTCATGGCTAATAGAGCCAGAAGGACGGGCAGAATTATTTCAACTTTAGCGCCATCCATGCTGGCGAGGATTGCCCGAGTGGCCCAACCCTGTGGGGTGAAAAGTGGAACAATTCCTAATGGCTTAGCTTGCGGGTTTCCGGTGAAAATATTGACCATACCCAGCATGCCAGTGACAGTAAGGAACCCACTAAAAATTACACTGCTTTGTTTTGTGTTTTTGAAGAATGAGACCAACATGATGCCAAACGTGGCTGCGGCCGACGCAATAGCCAAAGCAGAAAGTGCGGCAGACGTTATCAATCCCCACTGGATGCCGAAAATGATTCTTGCTGCCAGCATGAGAACAAAAATTTGCACGATCACAGTTAACCCTACCGAGTAGAATTTTCCACGCATAATTTCAGCCTGGGCTGTAGGCGTAGTGAACATTCGCTGCAGTGTACCTTCTTCATCTTCATGCAAAATGGAGTTGGCACTATTGGCTCCAGTGAAAAAAGCATAGAAAATCATCATGCCTGCCATGATCGGCCCAACCATCGCCAGCATGGGGCTTTTTTCAGGGAGTTCAGCAGGTGTGCGTTGATCAATGAGCGGTGCGCTTTCAGAGGAATATGCTGTTGCATCCATATACTCATTTACGATGCGCGTGATTTCTTCATATGGCAGGGTGCCATTCTCAGCCAGTTTCAATGATTCGGCCACAGTGATTTTAATCCCGGCATAACCATCCAGTACCTGGTTGAGCACTGAACGCACAACCTGCGGGCCTAACGTTAATGTGGGATCCTGAATGAACTCAACTACAACTTTGGATTGTGTGTTTGAAAAAGAGTCAGAAAAATTTTCCGGGATGATAATGGCTACCCCAAATTGTTGGTTGTCAACCATTTCACGAGCTGCGGCTGCATCATTGACGAGTGTGATTTCCATCAAATCAGTAAGCCCTTCACTCTGCAAGGCATCCACCAGTGTTTGACCTATTTGGCCTGTTTGATCATTACCTGCATCCAGGTTGACGAGTGCGACTTTGGTTGTGTTGAGCGTTAATGAATCGCTGTTCTTAATATTGCCAAACATCACGAAAAACATACCTGTTACCAACAGCGGGATGCCAAACATGAATAGAAGTGCAAAGGTGCTGCGAAAAGACCGGCGCAGGTCGTTAAGGGCAATGGTTAAAGATTTCATCGTGATTCCTTTATTCATCCCGCAGCGCGCGGCCGGTGAGGTGCAAGAAGACGGTCTCAAGATTGGGCTCTTGAATCTCAACTGATGTGATGCGGATGTTTTTGGCAGCGGCGGCTTCAAACAGTTGCGGCAGCACCACATTGGAGTCATCCACCAATAAATTCAGCTTGCTTTCTTCTACCACCAGGGTTGAAACCCCTTTACAGTTATTCCAGGCTTCAACCATGGTCTTGGGTTCTGCGTTGATTGCGAGTGAAATACGCGTTTTTTGTCCCACCAGCCGGATCAGGTTTTCATGGCTGTCATTGGCAATGATCTTGCCGTGATCCATAATCGCGATGCGGTCCGAGAGTTCCTGGGCTTCTTCCATATAATGCGTCGTATAGAGCACAGTCATGCCCTGGTTTTTCAATGCAATTACGCCATCCAAAATGCTGCGCCGGCTCTGCGGATCGATACCCACCGTGGGTTCATCCATGTAGATTACTTTGGGTTGATGCAGCAGCGCTACACCGATGTTTACACGGCGTTTCATACCGCCAGAGTACTTGCTGATGCGGTCATTAGCCCGGTCGGTCAATCCAATTAGCTCGAGCACTTCAGCAACCCTGGTTTTCAATAAATCACCTTTCAGGCCGTACATCTTTGCCCAAAAAACCAGGTTTTCGCGCGCGGTCAGGTCTTGATAGAGGGCGATATCCTGCGGAACCACGCCAATCATGGCTTTGGCTGCCAACGGTTCAGTGATCAATGAACGTCCCATAATGCGGATGTCGTTAGCGCCAGTGGCACCGTTATCTGGTTTCAACAAGGCAGAGAGCATAGAAATGGTGGTGGTCTTGCCAGCGCCATTAGGACCTAAAAGGCTAAAGATTTCACCCGGGTTCACTTCGAAACTGACGCCGTCCACTGCTTTCAAGTTGTGACCATTACGGAAGGTCTTGTGTAGATTTTGAACAAAAAGTGCAGGTTGCATTCGTATTCTCCTGTTTTTGATGAGTCGCTATTAGTTTACTGTTCAATCAGAGTTGCTGCCATTGGCTGATGGGCTTGATTTCACCTGTACTTTAGTACAATGTCCGGAGCGGCAGTGGCTAAACTTGTAAAGTGGGAATACAATTATTTTATGGATAAATCACCCACAACACTTATTAATACGGAAAAAGAGACTCGGGGTTTCTTCTGGTTTATGACCCTGATCCTTTCAGGTTTATCCGTTTGGGTTATCGTTGAACTTCCGCGTCTTCATCAGCCTGGAATTTTGATTGTGTTCGTTTTGTGCATGGTTGCACACATTGTCATGCATTGGTTATTAAGACGATATATTAATAAACCTGGGTGGATAACCAGTTATCCTCTCATTCAAGGTTCTCTTACTGCTGTAATGATCTTGATCTCTCAACATATCGGAATAGCCATTGGCTTGACTATGGCTCTCATTGGTGAAGCCATAGGCGTTTATGGATTAACCAAAAAAGGTTTTTTATCCGCTCTTTTTTATACTCTATTATCTTTTGGGTTTTATGTTTTGATTTTAGGGTTTTCCGAACTGATTTGGTGGGTCATTGCGACAATTCCCATGATGATTTTTGTCATTCTGTATGTTGAATTGTATTCACGTCAGGCGAATGCCAACGAAAAGGCTCAAGAATTGCTTACCGAGCTTGAATCCACCAATCAGCAGCTCACTGAATACGCTGCTCAAGTTGAAGACCTCACCATTGCCTCTGAACGCCAACGGATGGCGCGTGAGTTGCATGATACGCTTTCACAAGGCCTGGCGGGGTTAATCCTTCAACTTGAAGCTGTGGATGCAAACCTGGCCGGTGGTAAAACCGATCGCAGCCGCCAGATCGTGCAGCAAGCCATGGAAAGCGCTCGTCAAACCCTTTATGAGGCTCGCCTGGCGATTGATGATTTACGCCAGGGTCAATTGACTGGCTGCGGCGACGATCTTGAGAAAAAAGTTGCTCAATTTGCCAAAAACACCGGTATCCCGTGTGAATATAATTGTGAATTATCTGAAGATCTCAGCTCATCAGTTGCTGATGCCGTGGTGGGGGTTGTGACCGAAAGCCTGATGAACATCACCAAGCATGCAACAGCCAAAAAGGTCAAAGTCAATCTTGAGATGGTAGATGGCTCCTTGAACCTCGAAATTCAAGATGATGGCCGTGGATTTGATCCATCTGCCGTGCCAGTTGGCGGTCATTATGGATTGATCGGAATGCGCGAAAGGGTAAACCTGGTGAATGGCTCCTTTGAAGTGATCAGTCAGCCAGGTGCAGGAACCATCATCAAAGTCAGGATTCCCTGCTCATGACTATCAAAATTGTGATTGCCGACGACCATCTCATCATCAGGCAGGGATTGAAATTGATCCTTGAAACCGAGTCTGATTTCGACCTGGTGGGTGAGGCCGGGGATGGTGCCGAAGCGCTTCAAATCTGTGCACAAACCCATCCGCAGGTTGTTTTGATGGATTTACGTATGCCCGGCATGGACGGCTTGACTGCCATCGAGAAATTGCATGTAGATCAACCCGAAACAGCGGTGGTTATTTTAACCACGTTTAATGAAGATGATTTATTAATTCGCGGTCTGCAGGCTGGCGCTAAAGGTTATCTTCTTAAAGACACCACCCGCGAGACCTTATTTAATGCCATCCGGGCTGCGGCCAGAGGAGAAACCCTGCTGTCGCCCGAGACTATGCTTAGGCTCCTGAACCAGGTGGAAAGACCCTCGCGGTTAGTAATTGACGATATCAACTTGACAGAGCGCGAACAGCAAGTGCTAAAAGCCGTCGCGTTAGGCGAACGCAGCAAAGAAGTAGCTTTCAAACTGGGCATCAGCGAGCGCACGGTAAAGGCTCACCTTGCCAGCATTTACAACAAACTGGGTGTTGATTCACGCGCAGCAGCCATCGCCATTGCTGCGCAACGCGGTTGGCTCAAAGAATGAGATTTGATGGTTATTGAATCGAAATAACCCTGTACACTCTTCCCGCAGCATCATCAGAAATATACATTGCGCCGTCCGCTCCAAAGATCACATCGGCAGGGCGGCCGTAAGCAGAGCCGCTTCCGCAACTACTGCCAGGCGTCCGCCATCCATTGACAAACGCCTCGTTCCTTACCGGCAATCCATTTTCAATCACAATTCTCTCAACCTTGCATTCGCGGATGGCGTCAGGGTTTTCAACATTCCATGAGCCGTGATATGCAACATAAAGATCGCTTTGATATTCGGATGGAAAGTTTCCAGCTTGCCCCAGGGTCATGCCCAGCGGCGCACTGTGAGCAAGATCAGTGTATAACGAAGGGGTGGCTTGACTGCAATCCAACCCATTGGGTAAACGAAGTGATGATTGGTCGTCAAAAACCTGAAGAAACCCCCTTACATTACTACCAAGAAAAAGGTTGTAGCAGTAAGGCCAGCCATAAAACTGTCCAATTCGAATTGGAAACACGATAACTTCTGGCGGCAGGCTGTCAGGTGATTTATTGCTGTCCAACAGGTTATCCCGGCCGTTCATGTTAGCCCATAACTCGCCGGTTGGTGTCCATAAGAAATCTACGCTGTTGCGCAGCCCCCATGCCCAAACCGCATGCATACGTGGATCGGCGTTACCAACGTATGGGTTGTCTTCCGGGATGCTGCCATCAGGGTTAAAACGCATAATTGTGGCTCTTCTCGCGTCGGACTCAACGCAAACATTACAAGATGAGCCTGCACTAACGTAAAGTTTGCCATCCGGCCCAAAATGAAGGGTGCGAGTATAGTGTCCGCCGCCGCCGGGGATGTTATCGGTTACCAATTCGCGTTGGTCAAACAAGCCGGTTTCAGACGAGTAGCGAAAACGTTCAACGCGGTCATTCTCGGCAACATAAAGCCATTCGCCCTGCCACTCCAGTCCGTGCGGCTGGTTTAATCCGCTAATCACCACATCATTAGAATCCGACAATCCATCCTGGTTGAGGTCTGAGAGGCGCATGATCGCACCACCATCGGTCAGCGAAATATACAAAGCACTGTCTGGACCAAAAGCCATAAAGCGGGGCTTCCCTTGCAGATTTTGTGCGTAAATGCGAATTGCGAATCCGTCTTGCACACTCAGGCGCGCTGACGCTTCATCCTCTGCTGGCAGCGCCAGTAGAGTGCCGGGGAGATCTGTTTCAGCAGGCAGCGTGAGAGAATCAACAGGAGGCAGAACGGGGGTGCTGGTGGGGTTTATGATCGCGGTTTCTGTAGAAAAAGGTGTTTCTGAGGTGGTCGGTTGACCAGAGTCTATAGTAAAAGCACAGCCCACTAAAAGATGAAAACTTATCAATACCAATAAAGGAAAACTAACATATTTCCTATTCATACTACTATTATCCAATTTATTGAAAGTAAATTCAAGGCATATTACAAAAGTGTATAGAATGCGAAAAACACACGAAATAGAGGTTGGAGTAAAATAAACCCAATCACGTATCAGGAGTAATTATTATGGCTTATTTTGATCTACCACTAAATGAACTTCAAACTTACAAGCCGGAACGTGTTGAACCGGCAGATTTTGACCATTTTTGGGATTCAACCCTGTCTGAGACCCGCAAACACTCATTGGATGCGAAATTTGTGCCTGTGGATGCAGGTTTGAAACTGGTTGAGACTTTTGATGTCACCTTTTCAGGTTACGGCGGACAACCCGTAAAAGGTTGGTTGATCTTACCCAAAGAACGTGCCGCGAAGATCCCCTGCGTGGTGGAGTTTATTGGCTATGGCGGCGGCCGCGGATTTGTGTTTGACTGGCTCATCTGGGCCTGCGCCGGTTATGCCCACTTTGTCATGGATACCCGCGGTCAGGGTTCCAATTGGAAACCCGGCGACACACCCGATCTTTTTGAGGGGGCCAACCCGTTCTTCCCCGGGTTCATGACTCAGGGAGTGCTTGACCCTAAAAATTATTATTATCGCCGCGTTTTCACCGATGCAGTTCGGGCAGTTGAAGCCGCGCGCAGCCACCCCGTCATTGACACCTCAAAGGTCGCTGCCTGCGGAGGCAGCCAGGGCGGTGGAATAACGCTGGCGGTCAGCGGACTGGTGCCTGATCTTTCGGTCAGCATGCCTGATGTGCCTTTCTTGTGCCACTATCGCCGCGCTACTGAGATCACTAATGGCTTACCTTATGGTGAGATAAGCCAGTATTTACACTGCCATCGCGATCAGGTTGAACAGGTTTTTAATACCCTCAGCTACTTTGACGGGGTAAACTTCTCAGCCCGTGCAAAGGCCAGGGCTCTCTTTTCCGTTGGCCTGATGGATACGATCTGCCCGCCATCCACTGTGTATGCGGCATTCAATCATTATCTCGGTGAAAAAAACATCAACTATTACGCCTATAATAATCATGAAGGCGGCGAAAGCTTTCAGCGTTCAGCACAATTGAACCTGTTGAAAGCTGTGTGGGGCGTTTAGTCTGCATAATTATTTATGCGCGCCAAACGATCTCCTCATCAGTTTTACAGGAGATCGTTGATTAATACCCTTAAGTTATGTTTTTTCGATCAACATTGTTTGACAATTGGTTCTCCTGTGACTAAAATGGTAATAGGTTAAAATAATCAATCATCTCGATCTGCTGGAGACAAATGAAGAAGTGGGCTGACAAGTATGTCATCGGTTTAACCGGCAGCATTGGCACGGGCAAAAGTGTTGTCCGCCGTATGCTGGAGCATCTTGGTGCTTACGGCATTGATGCGGATGCCATCACGCATCGCGCCATTTCACGCGACGCCCCCTGTTTTGATGAAATTGTTAGCACCTTTGGCTCTCACATCCTCACGCCTGATGGGCAGATCAATCGGCAGAAACTCGGACGAGTTGTGTTCAATGATCCTGAAGCACTCGCCAGGTTGGAAGCCATCATCCATCCGCTGGTGGAACAAGCC
>Ga0180732_1000076_pt1 | contig 105952 bp, 115 predicted proteins | sample KR11_01MetaG_FD_148674 | JGI IMG/M metagenome (GOLD analysis project Ga0180732, IMG submission 148674) | Groundwater microbial communities from the Olkiluoto Island deep subsurface site, Finland - KR11_0.1 MetaG | ecosystem: Environmental > Aquatic > Deep subsurface > Groundwater | place... | reverse complement strand
TTCTTCAGTCGCATCAAACAATTCAGACGCATCGCCACCCGCTACGACAAGCTCGCCAAGTCTTTCCTGTCGTTCGTTCATCTGGCTTGTGCTTTCGTCTGGTTGGCTTGATTGAGAACACACCCTAACCATATGAAAACAAATAAAACTACCCTCGCCCTTGCTACCAGTGCCGTTTTTGCTGCCTCGGCCGCCCTCGCACCCGCCGCCTTTGCCGCCGACAGCCCGTTCGGCATGCAGAAGCTCGATAGCGGCTACCAACTCGCCCAGGCTGACAAGAAAGCCGACGGCAAGTGTGGCGAAGGCAAGTGTGGTGGAGACAAGAAGCCGGTCAGCAAGAAGGCCGACGGTTCGTGCGGCGGTGACAAGAAGGCTGACGGCACCTGCGGCGCCAACAAGAAAGCGGCCGAGAAGAAGCCTGCCGAGAAGAAGGTGGATGGCAAGTGCGGCGAAGGCAAGTGCGGGAGCATGAAGTAAACAATGCTCACCCAGTCCTCACTGTTGACCGGTGCCGGACTTGGCTTCAGGCGGGAGCTCATCCCCGACCTGAATGCCGCTCTGTCGGGTGAGTGGCCGACAGCTGTTAGCTTCTTTGAACTGGCTCCGGAGAACTGGCTCGGCATGGGTGGTCGTTCGGCAAAGGACCTGCGTGCCTTCACCGAGCGTTTTCCCTTCGTCTGCCACGGCCTGTCGCTCGACCTCGGCGGCCCCTCGCCGCTCGACGAGGCGTTGTTACGCCGAACCAAGCGATTCATGCATGAGCATGACATTTCCCTCTACACCGAACATCTCTCGTGGTGCGGCGACGACGGCCACCTGTATGACCTGTTGCCCATCCCGCTTACCGGCGACGCCGTGCATTGGGTCGCCGAGCGCATCCGCCGCGCGCAGGACATACTCGAAATGCGCATCGGCATCGAAAACGCCTCCTACTACGTCGCCCCTCCAGGTGCCGAGATGAGCGAACCGGAATTCATCCGCGCCGTCGTCGAAGAGGCCGACTGCCTGTTGCACCTCGACGTGAACAATGTCTATGTCAACAGCCGCAACTTCGGCTTCGACCCGGTGGACTTCATGGCTGCGCTGCCCCTCGAGCGCACCTGTTACCTGCACACGGCCGGCCACTTCGTCGAGTCGGACGGCATTCTGGTGGATACCCACGGCGCCGCCGTCATCGACCCGGTGTGGGCCTTGCTCGATGCGGCGTATGCCCGTGTCGGCCCCTTGCCCACCTGCCTCGAGCGCGATTTCAACATTCCGCCGCTGGCGGAGCTGATTGGCGAAGTGGCGCAGATCGCCGCCGCCCAGGCGCGCTTTTCCCTGCCCGCCGAGCGAGCCGCCTGATGGACGCTTTCCAGCAATTCCAGATCGATTTCGGCCGCCATGTGCGCGATCCGCGTGCCCACCCGCGCCCGACTGGCGTGTCGGCCCGCCGCGCCGGCATCTACAGCGAGCTGCTCTACAACAACCTTGAGGGTTTTCTGCTCGCTTGTTTTCCAATCAGTCATGAGCTGCTCGGCCAGCGGCGCTGGCCGAAGCTGGTGCGCGCTTTCTTGCGCGATGCACGCTGCCACACCCCGTACTTCCGCGAGATTCCGCGCGAATTTCTGCGCTGGCTGTCGCAAGCCGAAACCTTGCCCGTGAAACTGCCGCCATGGCTCGGTGAACTGGCACATTACGAATGGGTGGAGCTGGCGCTGGACGTGATGGAAACCAAAACGCCCGCGCACGATCCGACCGGTGACCTGCTGGCGGGCGTGCCGGTGCTGGCGCCGGCCATGATGAACCTCGCCTATTCATGGCCGGTGCAGCGCATCGGACCAGACTACCGGCCGAGAAAACCGCAGGTCACCCATCTGCTAGTGTACCGCGACCGCGCGGATGAGGTCCAGTTCATTGAACAGAACCCCGTCAGCGCCCGGCTGCTCGCCCTGCTGCAAGAAGGGCAACGTAACGGTCGTGAAGCCTGCCTGGCCATCGCCACAGAATTGCAGCACCCGCAACCGGAGGCCGTTGTTGCGCATGGCGCCCGCCTGCTCGAAGAGTTGCGCGTGGCCGGCGCCATATTCGGTGCAGCACCTACACCCGCAACGACCGGCTGAAACTTCCCCCGACAAACGAAAGAAGGAGAACCAGAATGAAAAATTTCCTGCTGGCAATATCCCTGCTGTTCATCTTTTCTGCCAACGCCATGGCGAACGACGCCGGTCTGGTTTCGAAACCCAGCAAATACTCGGTTGCCGAAACGCTGGACCGCCTGGAAGCCGTGGTCAAAGCCAAGGGCATTACCGTATTCGCGCGCGTGGATCACAGCGGCGACGCGGAAAAGGTCGGCCTGAAGCTGCGCCCGACGCAGTTGCTCATTTTTGGCCATCCGAAGGCCGGCACGCCCCTGATGATCTCCGCGCAGTCCGTTGCTATTGACCTGCCGCTCAAGGCACTCGCCTGGGAAGACGAAAACGGCAAGGTCTGGCTCAGCTACAACAGCCCGGCCTATCTCCAGCAGCGCCATGGCTTCAAGGAAGAACTGATCAAGAATGTCGCCGTGATCGGTGGCCTCGTTGATCAGGCGCTGGAGTAATCGCTCACTTTCCGGAAAACATTCCATGAAGCAGATATTGCGTAAAGCCTTCGCGGGCATTGACTGGGCCGGCCTCTGGCTCGGCATGCTGGCCCTGCGCCTGCTGCTCGGCTGGGAATTTTTCGAGGCGGGATTGGAGAAATTCCGCGGTGCCAACTGGTTCGCCGACATCCAGGACAGCTTTCCCTTCCCCTTCAACATCGTGCCTCCGGAGATCAGCTGGCAGATGGCGACCTGGTTCGAGCTGGTGGGCGGTCTGGCCCTGATCATTGGCCTGGGCACCCGCTTCTTTGCCATCTCGCTCTTCATCCTGACCGTCGTCGCCACGGCTGCGGTGCATTGGCCGGCTGAATGGACCACCCTGGCGGAGCTGCTGCAGGGTTATGCCATCACCGACAAGGGCTACGGCAACTTCAAGCTGCCGGTGATTTTCATGGCGATGTTCGTGCCGCTGATCCTTTCCGGCCCCGGCAAGCTGTCGCTGGACCAGTGGATCGCCCCGCGCCTGATTGGCGGGTCGCGTGCCTGATCGCGTGCCTGAACAAAAGTCGGCGCTGGCGGAACGGCGTCCGGGCGAAAATGTCTGTCCGGCTTGCGGCAGCATTTTCACCTGCGGCATGGCGGCAGGCGAAGAACGCTGCTGGTGCGCCGACCTGCCGCCGCTCCCCAAGGAATCGCTGGACTCAGCCACCCCTGGCTGCTTCTGCCCGAAATGCCTCGAATTACGCAGCAAATCTCTCACCGGCGCGCAGCAGGACTAACAAGCTGCCGGGAAGCTGCAACCTCTCACCAACAAGGAGAACACACCATGACCACCAGTTTGCTGATCCCCCGCCAGCCCGTCCCCGCCCTTTCGGTGCCACTGATCGATGGCAGCCAGTACACGCTCGGCGTACCGCCAGCGCCGACTTTCGACATGGTGGTCTTCTACCGTGGCCTGCATTGCCCCGTGTGTGCCAAGTATCTGACCGAGTTGGAGCGCCTCCACGAGGAATTTGTGAAGCGTGGCGTGCGGCCCGTGGCCATCAGTTCCGATAACCAGGAGCGTGCGAATTCGATGGCGACCAAGGTCAAGGCCGAGCGCCTGGCCTTCGGCTACGACCTGCCGCTGCCAGTGGCGCACCAGTGGGGCCTGACGATCTCGACCTCGCGGGGCAAGACCTCCCTTGGCATCGACGAGCCAGCGCTGTTCGCAGAACCCGGTCTGTTTCTGGTGCGTCCGGACGGTACCTTGTACTGGGGCTCGACCCAGACCATGCCGTTCGCCCGCCCACACTTCGACGAGATCATCGCGGCCATCGATTTCGTGGTGAAGAACGACTATCCGGCGCGTGGCGAATACACCGGCAAACTCTGATCAGAGTGGCGCTTTCCCGCTGGCGAGACCGAGCATCAGGATGGCGTCGCGGTTGGTCCAGGAAAAGCAGGCAGCAGCAGCGGCACGCCACGGCAGCCAGCGATAGGCACAGTGCTCGTCGGCGGCCAGCGTGACCGGGGTTTCCGCCGGTACGCAGAGGCTGAAGAAATGCTCGGCGTTGTGGGTCACGCCTGTCGGGTAACGGTCGCGCCATTCCGAAAATATCTCGAAGCGGCTGGACAGTTGCCAGTCGACGAGGTCAGAGGCGCAGCAAGCTATCCCGGTTTCCTCGAACACCTCGCGTACCGCTGCGTCAATATGCACTTCGTCGCCTTCCAGACTGCCGGTGACCGACTGCCAGTAACCCGGATGAGCCGCTCGCTCCAGCAGCAAAACATTGCGTGCGGCATCGTGAATCACCACCAGGACGGACAGCGGTTGTTTCGTGCCGGGCACGGTTTCAGCCGATATCCGAGAGCCAGCTGATGCCGTCAGCCATCATGTCGACGAAACACCAGAAGGCGATGCCCTGCTCGCGCCATTCATTGGCGGCGGCTTCGAACACCTGCAAGGCGGCCACGAAATCTTCCTCCGCATCGCCATGGAGGCCATCGCAATGCTCGAGGATCACGACATAACCATCGGCGCGTTGCCAGCTGAGGTCGGCCAGGCAATCGAGCAGCGCGTCCCAGTTGTGGCCATACCAGTCGGGAAAAGCGAGGGCATCGCCGACACTCTTCAGCAACCCGGCCTTGTCGCGAACGCCGGCAAGATCGACACGAAACACCGCAAAACTGTTTTGCTCGGCAGCGTCGATCAGCCCGGCTTCGCCGTCGATCGGCATGTGAAAGACACCGGCATGATCGAGGCTGGCAAGGGTGGCCGCATAGCGGTTGGGGTTCATTCGATGATTTTCCTGAAGCTGCGATAGTGGTCGGCCGTGTAGTAACACGCCGCAGGCTGCTGCCGCGCCGCGCCACCGCAGACGATGCGTCGCGCACCGCGGTGCTTCACGCCCGGCGTGCTCACCGTGTATTCATGGTAGTAAGCGCGTGGCTGGAGCGGTAGCAGTTTCTCGCGATTCTGGAACACGACGCCGTCGCGCGGGTAGGGAAACGGCCCGCCCTGGGCGATGAGTTGCAAGGTTTCGCGCGCCTCACCAGGCAGATCGGCGCGGGCAATCTCCTGCGCCTGCGCCAGCCCCAGAAAACCGGCCAGCAACAGGGCAAGGAGCAGACGCATCCGGCTTATCCCTTGCCGACTTCGACCTGCGTCTCGACCTTCTGCCGCAGGCGGATGTGCAACTCGCGCAACTGTTTCTCGTCGACGCTGGAGGGCGCGTCGGTCAGCAGGCACTGGGCACGTTGCGTCTTCGGGAAGGCGATGACGTCACGGATCGACTCGGCACCAGTCATCATGGCAACGATGCGGTCGAGGCCGAAGGCCAAGCCACCGTGCGGCGGCGCGCCGTACTTGAGGGCGTCGAGCAGGAAACCAAACTTGAGTTGCGCCTCCTCGGCACCGATGCCAAGCGCGCGGAAGACCTTCGACTGTACCTCTTCGCGGTGGATACGCACCGATCCGCCGCCGATCTCCGAGCCGTTCAGCGCCAGATCGTAGGCCTTGGCGAGGCATTCGGCGGGATTGCTTTCCATCAGCGCCTCGTGGCCGTCCTTGGGCGCGGTGAAGGGATGGTGGCAGGCGGTCCAGCGCTTGTCTTCCTCGCTGTATTCGAACATCGGAAAGTCGATTATCCAGACCGGCGCCCAGGCCTGGCCATTGAGGTAGTTCTTTTCGTGGCCGATCTTGCTGCGCAGCGCGCCAAGTGCGTCATTGACCACCTTGGTCTTGTCGGCGCCGAAGAAGATCAGGTCGCCCGACTGCGCGCCGGTGCGCTCGACGATGGTCTTCAGCGCTGCGGCATGGATGTTCTTGACGATGGGCGACTGCAGGCCCTCTTCATTCAGCTTGGTCGCGTCATTGACCTTGATGTAGGCCAGACCCCGGGCGCCATAGATCTTGACGAACTCGGTGTAACCGTCGATCTCGCCGCGCGTCAGTGCCGCGCCGCCAGGAATGCGCAGCGCCGCGACGCGGCCGCCGGTCGTGGCCGGGCCGCTGAATACCTTGAAGGCGACATCCTGGACAGCGTCGGTGACATCGGTGAGTTCGAGCGTCACGCGCAGGTCGGGCTTGTCGGAACCGAAGCGGCGCATGGCTTCCGCATAGCTCATGCGCGGGAAAGGGTCGGGCAAGTCGACGTCGATGGCATCCTTGAAAACGTAGCGGATCAACTGCTCGATGATGCCGGTGATCGCCGTCTCGTCCATGAACGAGGTCTCGATATCGACCTGGGTGAATTCGGGCTGGCGGTCGGCGCGCAGGTCTTCGTCGCGGAAGCACTTGATGATCTGATAGTAGCGGTCGAAGCCGGCAACCATCAGCAGTTGCTTGAAGAGCTGGGGCGACTGCGGCAGCGCGAAGAACTGGCCGGGATGGACGCGCGAGGGCACGAGGTAGTCGCGGGCGCCTTCCGGTGTCGACTTGGTCAGCATCGGCGTCTCGATGTCGATGAAGCCATTGTCGTCGAGGAAGCGGCGGAAGGCGCGCGCCGTCTTGTAGCGCAACATCATGTTCTTCTGCATCTGCGGGCGGCGCAGGTCGATGACGCGGTGCGTGAGGCGCACGTTCTCGGAGAGGTTGTCTTCGTCGAGCTGGAAAGGCGGCGTGACGGCCGGGTTGAGAATTTCCAACTCGTGGCAGAGGATCTCGATCTCGCCGGAGGGCATGTTGGGATTCTCGGTACCCATGGGCCTGCGGCGCACCTTGCCGGTAATCTTCAGCACGAACTCGTTGCGCACGGACTCGGCCAGCTTGAACATGTCGGCGCGATCGGGATCGCAGACGATCTGCGCGAGGCCTTCGCGGTCGCGCAGATCGATGAAGATCACCCCGCCATGGTCGCGGCGGCGATGGTTCCAACCGCACAGGGTGACGATCTGGTCGACATGACCGGCGTTGAGTTGTCCGCAATAATGAGTTCGCATGAAAATTCCGTGGATAAATGGGGCAGCCCCGGGGGCGGGGCCTGAAAAGACTATGGGCTATGCGCGCATTTACTCGTTCTGCGCGCGGCCGACCAGGTTGGGGTGGCGCCGCTGGGGTGGAACGACACCCATCGAAACAATGTATTTCAGCGCATCATCGACGCTGATGTCGAGTTCGATGGTCTCGCTTTTCTTGACGAAAAAGAAAAAGCCGTTGACCGGACTGGGCGCGGTGGGGATGAAGACGCTGACGTGCTCTTCATTCAGCAATTCACTGATCTGGCGCGCCGGGGTACTGGTCTGAAAGGCCACAGCCCAAGCCTGCGGGTGTGGGTAGCGCACCAGCAACACCTTGCGGAACGCTTCGCCGCTACCGGAAAACAGCGTGTCGCTGACCTGCTTGACGCTGTAATAGATCGACTTGACGATCGGGATGCGGGCGAGGATGGCCTCCCAGAAGCGCACCAGCTTCTGGCCGATAATGTTGGCCGTCACCAGACCGGTGAAGAAGATCACCAACAGGGTCAGAACGGTGCCTGCCCCAGGAATATGAAAGCCCAGCAACTTGTCCGGATGAATCGATTGCGGCAACAAGTGCAGTGACTGATCCATGGTGCCGACGATCGCCGACACCACCCAGACCGTGATCACGAGCGGGATCCAGATCAGCAGACCCGTGATGAAATACTTTTTGAATGCCTTCACGAAGCGCGATCGATCAGTTGCAGGCGCAGGAGCCCGTCCCGCCTTGGCATGGCGGCGGGCTGTCAGCCTTGGCCGCAGGCTTTGCGCCACCTTTGAAGTCGGTCTGATACCAGCCACTGCCCTTCAACTGGAAACCGGCGGCAGTCAGCTGCTTGGCGAAGTTTTCGGTATTGCACTCCGGGCACACGGTCAGCGGGGCATCGGACATCTTGCGCAGAACATCCTGCTCGAAACCACATTGATTGCAACGATAGGCATAAATAGGCATGAATCTCTCCGAGGATTTTCGCAAATTATACAAGCGCTTGGGTGCCTGGGCGCAAAGGGTTCATCACTGGCTAGATGGGTACATGGGGTCGCTTAGTCAAGTCCCGACCAAGCGCGACAAGTGACTAGCTCACGCCCAGATAAGTTTGGTTGAGCGCTTTTCCCCAGAACAGTGCGATCAAACCGGCAGCGACCAGATAGGGGCCGAAGGGTATTGGCACATTGCGTCCATGACGCGCCAGCGCGATCAGGGCAATCCCGACAATCGCCCCGACCAGCGAGGACAGCAGAATGACCAGCGGCAGCAACTGCCAGCCCAGCCAGGCGCCGATGGCTGCCAGTAGCTTGAAATCGCCATAACCCATGCCTTCCTTGCCGGTGGCGAGCTTGAACAGCCAATACACCAACCACAGCACCAGATAACCAACCGCCGCGCCGATCACGGCATTCGGCAGGGTGGTGAAGGTATTGCCGACGTTCACCAGCAACCCCGCCCAGAGCAGGGGCAGGGTGATGTCGTCGGGCAGCAACTGGGTATCGAGGTCGATGAAGGTCAGGGCGATCATGGCGGCGACGAAGAACAGGGCGCTTGCCGTCGCGAACGTCGCACCATAACGCCAGGCGACATAGCCAAACAGCAAACCCGTCAGCGCTTCAACCAGCGGATAACGCAGACTGATTGCCTTTCCGCAGCCCTTGCAGCGCCCCTTTAGCAGCAGGTAACTGAGGATGGGGATATTCTCCAGCGCCCGCACCGGCCGGCTGCAATGCGGACAACGCGAACGCGGCGAGACCAGGGACAGCGGCTCAATAGTGTGGGGCGTTGCCCCATCCCTCGCGTTGCTCGGGACCACCACTTCGTGGTGTCCTGCGCCCTGCGGGCTGGTCGGCGCTGGCGGGACGGTGTCAGCCGCGCCCGCCGCGTTGACGGGGACAGCGTCAGCCGCAAATTCCGCACATTGTGCCCGCCAGTCACGTTCCATCATGATCGGCAGCCGATGGATGACCACATTCAGAAAGCTGCCGATCATGAGGCCCAGCAGGGTACAGACGACAATGAGCGTCGTCGGGTCATTAAGCAGCATGGCTGATCTCTCTTACACCACAGCGCCGAGCTTGAAGATCGGCAGGTACATGGCGACGATAATGCCGCCGATAACGACGCCCAGCACCACCATGATGATGGGTTCCATCAGGCTGGAGAGCGCATCCACCGCATCGTCCACCTCCGCCTCGAAGAAATCGGCGACCTTGCTGCACATGGCGTCCAGCTGGCCGGATTCCTCGCCGATGGACACCATCTGCAGCACCATGTTGGGGAACACATTGGCATTCTGCATGGCGACCGTCAGGCTCGAACCGGTGCTGATCTCGGCCTTGATCTGTTTCGTGGCCTCGCGGTAGATGTAATTGCCCGACGCCCCGCCGACCGAATCCAGCGCCTCGACCAGGGGCACGCCGGCGGCGAACATCGTCGATAGCGTGCGTGTCCAGCGCGCAATCGTCGCCTTGCGGATGACCGCACCGAAAATCGGCAGACGCAAGGCCAGCCGGTCCATGACGATCTGCATGGCCAGCGAACGTTTCCATGTATAAAAGAACGCATACAGCCCGGCGCCAAGGATGCCGAAAATGAAATACCAGTTGGCAACAAAAAAATCGGAAATGGCAATGACCACGAGGGTCGGGCCGGGCAGGTCGGCGCCGAAACTACTGAACACCTGCTTGAACTGTGGCACGACGAAAATCATGATCACGGCAGTGACGATGAAGGCCACCACCAGCACGGAAATCGGATAAAACAAAGCGCTTTTGATCTTGCCGATAATCGCCTGGGTCTTTTCCTTGTAAATGGCCAGGCGGTCAAGTAATTCATCAAGAATACCCGCCTGCTCGCCAGCCTCAACCAGGTTGCAATACAACTGGTCAAAGTGCAGCGGATACTTGCGGAACGCCTGATTGAGAGCGGAACCGGTCTCGACCTCCATCTTGATGTCCGCGATCAGCTTGCCGACTGCGGGATTGGAGGCGCCCTTGCTGACGATGTCGAAGGATTGCAGCAGCGGCACCCCGGATTTCATCATGGTCGCCAGTTGGCGCGTAAACAAGGTGATGTCCTTGTCGGTAATCCTGCCGCCGCGCTTGAAACGCTGCTTTTTGACCTTGGTGACCAGCAGCCCCTGCCGCCGCAGGGTGGTGCGCACGACGGTCTCGGTCGCCCCGCGCATTTCGCCGCGTACGATCTTGCCGCTCTTGTCCTTGCCCTCCCAGGTAAAGATGGCCTGTGAGTCGCTTGTTTTCTGGATCGCCATGCCTGCTCCTTGCCTTTCAAGAAACTCGCCGGGCCGCCCCAAGAGTTTCTTGGCCCCTTGAGGGGAGCGCTGCGAAGCAGTGCTTGCGGGGGTGGGCTTGTTATGCGTCAGTGATAATGCCTTGCCTGCCGATCCTTGTAAAGGCGTAATACCCGGAGCTTTACCCCGGATTCAAGCGATTACCGACTAAGGGCGATAAATCTTGACGATCTTGACACGCCGGTCTTCAGTTTGAACGATCTCCATCGCCACGCCGCCGATACGCAGCCCAACCCCGATTTCAGGAATATCGCGCAGGTGTTCGAGGATCAGGCCATTGAGCGTCTTGGGTCCGTCAAGCGGCAGGCAGAGGCCGAGCAGGCGATTGATTTCGCGCAGGCTGTTTGCCCCGTCAACCATGGCAACGCCTGAATCGTTCCAACTAAAGGCGGCCACGCTACCCGGCATGCTGGTGGTGAATTTGCCGACCATTTCTTCGATGATGTCCTCAATGGTGACCAGGCCCAACAACTCACCGTATTCATCGACCACCAGGCCGAAGCGCTGGCGGTTTTCCCGGAAAAAACGCAGCTGGGCATAAGCAAGCGTTTCGGCAGGAATGAAGTAGGGTTGTGTCAGCTCCTGACGCAACAGCGCATGGCTAAGCGTGCCGCCGAGGGCGCCGGCCAACAGCCGGCGCAAATGCAGAATCCCGATGATGTTGCCCGGCTCTTGCTCATATACGGGTAGCCGGGTGTGAAAGCTGGTAGCCAGCTTGTCTGCAATTTCGTCGATGGGTGCCGTCAGATCAATGCTTTCGATTTCACCACGTGGCGTCATGATGTCTTCGACGGTGACATGTTCAAGGTCGAACAGCTTGACGAGAATGGCGCGATGCTCGGCGGGAATGAACTTGCCGGACTCGAGCACGACCGAACGCAATTCGTCGGCCGTCAGGTGCGGTGCATCGGCGAGACCCTTGGGCTTGATGCGCATCAACACAAGCAGACCGCGGGAAAACAGGTTGACGAACCAGACCACCGGATAGACCGCGCGCAGCAAGGGCCACAGCAGAAAAGCCAACACCGGCGTCAGCCGATCGGCATAGTTGGCGGCAATCACCTTGGGCGTAATTTCCGAGCAGACGAGAATGATGAAAGTGGTAAACAGCGTGGCGGCGCCGAGCGCCCACTCGCCCTCCCCCACAAATTCGATGGCGATCACACTGATCAGCGTGGCGATACCCGCATTGACGAGGTTGTTGCCGAGCAGAATCACGCCAAGCAATTTGTCGGCGCTCTCCAGCAGTGAAAGCGCCATGCGGGCACCGCGATGACCCTGGCTGGCTTTGTGCCGCAACCGGTAGCGGTTGGCTGCCATCATGCTGGTCTCGGACATTGAGAAAAAAGCCGAGAGCACCAGCAGGATAATCAGCGCGATGGATAACGCGGATAGTGGAATGTCTAGCAAAATCAGGGCCGCCCGAGCACCACTTCCAGCACGAAGCGACTACCCACATAGGCCAGCAGCAGCACCGCGAAACCGGTGAGTGTCCAGCGCAAGGCGATGCGCCCGCGCCAGCCGTAGCGATGGCGCCCGAACAGCAGTGCCGCAAAAATCAGCCAGGACAGCATGGCAAATACCGTCTTGTGGTTGAACTGCAGCGCCTTGCCAAAGATATGCTCGGAAAACGCCGCACCCGAGATCAGGGTCAGGGTCAGCAGCCCGAAGGCAATGTGGATCAGCCGGAACAACAGGGCCTCCATTGTCAGCAGCGGCGGCAAACCGGCAAACAATGGAGTCAGGCGACCGCGATGCAGGCGGCGTTCGGCAACTGCCATCAGGATGGCATGCAGGGCGGCGAGGGTGAACAGGCTATAGGCCAGCATCGCCATCAGCAGATGCACCCGAAAGGTCAACGAGCCGGCGTTGGCAAGTACATGCTGCCCCGGCAACACCCACGGCAACAACACACAGACCGCTGCAAGGGGCAGGCCCAGCATCTGCAAGCCTTCCATGCGGGCATAGAAGCTCTCGATCCAGTACAGCACCACGGCCAGCCACGTCATCACCGACAGGGCTACGGCAAAGCCGAAACGCAGCTCCGCGCCACCACCCGGGGCAATGTCCATGCACAGCGCGAAGCCGTGAAAAATCAGCGCGACCAACAACAGTGCGTGCTCCCATCCGGCTACACCCTTGATCGGCTGATTGAGCACCGCGCCGCGCCAGCGCGTACGCCAGAAATGCACTGCCAGCCCTAGATAGAGCACGGCAGCCAAAAAATGCGGGGTGGGCGAATGCAGTAGAATCGACAACATGTCTGGAGTCTACACGCAAGCCGACCCAGCCGGAACAACAGCCGAAACTCCGGCCCCCCTTTTTACCCAAATACCATGCTCGACAATCTGACCCAACGACTCGCCAAAGTTGTCAAAACGCTGCGCGGCCAGGCCCGCCTGACCGAGGACAATATCGCCGACATGCTGCGCGAGGTGCGCATGGCGCTCCTCGAAGCCGATGTGGCCCTGCCGGTGGTCAAGGAATTCATCGCCCGCGTCAAGGAAAAGGCGGTCGGCCAGGAGGTGATCGGTTCGCTGTCCCCCGGGCAGGCGCTGGTCGGCGTGGTGCATCGCGAGCTGACCGAACTGATGGGCGGGGCAAAGGCCGAATTGAATTTCGCCACCCAGCCGCCGGCAATCATCCTGATGGCCGGCCTGCAGGGCGCAGGCAAGACGACGACGACCGCCAAGCTGGGCAAGTGGCTGAAGGAGCGCCAGAAAAAGAAAGTGCTGGCGGTCAGCTGTGACGTCTATCGTCCTGCAGCCATCGAGCAGCTGAAGGCCGTGTCGGCACAAGCCGGCATCGATTTTTTCCCCTCTGCGGTCGGCGAGAAACCCGCCGATATTGCTGCCGCAGCACTGGATTACGCCAAGCGCCACTTCCATGACGTACTGCTGGTGGACACCGCCGGCCGGCTCGCCATTGATGAAGCCATGATGGCGGAGATTCGCGAGCTGCATGCGCAACTCAAGCCGATCGAGACCCTGTTCATCGTTGATGCGATGCTGGGCCAGGACGCGGTGAACACGGCCAAGGCTTTCAGCGAGGCACTACCACTGACCGGGGTGATCCTCACCAAGCTGGACGGCGATGCGCGCGGCGGCGCGGCACTGTCGGTGAGGCATGTCACCGGCAAACCGCTGAAATTTGCCGGTGTCGGCGAAAAACTGACTGGTCTGGAGGAATTTCATCCCGAACGCATGGCCAGCCGGATTCTCGGCATGGGCGATATCCTTGGTTTGGTCGAGGATGCACAGCGCGGCGTCGACCAGGAAAAGGCTCAGGACTTCGTCAAGAAAATGAAGTCCGGCAAGGGCTTCGACCTCAACGACTTCAAGGAGCAAATCGGCCAGATGCGCAAGATGGGCGGCATCGGTTCACTACTCGACAAGCTCCCGGCGCAGCTCGGTGCCATGGCACAGCAGGCCGGCGGTCAGCTGGAGGACAAGGCGACGCGCCGCATCGAAGGCATCATCAATTCGATGACCCCGACCGAGCGCAGCAAACCCGAACTCATCAAGGCCAGCCGCAAGCGCCGCATCGCCACGGGTGCCGGCGTCCAGGTGCAGGAAGTCAATCGGATGCTCAACCAGTTCGAGCAATCACAGAAGATGATGAAGCAGTTCTCCAAAGGCGGCATGGCGAAAATGATGCGCGGCATGAAGGGATTGATGGGCGGCGGTGGATTATCCGGTCCGCCCCGCTAGCCACCACCAGGCCGTAGGCGAATTCATTCTGGCAAAGCACGGTAAAATAGTTTCCGCTTTCTGTTAAGCAGTACCCCAAAACGCGCCTGTAGCTCAGCTGGATAGAGTACTGCCCTCCGAAGGCAGGGGTCGCACGTTCGAATCGTGTCAGGCGCGCCACCCCCCGGTTGGCCAAGGGAGCAACACTGACCAGGCTTGGCCTTGGTTTGATTGAGATAAACAACGAGGGAACACGTGATGAGCAAGAAGCTTCCGCGCGTACTGGCGATATCCAGCCTGCTTGTTCTGGTGCCTGTCTTGGCGTCGGCCATGGGCAGTCAGCCCAAGGAAAAAGATTTCGAGGCGGCAAACGCCCGCATTCTGCCACTGGCCAAGGTCAAGCTGGCGCCGCCGGCCGCCGCGACAGGTGCCGCCAAGGGCAGTCGCTCGGGTGAAGAACTCTACAAGGCGGTCTGCGGGGCTTGCCACGAAACCGGGGTTGCCGGTGCGCCCAAGACCGGTGACCAGGCAGCCTGGGGGCCCCGCATCGGCCCTGGCTTGGCGACATTGACCAAGACATCGATAACCGGCAAGGGTGCAATGCCCCCGAGGGGCGGTTCCGATGCCACCGACGAGGAGCTGGCCCGGGCCATCGCTTTCATGGCCAACAAGGCGGGCGCCAACTTCAAGGCACCCTGAATCCTGAGCCAAGCCAGCCGATAGCGCTGGCCAGAACAAAATACCGCCCCGGATCGGGGCGGTTCATGGGTTGCTGGATAGTGGCTTAGCGGATGGCGTCCGCCACTGCCTTGCCACACACACCCGTATCCGCCTGACCGCCCAGGTCACGAGTGCGCAGTTGCGGGTCAGCCAGCACCGCCTCGATGGCCTTGAGCATGGCGGCTGCGGCCGCAGGCTCTCCCAAATGATCAAGCATCATGGCACCCGCCCAGATCTGGCCAATCGGATTGGCAATGTACTGTCCGGCGATATCCGGCGCCGATCCATGCACCGGCTCGAACAATGACGGGAACTTGCGCTCCGGATTGATATTGCCCGAAGGCGCGATGCCGATGGTACCGGTACAGGCCGGGCCGAGGTCGGACAGAATGTCACCGAACAGGTTGGACGCCACCACCACATCGAAGCGATCCGGGTGGAGGACGAAGTGTGCGGTGAGGATGTCGATGTGGTACTTGTCCCAGGTGACATCGGAATATTGTTGGGCGATCTCCTCCACCCGCTCATCCCAGTAGGGCATGGTGAAGCAGATGCCGTTGGACTTGGTCGCAGAAGTCAGGTGCTTGCGCTCGCGCCGGCGTGCCAGTTCGAAAGCGTATTTGACGATGCGATCCACGCCGACGCGCGTCATCACCGTTTCCTGCAACACGACTTCGCGCTCGGTATCCGGAAAAATCTTGCCGCCCACCGAGGAATATTCGCCCTCGGTATTCTCGCGCACGACGAGGAAATCGATGTCACCCGGCTTGCGGTCGGCCAGCGGCGAGCGCACGCCGGGCATCAGGCGCACCGGTCGCAAATTCACGTAAAGGTCGAATTCACGGCGGAACTGGATCAGCGAACCCCACAACGAAATGTGATCGGGCACCTTGTCTGGCCAGCCCACCGCACCGAAAAAGATCGCGTCATGCTTGCCGACCAGATCTTTCCAGTTGTCCGGCATCATCTTGCCGTGCTGCAGATAATAATCGCAGGAGGCAAAGTCGAAATGGTCGTACTGCAGTTCGAAGCCGTATTTTGCGGCCGCCACATCGAGCACGCGCAGGCCTTCCGGCACCACCTCCGTGCCAATACCGTCGCCGGGAATGACCGCGATCCGGTAAATTCTTTTCTTCTGTTCAATCATGGTAGGTAGTTCCGTTAATCAATTTGTTGGGTTATGCGGTGGGCACCACGTTCCTCAGTGCGAGCAAGCAACGCGGATCGCAGCGATCGCGGCCGCGGTAACGCTACGCGTCGTGGCCTTGCCGCCGAGATCCGGGGTGTGGCAGGCCGGATCGGCCGTTACTCGCTCGATCGCCTGCATCAGCCGTGCCGCAGTACCCATCTCGCCGAGATGCTCCAGCAGCATCGCGCCGCTCCAGAACGTTCCCACCGGATTGGCGATGCCCTTACCAGTGATGTCGAAGGCCGAACCATGGATCGGCTCGAACATCGAAGGGAAGGTCCGCTCGGGATTGAGGTTCGCCGTGGGGGCGATGCCGATCGAGCCGGCGAGTGCCGCGGCCAGGTCGGAGAGGATGTCGGCATGCAGGTTGGTGGCGACGATGGTATCCAGCGACCGGGGATTAAGCGTCATGCGCACGGTCATGGCGTCGACCAGCATCTTGTCCCAAGTGACGTCGGGGAACTCGGCGGCGACCTCGCGCGCTATTTCGTCCCACAGCACCATGCCATTGCGCTGCGCATTCGATTTCGTCACTACGGTCAGCAGTTTGCGCGGGCGCGACTGCGCCAGCCGGAAGGCGAAACGCATGATGCGGGTCACGCCGGCGCGGGTAAAGATCGAGGTTTCCGTCGCCACTTCCTCCGGCAAGCCGCGATGCGTACGTCCGCCCTGGCCGGAATACTCCCCCTCGGTGTTTTCGCGGACGATGACCCAATCCAGATCACCGGCCTTGACGCCCGCCAGCGGACTGCGAATGCCCGGCAGGATGCGCGTCGGCCGCACGTTTGCATACTGATCCATCGGCTGGCAGATCGCCAGGCGCAGACCCCACAGGCTCAGGTTATCAGGGACATCCGGTGCGCCAACGGCACCGAACAGGATCGCATCGTAGTGTTTGAGCTGTTCTACGCCATCTGCCGGCATGAAGCTGCCGGAGGCTTTGTAACGATCCGAGCCCCAGTCGAAGTGATCGAATTCGAGCTTGAAGCCCTGATCCATTTCCGCCAGCGCCTGGAGAACTTCAACGCCGGCTGACACGACTTCCTTACCTATGCCATCGCCGGGAATGGCTGCAATTTTGTAGGTTTTCATTGTGATATCCGATCAAAAAAGAAGGCCTGCCGGCATGCGCAACAGCAGGACATTGGCCATCAACACCTGGAAGGTGCCAACGATTGCTGTGGCAACGAGCGCGTAGGTGATGATAGTGCGTGCCTTGGGCCATTCAAAGCTGGCGACGGCCGTCAGACAGAAGAAAGCAGCCAGGCTGGTGACGAAGAAGCCGATCATCGGTAATAGCACGACCCAGAGCGCCATGATCACAATCGCTGCGAAGCGCCGCGGATTGGATGGCTTTATTTCAGCAACATCAGCCGGCTTTTTCCGCGCGACAGGTCGGCCGATCTGAAAAGCGATAAGAATGACCGAAAACAGGACCAGCGCCGCCGACAGGGTTTGCGGGAACACCGCACCCATCGGCGACAAGTCCTTCGTTTCCATATATGCCAGCACACCGAGCCCGATGAACAGTACACCGAAGATGATCGCTGGGACATCCCGATAATTCTCGCGCGTCGCCTTGGCCGCCTTGACCACGATGTCAGTTGCTTCTGTGGGCAGTGCCTTGCGGCGACGGCGCAGACTTGTAATCAATGGGTAGAACAGCGTCAGCAAGGCAAAGAAGATAATGGCCATGCTGAGCGGCCGGCCGAAGAACATCTCGACAATGGCATTTTGGGCGTTGCCGATCAGGTAGGACTGTACGAAGCCCTGCTCGGCGATCTGGCCAAGCACCAGACCCAGCACGATCGGCGACGGTGCAAAACCATAGCGTTCCAGTATCCAGGCCAGGACACCGAGAGCGAACATCATCTGCATGTCGCTGGGGTTGCTGTGGATGGCGAAACTGCCCAGGATGGTCAGGAACGCCACCGTCGGCACCAGCAGGGATTTCGGAACGCGGACAATGAACTTGTAGGCATAGCGACCCAGGATCAGGCCGACCGGCAGCATCAGGATGGTGGCGATCAACAGACCGAACATGAACGTATAGACAATATCGGCCTGATCGTTGAACAAGGTGGGACCGATCTTGATGCCCTGTACCAACAAGGCGCCGAGGATGATGGCGTCAGGCGGGGTGCCTGGAATTCCGAGCACCAAGGTGGGGATGAAACCGCCGCCGACCGTGGCATTGTTCGCCGCTTCGGTGGCGATGACGCCATCCGGTTCGCCCGTACCAAAACGCTCCGGATGTTTCGCGGTGCGCCGCGCCTCCGAATAGGCAATCAAGCCGGCGATGGAGCCGCCCGCACCCGGCAGGATGCCGACCGCCGTGCCAATCACCGAACTGCGCAACAGGTTGAGCTTGCGCGTCATGCTCAGGCGCAGTGCTTCGAAAAAACGCATCCCCTGTTCGACCTCAATTGCCTTCAGGTGCGGCGCTTTGGTAGCGACGAGATCGATAATCACGGGAACGCAATACAGCCCGATCAGTGCCGAAGTGATGTCGATACCCCCAAGCAACATCTGCGAGTTGAGGGTGTAACGCACATCTCCGCCCACAACAGCGACCCCGATGGCCGACAACAATAGGCCGAGGCAAGCGCCGATCAAGCCCTTCACCGTGTTACCGGCGGATAACGCTGAAATCAATGTCAGACCGAATACTGCCAGCCAGAAGTATTCGGTTGGACCAAAAGCCAGTGCCACATTGGCCAGCGGCGGCGCCAGCAATATCAGACTGACGGCACCGACCAGTCCGCCAAACACTGACGCAAACGTCGCCAATGTCACCGCCAGGCCGCCGTCGCCCCGTTTGGCCATCGGATAGCCGTCAAAGGTGGTGGCAATCGACGATGGCGTGCCAGGGGTATTGACCAGAATCGCGGCAAAGGCACCGCCGTAGATGGCTCCGGTGTAGATGGCGCCGAGGGCAATCAGCCCCGAAGCCGGCGCCATGGCAAAGGTGAAGGGCACCAGGACGGCCACCGCCATCGTCGCCGACAGCCCCGGCAAGGCACCGATTATGGTGCCCAGCACAACACCAGCCAACGCGAGTGCGAGGTTGAACGGCGTCAGGGCATCAGCGAAGTAGCCGAGAACCTCCATGATTGTGGGCCAGCCCGGTTACTGTTTCTTGATGCCGAGCTTTTCGGCCAATGCGCCGTATTCCTTTTTCTTTTCTGCCATGAACTTTGGCATGTCTTTATAGGTGATGTCCGTCAGTACGAAGCCGCCGTCTTCCATCTTCTTCTTGAACTCCGGCTCGGCGTTGATCTTGCTGATAATGTCCGAGACCTTTTGCCGGATGTCTTCTGGCGTGGTGTTCGGCACGGACAGGCCGCGATAAGCCCCGCCGACCAAGTCAAAACCCAGTTCGCGGAAAGTAGGCACGTCCGGGAAGGCCGGCATGCGCTTTTCGGCAGCAACGGCCAGCATACGCATCTTGTCGCCATGCGTGATCGCGGAGGGAGCGTAGTTGAAGCCTGCGACAGTCTGCTTGCCGAGAATCGCCGTTACCGCCGGTCCGGTGCCGCTGAACGGTACGTAAGTGGTCTTGATGCCGGCGAGCTCATCGAAGCGCACTTGGGCCAGGTTGTTCGAGGAATTCGAGCCGGAGCCACTGAAGGTCACCATGCCCGGGTTCTTCTTTGCGTGGTCGATCAGATCCTTGAGCGTCTTGAACAGACTGTCCTTGTGTACAAAAATCGCATCGGGCGTGTAGTGGAAGTAGTTCACGGGCGTCAGATCGTCGGTCTTGTAGCCGACATCCTTTTGCATCGGCTGCAAGACGGTATGCGGCAAATTGATACCCATGATGGTGTAACCATCGCCATGCATGGAGTTGAGCTGCGACCAAGCTTGCGCGCCGCCGGCACCCGCCATGTACTGAATGACCGCATCGACGCCGGCAATCTTCTTGAAAACCATCTGCTGAAAGCGTGCCGAGACATCGGACTCACCACCCGGATTGAATGGGAGGATGTAGCTGATCGGCTTGTTGGGATAGCTCTGTGCTGCTGCTGTACCGGTAAAGACGAGGCCGGCGACCAAGGTGCTGCCGATCACTGCCGTGGAAAGTATTCCCTTCAGAATCAATCTGCGCATGACTTCCTCCTGTCGCGTTACGTTTATTTTGGGTGGGAAGAGACTTTATAGGTAAACCGCAGAGAAATAAGGTCTAATATTTCAATTCATTATTTCTCTGTAGTTAACAATGTCTACTGACAGCGATCTCGCCTTTTTTGTGCTGCTCGCCCGCAAGGAAAGCTTTTCCGCCGCTGCGCTCGCCATGGGCATATCGACGCCAGCCGTCAGCAAGCGACTGGCCAAACTGGAAAACCGCCTCGGGGTGCGCCTGATGAACCGCACCACGCGGCGCGTCAGCCTCACCAGCGAGGGCGAGGCCTATTCCAGAAATGCCGAACGCATTCTGCGCGATATCCAGGACCTGGAGCAGCACGTCTCCAGCGCAACAGAAACACCACAAGGCCTGCTCCGCATCAATGCCACCTTCGGTTTCGGCCGCGAACATGTCGCCAGCGTCGTGTCGGAATTTGCGGCGCGCTACCCGGCGGTCGAGGTACAACTCATCCTCAGCGATGCGCCGCTGAACCTGGTCGAAGAAGGTCTCGATCTGGGCATCCGTTTCGGCACCCCGCCGAATTCCCGGCTGGTCTCGCGGCGCATCCAGGTGAACCGCCGCTTTCTTTGCGCCACCCCCGCCTATCTTGACCGTTGTGGTACGCCATGCAAGCTCACCGACCTGGCTAACCACAACTGCATCATTCTGCGCCAGGATTTCGATACCTATGATATCTGGAAATTACAGCATGGCCAGGAGACGGCCTCGATCAAGGTCCGCGGCAGCCTGAGCAGCAACGACGGAGAAATTGCCATGAAATGGGTGCTCGACGGACACGGCATCACGCTCCGGTCGGAATGGGATATCTGCCGGCATGTCGCGGCCGGTCGCCTGCGGCTGGTGCTGCCAAAATACTCTCAGATAGATGCCGACATCTACGTCGTGTACCCGCCGCGCCACAACCTGTCAGCGCGCATCAGCGTTTTCGTCGAATTTCTCTCCAAGCGCCTGGCTGCACCGGCTGCGAAGCAGCGCTGAGCCTGCACCACAATTACTCAAAAACGGTCTGTAGGGTCCGGTTAGATCACAGCCTTGGTGGTCAAGAAAATCAATGACGCTCCAAACTTGGTTAGGATCATTTGACTGCACCTTTCCAAGATTATTAGATTTCCCTACATTTCTCAGCTCACAACCTTCTCGAGGTGAGTCAGATGATGCCGGAAGACGAAAGCAGTGATTTATCAGACGCACAGGCCGACACAGCCGACACCGCAGGAAAGCTGCCAGTAACCAGGGAACAACTCTACGACTACGTCTGGGCTGAGCCCATGCTGAAAGTGGCCGCTCGATACAAGGTCTCGTCGAGTTTTCTCGCCCGTGTCTGCACACAACTCAACGTGCCCCGTCCTGCCAGAGGCTATTGGGCAAAGCTCGCCGTGGGTATCCAGTCGCCACGCCCGCCATTGTCGGAGACCAGGCCGGGTGACTTACTGGAGTGGTCACGTGATGGCAATCCGAAGCGGGTGGCCGCGGCACTTCCCAAGCCGCCGGTCAGACGCCGAAAATCGCGGATCCGCCCTCCCGAGGAGCGTCCTTCCAGTCACTCTCTATTACGCCCGGCTACTGTTTGAAGTCGGACGGGAATCGGATGTTGGTTACCTGAAGCCAAACAAGCGACTTCTGCCCGACATTATCGTGACGAAAGATGCGCTACCGAGAGCCCTCGACGTCGCCAACGAACTGTTCCTCCTGTTCGAGGATCGTGGTCACCAGGTTGTGTTTGCCCCGAACGAAAGCCAGTTTCACAGACAGGAATTTGACGAACGCGAGAAGGGCGGACAGCAGAGGCATTACTCCAATCTGTGGCGTCCTCATCGTCCGACAATTGTTTATCTGGGTTCGGTTGCGATCGGGCTGACCATTTTCGAGATGACGGAGAAGGTGGAAGCCCGCTGGGAGAAGGGAAAATATGTTCGCATCGCTCCTGCCGCCACAACCGGGAGAAGGCGCAACACGCATCACTCGTGGACCACCGATCATGACCTGCCCAGTGGCAGGCTCTGCGTTCAGGCCTATTCACCCTACCCGCGGGTTGATTGGCATCGCCAGTGGCAAGAGGTTCGGGCCGGTGAGTTCCCGGAAGGGTTTTCTGCACTTGTTAGAGCCCTCGAAAGGGAAGCCACCGACATTGCGAATCAGGTCGAAGCGGCCAGGAAGCAAGAGGAGATAGAACACCAACAATGGAGGGAAAAATGGCGGCTCTATGAAATCGAGGAGGCGAAGCGAAAACGTGCCGCTGCGATCAAGGCAAGTCGCGAGGAACTGATAGCCTTTATGAAGGACTGGGCTGCTGCAAAGGAAATCGAAAGTTTCCTGCTCGAGGTGGAGGAAAGGCTTGTCAGCCTGGATGATCAAGAACGTACAGCGGGACTTGAGCGCCTGCAAAAGGCTCGTGATCTTCTGGGAAACGTTGATGCGCTTAACCTCTTATGGTCATGGCGATCACCTGAGGAACGCCTGTCTTCCACTGCCTATTAGGTCAGCTTGACCTAGCCCGGATATTTCATGAGCAGGTATCGGCGGAACGGCCGAAAGGCGCTCTAATACAGGTATCGAAGCCGTATTGAGAGGAGTTCCGCCGATGCCAGATTGTACCGGTCAAGAGATGCTGTTTGGGCGCGTTGGGCGCCGCGCGATCGAAGCGGATTTCACGGGTGGTGCGCTCAGTTCCGACGGGGGTTTGCTGCTGGTACGGCAGGTTGATCGGAAGATCGGCTTGTCGGCAGCGGTCGCCAGAGCGTTGAGCGACCCGCGCGATCCGGAACGGATCACCCATCCGCTGCGCGACCTGGTTGCCCAGCGGCTGTACGGGCTGTGCTGCGGCTATGAGGACCTGAACGATCACGACGTACTGCGCCATGATCCGCTGATGCAGACGGCGGTGGGCAAAGTCGAGGAATTGGCCAGCTCTCCGACCTTCTCGCGGTTGGAAACGCGCGCGACACGGGCCGATATCGTGGCCCTGAACAAGGTGCTGGTCGAGCAGTTCATCGCCGCGCAAGGGAAGATGCCGCGCGAACTGATCCTCGACGTCGATGCCTCCGATGTGCCACTGCACGGCAATCAGGAACGCTCGCAGTTCCACGGCTACTACGATCACTACTGCTACCTGCCGCTGTATGTGTTCTGCGGCCAGGCGATGCTCGCCTGCCTGTTGCGGCCCTCCCGCATCGACGGGGCCCGGCATGCGGCTGCCGTCATCAAACTGATCGTTACCCGGTTGCGCCAAGCCTGGCCGGAGGTCAAGATCATCGTGCGCGGCGATTCCGGCTTCTGCCGCCAGCGGCTGATCCGCTGGTGCGAACGCCGCCAGGTCGGTTACGTCATCGGCGTGGCCAGAAATACGCGCCTGCACAAGGTGGTCACGGTGTGGGAGGCGGAGCTTGAAGCCGCTTTCGCCGCCACGGGTGCATGGCCTGAAGCTCGCCGCCGAAAGCATGTTGCGGCCGCATGTGGTGCTGGATATCCTCTCCAGTTTCACCCTGTTCGCCACCGACAAGAAGCAGCGCCGCATCAAGATCATCTGCCGCTACCAGCAATACGAGGCCGCGAACAAGATTGTCGAGCGGGTGCTGGCCGGCTACCCAAAGAAGGGTTTGATCTGGCATTTCCAGGGCTCGGGTAAATCGCTGCTGATGGTGTTCGCGGCGCAGAAGCTGCGGCTGCACGCTGGCCTAAAGAATCCGACGGTGCTGATCGTGGTGGATCGCATCGACCTCGATACCCAGATCACCGGCACCTTCACCGGGGCCGATATCCCGAATCTGGAGAAGGCCGAGACACGCGACAAGCTGCAACAACTGCTGGCGCAAGATGTACGCAAGATCATCATCACGACGATCTTCAAGTTCGGCGAAGCCGATGGAGCTTTGAACGAGCGCAGCAACATCATTGCCCTGGTGGATGAGGCACATCGTACCCAGGAAGGCGATCTTGGCCGCAAGATGCGCGATGCCCTGCCGAATGCATTTCTCTTCGGCCTGACCGGTACGCCGATCAATCGCTTCGACAAAAACACCTTCTACGCCTTCGGCGCTGACGAGGATGCCAAGGGCTACATGAGCCGCTACGGCTTCGAGGAGTCGATTCGCGACGGAGCGACACTGAAGCTGCACTTCGAGCCGCGTCTGGTAGATATGCATATCGACAAGGCCGCCATCGATGCCGCATTCAAAGAAATGACCGGCGGCCTTTCCGACCTGGACAAGGACAACCTCGGCAAGACCGCCGCCAAGATGGCAGTGCTGGTCAAGACGCCGGAGCGCATCCGGCACGTGTGCGAGGACATCGTCCAGCACTTCCAGAACAAGGTGGAGCCGAACGGATTCAAGGGTCAAATCGTCACCTTCGACCGTGAATCCTGCCTGCTCTACAAAACCGAACTGGACAAGCTGTTACCGCCCGAGGCCAGCGATGTCGTGATGACGGTGAATGCCAACGAGCCGCAGTACAAGGTGTTCAATCGCGGCCGGGATGAGGAGGAGCGCTTGCTCGACCGCTTCCGTGACCCGAATGACCCGTTGAAGCTACTGATCGTCACCTCGAAGCTGCTAACTGGCTTCGATGCGCCGATTCTGCAGGCTATGTATCTCGATAAACCGCTGCGCGACCATACGCTGTTGCAGGCGATCTGTCGGGTGAACCGCACCTACTCTGAACAGAAGACGCACGGACTGATTGTCGATTACCTCGGCATCTTCGACGACGTGGCCAAGGCGCTGGAGTTCGACGAGAAGGGAATTACCGCCGTCGTCTCGAATATCCAGGAGCTCAAGGACCGGCTTCCGGAGGCCGTGCAGAAGTGCCTGGCGTTCTTCGCCGGCGTGGATCGCACGGTAGAGGGCTACGAGGGCCTGATCGCCGCCCAGCAATGTCTGCCCAACAATACAGTGCGCGACAATTTCGCCGGCGAGTACAGCCTGCTCGGCAAGCTTTGGGAGGCGATTTCGCCCGATCCGATCCTCGGCCAGTATGAGAAGGACTACAAGTGGCTGTCGCAGGTGTATCAGTCGGTTCAGCCATCCAGCGGCCACGGCAAGCTGGTCTGGCATTCCCTCGGCGCCAAGACCATTGAGCTGATCCATCAAAATGTGCATGTCGACGCCGTGCGCGACGATCTCGATACACTGGTGCTGGACGCCGACCTGCTGGAGGCGGTGCTCTCCAATCCCGATCCGAAGAAGGCCAAGGAAATCGAGATCAAGGTGGCGCGGCGATTGCGCAAGCATCTCGGCAATCCTAAATTCAAGGCGCTATCGGAACGGCTGGATGCCCTGCGGGACCGGTTTGAGTCCGGCGTGCTGAACAGCGTTGAATTTCTCAAGCAACTGCTCCAGATCGCCAAGGAGGTGTTGCAGGCCGAAAAGGAAATCCCGCCCGAGGAAGACGAGGATCGCGGCAAGGCAGCGCTGACTGAATTGTTCGCCGAGGTGAAAACCGCCGAGACGCCGATTATGGTCGAGCGGGTGGTGACGGATATCGATGAGATCGTGCGCCTGGTGCGCTTCCCCGGCTGGCAGGACACGCTGGCTGGCGAGCGGGAGATCAAGAAGGCGCTCCGGAAGGCACTGTTCAAGTACAAGCTACATGCCGACGAGGAATTGTTTGAGAAGGCTTACAGCTACATTCGACAGTATTACTGATCTTCAGTAGGTTGGCGTGTAAGTTGTATCCATAGTTCGAGCCGGGGTGATTCACATTGCGCCGGCATTCAACCGATAGAAGGTACTCTCAACTTGATGCCACCATGCCGGTGGAGATTCATCCTTGACAACCAACTCCCCATTCTCAAAGAAGGCAATGTCCCAGTAGGTATCCATGCCGTCCTCTCTGCGATCCTCGCTGTTGTCGAAGAAGATCGCCAGCGAGGCCGCGCGGGCACCGTATGCGAAATTCTCCAGCACGCGCCCGTAACGACTCTCGAGCTTGTCCGGGCGAACATCGTGGCCCCCCTTGGCGTGCCGGATGGCTACGCGCGCCTTTGACTTGTCGATCGAATCGAGGCCGACAGCGAAGAGCACCACCAGATAGCCGCGCCGGCGGGCTTCCACCATGAAGCGCACTTTGTCCTGCACGGGATCGGAAAACACCGTCTCGAAGCTGAAGCTGGTTTCCCGGTCAAGATATTGAAGGCGCCGGCGAGATCCTTCCTTCGCGGCCAGTTCCTCGAACTCTTTTTTGGTATGACTGCCCGCACCCAGATCGGTGATGATGGCACGCTCGACCTCATCCGGGTTGATATGTTCCTCCAGCTCACCGGCAAGGGCGGCAGCAAGTCTCTCGTCGGAAATCGTGGTTTTGCCGGCCCCGTTGTGACCGGCAATCACCACCAGCAGGCGTCGGTCCTCTTCGGGGATCTCTTGCAATCGCTCCTGCAATCGCTCCAGAAAGACTTTGGCTGGACTCAGATCATCCCTTTCGAGACTTGCGCCCGGAACCGAGACCTGCGAAAGCGCCCGCCAGCGCGGTGGCGGCCCGGGTTGCGCGCTCACCCTCCTCGCGTCGTCTTTCCGTCGTGGTGACCGCGAGTGCCTGGTAGGCGGCCTGCATGGCATCGAGATCGATTTTGGGGGCTTTTAGAAGGTCGAACACGGTGTTGCCGGCGGGAAGAAGCGCATGGAGCCAGCGCCCTTTGAGCGGCGGGTGGCTATACCATGCTTGTGCTGCGCTGTAGACCTGCTTGATGCGGTCGCGATTTTCGTGAGCGCGTACCTGCTCCATGTCGGTGAGTTTCATCCATTGGTAAGCCGTTTGCCGCGTGATGCCGCAGATCTCGGCGGTCTCGCTGATGTTCAGACCGAAGACGGCACGCACTCCGTCCAGAACAGACGACGGCGAGAGTGCGACGGTTGGCAGCGAGACGTTTGGGTTGGGTTCCAGTGCTTCCGGGATTTCAGAGAGAGCGATGCGGTTTTTGATTACAACGAAGAAAGCGCCAGTCGCCGCATGCAATCCCTGCGAATGTATAGCGACAGGGTTCAACAAATCCCAGTCGCACAGGGCAGCTTGATAAGACGCGGACTGCGCCTCGTCGATGACGCTTCCAGTTCCTGCCTTGCCATAGAAGCGGCCCATGGCACCCTGACGGATTGCGAACTCGCGCCTAGTCTGCGCTGGTGAATTGTGCATTCTCTCCTCCTTATGCCGGCTGGCCAGTCCACTCGGCCACGGCTTCAGGCTTAATGATACGTCGAAATGCCATGGAGATATCGTCGCGAAGACGCTGAAATTCCCCGGCGATATCTTCCGCCTGTAACCGGCGGGAATCCACGCGCCAGCGGTCGATGTCCAGAACCGCCGATGGCCCATCGGTATATTTCTTCAACAAGGCGGGAGGGATCTGAACAGAACCATCATCGAGATCCGGCGGCAGGGAGGGGAGCGCGAAGCCTCGTCCATACTGGACGCGCATCGCCCCATCGCCCCCTCTGGGGTATTCGTGGCTTATGAAGGTGGTTTGGGCGACTTCGCCTAAGACGCCGGTCGAGTGACTGAAGCCGTCCTTGAAGTAGTCCTCGGGCACCTTGCCGGCATTTGGAATGATGAAGTCGACGTAGCGCAGGCCGAGCCGAAGCACCTTGACACCGCCTGCGGCGCACAGGCAATCCAGCATCGATCGCCATTCCGCGAGGAATTGTGGCGAATCCTTGTAGAGGGAGGTGGTGTAGGTCATCACCCCATCCTGAACACGCAAGGCGCTGCGATTGTCGTCGCTACGCAGCTCGCGGCCAACCTCGCCTTCGTTCGCCTTAGATTCCTCTGCCGGGACAGGCGCGTTACCGAATACAAGCGTCACTTGTCGCACCGCCTTCATGGCGGGAAAGCGTTCTCCCAGCGCTGACTTGAGGCGCGCAGCAACCTCCTTGTACTCGGTATCGACTTCGGGATCAAAACGGATTTGCGCCAGCACAAGGGCCAACGGCGCATTGGGCCACTTGCCCAGCGCCTGGTCGTGATTGCTCACGGTTATACCTCCTGTTGTATGAGTGGGGTGCTGTTTCTATTTACGTCAATCATACACATTACTTGACAACTTTGGAAATTCAAGCGTACTATTAGACGCGCTATCATACATACCATGGAGAAACGGCAATGCATGCGAGCGACAACCCTTCATCAAATAAGGAGAATTGAAATGAGCAACTCCAACAGCAGTCAGGCTCCCGGTCACAACAAGACCGTCACCATCATCGTCAATGGCCGCAAACGCGAGGTAACTGGCAAAACGGTTTCCTATGAGGAGATCGTCAAGCTGGCCTTCCCGGACGAACCATCCAATCAGGACACCGACTTCACGGTCGCCTATGCCAACCCCCACGGGAAGGACGGCGAACTGATCGCAGGGCAGGAAGTCCATGTGAAAGAAGGGATGGTGTTCAATGTCACAAAGACCAATCGTTCTTGATCCTGACATCCAGTCCTTGCAGGACGATGGGCTGAGCGTCGAGGTGGTGCAGGGGCACCTGCTGGTTCATCAGGTGCCCTACGTCAATGCGAACGGGAAGGTGGCACGCGGCATTATGGTCACTGACCTGCCCGGCAACGTCGGCGCTCTGGGCAAGCCGCGCGACCATCAGATCTGGTTCGTCGGCGAGACTCCCTGTTACACCAATGGCAAGCCGATCCGATCGCTCAACCGCACCGAAGGCCGGCGCGACCTCTGGCACGGGTTTGCCGTAGATCACCGCTTCTCCTGCAAACCCACAGGGCAACCGGACTTTCCGCTGACGCACTCGGACAAAATCCGCCACTATCTTGCGTTGATCGCCCCGGAGGCCAAAGCCGTCGAACCGGAAGCGACGCCCTATCTGTTTGAACCCGTGGTTTCCTTCGACCCTGAAAGCGTGTTCAAGTATTGGGACTATGCTTCGACGCGCGCCGGTATCTTGGCCGTGACCGCAAAGCTCGAGCAATCCCGGGTGGCCATCGTCGGTTTAGGCGGCACGGGCAGCTACGTGCTCGACTTGGTGGCCAAGACGCCCGTGCGCGAACTACATCTCTTCGATGGCGATCAGTTCGAGCAGCACAGCGCCTTCCGCACCCCCGGTGCCGCGTCGATAAAGGACATCGACGCCAAAATGCCGAAGGTTGAATACTTCGCCTCCATCTACGCCAGAATGCGCAAGGGAATCCATCCGCATCCCGTGTATGTCGAAGAAGCAAACCTGTCCGAACTGGACAACTTCGACTTCGTGTTCCTGTGCGTCGACAAAGGTGGTGTGCGCAGGATGCTGGGCGAATACCTCATTGCACGCGACATCCCGTTTGTCGATACAGGGATGGAGCTGACCATGTTGCCCGAGGCGAATGCCCTTCTGGGCACCTGCCGGGCCACCCTCTGCACAGCGGGGAAGTCCGACCATTTCAGCCGGTGCGCGCCGCAAAGCGATGCGCTAGGGGATGATCTTTACCGCAGTAACATTCAGGTGGCGGACATGAACATGCTCAATGCCGTCCTCGCGGTCCATCTGTGGAAGAAGCACTGCACGTTCTACCTCGACCACTGGCAGCCCCACCACCACACTTACTCAATCGACTCCGCGTCCCTGACACGCAGCGAAGCGCTCAACCTCCCCCTCCATGAAGATCAAGCAGATCAGACCTGAATACGTCGAATACATCCCGGAGCGACTCGAGGAGGGTGCGCTATACATCAGCGAGCGATACCGCACAGCGGTGCATAAGTGTTGTTGCGGCTGCGGGCAGGAAGTGGTGACGCCGCTGTCGCCGGCGGAATGGTCGGTCAGACGTAACGGCAACCAGGTGTCGCTGTGGCCGTCGATCGGCAACTGGAGCTACCCTTGCCGCTCGCACTACGTTATCCGGGACAACTATGTGCTGGAAGCCAAGGCGATGACGGATCGGCAGATTCAGCAGGTGAAAGTGAATGATCGCGCCGACAAGGCCGCTCAAATCCGCCGTACGAATCACGCCAATGAGATGGCCGCGCTAGCCCCAAAACCGAGCGCCCAAATTACATCTCTTCAAGAATGGCAACCGCGTATGAGTTGGCTGCAGCACCTGATTCACTGGTGGAAGTCACTTTAGTGAATCGCCCCGACTATTGTAGATATGTCTGAAGATTGCTTCGATCTCCAGAGCGGTCGGTGTCCTAAATCGAATCGAACGTCCGCACCTATCAAGAGACAATTTGAAATGCAAAATGAAAACGGCTCTGTTGAGGAGCCGTTATTCAATTCCCACGAAATCTAAACATTTGGGAAATATCTAAATGTTCGTGGGATCCTACACGGTCAGATGTCGATATTGCGGGCGTACAGAGCATTGTCTTCAATGAATTTTCGGCGCGGCTCAACGACATCACCCATCAGCGTGGTGAAGATCTCATCCGCGGCGATGGCATCATCAATCTGCACCTTGAGCAGGCGGCGGACTGCCGGGTCCATGGTGGTTTCCCAGAGCTGCTCGGGGTTCATCTCGCCTAGACCCTTGTAGCGCTGTTTGCCGAGATTGCGTTCAACCTCGTTGAGCAGCCACGCCATGGCTGCCGCGAAGCTTGTCACCGGCTGCGATTTTTCACCGCGGCGGATGCTGGCGTCCGCGCCCAAGAGACCCGCCAGCAGTTGCGCGGTCTTGCGTAGCTGGAGGTAGTCGCCGGAGAGCAGAAAATCTTCGTCGATGGTGGTGACGCGCAGGTTGCCGTGGCGCATCTTGTCGAGGCGCAACTGCCAAGCCTCGCCTTTTTCGTCATAGACGGCATTCACCGTCAGTTTGCCGGCCAACGCTTCCCGCAGGGCGGCTGCACTGGCTTGCGCGGCCGTCGCGTCTGTCAGGCCGAGGACGATATCGCGTGCAATCAGGGTGTGCAGAGCCTCGGCGTCGACGAAGTCGGCCAGCCGGCGGATGATCGATTCGGAGGTCAGATAGCTGCGTGCCAGTTCCTCGAGTGCGGCACCCTCGATGGCCGTAGCGTCGCGCCGCGGCAGCAGGGCCGCGCCATCCAGTGCCAGCGTCAGCAGATACTGGTTGAGCTCGTTGTCGTCCTTGATGTAGCGCTCGGTCTTGCCATGCTTGATCTTGTACAGCGGCGGTTGGGCAATGTAGATGTGACCGCCATCGACCAGATCGGGCATTTGCCGATAGAAAAAAGTCAGCAGCAGCGTGCGGATATGTGCACCATCCACGTCGGCGTCGGTCATGATGATGATGCGGTGATAACGCAGCTTCTCCGGCTTGTAGTCTTCCTTGCCGAAGCCGCAACCCAGGGCGGTCAGCAGGGTGACGATCTGCTCGGAGGAAATCACCTTGTCGAGGCGCGCCTTCTCGACGTTGAGCACCTTGCCGCGTAGCGGCAGGATCGCCTGGAACTTGCGGTCGCGGCCCTGCTTGGCGGAGCCGCCGGCCGAATCGCCCTCGACGATATACAGTTCGCAGAGCGCCGGGTCTTTTTCCTGGCAGTCGGCTAGCTTGCCGGGCAGGCCGATGTTGTCGAGCACGCCCTTGCGGCGCGTCATGTCGCGCGCCTTGCGGGCAGCTTCGCGCGCGCGGGCGGCCTCGACGATCTTGCCGGTAATGACCTTGGCATCGCCGGGACGCTCCAGCAGGTACTCGGCGAGCTTCTGCGCCACGACTTCCTGCACCGCCGGCATGGCCTCGGAGGACACCAGCTTCATCTTGGTTTGCGAAGCGAACTTGGGATCGGGCATTTTGACCGACAGCACGCAGGCAAGGCCCTCGCGCATGTCATCGCCGGAGATATCTACCTTGGCCTTCTTGGCAATCTCGTTTTCTTCGATGTATTTATTGATGACCCGGGTCATCGCCTGGCGCAAGCCGGTCAGGTGCGTGCCGCCGTCGGACTGCGGGATGTTGTTAGTGAAGCACAATACCTGCTCGGCGTAGGAGTCGTTCCACTGCATTGCCACTTCGACGCCGATCGCGCCTCCCCCAGGCAGTTGTGATTCACCCGTGGAGTAAAACACGGTGGGGTGCAGCACGGTCTTGTTGCGGTTGATGTATTCGACGAAACCCTTGACGCCGCCGGAGAAGGCGAAATCCTCCTCCTTGTTGTTGCGCTGGTCGATGAGCTTGATCTTGACGCCGTTGTTGAGAAAGGACAGCTCGCGCAAGCGCTTGGCGAGGATGTCGTAATGAAATTCGATGGTGCCGGCACCAAAAATTTCCTCATCGGCGAGAAAATGCACTTCGGTACCGCGATTTTTTGTGTCGCCAAGCGTCTTCAGCGGAGAAACTTCAACGCCGTTCTGGATTTCGACGAGACGATCGACGGCATGGCCGCGATGGAATTCCATTTGATGCTTCTTGCCATCGCGGCGGATGGTCAGCCGCAACCACTTGGACAAGGCATTCACGCAGGACACACCGACCCCGTGCAGGCCACCGGACACCTTGTAGGAATTCTGGTTGAACTTGCCACCGGCATGCAGGACGCACATGACGATCTCGGCGGCGCTGCGCTTCGGCTCGTGCTTGTCGTCCATTTTTACGCCGACTGGAATGCCGCGGCCGTTGTCGGTTACCGAGATCGAATTGTCGGTATGGATGGTGATGACGATTTCGTCGCAATGCCCCGCCAGCGCCTCGTCGATGGCGTTATCGACCACCTCGAAGACCATGTGATGCAGGCCGGTGCCATCCGAGGTATCGCCGATATACATGCCCGGCCGCTTGCGGACCGCCTCCAGGCCTTCCAGCTGTTGGATGGAGTCTTCGTTGTAGCCGTCGTTCGGCGAAATGTTATCAATCATGCAAGGTCCCTGTCTGCTGCCCTAGATGCGCATTGGCATCACGACATATTTGAAACGGTCATTCCCCGGCAGCATCATCAGCGCACTGGAATTGCTGTCGGCGAGGCGTATTTCGATGGTCTCGACGTTAATGTTGTTGAGTACGTCGAGCAGATAATTGACATTGAACCCGACATCGAGTTCTTCCCCGGAATATTCAATTTCAATTTCTTCCCGGGCTTCCTCGTTCTCCGCATTGGTCGACAGGATCTTCAGGCTACCCGCTCCCAGGACCAGACGCACGCCGCGGAACTTTTCGTTGGTCAGAATCGCGGCGCGCTGCAGGGAGTGCTGCAAGGTGGCACGGTCGAGAGGAATGATCTTGCTCTGGTGCTGCGGGATGACGCGCTCGTAGTCGGGAAACTTGCCATCGATCAGCTTGCTGACGAATTCTACGTTACCGAAGCTGAAACGGGCCTGGGTAGCCGCCAGGGAAATTTCCAGCGGGTCGTCATTGTCGGCCAGCTGGCGCGACAATTCCAGCACCGTCTTGCGCGGCAGGATCACTTCGATGCGCTCCGGCTGGTCAGCGTTTTGTCCGCCGATATCCTCACTGGCATAGGCCAGCCGATGACCATCGGTTGCGACTAGCCTTAATTCCCCTTTTTGCGCAACCAGCAACAATCCGTTGAGGTAATAGCGAATGTCCTGCTGGGCCATGGCGTACTGCACCAAAGCCAGTTGCCGCTTGAACTGCCGCTGGGTAAGCTTCAACACGGCAGCCTGTCCGGTTGCCTCTGTCATGCGCGGAAAGTCCTCGGCCGGCAATGTCTGCAGGTTGAAGCGACTCTTGCCGGACTTGAGCTGCAGACGCCGCTCGTCGAGGGTCAGGCTGACTTCCGCGGATTCCGACAAGGAACGCAGGATGTCCTGCAGCTTGCGCGCCGCAACCGTAATGGCAACGTTTTCCGGGCCGCTGGATACCGTACCGGTGCGAATTTGCATCTCGATGTCGGTTGCCAGCAGCGTCAGGTGTTCGCCCGCTTTTTCGATCAGTACGTTCGACAGAATCGGCAGGGTATGTCGTTTTTCAACGATACCGCACACCGACTGCAGTGGCGTCAGAAACTGATCACGAGGTCCTTTAAATAGGAGCATCTTTAAAAACTCCTTACGATGATGATGAGGGGCAAGGTTTTATGTGGATAACAGCTTAAAGACTAACAAAAACAATAAACTGGACTATTGAAAACGTGTTGCGCAACTGCTGCCGGGCATTGTGGATGATTGGGGGCAACTCTGATCCTGAAGAGTGAAGTGAAACTTATCCACATTTTCTCCCGTGGATACTAAGAGCCTTGTTTATGGATATTTTTAACCCTTGATGGTTTGTGAAAGTACCAGCACATCGTTGTTCAGGTGGTTGTCCTTGCTACGCAGATCGACAATGGTACGGCAGGCATGCAATACGGTCGTGTGATCGCGGCCACCGAAGGCATCGCCGATTTCCGGCAGGCTGTGCGGCGTCAGATCACGAGCCAGCCACATGGCAACCTGGCGCGGGCGGGCAATGGCGCGCGTACGCTTTTGCGAATACATGTCGGAGACCTTGATCTTGTAATAATCGGCGACGGTTTTCTGGATGGATTCGAGCGTGATCTGGCGGTTATGCGCGCCGATGATGTCCTTGAGTGCCTCTTTGGCGAGATCGAGCGTAATTTCTCGGCCATGAAAGCGCGAGAAGGCCAGCACCTTTTTCAGCGCACCCTCAAGTTCGCGCACATTGGAGCGCAGATGCTTGGCGATGAGGATGGCTACATCATCAACCAGGTCGATGGATTCGCTGTCGGCCTTTTTCTTGAGGATGGCGACGCGCATCTCGAGTTCCGGTGGCTCGATCTGCACGGTAAGCCCCCAGTCGAAACGCGAAATCAGCCGTTCTTCAAGACCCTGAATGTCCTTCGGGTAGGTATCGCAAGTGATGACAATCTGTTTTTTAGCCTCGACCAGCGCATTGAAGGCGTAAAAGAACTCCTCCTGCGTACGCGCCTTGTTGTTGAAAAACTGGATGTCATCGACCAGCAGCACGTCCAGGCTGCGGTAGGTGCGCTTGAAAACATCGAAGGATTTTTGCTGGTAGGCGCGCACCACATCGGAAAAATAATCTTCGGCGTGGATATAGCGGATCACCTTGTTGGGCGCATGGCGCAACACCTCGTTGCCGAGCGCATGAACCAGGTGCGTCTTGCCCAGACCGACACCACCGTAGATGAACAGGGGGTTGTAAGAAAACCCCGGATTGATGGCAACCTGCTGGGCTGCCGCGCGCGCCAGGTCGTTGGAGCGGCCGGTCACCAGCGTGTTGAAGGTGAACTCGGGGTTAAGCCGGGTCTTCTCGTAACCGGGCAAATCTTCAGGTTGTCGATCGGGCTGAAGCACGGAAATTTCCGCACCCGCCGCCATGACATTTTTGTCGGTGGTCAGCCGGCCATCCACCGTCGGATCGGTAGCCAATTTGGCCGCGACATCATCCAGCACCAGATCGATGGTCACCGGTTCCGTGAAAAACTGGCGTGACAGCGTTTCGATACGGTCGAGATAGCGGTCGCGCACCCATTTGAGGATGAAGCCGTTCGGCGCGATCAAGCGCAAACGCAAGGCCGCGACGCCTCCATCGCCATCGCTCTGGGCTATCTCCATTCTCAGTGTTTTGATCCACGCGTTGAACTGTTGAGCCGGCAACTCACTTTCGAAGCGGGCCAGACAGTCCGTCCAGAATTGACTCATTTAAGCCTATGAAATTTTGTTAATTTGAAGCACGGGCGGGGGGCGCTTGGCGCCCCTGCCGGGCCGGTCGCCGGTTCTCCTCACGGCTAAGCCGACTACCTTCGACTACTGTTTCAACAACTGTGCGAAGGGGGGTATTCTAGCCAATTCGCGCAAAGTTATCCACAAGCGCGAAGAGCGGGGGCCTGAAATATAGCTTGACAAAGACCTACCTAACAGGTTGTAATCGCGCGCTTTTCTGCAAGGAATCCGGTCATGAAACGCACTTACCAGCCTTCCGTCGTCCGCCGCAAGCGTACCCACGGCTTTCTCGTCCGCATGCGCACCCGCGGTGGCCGTGCCGTCATTCACGCCCGTCGCGCCAAGGGGCGTCGTCGCCTGGCCGTTTGAACTGTCTGATTGAGCGGCAGCGCCGTTTCTGCTGAAAACTTTGGCTTCGACCGGCAGCTTCGCCTGCGGGTAGCGGCAGAATTTTCAGAGGTCTTTGCGGCCCGCAGGGTTTTGCGCGGCGCTTGCTTTGCCTTGCATTACCGGCCGAACGACAAGCCACACGCCCGCCTTGGTCTGGTGATTCCCAAAAAGCAGGCCCGCGACGCTGTGTTGCGCAATGCCATAAAACGTCAGGCGCGCGAACTGTTCCGACTGCGCCGTGCCGGCTTGCCACCGATCGATCTGGTGTTGCGGCTGGCCAGACCGCTTGATCCTGCCGGTCCCGCGCGACGCGTCATTGATCCGCAGGCCAGGGCGGCGTGGCGCACCGAGATCGGTGCATTGTTCGATCAACTGCAGCGCAACAGTCACAGGTCTGCTTCATGAGCAGCACCATCAAGTCATTGCTGGCCAAGCCGCTGATCTGGCTGGTGCGTGGCTATCAACTGGCGATCAGCCCCATGTTGCCCCCTTCCTGCCGCTTCCATCCGAGCTGTTCGCATTACGCCATCGAAGCCCTGCAGCGCCATGGCCCCATCAAGGGACTCTGGCTGTCCTTGCGGCGCGTCGGCCGATGCAATCCATGGCATCCGGGCGGACACGATCCTGTGCCTTAGAATGGCGCCCTTATTCCAATCATCCTGACGCCCAAACGTCACCGAGACGCCACCGAACCATGAACAATCAACGCCTGATTCTGCTGCTGGTCTTTTTCTTTTCGATCATGATGTTGTGGGATGCCTGGCTGCGTCAGGGACAACCCGCCCAGCCCGCCAAAACCGCGCAGCAGGAGAGTGCTCAGACCCAAGGCACCGGGGCCAGCAGTGCCGCCGTCCCGTCAGCGCCGACTTTTGCCGCCGCACCGGGTGCCGTCCCCGTACCGGGCAGCGCCGGCGTCAATCCTGCGGTAACGGGCGCTGCGGTCATGAAAGTGAAGACCGATCTGGTGGTTGCCGATATTTCCGCCCAAGGCGGCGATCTGGTGCGTCTTGAGCTTCTGCATCACCACGCGACGGAAAATCGCAAGGAAAACTTCATCCTGCTCGATGCGGCCCACCACTATGCCGCGCAATCCGGCCTGATCGGCGTCGGTCTGCCGAACCACAAATCGGTCTGGCGTCTGCCCGCCGAAGCGCTGACCCTGAAGGATGGCGAAAACGAGCTGCGTGTGGCGCTGGAAGCAGCCGTCGACGGCGGCGGCAAGGTCGTCAAGACCTATGTCTTCAAGCGCGGCAGTTATCTGGTCGATGTCGAGCATGCCCTGGTCGGCGCTGCCGCGCCGGCCGGCGCCAGCGCATATTTCCAGCTGACGCGGGACGACAAGTCGCCCGAGGGCGCCAATGCCATGATGATGACCTTTACCGGCGCGGCCATCTACACCGATCAGGAAAAATTCAGGAAGGTCGAGTTCAAGGACTTCGGCGGCAAGAACAAGCACCTGATCCAGGCCGACAACGGCTGGGTGGCGATGGTGCAGCACTACTTCTTCTCGGCCTGGCTGCCCGCCGGCGGCAGCGAGCGCGAGTATTTCACCCGCCAGCTGGGCGGCGACCTGTTTGCGGCAGGTGTGGTGGTGCCGTTTGCGGGCGACAAGCTGAGCGTGCCCTTCTACTCGGGTCCGCAGGAACAGGACAAGCTAGACAAGATCGCGCCGGGCCTCAGCCTGGTGGTCGACTACGGCTGGCTGACCATGATCGCCGCACCGCTGTTCTGGGTGCTCGAGTGGCTCCATAAGTTTGTCGGCAACTGGGGTTGGGCGATCATTCTGCTCACCATGCTGATCAAGGGGGTGTTCTTCCCGCTGTCGGCCGCCAGCTACAAATCCATGGCCAAGATGCGCGTGCTGACGCCTAAGCTGACGAAGCTGAAGGAGGCCTATGGTGACGACAAGGCCCGCATGAATCAGGAAATGATGGAGCTTTACAAGCGCGAAAAGGTCAATCCGCTCGGTGGCTGCCTGCCTATCCTGGTGCAGATTCCGGTCTTCATCGCGCTCTACTGGGTGCTGCTCGGCACCGTCGAGATGCGTGGCGCGCCCTGGCTGGGCTGGATCACCGACCTGACGGCGAAGGATCCCTTCTTCATCCTGCCGGTCATCATGGGCGTGACGATGTTCGTGCAGACCAAGCTCAACCCGACGCCGCCCGATCCGATCCAGGCCAAGATCATGCTCTGGATGCCGATCGTATTTACCGGCATGTTCCTCTTCTTCCCCTCGGGCCTGGTGCTCTACTGGACGGTGAACAACGCCCTGTCGATTGCCCAGCAGTGGCAGATCAACCGCATGATCGAGGGTGCTGCCAAACAGAAGACCGGCTGATGGCCGCCGTTGGTCTGGTGGCACCGTTCCCCCCCGCCCCCCTTCCCGGGGAAGGGGGGTGACTGTTGTTCGCTGCGCTCGAATGTTACGGGTAACTCTGGACGGTTTTTGGTGCGGGTTGCGCCTGCGGCGCGTGACGTCCCGGCTTGGGGCGGCCCGGTGCCGGGACTGCACTTACTCCACTCATGAGGCCGGCTGACACCATCGCGGCCATCGCCACGCCGCCCGGGCGGGGCGGCATCGGCGTGGTGCGGGTTTCGGGACGCAATCTGCTGCCCATGGCCGGGGCGCTGACGGGCAAGCCGCTTGAGGCATTTTTGCCGCGCCGTGCCACCAGCGCCGACTTTCTGGACGCGGATGGCGCCCTGCTCGACCAGGGGCTGCTGCTCCACTTTCCCGCCCCGCATTCCTTCACCGGCGAGGACGTGCTCGAACTGCAGGGTCATGGCGGGCCGGTGGTGATGCATGCCCTGCTGGCGCGTTGCGTCGAGCTCGGCGCACGGCTGGCGGAACCGGGCGAGTTTTCCCGCCGCGCCTTCGAAAACGACAAGATCGACCTCGCCCAGGCCGAGGGCATCGCCGACCTGATCGAGGCCGCATCGGCGCAGGCCGCGCGTGCCGCCCTGCGCTCGCTGTCGGGCGAATTCTCGGCGGCGGTGCATGCACTCACTGACGGCCTGGCCGAGCTGCGCAGCCTGATCGAGGCGACCCTCGACTTTCCCGACGAGGAGATCGACCCGCTCACCGACACCGACATCGTGCCGCGGCTGGCACGCCTGACCGCCGACCTGGCGACCCTGCGGGCACGGGCGCGCGAGGGCAGCGTGCTGCGCTCTGGCTTGATAGTAGTTCTGGCGGGGCTGCCGAACGTCGGCAAGTCGTCCCTGCTCAACCGGCTGGCCGGCGCGGAGCGCGCCATCGTCACCGAGATTGCCGGCACCACGCGCGACGCGGTGCGCGAGACGATCCAGGTCGAAGGCATTCCCCTGCACATCATCGATACCGCCGGCCTGCGCGATACCGAAGATGCCGTCGAAAAGATCGGTATCGAACGCAGCTGGCGTGAAATCGAACTGGCCGATGTCATCCTGCAGATCGTCGATGCGCGCAGTGGCGTGACGCCCGCCGATCAGGCTGTCGCCGCCCGCCTGCCCGCCGGCATCGAGCGCGTGGTGGTCGAAAACAAGTCTGACCTGGCCAAGCGGCAAGCCGGACGCCACGAAGAGAACGGCGCGGTGCATCTGGTCCTGTCGGCCAAGAGCGGCGCCGGCGTCGCCCTGCTCCACGACGAACTGCTGCGTGTCGCCGGCTGGCGTGGCCATGGCGAAGACGCCCTGCTGGCGCGTGCGCGCCACCTCGAAGCGCTTGCCGAAGCCGCCGTGCGGCTCGCCGCTGCCACCGGGCAGCTTGGCCGACTCGAACTGGCCGCCGAGGAATTGCGCCTGGCGCAGACGGCGCTGTCACGCATCACCGGTGAATTCACCGCCGACGACCTGCTCGGCATGATTTTCGGCAGATTCTGCATCGGCAAGTAGGCTCCTTCCCTCCATCCCCCTTCCTGGGGAAGGGGGTGACTGTTGCTCGCTTTGCTCGATTATCACGGGTGGCCCCCGTATGGGCTGGGGTGCGGATTGCGGCTGGCGCCGCGTGCCGCCGCCTACTTAAGTCAACGCACAGGCAGCGCGACGGGCGGACCTCCGGTCGACCTGACCGCATGGCGGGTCGCCTCCAGCCAGACGGATTCGCCATTCTTGCGCTTGAAGTTGAGAATCGTGTTGCGCGGCAGACCTGAGGCATGGCGGGTGATCACGTCCATGGTCCAGCCATGGGTGATCACCAGCACGCGCTGTCCGGCGTGGTGGCGACCGATCGCATGCAGCGCGACCAGGACCCGATCGGCGAATTCATCCAAAGTCTCGCCACTGACGAATCCTGCTGCCGGGTTGCGGGCCACGATCTGCTGCATCAGCAGCGGATTGAGTTCCGCCAGTTCGGCTTTTGACACGCCCTGCACCGCACCGAAATTTCTTTCCCTCAACCCGTCGTGCAGCGTCGGCGTCGGCAGTGACAGTGCTGCGGCAATGATCTCGGCGGTCTCGCTGGAACGGACCAGCGGGCTGGACCACACGGCGACAAAGCCTGCAGCGGCGAAACTCGCCGCGAGTGCGCGGGCCTGTACGCGGCCCTTGTCGTTGAGGGGTATGTCTGTCCATCCCTGCAAAATGCCTGACACGTTCCAGTCGGTTTCGCCGTGGCGGGTGACGCAGACGGAGGCCGGATTCTTCATGGCCCGGCATCTTACGACACGGGCAGGCAGGAGGACGAGATCGCACACGGTTCGGAGCGCGTGAGGGGCATAATGCTGACCCTATAAATGGATGAAGGTGGGACGCATCAAATGGGCAAAATCAGAAAACATGTTCCCGGAGCTGCTCCCATGAGGCAGTTCTGCCTTTGCTCATTCCGGCAATGGCGAGCCATTGCGCCAGCATGCTAGTTTTTTGCAATGGACAATAATTCCCTGCCGCGCATCAGCTGGACCGAGGGCGAAGTGGTGCACAGCGCCGACTGGCGTTCGACGGCGGGGTTGTTGCCGCCGCGGCGTGTGGTGGTTGCCGATGACACCCTGTCGGCCGATTCCGCGTATCGCCTGGCCTGCGAAGGGACGGCGCTGCTGTGGCGCGGCGACTTTCAGAATGCCCGGCAGTTGCTGCTCGCACTCGCGCGGCGGATCGGGCGCAAGGGCCGCAAACCGGCCGATACGCCAGCAGAGGCCTTCCATCAGCATCGGCTGGCGCAGTCGCAGCGCGCTCGCACGCTGGGCATGCTGCTGCTGCCTTTCGAGGCGGATCACCGCATTCCGCTGCGTCGGGCGCCGGACGTCCAGGTCGCCTGTCAGGAAGTCTACGGCGACGCAGCGGCGCCCTATGTTGCCTCGTTGCGCGAGCTGCTGGGTCTGATCGGCGCGCACGAATGGCGCAAGAAGGGTGTGCCGGTGGCGGCCCTCGGCCAGTCGATTCACCCGCATCACGGCGTCTTTGCCCCGATCCGCAGCGAATATGTCGGACTGGTCGCCAGTGCGCCCCTGCCCAAGCCGCTCCCCGTACTGGCCTTCGACATCGGCACCGGCACCGGGGTGCTGGCCGCCGTGCTTGCCCAGCGGGGTATCAAGCATATCGTGGCGACCGAGCAGGATACGCGTGCGCTGGTCTGTGCCAGGGAGAACATCGACCGGCTGCGGTTCGCCGATCAGATCGAGCTGGTTGCGGCGGACCTTTTCCCGCCGGGGCGCGCCGCGCTGGTGGTCTGCAATCCGCCGTGGCTGCCGGCCCGGCCGAGCTCACCACTGGAACATGCCGTGTATGACCCGGACAGCCAGATGCTGCGCGGCTTTCTGGGGGGGCTGGCGGCGCATCTCGCACCCGGTGGCGAGGGCTGGCTGATTCTTTCCGACCTGGCCGAGCATCTGGGTTTGCGCTCGCGTGACGAATTGCAGAAGCTGTTTGACGCCGCCGGACTCAAAGTGGTCGGCAAGCTCGACGCCCGCCCGACCCATCCGAAAGCCAGCGACACTAGCGATCCCCTGCATGCTGCACGCGCGGCAGAGGTGACCTCGCTCTGGCGGCTGGCACCCCGCTCCCCCTAGTTACTACGCCGCCGCCAGCGCCCAGTCGGCAGCGCCCTGGGCGTGCAGACGGGTGGTGTCGAACAGCGGGACGCTGGCATCCGGCTGGCCGACCAGCAGCGACACTTCCGTGCAACCGAGGATGATGCCCTGCGCGCCCTGGTCGATCAGCGCGGCCATGATCCGGCGGTATTCGTTGCGCGAAGCGGGCAGGATCTTGCCGAGACAAAGTTCTTCATAGATGACGCGGTGGATGATCGCCCGGTCGCCCGGTGCCGGGATGAGCACCTGCAGTCCATGCCGCTCGCGCAGGCGGTCGCGGTAGAAGGCCTGCTCCATGGTGAAGCGCGTGCCGAGCAGGCCGACGGTCGATAAGCCAGCCTGTTTGATCGCAGCGGCGGTGGGGTCGGCGATGTGCAGAAGCGGGATATTGACGGCAGCCTCGATGGCCGGCGCTACCTTGTGCATGGTGTTCGTGCATAGCACCAAAACCTCCGCGCCGGCCGCTGCGACCGCGCGCGCGGCCGCAGCCAGCAACTCGCCGGCCGCCGTCCAGTTGTCGTCGCGCTGCAGTTGCTCGATCTCATGAAAGTCGACGCTGTAGAGCACCAGCCGCGCGGAATGCAGCCCGCCGAGGCGCTGCTTGACGGCTTCGTTGATCAGGCGGTAATACGGCACGGTGGATTCCCAGCTCATGCCGCCAATCAGGCCAATGACTTTCATGAGAACTCCTTGAGATTCTGGATCAACGCGTGCAGGCGCACGCTGCAATGCAGCATAGCATCGGCATCGCCGCATCTTTACCGGTCGTTTGTCATTTTCAGGGTTATGGCGTATTTTTTACCTCCCCAACACCCAAAATGGAGATAAAAAATGACAAAACCCACCCCGGAATTCGACAGCCTCAATCCGGCACTCAAGCTCAACCGCCGCGGCTTCATGGTCACCGCCCTGGGCGCCGGCTTTGCGCTGGCCACCCATCCGGTCATGGCTCAGACGGCCATCAAGACCGACACCAGCGGGCTTACCGCCGGCGAGATCAAGGTGTCCACAACCGACGGCGACATGGTCGCCTACCGCGCCCAGCCGGCCAGTGGCGGCAACTTCCCGGTGATCCTGGTGATTTCCGAAATCTTCGGCGTGCATGAGCACATCGCCGACGTCTGCCGGCGGCTGGCCAAGCTCGGTTACCAGGCGATCGCACCGGAACTGTTCGCGCGCTACGGCGATCCGCGCAAGCTGACCAACGTCCAGGAAATCCTCACCGATATCGTCGGCAAGACACCCGATGCCGGCGTGATGACCGACCTCGACGCCTGCGTCGCCTGGGCCGCGAAAAATGGTGGCGATGGCGCGCGCGTCGGCATCACCGGCTTCTGCTGGGGCGGGCGCATCACCTGGCTGTATGCCGTGCATAACCCAAAGATCAAGGCAGGTGTGGCGTGGTACGGGCGGATCGACAATCCGGTCACACCGCAAACACCCAAGCACCCCATCGACCTCGCCGCGCAGGTCAAGCCGCCGGTGCTTGGTCTCTACGGCGGCAAGGATCAGGGGATCCCGCTCGGCGATGTCGATGACATGAACGCGGCGCTCAAGAAAGCCGGCAGCAAATCCGCGATCCACGTCTATCCGGATGCGCCGCACGCCTTCCACGCCGACTACCGTCCGAGCTATCGCAAGGCTGAGGCCGAAGATGGCTGGCAGCGGATGCGGGACTGGTTCAAGGCCAACGGGCTCTGAACCGGCAGGGGCGGGCTGCGGCCCGCCCCGCTTAACTCATGTTCTGCTGGTGTTTTCTGCGCATTTCGTAGGCTTGCAAATGGGAGTAGGCAAGCTTCAGTAGTGGCGTCTCCACGGCGTGTGTTGTGGCCCTGCTCACCATTTCGCCCAGGATGTGCTCTGCCTCGGTCGGCCCGCCACGCTCGATGTCGCGCAGCATCGATGCGGTAAGGGGCGAGCCACGCGTGGTCAGGTGGTTCCGGTATAGCGCCAGTTGTTCCGAATTGGGAATGTGCCCGCATTTTCCTGCAACCGCCTGGCACTCATCCAGCAGGCCGACAATGAATTCCTCTCCTGCGTGCGTTTCCAGAATGTCGCCCACCGAACTGCGCATCGTGCAGGTGGCGGCGGCCAGGGTACACAGGAAAATAAACTTGTCCCACATGTCGCTTTCAATGTCTGCGGATAGCGAGAAATCGATGCCGGAGCGGACCAGCAATTCAGACAATGAAGCGAGATGCGGGGAAACGGCGTTGCCGCGTGCACCAATGATCAGGCGGTGGAAGTTGTTGAGATGTCTGATTTCACCCGTGGGGGCCAGGGTGACGGCCAGATGGGCAATCCCGCCGAGGACCCGGGCTTGCCCGTAGCGTGCGTCAAGTCGCGCGAGGTGGGCGATGCCGTTCAGCAAGGGGAGGATCAGGGTTTGCGGGCCTACCGCCGGGGCAATCGAATCCAGTGCGGTATCTAAGTCGTACGCTTTGCAGGACAACGCGATGACGTCGAAATTGGCATTGGCGGTATCGGTCAGCGAGGTCAGGATATTGGGGTTGATGTGGAGATCGCCGAGCGGGCTGGCGACACGCAGGCCATGCGTCAACAAATTTTCAGCCCGTGCCGTTCTCACCAGGAAGGTGATGTCGCCGCCGGCAGCGTGAATCTTTGCACCGAAGTACCCGCCGGTTCCGCCGGCGCCCAGCATCAGGATGCGCATCGTTTGCTCCTTTGTCGTGTCCAGTTATGCAGCCACATCAGCCAACCCGTCGCGGTCCGTATCGTGCCCGGTCTAGGTTTTTGTGGACTCCTGCTCGGCAATCTCGGCAATGTCACTGGACCATGTCAGCGTGTGCGGGTCAAATCCATTATGCACGACCGGCTTGATGATCCGGAAGTATGGCGAGATATCGAAGTCGCGCGGCGCAAACAGGCTGTGATGGCGGATGTGGAGAATCTCGTCATAGCAATCCAGGCATTCAGGGTCCTTGGATTCAGCGACCAGCCGTTCGGGCAGGATCGGATAGCGCACGGACTGGAAGGCCTGTGCGATGAGCGAGGAACAGATGGCGCGCGTCGGATCGCCGCTGCCGAGCGCCAGCATGCGCCTCCTCCAGCGGGCCGGGACTGGCGGCGTGCGAATCAGATAGCGGGTCAGGTCGATGATGTTCTGCAGGTCGTAATGGTGCCCGACGCGGGAAACCGCATGGGCCACCAGCGCATCGATTTCCTCCGCCGACAGCCCGACCGGGCGGCAGATGCGCGTGTGCAGGTTCCAATAGGTGCTCAACGGCACCACGCGCACGCCCTCCAGCACATCGGCTTCCAGCAGTTCATCCGCTGCCGCACCCTGCCCGTCCGCAACGCAGAGTGCCGCATGCGACCAGGTGGATTGCGTGAGGTATTTGATTGCCGTGCTGATCCGGCTGGAGCCCTCGACCAACAGTACGTCACCCTTGCGCAGGGCTTTGGCAAGCTGCTCGGGCTCGCAGGTCGCGAGCCGGACGGCGCGGGAGCTGGGCTGGCTAAGGAACTGGGCCAGCCGGTATCCTATGATTTCCAGAAGACGCAAAGATTAACTCCAGTCGTGGATTAACTTGCGATAACCGCGGCTGTCCGGCCCACCCGCGGCCAGTTGCGCTGTCAGCGCGCCGTCGCCGCAGCCCAGATCGAGGATGCGCCCCTTACCGGCAAGCTGCAATGCGCCGATCAGCCGCGCTCCCCGCTCCTTCTGATGCGCCGACGCCAGTTTGTATTTTTCGCCGTCGAATTCGTGGGCCATGTTTATTTCGTAGTCAAAGTCCGGGGCCGGCAACTGCCGGGATACTCCATCGCTATTTCGCCTTCGATTTCAGTTTGATCCGTTCCCCGGCAACCATGAAGTTGCCGCGTCCGCAGTGATGAATCGTCCGCGGGTTTTTCGCTGCCGGGTCGGTCCACGCCTTGATGACTTCAAGGACAAACAGGCAGTACTTTGACACCATGCCGGTATCGACAACGCGGCATTCGAGATTGGCGAAGCACTCCGCGATGAGTGGTGCGCCGACGCGTGCCGCAGGCTGCGGCGTGAGGCCAAACCGTTCAAACTTGTTGATTTTCGCCCCCGACGCATTGCCGCAGGCCACCACCTGCGGGGCGATCTCCACCGTCGGAATGTTGATGACGCATTCACCGCTGGCCTTTAGCAGCTCGAATGAATGGTTGCGATTGCTGATCACGCATCCCACCAGCGGCGGCTCGAATTCAAGCATGGTATGCCACGACTGGGCCATGATGTCCGGCCAGCGTTTCCCGGTCGTGGTGATCAGGACGACCGGGCCTGGCTCGAGCAAGCCATAGACCCTGGACAAAGGCAATGACTTTTTGGTCATGTTGGGTCTAATAATCAGCAGCTATCCAGGGTCTGGATTGGCGCGCAGTGATTGCGACATTCGGCAATTCACCGCTGATCCAGCAGGAAAACCATGCCGAACGCGCCAACCGTGATGAGCTTGTCGTTGACCATGGTGTAAGACGCCACGCCGACTGAATGGTAAGTCGACACGAATGCCGTCAGCACCCCGATGCCGAGCAGGCCGGCAATCGGATTGCGCTGTGCCGTTGCCTCTTCGATTGTCGCCCGATGCTTTTCCGGCGAAGGATTGAAGGCAACGGCGAGACCCACCGTGACCAGGGCAACGACAGTAGTAACGAAAGTGTTCTTGATCATGGTTATTCCTCGCAAAGTCGGATCACTGCAGTTTGCCGTTCCAGAGGGTCGTTTCGTTCCAGAAGCGCGGCTCCATGCGGGCAAACTCTGATTGACCTTTGAAGCTCCGCCACAGGCCCCTGAATTCAGTTGCCTCGGCATCGAACAGCATGGACAAGCTGCCGATGCCAAAGCGGTCGCGCCAGATGCACAGTATTTCGCGGCTGGCCGGCACCAGGCATGGCCCCAGAGAGCCCCGCTCCACCCTGGCACCGATCTCCCGTCCGTACACCATCAGGTAGCGCCCCTGCAATCCACCGCTGCCACTCGGGAAGAGTTTGGTGATTACGCTGGTGGTGCCGCTGGAGATCAACGTACCTTCGTAGGTGCCGACGTAGCGCTGCATGATGACCGCGTCGCGCAGGCGCACCGTTGGTGCCCTGGCTTCGGCCTGCCGGGCCGATTTCTTCGAGCGCTTGGGCGGGCGCTCCAGGTCTGCCGGGGTTTCGCGCAGGAATACCCGCCAGCGCGGGTCCCTCACCAGACGCACCTTGATGTTGGCTTCCATGGTGTGCAGGGAGCGATAGACGGCGCCATAGAAGCGGTTGTGAAATTCGTCATCGTTCGTGGCATTGCCGGTCGAACTGCGCACATCGTCAAAATGCGCATAGGGATGGGCGCGGGTGCGGGCGGCGGCTTCCGGGTGGTCCGCCAGCGACAGGATGAAATACCGCTGGGCCAGGGTTTTGACGGCAAGCAGTTGGTGGCGTAGCGTTTCGCAGCGTTCGCCCAGCTCTTGAAGCGCGGGGGTTTTTCTCAGGTCCGGACAGGCACTGATGTTCCACGGCGACAGGCTGGCCACTAATGCGTCGTTTTCGATGGCCCGCAGCCGGTTTTCCAGCAATTGAATGGCGGTGTTGGCCATGCAGCGATCCTGGTCGTCAGCTGTGCAATTGTTGGTGATCTGCCTTGGCACGTTCCGGCCGGTTTGTTCAGCTAAATACCCAATGTCCAGCGCCCGCAGACGCGCAACGGCCCTTTCCCTCGCTTCCGCGTCGCTTGAGCATGTGGTGTCGATGTTGTCGCGTTCCAGTTCGGGAACGCTGGCGCAGTCACGCAGGATCAGCGTGGCAATCGGGTCGCCCGCGGCTTCGGCGCCCTGCAGCGCGGGCAGCCATTTCTTGGCCATGCGCGCGCGTGCCTGCATTAGCTGCTGCTCTGGATTGCGGTGCTTGCCGGGTATTGTCAGCTTCATCAGGTCTGCCTGCAACGGCAGGGGGTCGATCCACTGTGGCGGTATCGGCACGGGCTGGGCGCATGCGGAGCCAACCCAAACAACCAGCAGCCCAACCAGGCCTGGCAACTGCTTTAGACATCTGAATTCAAGAAGTTGCCGGGTCATCGGAGCATTCGCGAAGGTTGGTGGGCGCCGGGCCAAGGTCTGCCGTCATGGCGCGGCAATCGCTTGGCGCAAGCCGAAGGCGATCAGGAAGAAACCGCAGGCACCTTCGAGCAGCGACCGGCGGCGGCGATAGAAATTCGCGGCACGCGCGCTGGCCAGGGCAAGCGCAACGCCGCCATACCAGAGGGTGGCGATCAGGGCGACCATGGTGATGATGGCCAGCAAGGTACCAAGTGAAGCCCCGGTCGGCACCGCAGCGGAAAATACTGAAGCGTAAAAGGCCATGGCCTTGGGATTGGAAAGGTTGGTGACGGCGCCATCGCGTACCGCCCGCATGAAGCTGGAGCGCGTCGTCAACGCGGCTTTGGCGGGCAGCGGCTGCCCAAGGCGGCGCAGGAGCTGGATGCCGAACCAGATCAGATACGCCGCGCCAAGAAGCTTCACCGACCAGAACAGCCAGGGGAACAGGGCGAACAGCATGCCGAGTCCAAACAAGGCTGCTGCGGCCCACAGCGTGCTGACGCTGGCGATGCCGATGACCAGGGCGGCGGCTTCGGTTTTCGATGCAGTCACGGCGCGATGCGTCACCGCGACGAAGTTCGGCCCCGGACTCATCACCCCGGCCAGGCAGACCGTTGAGGCGGTCAGTACCGCGGCAATGTCGATCATGTCGCGACGCCGATTAAGGGTTGGACACGCAGAGTCGCCGTCCAGCCAGCGCCGACTTTCCAGCAACATGAGCAGATCATGATCACTGGGATGGCTTTCTGGCGATCATGAGGAAGATCGGAAACTCAGTCTGCTGCGGACCGGCACCTTTCTGCATGTGGAACACCGTCGTGAAACTGACGTCGCGGAATCCTGCGGCCTCAGCCTGGTGTTGCAGTTCATCGCGACCAAAGCCCTTGTGGCCGTCGAATTCCGGGCCGTGAAATGACCCGTCCTCGGCATCCAGGTCGGCGATACACAGGTAACCGGACGCTGCCAGCAGGGCATGCAGGTCGCGCAACAGCTTGTCGGTGTCGGCGATGTGGTGGGCGGTCATCAAGGTGCAGATCAACTCATACCTGTCCGGCGGCAGCGGATCGGTGACCAGGTCAAGCCTGGTCGAACGCAGGTTGGTTGCGCCACTGGCGGCGATCTTCTCGTCCAGCACCGCCAGCATGCCGGCCGAACTGTCCGCTAGGGAAATGTGCCCGCAATGGGCTTGCAGGGCGAAGCCCAGCAAGCCGGTGCCGCAGCCATAGTCAAGCGCGCGCGCCTGGGGCGGCACCTGGCTGCGGATGCCGTCCGCGACGGCTTGGGCGCGCGCCAGCTTGACGGGATCCTGGTCCCAGGTTTTGGCGCTTTCATCAAAGGGGCTGTTTGAAGGCATGGTGGTCACCGGCTGGGAGGATGGGAAGTTTGAGTGGATGGTTTGGCGCCTGGTCCGGGCACATTGGGTTCCGGCGTCAGCGCAAGGCGCCGATCTCACGCAGATAGCGCACTGTGCCGGGGTGCAGCAGATCGCGGCGCGGCGCTTCGCGCGCGGTGTTGGCAGCGGTCGTGTAGCGGCCCTGCGCCAGCCGCGCGGCCAGCTTCGTCTCGCCGCGATGCAGGGCGCTGGCCAGCCGATAGGCCACATCATCCGGCATGTCGGCGCGAGCCAGCACGAAAGACCACAGGCCCACCGTGTTGATCGCTGCATTCTGGCCGGCATAGGTGCCCGCCGGCACGACCATGCTGCGCAGGTAAGGATGCCTGGTCTGGATGCGTCCGATCTCGTCTGCATCCGGAACGATGAAGCGCGCTCCGTCCGGGCCCGCAGCCACCTTGGCAAACCCCGGCCAGCCGATCCCGCCGCCCCATAACGCGACGACTTTTCCGTTCAGCACCAGATCCGGGCCGGCGCCGGCATTGTCGAGAAATACCGCCTGAAAATCGCGCTCCGGCGTGAGCCCCAGGCCATCGAGCACATCGCGCGCGAGTTTCGTGAGTCCCGAGGCCGGCGTCCCGAAGGCCACCGGCTTGCCACGCAAATCGGCAAGCGTGCGGTACGCGCTGTCGCCGCGGACGACGAACATGCCGGGACCGGGGTAAATGGCGGCAATAATGCGCAATGCGGTTTTCGGCCGGTTGATGCCCTCGAAGGCGGCGTGCGCGGCATTGCCTTCGACCAGCCCGATGTCGAGCTGGCCGGCTTCGAGCAGCGGCAGGTTCTCCGCGCTGCCGCGCGTGGCGCGGATTTCGATCTTCATTGTCGGATCGGTTTCCGCAAGCACCTCAACCAGGTGTCGACCATACAGCTCGAAGCCGCCACCTGCAGTAGCCGTTCCAAGAACGATCGCGTTGGGCGACGCCTGCGCCAGGTTGCCCAGCAGTGCTGCCGTCACGGCGATGACACCAAGCCAGTACGATTTCATCGTTTCCTCCGGTTTGAAGATGATTCTATCTAGTGTCCGATCAAATAGCGGCGTGTTCGCGGTTCGCTTTCGGCGGGGATCCCAAGGCATTGGGCCACGCGGGCAATCTCATCTTTCGCCTTGGTGTCGCTCAGCATCGTGCGCAGGGTCAGGTACCCGCCGCCACACCTGAACAGCGCAACATCCAGTGAAAGCATCTCCGTGGCCGAACCATGGCTGCCGACCGCCGCGAAGTCGGCCAGCGGGTAGTGCCGTTGGTCCACCGCCACGCCGAAAAAGGTGCGCAGCTCGGTCGCACCGTGTTTGCGTTCGAGCCGCACGACGCGTCTGAAGCCGATCAGGAACAGGCCAAGTCCGACCAGCAGGACGCCAATCAGCGCTATCAGGACCAGCGGCCAATGCACGTCCCGCTCAACGCTCCAGAAAGCCATGGCTCCGCTGCCGACGACGATCAACAGCGCACCCAGTACGAGCCTCTCGACAGGGTTGGTGCGGAATTCGAGGCTGGCAGTCATTTAGGTCTGCAATGCTGTGAGGTAGGGATGCATTGGGGTGCGCCAATGTCAGCCGGCTGGCTTGGCATAAGCGCGTTCCACCCTGGCGATGCGCAGTTCGTAGTGTTCGTACCACACGCGCTTGCCCATCTGTTGGGCGGCAACATGCTCGACATTGGCCTTCCAGTCGGTGATGGCCTCAAGGGTGGCCCAATATGAAACGGTTATGCCGATGCCCTTGGCGTCGCGCACGCTTTCCATGCCGAGGAAGCCGGGTTGCCGGGAGGCAAGCTCCGCCATTCTTGCGGCCATCTGGTCGTAACCGTTGTCGGCGGATGTGCGTGAAGAGGTAAAAACTACCGCGTAATACGGTGGCTCGGGCGTCCTGGCAAAGGCGGAAGTGCGCATGGTGCAAGCTTCCGCCTCAGCCAGCAGCACGCAGCAGACCGACCAGGCCTACAACAATGTTGGCAAGCAGTTGCATGGCTTCTCCCGGGTCTGCTTATGCCGCTTCAACGCACCGCGCGCACATCGAAATGCGGATTCTCGATGAGCCCCAGGCGATTGCCGAAGGGGTCTTGCACCGCCGCCACCTTGATCCCCTCGCCGACCTCGACAATCGGTTCCAGCGCAGTCGCGCCCAGTTCGAGCAGGCGGGCGTGGGCAGCGGTGATGTCCGCCACGCCCCAGAGCGGCTGCGGGCCGGCAGTGCCGGGTTGGGCGCTTGGCAGCAAGCCAAGTTCGAAACCACCCACGGCAAAGCCGACATAAAAGGGCTCGTCAAAATAAGGCGCCTGGCCGAGTACCTCGGTGTACCAGCGTTTTGCTGCCGCCAGGTCGGGCGCCGGATAAATGGCTGTGCGTAGGCCGAGAAGCATGTTGGGGACTCCTTTGATTCGGGTGAACTACTTGACGATGCCCCGCTTGATGAGTACGGCACGCAAATCCTCGACCCGGCTGCGGTTGACGCCGAAATCGGAGCGGCCGATGCGCGAAGCAGAACGTACTGCAATGATGCCCGCACCGGGGCGCAGGTGCAGTTCCAGGTCATCGACGAAGCCGAGCATGGCGCTGCGGCACTCCACGTGCAGGTAGTCCGCCGATTCGGTGACGATGGCGGTGCGCGGCATCCCGGCGGCGACGAATTCCCGGACCGCTGGCCAGGCCATGGCGGGCGCGACGGCCAACTGCAGCGGCGCAACCTGATGCGCGCTGTCGCTGGCGTCGCTGGAAACGCAGTTCGGCGTGGCGGGGCAGGCGGCGAAAGTGCCGGCGGCGACGCCAAGGTCGGTGGGACGTTTTCCAGCGCAGGAGAGTAGGGGCATGGTGGCGATCAGTATCACGGCGGCGACGGTCAAGCGTTGCATAGTGTGGCTATCCAAGCCTAGGCGGACGAGCGGGCGATTGCGAGGCCGCTCGGCTGGCGTGGCACGCCGAGCATGAAGACGACGACGCGGCAGGGCTCGGTGCCCCGGTTGCGCCAAGCGTGCCGGGTGCCATTCTGCACCACGGTGTCGCCGGCGCGCAGATGCACCGCGGCGCCATCGTCCAGCTCAAGCCAGACCTCGCCGGAAACGATGTACTCGAAATCGATGCTGTCGGTGGTGTGCATGCCCGGGTTGCCGGGTTCCATGTGCGCGCCCAGCCCCGGAAACTTTTCTTCCATCTCGGCCAGCAGCGCCGGCCGGTCAATTGGCTTTTGTGAGGCAGTCGGCTGGGGCGCCACCGTGAACATCCTGAAGCGGTAGCCACCCAGCGGCGGGAAATAGCCCTGGTATTGCGGCTGCACACCGTCATCGGGAAACGCCGGCGGACGATCCGCGCCCCAGAGCTTGTGGTATTCGGCCCCCGGCAGGTGATCCAGCGTTTCGCCATTCACTGCCTCGTCGCTGACGAATATGGCCTTGCCCTGTGCGTCATGCCCGGTGGTCACGCGGCGTACTTTCATCGCGGCACTCCTTGAGTGGGTTTCGAAGCCCTAGCTTACTTTATTGCTTACCCGATATGCGGTCGATCTGGCGGTCATGCAGGCGGGCGAACAACAACAAGGCGACGCTCGCGCCGATCAGCGCAAAGAGCATGTCGGACTGGGTGTCCCACGGGTCGCCCTGGGTTCCCAGGAACTCCTCGGCGCCCTGCCCGAGCACAACGGCGGCCGCCCATTCGATGAGTTCGTAGCTTGCGCTGATGGCCAGCACCACGCATACCGTCAGAAAGGCGAGCATGCCGCGGCCGCGGACATATTGGCCGCGCAGGAGTATTTCGCGGGTCGCCAGCGCCGGAACGAAGCCCTGGAAGAAGTGGCCGATCTTGTCATAGGGATTGCGGCTGAGGTTGAGCAGCTCGGCGAGCTCGAACCCCAGTGGCACCCTTGCATAGGTGTAGGCGGCGCCGACCATGAGCACCACGGCGTGGGCAAAGATCCAGGCGTACAGCAGATTGGTCAGGGGAAAGCGGCGATAGGTGGCCCACAGCACCGGCAGTGCAATCAGGATGGGAAAAACCTCGAGCAGCCAGGTGGGGCGGTCGAAGGGCCGCAGGCCGGACAGCACCAGCAGCGCCAGCAAGAGCGCCGCGCCGATCAAGGGTGCTTTGGCGTGCTGATCAGCCATTTGCGTCGCGCCGGTGCCGGTTCAGAGGTCGAGCACGCAGTCCAGCCCGCGGTGGACGCCCAGCAGGGTCGACACCTTGCGAATCGCGAGCAGCGCTCCATCGACGTAAGGGCGGGCGCCAGTGCCGGCGTCGTGCCGGATCGTCAGGCGTTGATCAGGCATGCCGAAGATTACTTCGGCGCCGATCACGAAGCCGGGCAGGCGCAGCGAGTGCACCTGCGTGCCGGAAACCGTGGCGCCGCGGGCTTCGCGGGGGCCGACGGTCTTTTCCAGCGGAACCGTGGGCGCCGGATTGCGCACCTTGGACAAGCGGAAAGCCAGCTCGCGGGCCGTGCCGCTCGGCGCATCGGCCTTGTTGTCGTGCGCATAGTCGATGATCTCCCACTGCGGGATGAGCCGCGCCGCGGTTTCGGCAAACTTCTGCAGCAGCACCACCGTCAGGGCAAAGTTGCCGCAGGCGAGCACGCCGCGCTGCTGCTGGCGCGCGACGGCGTCGATCTGCGCGAAATCGTCCTCTGAGAGGCCCGAAGTGCCCACCACGACATGTGCGCCGCGTGCCAGCGCGGCGAGGATGTTGGCCTTGGCGCTGTCCGGTTTGGTGTATTCGACAAAGACGTCGCAGGGCCTGGCGAGTGCCTCTGCCGCCGTGGCGTAAACCTGGGCCGCGAGGCGCGGTTCGCCCAGCACTTCGCCGAGCACTTGCCCGGCACTCTTGCGCGCGACGGCCGCGACCAGGTCGAGGTCATCAGTTGTTGCGATCGAGCGGGCGAGTTCGGAACCGGCCCAGCCGGTGGCGCCAGCCAGGCATACCTTGAGTCCCATCTAATTTCCTTTCTTTCGGTTCAGGGGCTTGACGCCCGGGATTCAAGCGTTGGGGGTCACGCACTCACATGAGGCCGACCAGCAGCAAAGGGAAGATCGCGATGATCAGTATTTCCGCAATGATGGCCGCCCAGCAGGCCAGTGACAACTGCGGATCGCCGAGCATCCTGAAGCGCAGCGACCAGATGTAGCGCACCAGCGCCAGGCGCGGCCGCACGCCGCTGCTCAGGGTGGCCGTTGGCTGGCCGAGGCCGACCCAGGTTGCGTGGTGCGCGGCTTGCAGCCGGTGCAGGATCCATGCGCCGTTCGCAAAGGAAAACCCGACAACTGCCATGAACGCGTAGAACATCAATCCATTGCTCATTGATCAAGCGCCTTGAACATTACGTAAGCATCGACATAGCCCGCCGTGGGGTGGAGGAATGCCCCGGGCAACGTGCCGACAATTGCGAAGCCATGCTGCTGCCAAAGCCGCACAGCCCCGGTATTGGTGGAGACGACCAGGTTGTACTGCATGGCCCGAAAGCCCAGTCGCCTGGCCTCAAGCTGCGAATGTTCGCACATCGCCGACGCAACGCCCTTGGCGCGCGCCGCCTTGTCCACCATGTAGCCGCAGTTGCAGACATGCGCGCCCTGCCCCGGCTGGTTGGCCTTGAGGTAGTAAGTGCCGAGCATCTGCCCGCCTTCATCCTCCGCGCCAAAGGTGGCGGCCGGCAGTTCGACCCAGGCCTGCTGCGCCGCGTTTTCGGAAATGTCCGCAGCAAAGCTGTAGGTGTCGCCCGCCCGCAAAATGGGTTCGATGATCTGCCATGCCGTCGGCCAGTCTGCATGTGCAAATTTGCGAATTGTCGTCATTGGTCAATGGGTGAAATTTCAGGTGGGTGTTTGCATTGATGGCAAGAGAAGAGAGCAAGAAGAAGGACTGCAGGACGAGCTGTGCAAAAGTCGGCGCTGGCGAGACGGCGGAAGCCATGGGTTGACCCCTGTTTACGCGGTTGTTACACGGCGTACTTTCATTGCCGTGCTCCCTGCCGCAGTTTTTGTGATGCCAAATGTACAGCGAATCGGCGCCGCGCGGCTTGATCGAGAGCGGCCGCGGACGGCTTCGGGCGATTCAAAAATATCGAAGCGCATGGACGGTTGCGGCGAAAGTCGGCGCTGGCGACACGAAATGCCCGGTATCGGGTACGCCGGCGGATAAAATGCAAGGCTTGCTCCAGCTTTTCAGGCCACCGCCATGCTCGTTACATCCAATGTCACCATCCAGTTCGGGGCCAAGCCCCTGTTCGAGAACGTCTCCGTCAAGTTCGGCGACGGCAACCGCTATGGCCTGATCGGCGCCAACGGTTCCGGCAAGTCGACCTTCATGAAAATCCTCTGTGGCCAGCTCGAGTCCTCGGCCGGCAACGTCTCCAAAGACACCCACGAGCGCATGGCCTACCTGCGCCAGGACCAGTTCGGCTTCGAGGACATGCGTGTGCTCGACGTGGTGTTGATGGGCCACGAGGACATGTGGCAATGCCAGCAGGAGAAGGACGCGATCTACGCCAATCCGGACGCGACCGAAGACGACTACATGCACGCTGCCGAGCTTGAACACCGGTTCGCCGAGTACGACGGCTACACTGCCGAGGCGCGCGCCGGCGAACTGCTGCTCGGCGTCGACATCCCCATCGAAAAGCATAACGGCCCGATGCGCGAGGTGGCGCCGGGCTGGAAGCTGCGCGTGCTGCTGGCCCAGGCGCTGTTCGCCAACCCCGACATCCTGCTGCTCGACGAGCCGACCAACAACCTCGACATCAACACCATCCGCTGGCTCGAAACCGTCTTGAACGCCCGCAACTCGACCATGGTGATCATCTCCCACGACCGCCACTTCCTCAACCAGGTGTGCACCCACATGGCCGACCTGGACTACGGCACCATCAGCGTCTATCCCGGCAGCTACGACGAGTACATGGAAGCGTCGACGGCGGCGCGCGCGCGCATCGCCGCGGTGAACGCCAAATCCAAGGATCGCATCGCCGACCTCGAAGAATTCGTGCGCCGCTTTTCGGCTCACAAGGCCAAAGCGCGCCAGGCGACCAGCCGCAAGAAGCAGATCGAAAAACTGAAGGTCGAGGACGTCAAGCCCTCCTCGCGGCAGTACCCGTGGATCCGCTTCGACTTCGACGAGAAGGAGAAGCTGCATCGTCAGGCGCTGGAAATCGAACGGCTGCAGTTCGGCTTTGATCCCAAACTGCCGGTGATCAAGAACCTCACGCTGACGCTCGACGCCGGTGACCGCCTCGCAGTGATCGGCGAAAACGGCGTCGGCAAGACCACACTGTTGCGGCTAATGATGGGCGAACTGACAGCGCAACACGGCATGCTCAAGTGGGCCGAGAAGGCCCGTCCCGGCTATTACGCCCAGGACCACGCCGCCGAATTTGCCTCCGACCAGACCTTGACCGAGTGGATAACCGGCTATGTGCGCGCCGGCGGCTACGAAGGTGCTGACGTGGAAACGCTGATGCGGCAGACGCTCGGCCGCCTGCTGTTCGGTGGCGACGACGTCAAGAAGCCGGTGCGCGTCATCTCCGGCGGCGAGCAAGGCCGCATGATCTTCGGCAAGCTGATGCTGCTGAACTCCAACGTGCTGGTGCTGGACGAGCCGACCAACCACCTCGACATGGAATCCATCGAGTCACTCAACACCGCGCTGGAAAAATTCGCGGGCACGCTGGTCTTTGTCTCGCACGACCGCGAATTCGTCTCCTCGCTGGCCACGCGCATCCTCGAGATCAAGCAGGACGGCAGCTACGTCGATTACCGCGGCAACTACGACGAGTATCTGCATTCGCTCGGCGTCGAGTAAGTCGCCGGCCGGCTTGATGAAAAGTCGGCGTGACTGAAGGCAATCCCCGCGGGACTGGCGAGACGGCGCTCAGAGGTTCCAGGCGACGAAAAGAAAATGGCGCGAAGTGATTCGCGCCATTTTTATGCCTCGCGGCGGGTGAAAAGAGGTTTTTCTATAGCTTCAACGTGGAATTAACCGGCTCCGCGCTTTTGCGGAGTCCGGGTTGAATGTCGGGTTAGGCTGGGCGATGGTTCTACAAGCCGCCCGGTGACGTACTTGTGAAGGACGCTGGACATCAGTGTTTGATAGGGGATTGCTTCTTCTGCGGCCCTGGCTTGAATGTCATCAAGGTCACGGGAAGAAATGCGAATGTTGACTCTCTTGTCTTTAGCCAGAGATGCCGAGGCCATTGCAGCAAAGCGTGCAATTTCCCTTTTGCCTTTTAGGGAGGGCTGCCATTCACCCCTCTCAAAGGAGGCCAGAATCTCTTCCTCAAGCTTTCTCTCTTTGTCCATTTCAACGCGCCTCATCAAGATAAATGCGAGTGGCTTTCCGGCTCGGGATAATTGTTTTCAGGAAGACCTCTTGCTTCGTCTCCACAAACGGCACCAGATAGGCGTAGCCACGAATGCGAACCACAAACATGCGTTGGTTCGGATATTGATCTGTGTTTGGGTGATCCAATACGACAAGAAGGCCGCCATTCGACATGGCTGACACAACCTCCTCAAAAGATACGCCGCGCTCGGACTTGAGGCGTATGTTTTTCTCGGTGCTCCAGTTCACCGGTTTCATGATCTGGATATTACACCTGTGTGCCTTATGGCATCAAGTGGCCTAACGTAGAAGTCACCGGCCTTGCGGCGGCTTCATTGCCGCAAGGTCCGTGTGGACTGCCGGGTTATACCTACTTCTTGGCACTCTCGAGCCGCCGGAGTAGTAGCGATGCGAGGCTCAAGTGATCCAAGCATTCCGTCGGAGACTCTCTCACCCCAAATTCGTGTCCCCTAGGATTTCGAATTGCCATCACAGAGCCTGAGAAGATGAACTTGTAGCCTTCCTGTTCGTCCTTTTCGCTGGTCGATGTCATATTGGTAAGCCGAATTAGCGGTGATTGCTCGCTAAATGCCTTCATCATCAGCTTTACACCTGATTCGGAAAGCTTGGCCATTGCTGAAACTTCCTTGTCGAGCAGTTTGTATGCCTCAAACGTCGCAAGAGCATAGTGCCCATCATCGAACAGTTTTTTGGAGATATTTTGAAGTCTCGTATGGATGTTTCTATCATCGAATGGATGCGACCCGCCTGCTGGCTCCGAACGAGCTTCCGTAACTGATCGCGCCCGTCGAACAACCAGTTCGAACTGTTGCAGCGAATTAGCCACCTAAGAGGTTCTCCTTGATGCTCTTAAAGATGTTGTCGTATGTCTCTTTGGTTCCATCTGCTGGGAGGTTTATCTCAACACGGACAGTTAATCCGAATCCAGTACCTTCGTTGTGATTTTGGTGAGTACCTGCTGCCGGATGGGGGGGTGATTGTGCTGGCGGCTGAGCTTTCTTTGCCGCAACTGCTTTCGCGGCCTTTGGAGCAGCTACTGCCTTCGCCACTTTCTTAGACTTGGGTTCTGGTATATCTCCATGACCAGACAATCCGGCAAGTACCTTGAACGTAGCGGCTTGGCGCCCGCCTATGATTGCACTCGTCTGGTCGCTTTGCCGGAAGAAAGTAATTAACTCGTCGCTATCGAGATTCCACGCGTCGTTTCCGTGTAGTTCGAAAAGCGATGAATAAGCTTTCTGAACCAGCGCCCCAAACTTCTCCGCGAAGTCTTCATCCTTGTGGTGAGAGAACGCCTTTGCAGCTTCTGGCGTTCTTTTCCCTTCAGAGTCGATTACCCCAACAAACTGAAGCACACCAATCACGTAGCTTTCGTTGTTCGGGGCAAGCCCCAGCTTCTTTACCGTCTCTGAAGAAATGGTGCTCGGAAACGACTTTCGAAGTTGAGTCACCATCTGGGCGACGTTGCCGGCTCCAGAAATGTATGGATGCGTTGCCATTTCAATCCCCCTTGGTGATAGACGATGCTAAGTAGGTATAACGTTAATTAGATTTAAAAAGCGAAAGTAAACAGTTTATTGGACTGACCAGTATTGTCGACACAACATGCAATGTATTGTTATCATGCAAACTATTGTTACTCGCATACGATGTCATGTCCAATAATCCGGAATTGCATGCAAAGTATGACGTTGCCGCCGAAGCACCCAAATTGCTGGATCGGGTGCGCCACCGCTTGAGGCTCAAGCACTACAGCCTGCGTACTGAAACGGCATATGTGGGATGGATTAAACGCTACATTCTTTTCCATGGCAAGCGCCATCCGGTGGATATGGGCAAGGCCGAAGCAGAGGCTTTTTTGACCAGTCTGGCGGTGGAGCGCAATGTCAGTGCATCCACGCAGAGCCAGGCACTGGCCGCCTTGTTGTTTCTCTATCGTGAGGTGCTGGCGCTTGAATTGCCCTGGCTCGACGATGTTACGCGGGCCAATAAGCCGGTGCGGCTGCCTACTGTCCTGACGCGTGAGGAAACACTCGCTTTGCTGGAGGGGATCGAGAAAGCTGAACTGCATTTGATCGTCAGCCTGCTTTACGGGAGTGGCTTGCGTCTCCTCGAGGGGCTGCGCTTGCGGGTGAAAGATGTCGAGTTGGCACGCAACGAGATCGTCGTGCGCGAGGGCAAGGCTGGCAAAGACCGGGTCACCATGATTCCTCTGCAGCTTGTCGAGCCTTTGCGCGCGCAGATAGCGCGAACCAAGGCGGTGCATGAGTCGGATCTGGCGCGCGGCAAGGGGGAGGTCTGGCTGCCCGATGCGCTGGCCGTCAAATATCCCAATGCTGCGCGTGCCCTGGGCTGGCAGTATGTTTTCCCTGCCGCCGGGTTTTCAACCGATCCCCGCTCCGGTGCGGTTCGTCGCCATCACGTCGATGAAAAGCGCGTGCAGCGTGCCGTCAAGCAGGCGGCGGCGCGAGCGGGTATCGTCAAGCCGGTGTCGCCGCATACGCTGCGTCATTCATTCGCCACGCATCTGCTCGAAAGTGGCTACGACATCCGCACTGTGCAGGAGCTGCTGGGGCACTCGGATGTCTCGACCACCATGATCTATACGCACGTGTTGAATAAAGGCGGGCATGGGGTGATCAGCCCGCTCGACAGACTATGAAAAAATGGCATGGCCGTCCGGGACTCTCCGGCGTGAAGCAAAAGTCGGCGCTGGCAGGGCGGCGTCCAGTCTGCTTCATCATTGATATGGGGTGCCCGACATCATGGTGATCGACAGTATCTGGCTGGCCCTGTTGCTGGCGGCGGCGTTTGCCGGCTTTGTCGATGCCGTTGCCGGGGGTGGCGGACTGATCCAGGTACCGGCGCTTTTGGCCGGCTTCCCGCGCGAGGCACCGGCGACCTTGTTCGGCACCAACAAGATTGCCTCGATCTTCGGCACCTTGAATGCCGCGCGGCGCTACCTGCGCGAGGTAAAGATTCACTGGGCAATCATTCTGCCGGCAGCACTCACGGCGTTTGCCTTCTCGTTTCTCGGCGCCGGGGCGGTTACCCTGATGCCCAAGGAGGTGTTGCGGCCGCTAGTGCTGGTGTTGCTGGTTGCCGTGGCTGCCTATACCCTGACGCAACCGGACTTCGGCAAACATGAAAAGGTTTCGCACGTTCCGGCGCATCGGATGCGCTGGGTGGCGATTGCGGTGGGCGCCTTGCTGGGGTTTTATGATGGTTTCTTCGGCCCCGGCGCGGGCAGCTTCATGATCTTTGCTTTCGTGCGCCTGTTCGGCATGGACTTTTTGCGAGCCTCTGCTTCCGCCAAGATCGTCAATGCAGCCACCAATGCCGGAGCGCTGCTGCTGTTTGCGCCGACCGGCCATGTGTTGTGGGCGCTTGGCCTGGGCATGGCGGTGTGCAATATTGCTGGCGCACAGTTCGGTGCACGCATGGCGATTCGACATGGCAGCGGCTTTGTCCGTGTGGTGTTCCTAACCATGACTACCCTGCTGATTGCCAAGATCGGCTGGGATACTTTCATGCGCTAGTCGCGGGCTCACCAAGCGCCGGCGTTGTTTCACGTGAAACTTTTCGGCTGTCGTTTGGCAATTCCATGATCAGGCTGATGGCCATTTAACTGGTCGAAGTTTCACGTGAAACAGTATCGGGGTTGGCGATGCTGAGGTCGCAGCGTATCATTGCGCCTCTTTTGGTTGCTCAGCCCACCCTACTCCACCATTCAGTCGCATGCTTTATCCAGCCAGATTTGACGTAATTGTTATTGGTGGCGGCCATGCCGGCACCGAAGCGGCGCTGGCGGCGGCGCGCAGCGGCGCGCGCACGCTGCTGCTGACGCACAACATCGAAACCCTTGGGGCGATGTCATGCAATCCGTCCATCGGCGGCATTGGCAAGGGCCATCTGGTCAAGGAGGTCGATGCGCTGGGTGGCGCCATGGCTGCGGCTACCGATGTGGCCGGCATCCAGTTTCGCATCCTGAATGCCTCGAAGGGTCCGGCGGTGCGTGCCACCCGGGCACAGGCCGACCGCTCGCTGTATCGGCAGGCCATCCGCCAGATGCTGGAAAACCAGCCGAACCTGACGCTGTTCCAGCAAGCGGCCGACGACATCACGATGGTTGGCGACCGGGTGACCGGAGTGGTGACGCAACTGGGTGTGCGCTTCGAGACGGCGACGGTAGTTCTGACGGCCGGAACATTTTTGAACGGACTGGTGCATGTCGGGCTGGAAAGCTACCGGGCCGGCCGCTTTGGCGATCCGCCCTCGCTCTCGCTGGCGGCGCGTCTGCGTGAGCTGAAATTGCCGGTCGGGCGGCTCAAGACCGGCACGCCGCCGCGCCTCGATGGCAAGACCATCGACTTTGCGGCGATGCAGGAACAGCCGGGCGACTCGCCGGTGCCGGTGTTTTCCTTCCTCGGCAAGGCGGCGCAGCACCCGCACCAGGTGCCGTGCTGGATCACCCACAGCAATGCGCGCACCCACGACATCATTCGTGGCGGACTGGATCGTTCGCCGATGTTCACCGGTGTCATCGAAGGTATCGGGCCGCGTTACTGCCCGTCCATCGAGGACAAGATTCATCGTTTCGCCGGCAAGGACAGTCACCAGATCTTCCTCGAACCCGAGGGGCTGGACACTCACGAAATCTATCCGCAAGGGATTTCGACCAGCCTGCCTTTTGACGTCCAGCTCGCTCTGGTGCGCTCGATTCGCGGTTTGGAAAACGCCCACATCACCCGTCCCGGTTACGCCATCGAATACGACTATTTCGACCCGCGCGGGCTCAAGACATCGCTGGAAACGCAGGCGATTCACGGCCTGTTCTTCGCCGGCCAGATCAATGGCACCACGGGCTATGAAGAGGCAGCGGCGCAGGGGCTGCTGGCGGGCATCAATGCCGCGCTACAGGCCGATGGCGAGGAAGCCTGGTGGCCGCGTCGCGACGAGGCCTATCTGGGCGTGCTGGTCGATGACTTGGTTACGCGCGGCGTGACCGAGCCTTACCGCATGTTCACTAGTCGGGCCGAGTACCGCCTGAGCCTGCGTGAGGACAATGCTGACTTGCGTCTGACGGAGGCCGGTCGCCGCCTTGGGCTGGTTGATGATGTGCGTTGGGATGCCTTCAATCGCAAACGTGACGCCATTGCTGCCGAGGCCGAGCGGCTGAAGCGCACGGCGATCAATCTGGACGCGCTGCCGGTGCGCGAGATCGAGCGGGTGCTGGGCAAGGCTGCGGAGGATGAAGGCGGCGTGGCAGTGCCGGCTAAGCGTGGTGGCCGGCGCCAGTATTCCCTGTTCGATCTGCTAAGGCGTCCGGCGGTCAGCTACGCCGAGCTGATGAGTTTGCCTGGTGCGGGAGAGCCGGTCGGCGCCGATGATGTCATCGAGCAGGTGGAGATTCAGGCCAAGTATCAGGGCTACATCGAGCGGCAGAAAGAGGATGTGGCGAAAATGGCAGCACAGGAAGATGCGCCGTTTCCCGTTGATTTTGATTATGCCGCCGTGCCTGGCCTGTCGCATGAGGTGCGGCAGAAACTCGCGCAGCAGCGACCGCAAACCGTCGGGCAGGCGAGCCGCATGCAGGGCGTGACGCCGGCGGCGATTTCGATTCTGCTGGTGCATCTGAAGAAACTGCGGGGGCGTGGATGACGCTGTCCGACGGCATTACAGAACTAGGGCTGACACTGCCTGCGGGGGCGGTTGAACAGCTCACTGCCTATCTGGCGTTGCTGGTCAAATGGAACAAGGTTTATAACCTGACGGCAATTCGCGATCCTGAAGAAATGGTGACGCACCATCTGCTTGATTCTTTGGTGATTCTTGAGAAACTACAAAAGTCGGCGCTGGTGGGACGGCGCGAAAGCGGTGAGGCCTTCACTCTGGCCGATGTCGGCAGCGGCGCCGGGTTGCCGGGGTTGGTTCTGGCGATTGCCCGGCCCGACTGGTCGATCACTTCAATCGAATCCGTGGACAAAAAAGCAGCTTTCCAGCGCCAGGTGAAAATCGAATTGGGTTTGGCTAATGTGAGCATTCACTGCGGCCGCGTCGAAGATGTAAATGAGACATTCGCTGCGGTGATTTCGCGCGCCTTCGCCAGTTTGGGTGATTTTGTCCGGCTGGCCGGACACCTGTCACCCTGTCTCTGGGCGATGAAGGGCGCGTATCCTGCGGACGAAATCACGGCCTTGCCCACGGGTTGGCGTATGTCTGCCAGTCATGAATTGAAGGTGCCCGGTCTGAACGCCGAGCGTCATTTGCTGCAACTGGAGAAAACCTGAAATGCATATTTTTGCAATTGCCAACCAGAAGGGCGGCGTCGGCAAGACCACCACGGCGGTCAATCTGGCCGCCGCGCTGGCCCAGGCCGGCCAGCGTACGCTGCTGGTCGATCTCGACCCGCAGGGCAACGCCACCATGGGCAGCGGCATCGACAAGCGCGGCCTGACGCGCTCGGTCTATCAGTTGCTGGTCGGCCTGCAGTCGCTGGCCGAGGTGCGCGTGACTTCGCCGGCCGCCGCGTTCGACGTGTTGCCCGCCAACCGCGACCTGGCCGGGGCCGAGGTCGAGCTGGTCGATCTGGATTTGCGCGAGATGCGCCTCAAGGCGGCCCTGCGCGACCATCACGACGAGTACGACTTCGTGTTGATCGATTGTCCGCCATCGTTGTCGATGCTGACCCTGAACGGCCTGTGCGCCGCGCACGGGGTCATCATCCCGATGCAGTGCGAGTACTACGCGCTGGAGGGGCTCTCCGACCTGGTGAACACCATCAAGAAGGTGCATGCCAACCTCAACCGCGACCTGAAGATCATCGGCCTGCTGCGGGTGATGTTCGACCCGCGCTCGACGCTGTCGAACCAGGTCTCGGCGCAGCTGGAGCAGCATTTCGGCGACAAGGTGTTCAAGACGATGGTGCCGCGCAATGTGCGGCTGGCCGAGGCGCCGAGCTATGGCATACCAGGCGTGTTGTTCGACAAGGCGGCGAAGGGGGCGCAGGCCTATCTGGCCTTTGCGCAGGAAATGATAGAACGCGCCAAGAGCTGGGAAAGCGCGGAAGCAACAACAAAAGGGGAGAGCAGCGCATCATGATGCAACGGAAAAAGGGACTGGGCCGCGGACTGGAAGCGCTGCTTTCCGGCAACGATGGCGAAACTGAGGCGCATCGTCAGGCAACCCTGCCGGTCGGTGACCTGCAGCCGGGTAAATATCAGCCGCGCACGCGCATGGATCCGGGCTCGCTGGAAGACCTCGCCGCCTCGATCAAGGCGCAGGGCCTGATCCAGCCGATATCGGTGCGTCCGGTCGGCAACGGTCGTTACGAAATTATTGCCGGCGAACGTCGCTGGCGCTCAGCGCAGATCGCCGGTCTCGCCGAAGTGCCGGTGTTGATTCGCGATATTCCCGACGATGCTGCGCTGGCGATGTCGCTGATCGAGAACATTCAGCGCGAGGATTTGAATCCGCTTGAAGAGGCCGCCGGCCTGCAGCGATTGATCGACGAATTCAGCATGACGCATCAGCAGGCGGCCGATGCCGTTGGGCGCTCGCGCTCGGCAGCGACCAATTTGCTGCGTCTCTTGCAGCTCGCCAAGCCGGTGCAGGATCTGCTGATGGCCGGGGATATCGAGATGGGCCACGCCCGCGCGCTGCTCGCCATAACGAAATCCGAGCAAGGACGGCTGGCGGCCGAGATCGCCGACAAGGGTTATTCGGTGCGTGAAACCGAGCGGCGCGTGGCGCGTGAACTCAACCCGCCCACACACAAAACAGCGCTGCCCGAGAGGGGCAGTGACCTGGCTCGCCTTGAGGAGGATTTGTCCGACGCGATTGGTGCGACAGTGAAAGTAAGTGCTAACCGGAAAGGGGCGGGCACACTGAATATACGTTTCGCCAGCCTCGACCAGCTGGATGGCATATTAAAACGTCTGCGTGGCTAACGTGCCAATCTGCGCTGGAATGGCAACGAACAGAATTATGAAGAACGCCATAAAAAGCCTCCATGAACAGACAATTGACTTATCACCCCAATCACTTTAACGTTCGCCACCTGTGCGGTAGCGCGCATCGCCAGCCGGATGAATCGGTAAGCGAGACGAAAAGAAAAAGGTTCAGAGGAAAGGCTTCCGCGGGGCATGTTTAAGATTCTCTTGCTCCAGGCGGCGGTGATCCTGGCAGTGGCTGCGGTAGCGGGTCTGCTGGCGGGTTCGGGTGGTGCAAGGCCGGCTGCAATATCAGCATTGGCCGGCGGCGCAGCTTACTTCTTGCCTAATCTGTTGTTCGTGCTGCGACTGCGTCTGGCCATGGCAACATCGGCGACGCAGCGGGCGGGAGCGGCGGGTTTTCTGATCGGCGAAGCCGTCAAGTTGTCTGCTGTAATTGCGTTGCTGCTGTTCCTGCCGCGCATGATTGATGTGAATTGGCCGGCGCTCATTGCCGGATTGTTTGCTGTGCTGTTTGTTAATCTTTTTGCACTCTTGCTTAAGACTTGAAAAACATGGCCACCGCGCACGCACCGAACGCTTCAGAATACGTCAGCCACCACCTCGGCCACCTGACCAATGTCCAGCAGGCATCGCTGGTTGACTGGTCGGTTATCCACCTCGATACGATGTTTTATTCGCTCGCGCTGGGCCTCCTGGCGGTGTTCGTCATGGCGCGCGCAGCCAAAAGAGCCACCTCCGGCGTGCCGGGCCGCTTTCAGGCCGCCGTCGAAATCATGGTTGAAATGGTCGCCGACCAGGCCAAGGGCATCGTCCATTCCGCCGAGTCGCGCAAGTTCGTCGCACCGGTGGCGCTGACCGTGTTCATCTGGATCTTCCTGATGAACGCCATGGACCTCCTGCCGGTCGATATGCTGCCTGCGCTTGCCGGTTTGGTCGGCATCAACTACATGCGCGTCGTGCCGACGGCCGACCTGAATGCCGCGCTCGGCATGTCGCTCGCCGTGCTGGTGATGTGCCTTTACTACAACATCAAGATCAAGGGCTTCGGCGGCTGGATGCATGAGTTGTTCACCGCACCGTTCGGCAATCATTTTCTGCTCTACCCGATCAACTTTGCCATGCAGATCATCGAGTTCGTCGCCAAGACGGTCTCGCACGGCATGCGGCTGTTCGGCAACATGTATGCGGGCGAACTCATCTTCATGCTGATCGCGCTGATGGGCGCCGCCTGGGCCGGCACCTGGGGCAGCGGTCTGCTCTGGGTCGGCCATATCTTTGCCGGCACTGTCTGGGCCATCTTCCATATCTTGATCATTACCCTGCAGGCGTTCATCTTCATGATGCTGACGCTGGTGTATATCGGTCAGGCGCATGAAAGCCACTAATTAGTCTGTTCCAATCAATCCCGTTTTTTCAACCCTCATTTTTAAACACAAGGAGTCGTCATGGAAGGCAACGTCGTAGGTTTTGTTGCGCTGGCCGCCGGCCTAATCATTGGTCTCGGTGCTGCAGGCGCCTGTATCGGCATCGGCATCATGGGCAGCCGCTTCCTCGAAGCATCGGCCCGTCAGCCCGAACTGATGAACACTCTGCAGACCAAGATGTTCTTGCTGGTCGGCCTGATCGATGCCGCGTTCATTATCGGTACCGGTATCGCCCTCTGGTACACCACCGCAAACCCGTTCATCAAGTAAGCGGCGCCCTTTCAGGCCGAGAGGAGCGAGAACCGTGAATCTGAACGCAACACTATTCGCACAGTTCGTTGTGTTCTTCATTCTGGCGTGGTTCACGATGAAATTCGTGTGGCCGCCCATCATGAAGGCACTTGACGAGCGCGCGTCCAAGATCGCCGATGGTCTGGCGGCAGCGGACCGGGCGAAAACCGATCTGGCGCTGGCTGAACGCCGCGCCACTGACGAGCTGCGCAAGGCGCGCGAGTCGGCCAACGAACTGCGTGGTGGTGCCGAGCGCCAGGGTGCGCAGATCCTCGACGAAGCACGGGCCGAGGCAAACCGCATCATTGCCGCTGCACGTACCGCTGCCGAAGGTGAGGCCGAGGTTGCCGCACAACGCGCCAGGGAAGCCCTGCGTGACCAAGTGGCTTTGCTGGCCGTCGCCGGTGCCGAGCAGATTCTCCGCAAGGAGATCAATCCTGCCGCCCACGCCGAGTTGCTCAATCAGCTGAAAGCGGAGCTCTGATCCGCCATGGCCGAGAACGTCACCGTCGCGCGCCCTTACGCTGAGGCAGCTTTCGAGTTGGCCAAGGCGGCGGGTGCATTGCCTGCCTGGCAAACCGCGCTGGAGCGCATGGCCGCTGCGGCGGCTGATGAGCAAATGCGTGAGTGCGTGGCTGATCCGCGCGTGTCATCTGACGCCATCACCGAGTTGTTTCTCGGTGTGACCGGCGAGTTGACTGCGGAGCAGCGCAACTTCGCCAGTGTCCTTGTCGAAAATCGCCGTATTGGGGTGCTGCCGGAAATCAGCATCCTGTTCGGGGAACTCAAGAATGCTCTTGAAGGCACGCATGACGCAGTGGTCAGTTCGGCTTTTCCGCTGGATGCGACCCAGCTTTCCAAACTCGTAGCCGACCTTGAAGAAAAGCTCGGCTACAAGATCGAGGCGACCGTCGAACTTGCGCCGGAGCTAATTGGTGGTGTACGCATCGCCCTGGGTGACCAGGTTATCGATGCTTCCGTGCGTGGCAAATTAAATGCCATGGCGGTTTCGCTCAAGAACTAGGAGTTTTCCATGAACCTCAATCCCTCCGAAATCAGCGAACTGATCAAGAGCCGGATCCAGAATATGCAGCTCGCCCCCACCGCCCGCAACGAGGGTACGGTGGTGACGGTGACCGACGGCATCTGCCGCGTCCACGGCTTGGCCGACGTCATGCAGGGTGAGATGCTCGAATTTCCAGGTGACACCTTCGGCCTCGCGCTGAACCTCGAGCGCGATTCTGTCGGCGCCGTGGTGCTGGGTGAATACGAGCACATCACGGAAGGCGACACGGTCAAATGTACCGGCCGCATTCTCGAAGTGCCCGTTGGCCCCGAGCTGATCGGCCGCGTGGTGAATGCTCTGGGCGAGCCGATCGACGGCAAGGGCCCGATTGAAGCCAAGCTCACTGACAAGATCGAGAAAGTCGCTCCTGGCGTGATCTGGCGCAAGTCGGTATCGCAGCCGGTGCAGACCGGTCTCAAGGCGATCGACGCGATGGTGCCAATCGGCCGTGGCCAGCGCGAGCTGATCATTGGCGACCGGCAAACCGGCAAGACTGCGGTAGCCATCGACACCATCATCAACCAGAAGGGCAAGGATCTGATCTGTATCTATGTTGCCATCGGTCAGAAAGCTTCGACCGTGGTTAACGTAGTGCGCAAACTCGAAGAGTACGGCGCGATGGATTTCACCATCGTTGTTGCCGCCACCGCTTCCGAGTCTGCTGCGATGCAGTTCATCGCGCCCTACTCCGGCTGCACCATGGGCGAGTATTTCCGCGACCGCGGCCAGGATGCCCTGATCATTTATGACGATTTGACCAAGCAGGCCTGGGCCTACCGCCAGATCTCCCTGTTGCTGCGTCGTCCGCCAGGCCGCGAAGCCTACCCCGGCGACGTGTTCTACCTGCACTCCCGTTTGCTCGAGCGCGCTGCGCGTGTTTCCGAGGCGTGGGTCGAAAAACTTACCAATGGCGAAGTGAAGGGCAAAACCGGTTCGCTGACCGCGTTGCCCGTGATCGAGACGCAGGCCGGTGACGTATCCGCCTTCGTGCCGACGAACGTCATCTCGATTACCGATGGCCAGATCTTCCTGGAAAGCGACCTGTTCAACGCCGGTGTCCGTCCCGCCATCAACGCCGGTGTATCGGTGTCGCGCGTCGGTGGTGCGGCTCAGACCAAGGCGATCAAGAAGCTCGGCGGTGGCGTACGTCTGGCGCTCGCCCAGTTCCGCGAACTCGCGGCTTTCGCCCAGTTTGCATCCGACCTTGACGATGCCACCCGCAAGCAGCTGGAGCGTGGCCGGCGGGTTACCGAACTGATGAAGCAGGCACAGTACTCCCCACTGCAAGTCGCCGACATGGCCGTATCGCTCTTCGCGGTGAACCAAGGCTATCTGGATGATGTCGATGGTGCGCGAATCCTCGCCTTCGAGGCTGCTCTCCAGCAGTACATGCGACAGCAGTATGGTGCGCTGATGGACAAGATAGAGTCGACCAAGGATCTGGACAAGGAAGGCGAAGCCGAAATGGCAACCGCTGTCGCCGCGTTCAAGAAAACCTGGGCCTAAGCATAATGGCATCCCGCGCTAACCATATTTGCCAATTTGGTTCGCTGCCCCTTGCGGAAGTGCGTAGGTTCGCTTGGGGTTGCCCGCCGCGAGCATTAGGAGAACGCCATGGCCGGCGGTAAAGAGATTCGGACCAAGATCAAGTCGGTCCAGAACACCAAGAAAATCACCAAGGCCATGGAGATGGTGGCCGCATCCAAAATGCGCAAGGCGCAGGAGCGGATGCGGGCCGCCCGTCCGTACAGCGAGAAAATTCGCAGTCTGGCGGCGCACCTCGCTGTGGCCAACGTGACCGAATACCGGCACCCCTTCCTGGCCAAAGCAAAGGAAGGTGAAGTGCCCAAGCGTGTCGGCATTGTGATGGTAACGACCGACAAGGGCCTCTGCGGCGGTCTCAACACCAACGTGATGCGCCAGGTTCTGAATGCGATGCGGCAGTGGGAAGCCGCTGGTGCGAAGGATATTCGTGCCACCTGCATCGGCAACAAGGGGCTGGGCTTCATGCAGCGCCTGGGCGCCAACGTCGTGTCACATGTCGTGCATCTGGGCGACCGGCCGCACCTGGAAAAGTTGATCGGGCCGATGAAGGTCATGATCGACGCCTTCCAGAATGGCGAGCTTGACGTGGTGCATATAGCCTACACGCGCTTCATCAACACCATGCGTCAGGAGCCGGTGATGGAGCAGTTACTGCCCCTGTGCGGCGACCGTCTTGGCACACCTACCGGTTCCTGGGATTACCTCTACGAGCCGGATGCGCGGGTGGTTATCGACGATTTGCTGATGCGCTATGTCGAGGCGCTGATTTACCAGGCGGTTGCCGAGAACATGGCCTCCGAACAGTCGGCACGCATGGTGGCCATGAAATCGGCTACCGACAATGCCGGCGTCGTCATCAAGGAGCTGCAGCTGGTCTATAACAAGGCCCGCCAGGCATCGATTACCAAAGAGATTTCCGAGATCGTGGGCGGTGCTGCCGCGATCGCGGGTTAACGGTTTAGCGAGTTAAGGAAAAACCATGAGCAACGGACAAATCGTGCAGTGCATTGGCGCGGTGGTAGATATCAAATTTCCCCGCGGAAGCATGCCCAAAATCTACGACGCCTTGATGATCGATGCGAGCGAGACAGACGCAGAGGAAGGCTTGACCTTCGAGGTGGAGCAACAGCTCGGCGACGGCATCGTGCGGACTATCGCCATGGGTTCAGCGGATGGTCTGCGCCGGGGCATGAAAGTTAATAGCACCGGTGGGCCAATTTCCGTTCCGGTCGGCGAAGCCACACTCGGCCGCATCATGGACGTGCTGGGCCGCCCGATTGACGAAGCTGGCCCGATCGGCACCGATGTGCGACGCTCCATCCACCAGAAGGCTCCGGCCTACCGTGATCTGTCGCCTTCGGTCGAGCTGCTCGAAACCGGCATCAAGGTTATTGACCTGATCTGTCCGTTTGCCAAGGGCGGCAAGGTTGGTCTGTTCGGCGGCGCTGGCGTCGGCAAGACCGTGAATATGATGGAACTGATCAACAACATCGCCAAGCAGCACGCCGGCCTGTCGGTGTTTGCCGGCGTCGGTGAGCGTACCCGCGAGGGCAACGACTTCTATCACGAGATGAAAGAGTCGAACGTGCTCGACAAGGTCGGCATGGTGTTCGGCCAGATGAACGAGCCGCCTGGTAACCGGCTGCGCGTCGCGCTGACCGGTTTGACCATGGCTGAAGCCTTCCGCGATGAAGGCCGCGACATTCTGTTCTTCGTCGATAACATCTACCGCTTCACGCTGGCCGGTACTGAAGTATCTGCGCTGCTGGGCCGGATGCCTTCTGCCGTGGGTTATCAGCCGACACTGGCCGAGGAAATGGGTCGTCTGCAGGAGCGCATCACTTCCACGAAGACCGGCTCGATCACCTCGATCCAGGCTGTGTATGTGCCGGCGGATGACTTGACCGACCCAAGCCCTGCCACCACCTTTGGCCACCTCGACGCAACTGTCGTGCTGTCGCGTGACATCGCCTCGCTGGGTATCTACCCGGCGGTCGACCCGCTCGACTCCACCTCGCGCCAGGTCGACCCGAACGTCGTTGGCGAAGAGCACTATGCCACGACCCGCGCCGTGCAGGCCACCTTGCAGCGCTACAAGGAATTGCGTGACATCATCGCCATTCTGGGCATGGACGAACTGGCTCCGGAAGACAAGCTCACCGTTTCACGCGCACGGAAGATCCAGCGCTTCCTGTCGCAGCCGTTCTTCGTTGCTGAAGTGTTTACCGGTTCTGCCGGCAAGTACGTCACGCTCAAGGAGACCATCAAGGGCTTCAAGATGATTGTCGAAGGCGAGTGCGACCAGCTTCCGGAACAGGCCTTCTATATGGTTGGCGGCATTGAAGAGGCCTTCGAGAAGGCCAAGACGCTTCAATAAGCGCTGACGCAAACAAGGAGCCGAAATGGCACTGACTGTACATGTAGACGTTGTCAGCGCGGAAGAGTCGATCTTCTCGGGGCTGGCGGAGTTTGTCGTGCTGCCCGGCGAAGCCGGCGAGCTCGGTATTCTGCCTGGCCACATGCCGCTGATGACACGCATCAAGCCGGGTGCGGTGCGCCTCAAGATCCCTAACCAGGACCAGGAGGAGTTGATCTTCGTGGCTGGCGGTGTTCTTGAAGTACAGCCGGGTTTGGTTACCGTGCTGGCCGATACCGCGATCCGTGGCAAGGACCTTGACGAGGCGAAGGCAACTGACGCCAAGAAGAAGGCCGAGGAAGCCATGGCTAACAAAAGCGCCGACATGGACTTTGCCCGCGCCCAGGCCGAGCTGGCCGAAGCGGTGGCCCAGCTGGCGGCGATCCAAAAGCTCCGCCGCAGGTAGGCCGGTATCATCCAGTAGCACAAACAAAGGCAGCCATGGCTGCCTTTGTGTTTTCAGTCGTGGCAAAGAGGATCGCCACGTCTCTTCCGCAGAAAGATCGGTGCGAGTCGTATTAAGATGAGCACGCACAGTCCAATTACGGGGGAATCATGAGTGTCTTTTCGATGGTGATGCTGGGAATCGTCGTTGCCGCTGCTGCGTACGGGGTGATGATTTACAACGGACTGGTACAGGTGAAGCATGCCGTTGCGAAGGCCTGGGCCAACATTGACGTGCTGCTCAAGCAGCGCCACGATGAGTTGCCGAAGCTCGTCGAAACCTGCAAGCAGTACAAGCAGTTCGAGCAGGAAACCCTACAGCGTGTGATCGAGGCGCGCTCACGGGTGCAAGCTGCGCGGGAAAGTCATAATATTCCGGCACTGGGACAGGCCGAAGGCGCATTGCGTTTGGGCCTTGGCCAGATATTCGCTGTCGCCGAAGCCTACCCCGAGTTGAAGGCCAACGAGAATTTCATGCAGTTGCAAGGCCGCATCACTGCCCTGGAAAACGCCATTGCTGACCGCCGCGAGCTTTACAACGAGTCTGTCAATATCAACAACGTGCGCATCGAGCAGTTTCCCGACACCCTCATCGCCGGCCTGTTTCGCTTTGAGACCAAGCCTTTGCTGGTTTTTGCCAGTGCAGAAAAGGCCGATGTAGACATGAAAGCGCTGTTCGGCTGAAGTCCGCCGCGTAATGCTCGTTTCGCTGCGCCGGGGGTATAGCGATCTGGTCACCTCGGGTGCCCAGATCATCCTGCTGGTCATTGGCTTCCAGTTCGAATCGAGGCTTGGCATGTTCGTCTGCGTAGCGCTGATGGCACCGCTCAGCTTGATTGCGTGGACATCCACCTGGCGTCGCGCCCGCGCTGTTGATGACACGCCGACCTCAAGGATCGCCTCGGCGGCGCAGGGCTACGCAGAATTGATCGGTACTGGCAAGCCGCTCGGCGGTATGCCGCTGGTCAGTCCGGTGAACTATATGCCCTGCCTGTGGTACCGCTACTGGATCGAGTACAAGGATAGCGACAACAAGTGGCGTGTGGAGAGCCAGGGTGAAAGTGAGGCGTCCTTCATTCTCGACGATGGCACAGGTGAGTGCCTGGTCGACCCGGACGGCGCCGAAATGCTGATATCGAAAAAGGATCAGTGGGCTCAAGGCGAGCGTCGCTACACTCAATGGCTGCTCATCCAGCGACAGAAGATCTACGCGCTTGGCCAGTTTGCCACGCGTGGCAGCGTTGACCTCGACCTGAATGCCGCCGATGACGTCAAGCAGTTGCTGGCCGAATGGAAAACGCGTCCCGGTGATCTGCTGCTGCGCTTTGATCTTGACCGGGATGGCCAGATCGATCTTAAGGAATGGGGGCTCGCCCGCTTGCAGGCGAAGCGCGAAGTTGCTGCCAGCCACCGCGAATTGCGCGCTGCGAGCGAACTCCATGTCATGCATCGCCCTATGGATGGACGTTTTTATCTGATTTCCGATATCGACCCCGCTAAGCTCGCCAGGAAATACCGCTGGTGGTCATGGTTTCACATCGTGATATTTTTCGGGGCGCTGGTCGCTCTGCCAATACTCTGGCGCCAGCCATTGCCCTGATCCCGTCGACGGGGTGTGCCTACAGCGCCTCTGACACACACAGCGGCTGTAATAGAATCGCTATTGTCACTTCAGGACAGGCAATGCGACATAACAAGCAAATCAAGGAACAGGCTACCGCCCGCATGCGCGAGGGCAAAACATCGCTGCTCGAATTGGCGCGTGAGTATGGCGTATCGACCAATACTCTGCGTACGTGGTTCAAGGATAGCGAGGCCCGGTCAAAGGCGCAGAGCAGCGCCAAGCGCATTGCCACAGCACTTTCGCGGGAAAAATATACCAGTGCCAGTCAAAGACAGCGGCTGTTGATGCACGCGCTAGAACAAAGTCCGGCGACGATCATCGTCACCGATGCCGAGGGGAAAATCGTCTACGCCAACCCGAAGTTCGTGGAAACCACCGGCTATGCGGTCACCGAGGCGATCGGCCAGAATCCGCGCCTGCTCAAGTCCGGCGAAACCTCGTCAGAAGACTATCGGCAACTGTGGAAAGCGATCACTGGCGGCAAGGAGTGGCGCGGCACTTTTCATAATCGACGCAAGGACGGCAGTCTGTATTGGGAGCGCGCCTCGATCTCCCCGGTATTCGATGCAGCAGGGAAGATAGCCAACTTCATGGCGGTAAAGGAAGACATTACCGAATATATGGAGGCAGAGGCGGCGCGGCGCAGAAGCGCCGACAGCTTCCATAGCGTATTCGCTGCCCTGCCTTTTGCCGTCCTAGTGGTTGATGCTGCCGGCTGTATCCAGCTTGCGAACAGCGCCGCCGAAATCATGTTCGGTACGCCACAGCTGGTAGCAAAGCGTCTGGATGGCCTCAATTTGCGCTGGTTGGATGCCGATGGGGTCGCGTTAGCTGCTGATGCACACCCATTGCGGATGCTTCTTCGGCGCAAGACGGATGGCGATGAATTGCGCATGCGCCTTGGTCTGGTACCGCCAATCGGCGGGACGCGGTGGCTCAATGTGACGATCCGCACCTTGCGTCTGCCGGACGCCGAGGAACTGGCTGTACTGCTGGTGTTGGACGAAGCTGGTGGCGCCTGACGCTAGCGGCCGACAGGTGACGGCAACGCTGCCAGCCTGGATTCAATCCTTTCCAGACCAGTGCTAAAACTGCGGATGTCTTCGCGCCAGGCGATGAACTCTCCGCCAGCGACCAGCAAAGCGTTCTCGTGAACGAGATATTCGGTAAGATTTTCAGCCAGACGTGTCGCCGCCTGCTTTTGCCAGGCAACAAAATCGCGGGTGCCCTGCACCATGCGGTGGGCCGCGATATCGCCGACCACTGAGGACAGATCTTCCTCGACATCCCAGCGCAGCCTGCGAAAGATGAAGGACAACTCCGTGGCGAATTCGGCGTTGCCCACTACGTGGGCAACGGACACCACTTTGTCGAGGCCCTGCAGCAAGAGAAAAGGCGTTTCCGCAGGCAGGCTGATGACGACATCAGGCGCTGTAGTGTCGGCTGACAACCCGAAAAGTCCGTCGTCCGCGACACTCAGTTCGAGATGAAAAGGCGGCAACTCGAAGCGTGCCCGGCGACCGGCAAAGGGAATGAGTCGGGCAGGCGCCCAACCCGACCCCTGTAAAAGATGATTCAGCCCGGTCAGCAGTGCGGTTTCAAGCATCCGCCAGATTCAGGCAATTTGCTGGATGCCCGCCACCAGCCAACCGCGGCAGCCATTGACGGGTTTGGTCATATGCCAGATTTCGCCGAAGGGGGCGGGCGCCGAACCGGATTCTTCACTCAGCAGGCCGTGGAAGTGCACGCTCACGATGTGCTGCTCGTCTTCGGTGACCACTTCGAGCAAGTTTGCCTCCAGCTGAGCGACATCAGTTAGCTGCGGGGCGCGGCCGCGCTCTTCGTATTGCATCTGGATTTCCGCAAAGACTTCAGGCGAAGTGAAGCTCTTGAGGTCTTCCATATCGCCGCGGTCATTGGCCGCCTGCAAGCGGATGAAGTTGAGTTTGGCCTGACGCAAGAAACCTTCGGCGTCGAAATCGGCAGGAATGTTGCCGGCCTGAGCTATCGCCGCCGTCCCGCCAGCGCCGACTTTTGCTGCTTCGAAATGCATGGGTTCGACGCGTCCTCCCGAGTTCCCGGCAGTGGCCAGTTGTGGCCCGCCCTGCCCCATGAAGCGGCGCATCAGGAAGCGAACGAGGAAGATTGTGGCAAACACCAAAAGAGCGATCATCAGGAAGTTGGCGACGCCCTCGCCCATGCCAAAGTGGGAAAGCAAGGCGACCAAACCCAAGCCGGCAGCCAAGCCGGCGATGGGGCCAAGCCAACTGCGCTTGCCTGCAGCGGCGGCGGCTGGTGCGGCAGCAGCTGCAGGAGTTGCGGTGGCAGTCTTGGGCGGCACGGCCTGTGTGGGGGGGGGCGTGGCGCTCCGCGTCATGCCGGTAGTTTTGCCGCCACCCAGGCGCTTGGCTTCAGCTTCGGTGGAAGCAATGCCAAGACCGATGAAGGTCGCGGCGGCGGTAATCATGGTTATAAGCGAGAGCTTCATGGTTTCTCCTGAATTCCGGAAATTAGTTACGGCACAACACAAGGTTATGTCTTTGCTGAAAACTACGTTTTGTAACCGCGATGCAGGGCAACTACGCCGGTCGTCAAATTGAAGTAGTTGACTCGGGAAAGGCCGGCTTGTTCCATCATGCCTTTCAGGGTTTCCTGATCCGGATGCATACGAATCGACTCGGCAAGATAGCGGTAACTATCGGCGTCGTCCACAATTTTCTTGCCCAACCACGGCAACACCTTAAAGGAATAGAAATCGTAAAGCGGAGTCAGGGGTTCCCATACCTTCGAAAACTCCAGCACCAGAAGTCTTCCTCCTGGCCGAAGAATGCGCTGCATCTCAGTGAGCGCTTGCTCTTTATGCGTCATGTTGCGCAGGCCGAAGGCAACGGTAACAATGTCGAAGTAATTGCTGGGGAAGGGCAGTTTTTCGGCATCGCACTGCGCCACGGGGCCAAGGCGGCCTTCGTCAAGCAGACGGTCGCGGCCACGCGTAAGCATGGCGTTGTTGATGTCGGTGAGCCAGACTTCTCCCGTGGGGCCAACCTGTTTGCGGAATGCCGCCGCCAGGTCCCCGGTGCCACCGGCGATATCAAGAACGCGCTCGCCGCTGCGGGCACCAGCCACCTGAATGGTGAAAGCCTTCCACAGCCGGTGCAGACCTGCCGACATCACATCGTTCATCAGGTCATATTTGTCGGCGACCGAAGAAAAGACACCCTTGACCCGCCGGGCTTTTTCGCCTTCGGGAACTGTTTCAAAGCCAAAGTGGGTTTCCGCCATGGTTTCCCTGTGAGTAGTTAGTGCTTACTGCAGCTGCCACCAGACTTGGGTGGCAGGGTGGTTGAGTCGATATCGCGACTGGCGCCAGCGGCTTCCAGGCGCGTCAGATAATCCGCCCAGAGGACATCATGATTCTTGCCGAGTTGATAGAGCAGATCCCACGAATAGATGCCCGTATCGTGACCATCGGAGAAGAACGGCAGAACGGCATAATTGCCAACCGGTTCCAGCGCGCTGATGTCGACATCGCGCTTGCCGGTTTGCAGGGTTTCCTGGCCTGGCCCATGACCGCGAACTTCCGCTGAAGGGGAGTTGACCCGTAAAAATTCAAAGGACAAGCGGAAGTTGCTGCCATCTGCGAATGAGAGTTCCATTTCGCGCGACTTCTGGTGCAGTTTGATTTCGGTAATGCTGGGAGTGGTCTTGTCGAGTCCGGCCATGATGTACTTTCTGGATCTGGTTGCTAACCCGCTGCATATTGGGGCCGTCTATCATAGCGCAAGGCATCAGCTGCGCCGATCGGATCTATTGGGCAACTGTCACAAAAACATCACCTGACTGCAATAGACTTAACGTACCTCATCACACGAGCCTTTGTATGCCCGCGTCCATATTGGTAGTTGAAGACGAGCCGGCGATCCAGGCATTGATCGCGACGAACCTGCGCCGCCACGGCCACACGGTCAGCGCCGCGCTGGATGCCGAAGACGCGCTGCGCCAAATCAAGGCGGCCTTGCCCGATCTCATTCTGCTTGACTGGATGCTGCCTGGCATGAGTGGGCTGGATTGTGCTTGCCGGTTGCGTGCCGATCCCCGTACCAAGCATGTGCCGATCATCATGCTGACCGCGCGCGGCGAGGAACGCGACCGCGTGACCGGCCTCGAAAGCGGTGCCGATGATTACGTCACCAAGCCGTTTTCTCCCCGCGAACTGCTGGCACGCATCCAGGCAGTGTTGCGGCGTGGGCGACCGCAGGCCAGCGAGAATGTCGTCGAGGCGGGTGGTTTGAAACTTGATCCGGCGGCACACCGTGTTTTTGCAGACGACAGGCCGGTCAACCTCGGCCCCACTGAATTCCGGCTGCTGCATTTTCTGATGACCCACTCCTCTCGCGTGCATTCGCGCGACCAGCTTCTCGATCAGGTCTGGGGAGATCATGTGTACGTCGAGGAGCGTACCGTCGATGTGCATATTCGTCGGCTGCGCGCGGCGCTTGAACCTTCCGGGCTCGACCGGTTAGTGCAGACTGTGCGCGGCAGCGGCTATCGTTTTTCGATCGACGCATGAATTTGGAAAAGCAGTTCACTGCGGATCAAATCAGGCATTCAGGATGAGTCGAGTACTGACGAACACCATCTGGCTTGCGGCAATTGGTTTGGCGAGCTGGCTCGTGATTGGGCCGCTGGCCGCCGCTGGCGCGGTCGCGGTGTTGGCAATATGGCGCATGGCCGGTCACGAAAGGCAACTCGTCCGGCTGACCGCATGGGCCGAGCAGCCGCTCGGAACCCCGGTTCCCGAGGCGAACGGCAGTTGGTCGCGCGCCTTCCTGGCATTGCACCGTCGCGCCAGCAAGGCCGCCAGCCAGCGCGAAGAGCTGCGCGAAATGAGCGAGCGTTTTCGCCTGGCTGCCGAGGCCCTGCCCGAGGGCGTGGTAATCCTCGACCAGCGGCGCAACATCGAATGGATCAACCCGCGCGCCGAACTGCTGCTGGGCCTCGACAGCCTGAGTGATGTTGGCATGCCGGTATCCCATCTGGTGCGCGAACCGGAGTTCATTGCGTTTCTTGAAAAGCAGAAGGCGACAGGCGAGACGTCACCGCCGCTGCTGGTGCGCCCGGTCAGAAGTGGTGGCCGCATGCTGCAGATCCGTGGCGCTCCCTTCTCCGCCGGGCGCGCCTTATTGCTGATCGAAGACCTGACGCAGCTTGATCGACTGGCAACCGTGCGCCGGGATTTTGTTGCCAACGTTTCTCACGAAATGCGTACGCCCCTGACGGTCGTGTTGGGTTTTCTTGAAACGGCACATGACGGTATGGCACACGCCTCCCCCGAGGAGATGGAACACTATCTCGCGACTGCGCTTGAGCATGCGCACCGCATGCAGCGGCTGATTGAAGACCTGCTGACGCTGTCATCCCTTGAGAGCGATTCCGCGCCGCCGCAAGATGCGGTCGACGTTGCGGCACTGCTTGCTGGCGTAAAACAAGACACCCTGGCCTTGTCGGCAGGTCGACATGTCATCACGCTGGAAAACAGTGGCCCCGCCACCTTGATCGGCAACGGCCGCGAGCTCTATAGTGCCTTCAGCAATCTGGCGAGTAATGCTGTGCGCTACACGCCGGAAGGCGGCCAGATCACGCTGGCCTGGCGCAAGGATGTGGACGGCAGAGCGAGCTTCACGGTTATTGATAGCGGGATAGGCATCGCATCGCACCATATTCCGCGTTTGACAGAACGGTTCTACCGTGTCGATCGGGGGCGTTCGCGTGACTCAGGTGGCACAGGACTTGGCTTGGCGATTGTCAAACATGTGCTGGAGCGGCATCAGGCCACCCTGAACATCGAAAGCAAGCTGGGGGTCGGCAGCAGCTTTATGGCGCTACTCCCGGCACAGCGAATTCAATAATAAGGTGCCGGGTTCGCCTTGTCACGTCACACCGCGCAGGCCAGTCCACGCGTAAGTCTTGTCTTGGTTTCTGGCGTCTTCGCTCAATTGGTTGAACGCGATTACGCGCGCTTCAGGCCGGGCGTTTCCAATGCACCTGTCTGGTGCGGTAGGTCGAGGGGCGGAACCCCGTCATTCGCTTGAATGTGTTGGAAAAGGCGAACGGACTGGTGTAGCCGACCATTTGTGCGATTGAATCGATCTTGGACGTGGTGGTTGCCAGCAGATGGGCGGCATGCTGGACGCGCAGGTGGGCAAGTTGCTGCATCGGGCTGCGCCCCAGATTGCCCTGACAAAGCCGCCGCAGGTGCTCGTTGCTGATCTTGGCAAGCCCGGCGAGTTCTTCCAGCAGCCATGGCCGCGCCAGATCGGTCTGAACCGTGTTCCAGAGGGTCAGCAGCCGTTTATCTTCCTGCCAGGGCGCGACAAAGCGCTCGACATAACGCTCGATGGCATCGACCCAGAGTTGGCAACTGCCCGCGTCACCAGCCCGCTGTATTTCATAGTAGAGGCCCATGATGGCGTGCCACAGCGGCCTGGCGTCGAAGTCGGCCATGACTGGAGCCATCGTCGAAGGCGTCGACCTGGGCGACTCTGGGGTGTAACGCACCCAGCAGTACTGCCAACGCAGGCCCGGAATTCCCTGAAAGGCATGCAGTACATGCGCAGGAGCCAGCGACGTCTTGCCGGGTAGATGGGTTTGCCAGCGCCCGTCGAGCAGCATGCGTCCTTCACCACCGATGGTCCCGTGCAAATAGGCGCCACTCAGATGGGTGCGAACGATTTTTAATGGAGCCGTGGCATCGCCGACACCCACGTGCGCGATGTTGTTGCTGTGCAGGGCCGGGCAGCTATCGCCCCGGACGATGTACTGCAGTGTGTCCGGTCCGATAATGTGTGTTTCGAGTAGCATCTGGTGTCTTGTACCCATGGAGCGAGGTGCATATCAAAGCCTAGTATAAAAGGCCTATCTTACAGATTCAGCTAGCGGATTAGGAGAAATAGCCATGCCCCGATTCGAACGTAAGGACCTGATGTCGCGCTTCCATGAAATGGTGAGCAAGCGCATCCCGATCATTGGTGGTGGTGCCGGCACCGGGCTGTCCGCCAAGTGCGAGGAGGCCGGGGGTATCGATCTGATCGTCATCTACAACTCGGGCCGCTACCGTATGGCGGGGCGCGCCTCTTCTGCCGGTTTGCTGGCTTACGGCAATGCCAACGAGATCGTGCTGGAGATGGCTGTCGAAGTGTTGCCGGTAGCGAAACGTACCCCGGTGATTGCCGGAGTGAACGGCACCGACCCGTTTGTGATCATGCCAGTGTTTCTGCGCCAGTTGAAGGATCTCGGTTTTTCCGGGGTACAGAACTTCCCCACCATCGGTCTCATCGACGGGACATTCCGAATCAGCCTCGAAGAGACGGGCATCAACTTCGCCAGTGAAATCGACATGATCCGCCAGGCGCACGAACTCGATATGCTGACCACGCCCTATGTGTTCAGCGCCGAAGAAGCGGTCGAGATGACCAAGGCGGGTGCCGACTTCATCGTGCCCCACATGGGGGTCACCGTCGGTGGCACCATCGGCGCCACCAGCGCCAAGACTCTGGAGGCTTCCGTCCAGCTGATCGACGAATGGGCTGAGGCTGCGCGGCGGATTCGCAAGGACGTGATCGTGATCGCGCATGGCGGGCCGATTTCGGGACCGGATGATGTGCGTTATGTCCTGGACCACAGCCAGCACTGCAACGGCTTCTACGGCGCCAGCAGCATGGAGCGGCTGCCCACCGAGGTCGCCATGACCAATCACATCAAGACATTCAAGGAACTGCGGGCGTCCCGCGACTGAAGCACTTGGAGCGAACCATGCCCATGACCGCCACGCCCAAGGCCGCGTATGTAATTGGTACCTTCGATACCAAGGCAGCCGAACTGCAATACGTCAGTGATCTGATCCGCGCCGCCGGCCTGCCCACCGTGCGTGTCGATGTCGGCACGCGCAGCGCGGAAACGAATCTAGAATTCTCTGCCCGCGCTGTCGCCGCCTGTCATCCCGGCGGTGCTGCTGCCGTACTGGAATGCAGCGATCGGGGCCGGGCGGTCACCGAGATGACGGTCGCCTTGCGCGCCTTCATGGCGGGCCGCAAGGACATCGCCGGCATCATCGGCCTAGGCGGCTCGGGTGGAACCGCGCTGATCACACCCGCGATGCGCGATCAGCCTCTCGGCGTACCAAAACTGATGGTATCCACGCTCGCCTCGGGAAACACGGCCCCCTACGTCGATGTGTCCGACATCATGATGCTGTTTCCCGTCACCGACATCGCCGGGCTCAACCATCTCTCCTCAGTGATTCTTGGCAATGCCGCTCACGCAATGGCCGGGATGATCCAGCGCACCGTGCCGCCGGCCCAGGATCTCAAGCCTGCCCTCGGCTTCACCATGTTTGGCGTGACCACGCCCTGCGTCCAGCAAGTTTCCGCAGAGCTGTCCGACGTGTTTGACTGCCAGGTCTTTCACGCCACCGGGACCGGCGGGCGCGCCATGGAGGCGCTGGTCTCTGCCGGCATGTTGTGCGGCGTGGTCGATGTGACCACCACCGAAGCCGCCGATTTCCTGCTCGGCGGCGTCTGCAGTGCAGGCAGCGAGCGCTTCGATGCCATCGTGCGCAGCGGCATACCTTGGGTGGGCTCCTGCGGCGCCCTCGACATGGTTAACTTCTGGGCGCTCGACACCGTTCCGCAGCGCTACCGGGGCCGCTTGCTGCATTCGCACAATGCCAATGTCACCCTGATGCGCACCACCGCCGAGGAGCTTGCGCGCATCGGCAGCTGGATCGCCACGAAGCTGAATGCCTCTCCCGGTCCCGTGCGCTGGCTGTTGCCGGAAGGCGGCTTGTCCTCCATCGATGCGCCCGGCCAGGTGTTTCACGATCCACAGGCTGACGCGGCACTGTTCGCGGCAATCGAGGCCGCCTTCGTCACCAGCGATCTGCATCGACTGGTGCGCGTGCCGCACCACATCAACGATGCCGCATTTGCACAACTCGTCGCCACCCACGTCAGAGAAGTCGTTCCCGTGGGCGAGGGCAGCGGCAAGCAAGCAAGCGGAGCCAAGTGTTGACCATGTCGCCTTGGATCGGCCGCGCGCTGCTCGCCAGCGCGTTGCTTGTCTATCCACACCTTGCCTCCGATTTCTGGATCGTCAGCGTCGGTGCTTATGCAATGGTGCTGGGCATCATTGCACTGAGCCTGACCTTTCTCACTGCCTATGGCGGCATGATCTCGATGGCGCAGATGGCAACCGCCGGCGCGGCCGGCTACGCCCTCGCCATCTTCAGCGCACATTCCGCCAGCGCAGGCATGGCGTTGCTGCCCTGGCCTTGGGCGGTCGGCGTCGCGATTGCCGTGGGCACCCTGACCGGCATCCTGATCGGCATCGTCGCGGTGCGCAGCCACGGCATCTACATGCTGATGAGCACGCTGGCCGTGGCCATGATCATGTTTTACCTGGCACAGCAGAACACGACGATTCTCCATGGCTTTGACGGGTTCAGCGGGGTTGCGGTGCCGCGCCTCGGCGGTGTATCGCTGCGCGGGCCGCTACCTTTCTATTACCTGTGTCTGGCGGCCGCAGCGCTTCTATATGCGCTGGTGATTTATTTGGTGCGCGTGCCGTTCGGACTGGTGATTCAGGGCATCCGCGACGACCCCTTGCGCATGGCTTCGCTCGGTTATCGGGTCTGGCTGCATCAGGTCATGGCTTTTGCGGTGGCAGGCTTCATTGCCGCGGTCGGCGGGGTACTGAGTCTCTGGTATCACGGTGGCATCTCCCCCGGATCGATCGGCATAACAGCGACCGTCAACGTGCTGATCGTGGCGGTGATCGGCGGACTGGGACATCCGCGCGGTGCTTTCATCGGGGCGCTGGTTTTCGTTCTGATTCAGAATTTCGCGGTCGACCTGGTCGGCAGTGATCGCTACAACACGCTGATCGGTTTTGTATTTTTAGTGATCGTAATCGCTTCGCCAGATGGCTTGACGGGGTTGTGGCGGCGGCTGCGGGGAACCCGCAAGGATTCCCTCGACGGCGGCGTAGTAACGCAAAAGCTTTGATTTAAAGTCACTTTCATCCAAAGGAGGACAACATGTTATCTCGCAAACTCAGGTGTCTGGCTCTGGTCGCAGGCATCACGGCAGGATTCTCTGTTTCCGTAAGCGCTCAATCCACCAATATTCGTATCGGCGGTCTTGCCACGCTCGACGGTCCCTTTGTCGCGCTCGGTCAGGAAGCTTTCCGCGCCATGGAGCTTGCCTTCGAGGAAGCCAACTACACCGCAGGAGGACGGAAGATCGAGTGGATCAAGGAGTCCTCCGATGGGCGTCCCGACGTGGCGCTGACCAAGGCACGCAAGCTGATCGAACAGGACAAGGTCGATATTCTCATCGGCCCGATGTCGGGCGGCGAAGGCCTTGCCATCAAGGAATACGCCAAGACGGCGCCCACCAGGACTTTCGTCAATGGCTTTTCGGCGGCACAGGAAACCACCCTGGTTTCGCCCGCGCCCAACTTTTTCCGCTTCGGTGCCGACGGTGCGCAGTGGCAGGCCGGGCTGGGCAATTATGTCTACGACACCAAGGGCTACCGCAACGTCGCCGTGGTCGCGGGCGATTACTCGTTCGGTTATACGCAGGTGCTTGGCTTCATGAGCGAGTTTTGTGCCAAGGGCGGCAAGGTGATCGAGAAGATCTGGGTGCCTAACGGTACCAAGGATTTCAGTTCGGCGATTGCCCGTATTCCGAACAAGGCCGATGCCGTGTACATCATGATGGGCGGCGCCGACTCGATCAACTTCCTGACCCAGTACGACCAGTCGGGCGCGAAGCAGCCTCTGATCCTCGGCTCCAACGTCTCCGACCAGACTGTCCTGAGCGCGAAGGGGCCGTTCCAGAGACGCCTGGTCGGCCTCCCCTCGGCCCACATGGTGGCTGACGGCATCGAGGATGCTGTCTACAAGGACTATGTCGCCAAGTACAAGAAGCGCTTCCCGGACGGCTTGAGCTCGCCTTCGGCGCCCTTCTACGGCTATTACGTGGCGACCAAGGCGGTACTTGCCGGTCTGAATCAGGTAGCCGGCGATCTGTCAGGGGATCAGGCAAAGTTCCGTGCTGCGCTGTCGAAACTGCGCCTTGACATGCCGGCCGGGCAAGTCAGCCTGGACGAGAACCGGCAGGCCATCGCCAACATCTATGTCACCGAGGTGGCGCGAGCTCCTGACGGCTCCCTCTTCAACAAGGTCGTGAAAGTGATTCCGAACGTCAACCAGACGCTCGGCCATCCCCGCGAAGCGTTTATCGCCCGTGGTGTGCCCAGTCGCGACAACCCGTCCTGCCCGTGAAACTGCTGCTGCTCGCAACGTTGAACGGTATTACGCTCGCGGCGCTGTATTTCATCGTCGCGAGCGGTTTCACGCTCATCTTCGGGATGATGCGCGTTGTCAATCTTGCACATGGCTCGCTGTATCTGATCGGCGCCTACCTTGGCCACGATGTGGCGGCGCTGTCGGGTTCCTTTCCCCTCGCCCTCGCGGGCGGGGCGCTTGGAGCTGCGCTGGTGGGCATGGCGATCCACTATTTCCTGCTTGACCGGTATCAGGGCGACGACTTGCGCCAGGCCCTGATCACGATTGGACTGTCGATCATCGCCGCGGACCTGTTGCTGGCTCGTTATGGCGGCTTGTCCTATCAATTCGAACTGCCGGAAATGTTCTACGGCAGCATGCCGATGCCCATTGTCAGCGGTTACCCGATTTTCCGGATCGTGCTGATCGGGCTGGCAATTGCGGTCTATCTGGGCCTCTGGTTGCTGGTACAGCGAACCCGCTTCGGCATCATGATCCGGGCGGGCGTCGATGACCGTCACATGCTTGGCGCCCTCGGCGTCAATGTGCCGCTGATTTCGACGCTGGTATTTGGCCTGGGAGCCGCTTTGGTTGGCTTCGCCGGCGTCGTCGGCAGTGCTTCGCTCTCGATTGCGCCCGGCGAGGACGCCCGCTACCTGCTTTCCTCGCTGGTCGTCGTGATCGTGGGCGGCATGGGCAGCCTGCCGGGGGCGGCGATCGGCGCGCTGCTGATTGGCCTGGCCGAGCAGATTGGCCTAGCTTATTTTCCCACCTATTCGATCATTCTCTCTTTCGTCATCATGGTGGCCGTGCTGGCGTGGCGGCCCTACGGTTTGATGGGACGCCCGGCGTGAACCCCCCTGCCCTGCTGGCCACCGGTCTGACAAAGGCCTTCGGCGCGCTCGTCGCCGTGCGCGACGTCTCCTTGAACATTGCCGCCGGCGAACGCCGTGCCATCATTGGCACCAACGGCGCTGGCAAGTCGACCCTGTTCAACCTCGTTGCAGGCGATTTTCGCCCCAGCAGCGGTACGCTCGAGCTGTTTGGCCAGAATGTCACGCAACTGCCGGCCTTTCAGCGTACGCGCCTGGGCATCTCACGAACCTACCAGACCTCCCGTGTGCTCGGTGGCTTGAGCATACTCGACAACCTTTATCTGGCAGTGCGGGGAGTGCAGTCCGGACGTTTCAGCATACGCTTGCCCCGCGAGAAGGATGCATGCCGGATACGCAGCCGCGAACTGGCCTCCCGTGTTGGACTCGCAACGCGCGCCGACGCCCTGGCCAACGAGCTTTCCCACGGTGAGCAGCGTCAGCTTGAGATCGGCATGGCCCTGGCAGGCGAACCGCGCCTGCTGCTGCTCGATGAACCTGCCGCCGGGCTGTCGCCAGCCGAGCGGCCCATGCTCACCAGGATGTTGCGCGAACTGCCGCGTGACATGACCATGGTCCTGATTGAACACGATATGCAAGTTGCTTTGCAGGTTGCCGACCGTGTCACGGTGATGAATGAAGGTGCCGTTGTTTTCGACGGTTCGCCACAGGAAGCAGCGGCGAGTCCGCTGGTGGAGTTACTCTATTTAGGCAAGGCTGGTCGCGATCATGCTGCTGCAAGTCAAGGGGCTTGAAGTTCAATACGGCAAGAGCCGCATCCTGCACGGGGTGGGGCTCGAACTCGCCGACCGGCCCCTGGCAGTGGTCGGCCGCAACGGCATGGGCAAGTCGACGCTGTGCAATGCCATCATGGGCATGGCGCCGATCACCGGTGGCAGCGTGCGCTTCGATGACTGCGAACTGGTTGGGCAGCACTCCTACCAGATTGCGCGGCGCGGCGTTGCCCTGGTGCCACAAGGGCGCCGCATTTTCCCGAGCCTGACGGTCGAAGAACATCTGCGCCTGGTTGAGCGTCCGGGCTTGCAGAAATGGACGCGTGAACGCGTTTATGATGAGTTTCCACGTCTCTTCGAGCGGCGCCGCAATGATGGTGCCGCCCTGTCGGGGGGTGAGCAGCAAATGCTCGCTATCGCCCGTGCCCTGCTGTGCAACCCCCGTCTGCTGATCATGGACGAGCCGACCGAGGGGCTCGCCCCGCTGATGGTCGAGCAGATCGTGACAACCCTCAAGGGAATGGCTGATGAAGGGGAAATTGCCCTGCTGCTGATCGAGCAGAACCTTGGCGTCGCTCTGGAAGTCGCCGACTCGGTTGCCGTCATGGTCAATGGTCGTATCGAGCGGATTCTCAAGGCCAGCGAACTGGCCGCTGACCGCAGCTTGCAGCAAAGATTCCTCGGCGTCTCAGCGGGTGCTGACGCCGAGGTGTGCTAGCTGTGTAGCGCAAGTGCGCTAACGCCGTAACCCATGCGGGGTATTCCATCCCGTCAGCGCCGACTTTCTATTTCACTCGGCGAGCGTCCGTTGCAGGCACTTGCCCTTGCTTGCCTTGTCGGCACCGAACCCGCTAACCTGGATTTGAGCTTACTCTGACGTTCCGCTTTAGTTCCGGCATAACCTTAAGGTTAGCCTACTCTGAAACTCCGTTTTCCAGGGCGCGCTGCTGGCGCTGCAGGAACTCCTCCATACTGTCGATGCCACGCAAGAGCAGGATGGTGGCGCGCACCGCCGCTTCGAGCAGGACTGCCAGGTTGCGGCCGGCCGCAACCGGCAACACCACCTTGCGCACCGGGACGCCCAGTACGCTTTCGGAAAGTGCATCAATCGGCAGGCGGGCTATTTCGAACAGGTCGGCGTTCGGTCGCTGCAGATGGACGATCAACTTGAGGCGCATCTTGCGCCGCAGGGCAGTTTCGCCAAACACGGTGCGAATGTTCAGCAGGCCGAGGCCGCGCACCTCGATGAAATCTTTCAGCAGTTCCGGGCAATAGCCCTCCAGCGCATCGGGTGCGATGCGCGAGACCTCCACCACATCGTCGGCGACCAGCCCGTGGCCGCGCGTGATCAGTTCGAGGCCGAGTTCGCTCTTGCCGACACCGGAGTCGCCGGTGATCAGCACACCGATGCCCAGCACGTCCATGAATACGCCATGCAGGGTGATGGTTTCGGCCAGTCGCCGTGAAACATAGACGCGCAACGCATCGATCACCTGGGCTGTGGGCAGCGGCGTGGTCAGCAGTGGCGTGTCATTGTCGGCGCAGGCGCTGCGGATTTCTTCGAGCACATCGCAATCGTCCGCAACAATCATCGCTGGCGGCTTTGCCGAGATGATCTGCGCGAAGTGGTGCTTGCCCTTGCCGTCGCCATCCCGGTTATGGCGCTTGTACCAGAGGATCTCGGGCGAGCCGAGCACCTGCACGCGGTCGGGGTGGATCAGGTTGAGGTGACCGATCAGGTCGGCCGGCGAGACATCGTCGCGGTTGACGGCAATCGGGCGGTTAAGGTCGCCGCCGATCCAGGTGAGCTGAAGCCGTTCGCGATTGCGCTCGAACAGCTGCGCGACGATCAGCTGGGCGACTGCCACTGCGCAAAGAGCGCATGAACCGCCGCCGTATCCGGCGCGGCGGTCAGTTGCTCACGAAAAGTCTTGCTGCTGAAAACCTGTGCCAATTCGGAGAGCAGTTGCAGATGGTGCTCGGTGGCCGCCTCGGGTACCAGCAGTACGAAAACCAGACTGACGGGCAATCCGTCCGGCGCATCGAACTGTACCGGAGCCGCCAGGCGAAGGAAGGCGCCAATGGCGCCTTTCAAACCCTTGATGCGGCCATGCGGAATGGCGATACCCAGCCCCAGCCCGGTGGAGCCCATTTTTTCGCGGGCAAACAAGGCGTCATAGACTGCGCTTTTGGCAATGCCATGATGGTTTTCGAAGAGCAGGCCGGCCTGCTCGAATACACGTTTTTTGCTGCTGGCATCCAGGTCGAGGACGATGGTGTCGGCAGTCAGTAGGTTTGCAATGAGGTTCATCAGGTGAAAAGGGCTGCTCAAACGCCTTACTTAATCAATACGCTAGGAATGGTTTCCCGGCGGAGGAAGCGAAGTATAACCCTCGCCCCGCCGCATGCAAATGGGGGAATTTTTTAGCCCATTAGTGCTGCTATTCAACAGCCGCTTCAAGTTTCTATTTGCGGCCGTTCGTGATTGTGATCCTGGTTCTTGCTTTTGTATTTGAGTACCTGGCGATCGAGCTTGTCGATCAGCTTGTCAATCGCGGCGTACAGGTCGGTATCGCTGCTGTCGGCATAGATATCCTTGCCTTTGACATGCAGGGTGATCTCGGCTTTCTGGACAAGCTTTTCCACGGAGAGAATGATATGGACGCTGGTGACATGGTCGAAATGGCGGATGACCTTGTCCACTTTCCCAGTAACGTATTCACGCAACGCGGGGGTGACTTCGATATGGTGTCCGGTGATGTTGAGGTTCATGATTTCTCCTCCGTCAGAGAGTTTTACGTAGATTAACCGGCGGGATGCCGAGGGATTCGCGGTACTTTGCGACGGTGCGTCGCGCGACGACGATTCCCTGTTCGCCGAGGATTTCCGCGATGCGAGCGTCGGGGAGCGGCTTATGGCCGTTCTCGGCGCCCACCAGTTGCTTGATCAGCGCCCGGATCGCGGTGGAAGAAGCCGCGCCGCCGGTATCGGTGGCGACGTGGCTGCCAAAAAAATACTTCAATTCGTAAATGCCGCGCGGGCTCGCCAGATATTTCTGGGTGGTGACGCGTGAAATGGTCGATTCGTGCAGGCTCACCGTATCTGCGATCTCGCGCAGCGTCAAGGGCCGCATGGCGACTTCGCCATGGTCGAAGAAGGCGCGCTGGCGGTCGACGATGGCCTGGCTGACGCGCGCAATCGTATCGAAGCGCTGCTGCACGTTCTTGATCAACCACTTGGCTTCCTGCAACTGACCGGACAGATTGCTGCCGCCGTTGCTGCGTTGCTGCCGCAACAGGTTGGCGTAGAGGCGGTTGATCCGCAAGCGCGGGATGGCCTCCTGATTGAGCTGCACCTGCCAGTTGCCGCGCACCTTGCGGACGATCGCATCGGGCACGATGTAACGCGTATCCAGCGTTGAAAATTGTGCGCCCGGCCTGGGGTTGAGCGAGAGGATCAGCGCTTGTGCGTCGCGCAGGGCATCGTCATCGCAACCGAGCGCCTTCTTGATGCGTGTGAAGTCGCGGCTGGCCAGTAGTTCGAGGTGGTCACGGACGACGCTTGTCGCAAGTTCATTTTCCGGCGAGTCAGGCAGGTTGGCGAGTTGCAGCAGCAGGCATTCACGCGGACTGCGCGCGCCGATGCCCGGCGGGTCCAGACTCTGCAAATGCATGAGCGCGATGGTCAGGTCTTCGAGCAGTTCATCTGGTTCGCCGGCGAAATCATCCGGCAGCACCTCGACCAGATCCTCGAGTGGCGTCACCAGATAGCCATCATCGTTGAGCGCCTCGATCAGGAAGGCCACGCGCAGCCGATTGCGTCCGGATAGCTGGGACAGCGCCAACTGGGCAGTCAGATGATCGCGCAGGCTGGTGGCCGCAGCCTGCAATTCGCCAGCGCCGACATCGTCCTCATCATTGGCGTCGCGCGGGCTGCGGGTGCCGCCGAGGGTCGGCCAGTCGGCATCGTCCTGGCTCCACTCGGGTTCGGCACCCCTCTCGTCCTGGGTAGCCGCTGGCGCTTCCTCGCCGCGCGGTTGTGCCATGGCATCATCGGCACCCGTAAATGCAGCAGGTTCGTCCGGCTCTTCGCGCTCGAGCAGGGGGTTTTCCTGCAGTGCCTGCTCAATCTCCTGATTCAGTTCCAGCGAGGAAAGTTGCAACAAGCGGATCGACTGCTGCAACTGCGGCGTGAGCGCCAGATGCTGGGAGAGTCTGAGCTGGAGCGTGGGCTTCATGATGCCGACGAGCCGCCTCTAGGCAGCATGCGCCCCCCCGTGGGGGACAGCGAACAAAGTGAGCGTTGGTAGCTCATTCACATCCTGAAGTGCTCGCCGAGATAGACCCGACGCACACCTTCATTATCGATGATATCGGCCGGATGTCCAGCCGCGAGGACTTCGCCTTCGTTGATGATGGTGGCGCGATCGCAGATGCCGAGTGTCTCCCGCACGTTGTGGTCGGTGATCAGGACGCCGATGTTGCGCTCCTTGAGGAAGTGGATGATTTTCTGGATGTCGAGCACGGCGATTGGATCGACGCCGGCAAAAGGCTCGTCAAGCAGAATGAAGCGCGGCGAAGTGGCTAGGGCGCGGGCGATTTCCACGCGGCGCCGCTCGCCGCCCGATAGCGCAACAGCAAGCTGGTCGCGCAAGTGGGTGATGTGCAGCTCTTCCAGCAATTCGTCGAGCCGGGTGTTGCGCGTCGGCAAGTCGTAATCCTGTAATTCCAGCACCGCGCGGATGTTGTCGGCGACGGTCAACTTGCGGAACACCGAATTTTCCTGCGGCAGATATGACAGCCCGAGGCGCGCCCGCGCATGGATGGGCATGTGGGTGAGACGGGTTTCCTTGCCGGCGGGGCCATCCTCTGAAATGACAATGTCGCCGCCATCCGAGGCTATCAGGCCGACAATCATGTAGAAACAGGTGGTCTTGCCTGCGCCGTTGGGGCCGAGCAGGCCGACCACCTCGCCGCCATCGACATGCAGGCTGACATCCTTGACAACAGTGCGGGCGCGGAATTTCTTGCGCAAGTTATTTACGGAAAGGGTGGTCATGCTTTGATTTCTTTCAACAACTTGCGAATGGTCTCGGCTGCAAAGCCCCGTCCCTGCAGAAAGCGCGCCTGCCGGGCCCACTCGTGGGCATCAGCCGGCGGGAGGGCAAACTTCTTCGTCCAGACGGCGCGGGTGCGCTCCATTTCGTCGGGCAACTCGGCGCTTGCCAATTGGGACTCAAGCAAGGTCTCAGCGACCCCCCTGGTGCGCAATGCATGACGCAGGCGCGCCATGCCAAGGCGGCTGGCCTGGCTTTTCACATACCCCTCGGCAAAGCGCGCGTCTGACTGCAGTCCTGCGCGTGCCAGTTCGGTCAGCACGGAGTCAATTTCCTCTGTAGTGCCATGTGCTGCCAGCTTGCGTGCCAACTCTACGCGGGTATGTTCGCGTCGGGCCAGCAAGCGGATGGCGCGTTGCCGCAAGGATTGGCACAAATCTTGTTTCTGCATGACCTGCATATTACAACGCGTGGCAGCGGTCGCCACGCGCAAAACCCGCGAGGGGTGTTTCGATGCCCCGGCCGAGGGCGATGACCTTGAATAGTTCGCCCATTTCGCCCGGTGCCAGCAATACCTTCAGGGCACCGCTGGCGCGCAATGCCTGTTCGCCGCCGGCTTCCTGGCGTGCGGCGAGCAATTCGCCGATGCCGCAATTGATCAGGAAATTGGCCTGGTTGGTATAACCCAGCACTTCCAGCCCGGCTTCGAAACCCGCCTCGGCAACCGCAGTGAAATCGACATGGCTGGTGATATCCGCCAGACCGGGCCACCAGAAAAGATTGTCATGGGCGCGATGGCGGTAATGACAGCGCAGGGTGCCGTGATTCCGCTCTTGGTGATACAGCTCGTGGCGGGGCAGGCCGTAATCGATCAGGAGCAGTGCGCCACGCTCCAGACGATGACCCCATTCCGCCACCCAGGCGCGCGCGGCGAGGTTGATTTCGCTTTCATAAGGGGCGCTTACCGGCAGCGCGGCCATGGCAGCGGCGAGCGCGCCGGTCGCCGGACGCTCGGCCCAGCAAAAGCCATCCTCGGTCAGCACCACCCCGCGCTCCTGCGGCCCCGTTTCGCGCCAGGCCACGGCATGAGTGGGGAAGGCATCGATGAGTTCGTTGGCTACCACGCAGCCGCAAAAGTGCTCCGGCAATTCCTCCAGCCAGTCCACGCGCCCGGCGAGATGCGGCGCGCTGGCTGCCAGGGTGGCCTGCTGGCGGGCGCGCAATTCGCCGGACAGTTCCAGGATGCCATAGCGTTCCGGCAGCGCGCCGAGCGCTTCGAGCGCCAGCAGCAGGTCGGCGGCGAGACGGCCGCTGCCGGCCCCGACTTCCAGCAAAGTCGATGCCGGCGGTACGGCGGCAAGCACTTCGGCGACCTGCGCGGCGAGCGCCTGGCCGAACAGCGGGGTGAGTTCCGGCGCGGTGACGAAATCACCCGCCGCCCCGAACTTGTGCGAGCCGCCCGCGTAATAACCCAGCCCCGGCAGATGTAGCGCCATGTCCATGTAGTCGACGAAGGGCAGCCAGCCGCCGGCCGCTGCGATGCGTGCGGCGATGCGCCGCGACAACTCCTGGCTGGCGGCCTGGGCGTCGGCGGAGGGGATCGGCAGATTGGCTTCGGGAAAATTGGCTGCGGGGCGTGCTGAAGTAGGCATGGCGACATCTTACAATGCTGTCCCATGGCTACTCCAGATCACCCCCGCCGCTTCTCCGGCATTGAACGGCTGTATGGCGCAGAAAGCCTCATACGGCTGGCGGCGGCGCACGTCTGCGTCGTCGGCATCGGCGGGGTCGGCGCGTGGGCGGTCGAGGCGCTGGCGCGCTCCGGCGTTGGCCGGCTGACGCTGATCGATCTCGACCATGTGGCGGAATCAAACATCAACCGACAGATTCATGCGCTGGAGTGCACGCTGGGCCAGGCCAAGGTCACGGCGATGCGCGACCGCATCGTCCAGATCAATCCGGCCTGCGCGGTGGACTGCATTGAAGAGTTCATCACGCCGGAGAACGTGGCGACGCTCGTGCCGAGCTGCGATGCCGTCATCGACGCCATCGATCAAATGCGTGCCAAGGCGGCACTGATTCTCCGCTGCCGCGCGAGCCGGACATACATCGTGACCACTGGCGGTGCCGGCGGACGCGTCGACCCGACGCGGGTGCGCGTCGACGATCTGGCGCGCACCACGCAAGACGCACTGGCCAGCAAGCTGCGCGCCTTTCTGCGCAAGGAACATGGCTACACGCGCGACCCGAAAAAGAAATTCGGTGTTGCCTGCGTGTATTCGGACGAGCCGATCCGCCGTCCCGCCAGCGCCGACTTTTGCGACACAGACAGTGGCGCCGTGCATGGCCTGAATTGTGCGGGCTATGGTTCATCGGTTGCCGTGACAGCCAGCTTCGGATTTGCCGCGGCAGCGCAGGCACTCGATATACTGGTCAAATGAAAGCCCCTGTCATCCTCGTCACTGGTGCGGCCCGCCGGGTCGGCGCGCAGATTGTCCGCACCCTGCACGCTGCCGGTGCGCGCATTGTCCTGCACTATCGCTCTTCGGCGACCGAGGCCGCCGCGCTGGCCGCCGAACTCAATGCCGAACGGGAAGATTCGGTGCTGGCGCTGCACTGCGACCTGCGCGACACCCTTGCCCTGTCGCGTCTGATGGAAGAAATCGTCGCGCACTATGGGCGCCTCGATGCGCTGGTGAATAATGCCTCCAGCTTCTTTCCCACGGCGCTTGGCAGCATCGACGAGGCGAGTTGGGATGCGCTCATCGGCAGCAATCTCAAGGGTCCGCTGTTCCTCAGCCAGGCCGCCACGCCGCACCTCGCGGCAACGCATGGCTGCATCGTCAATATCACTGACATCCACGCCGAACGGCCGCTCAAGGGTTATCCGCTGTATTGCGCGGCCAAGGCCGGCCTGCTCGGACTGACCCGCGCGCTGGCATTGGAACTCGCGCCGGCGGTGCGCGTCAATGCCGTTGCGCCCGGCGCCATCGAGTGGCCTGACAATGACAACGACTTTCCGCCCGCAGCACAGGCGGCGATCATCGACCATACCCTGCTCAAGCGCATTGGCTCGCCATTCGACATCGCCCGCACCGTGAAATTCCTCATCCTCGACGCGCCGTATGTCACCGGCCAGGTGATCAACGTCGATGGCGGCCGGACGGCACACCTGTGAGCACTTACAAAGCCGCCCACAAGGCCGAGTTCGAAGCCAACAAGCTGGCCAAGCGGCTGCGCCGCGAGGTCGGGCAGGCCATCGCCGACTTCAACATGATCGAGGATGGCGACCGCGTCATGGTCTGCCTGTCCGGCGGCAAGGATTCCTACGGCCTGCTCGACGTGCTGCGCTACCTGAAGGAAAAAGCGCCGATCAATTTCGAGCTGATCGCCGTCAATCTCGACCAGAAACAGCCCGGCTTCCCCGCTGATGTGCTGCCGAATTATCTCGATGAGCTTGGCATTCCATACCGCATCGTCGAAGAAGATACCTATTCCATCGTCAAGCGCGTGATTCCGGAGGGCAAGACCACTTGTTCGCTCTGCTCGCGGCTGCGGCGCGGCATCCTGTACCGGGTTGCCGACGAACTTGGCGCGACCAAGATCGCGCTCGGCCACCACCGCGACGACATTCTTGCCACGCTGTTCCTCAACATGTTCTTCGCCGCCAAGCTGAAGGCGATGCCACCCAAGCTGGTGTCGGACGACGGCCGCCACATCGTCATCCGTCCGCTCGCCTACTGCCGCGAACAGGATTTGCAGGCCTGGGCGGTGCAGCGCGAATTCCCCATCATTCTCTGCAACCTGTGCGGCAGCCAGCCCAATCTGCAACGCCAGCAGATCGGCGAGATGCTGCGCGACTGGGAAAAGCGCTTCCCCGGCCGCATCGAGACAATGTTCCGCAGCCTGACCAATGTCGTGCCCTCGCACCTGATGGATGCGCGGCTCTACGACTTCGCCGGCCTCCAGGCGACCGGCACACCCGACCCGGAAGGCGATACTGCCTTCGATGAAATCGTTACACCCGCCGTCCCAATATTGGCGGCATGACGGCTATCGCCGTCACGCCAGCGCCGACTTTTACTTAGCGTCTTTTTCGCACTTCTTGATAAAGGCTGCCTTCGCCGCGCCGTGAAGCGGCTTGCCGTCCTTGCTCACGGCTTTTGCTTCGCAACCACCGGGGGCTGCTGCCGGTTTGCCGGCCTCCCCTGCGCATTTCTTCACGAAGGCCGTCTTGGCCGCGCCGGCAAGTGGCTTGCCATCCTTACTGATGGCGCGGGCTGCGCAATCGTTGGCCATCGACGCGGCTGCGGGTGCCTGGGCAAAAGCCAGTTGGCTGGCAACTAACAGGGCGGCGGTGGAGAGCAGGTATTTCATGTTGATGACTCCTCTTAGTGGGCGTGGGGGTGTGTCGCTACATGGTGCGTCTCGGCTGCGGCGTGGTGATGGCCGGCCTGCGGCCAGTGCGGATTGCGTGGCCCGAGCAGGCCGCCCGCCAGCATGCCCACGGCACTGGCAGCGAGGCCGAAAAGCTGAGGCTGGATGTCGCCCTCGACCACGAAGATCTCGAACAGCAGCCAGGTGCCGAGACCGAGGACAACCGAAAGCGTCGCGCCTAGGTTGTTGGCGCGCGACCAGAACAGGCCGGCGGTCAGTGGCACGAAGGCGCCGGCCAGGGTGATGCGATAGGCATTTTCCACCATGCCGTGGATGGTGGCATCGGAGGCGATCGCATAGAGTGTCACAAGAGCGCAGAAAGCCGCCACGGTGATGCGCGTCGCCAGTAGCAGTTGACGGTCGCTCATGTCCTGCCAGAAGCCTTTCAGCACGTTTTCAGAAAACGTCACGGAAGGCGCCAGCAGCGTGCCGGAGGCCGTGCTCATGATGACCGATAGCAGCGCGCCGAAGAAAATGACCTGCGCGGCAAACGGCATGTGGCCGGTGATCAGGCTGGGCAGGATCAGTTGGCTGTCTTCCTGCATCAAGCGCGCCACCATTGCCGGGTCGATCAAGGTGGCGGTGTAGGCGAGGAACAGCGGGACTGCGGCGAAGAAGAAATAAGCGATGCCGCCGAGCGTCGTGCCCCAGATGGCGACGTGCTCGTTTTTCGACGCATTGACGCGCTGGAAGACGTCCTGCTGCGGAATCGAGCCGAGCATCATCGTAAACAGCGCGGCGATCCAGGCCAGCATGTCGAGTGCGTCGAGGGTTGGCAGCCAGTTGAGCTTGCCCTCGGCGGCGGCGCGTTCGATCACGGTCGTGAAGCCGCCGGCCATGTCGCCGGCCAGCCAGGTCACGTAAAACAGTCCGAGCACGATGACGATCATCTGCACGAAGGTGGTGAGCGCCACCGACCACATGCCGCCGAACAGGGTGTAGACCAGCACCACGCCGGCGCCGATCAGCACGCCCTGATTCAGCGAGATGGTATCGGCTGACAGCACGTTGAAGACCAGCCCGAGCGCGGTGAATTGGGCGCCGACCCAGCCCAGGTAGGAGATGATGATGCACACCGACAGCACCAGTTCGGTCTGGCGGTTGTAGCGGATGCGGAAGAAGTCGCCCAGCGTCAACAGGTTCATGCGGTAGAGCGGGCGGGCGAAGATCAGGCCGAACAGCACCAAGCACAACGATGCACCGAGCGGGTCGGAGATCAGCCCGCGAAAGCCTTTGTCGAGGAAGGTGGCAGAGATGCCCAGCACCGTCTCGGCACCGAACCAGGTGGCGAACACCATGGCCAATACAAAATGGAGGGGCAGATGGCGGCCGGCGACGATGTAGTCGCGTGAGTTATGCACACGCGTCGCGGCGTAAAGCCCGATCCCCACGGAAATTGCCAAGTACAGAATGACGAGCCAGAGCAGCATGATCGACCTCGTAAAAGTGTGCTGAACCGGGGCAGAATTATCGCACCAGGCGAGCCCGTTCACCCACCCCCGCGGACGGTGCGGTGGGGTGCGCCTACTTCTCGTCGTTCAGCCCGAGTTCTTGAATCTTGCGCGTGATGGTGTTGCGACCGATGCCCAGCAATTGCGCCGCTTCGATGCGCCGGCCGCCAGTGGCGGCAAGGGCGCGGCGGATCAACGTGGCTTCGAAGGCAAGGGTCAGGTTTGCCCAGACGCTGCCGGGCTGCCGGGCCAGCAGATCGTCGGCTGTCGCAGCCAGAAGTTCCTGCCAGTCGGCCGCGCCTGGGGGGGTATCGGCATTGCGCATTTCCGCCGGCAGGTCGTCAATCTCGACCTGCTGAGCGGGTGCCATCACGGTCAGCCAGTGACAAAGATTTTCGAGTTGGCGGACATTGCCAGGCCAGGTTGCCCCCTGCAGGAACTTGAGGGCATTTTCCGACAAGCGCTTGGGCTCGACGCCGAGTTGTTGGGCGCTGCTGGCGAGGAAATGTCCCGCCAGGGAGGGGATGTCCTCGCGCCGTTCGCGCAGTGGCGGCAGGCGCAGGCGAATGACATTCAGGCGGTGGAACAGATCTTCGCGGAACAGTCCTTCCTTGACGCGTTGCTCGAGATTCTGGTGTGTCGCGGTGATGACCCGCGCATTGGCGCGCAAGGGCTGGTGGCCGCCAACGCGATAGAATTGGCCGTCGGAGAGCACCCGCAACAGGCGGGTTTGCAATTCTGCCGGCATGTCGCCGATCTCGTCGAGAAAGAGCGTGCCGCCAGCGGCCTCTTCGAAGCGGCCGCGCCGCTGGGTGTTGGCGCCGGTAAAGGCGCCCTTTTCATGGCCGAACAATTCGGATTCAAGCAGGTCGCGCGGGATAGCCGCCGTATTGAGGGCGATGAAGGGGCCGTCCTTGCGTGGGCTGTGGCGATGCAACGCGCGTGCAACCAGTTCCTTGCCCGTGCCCGACTCGCCGTTGATCAGCACGGTCGCACTTGACTGGCTGAGCCTGCCGATGGCGCGAAAGATTTCCTGCATCGCCGGAGCCTGCCCGAGAATTTCCGGGGCCACTTGTTCGGTGGGCTCGGCGGTGGATGCACCATGTCGGGGCGTGACCTGGTCAAGCGCCCGGCGCACCAGCGCGACGGCCTGATCGACATCAAAAGGTTTGGGCAGATACTCGAAGGCGCCGCCCTGGAAGGCAGCCACGGCGGAGTCCAGGTCCGAATAGGCGGTCATGATGATGACCGGCAGATCGGGGAAGTCTTGTTTGACCTGCCGCAACAGATCGAGGCCGCTCGCGCCCGGCATGCGGATGTCCGAAAGCAGTACGCGTGGCGTCTCACCTGCGGCCAGCCGGTCCAAGGCTTCGTCCGCCGAGGTAAAGCTCGCGCAGTCGATATTTTCGCGCCCCAGGGCCTTTTCCAGCACCCAGCGAATCGAGCGGTCGTCATCGATGATCCAGACGCTGGTCATGTTGTGCCTACCGGATGCTCAAAGGGGGTGAGTGAATCATTCATGGTTGTTTTCCTTCGCGAGGGGCAAACGCAAGGTGAAGCAGGTGCGACCGGGTACGGATTCGGCCTCGATGCTGCCGTGGTGATGTTGGACAAAGCTTTGCGCCAGCGCCAGCCCGAGGCCGGTGCCACCGGCGCGACCGGAAACCAGCGGGTAGAAGATGCGGTCGCGGATTTCTTCAGGAATGCCCGGGCCGTTGTCAATCACCTGCAATTCGAGTGCCAGCCGGTAGCGTTTCTTGGCAAGCGTCACCTGACGCACCGCGCGGGTGCGAAAAACGATCTCGCCTTCTTTCGCCCCGCCGCCTGAGGGCGGCGCTTGTGTAATGGACTGGGCGGCGTTGCGGGCGATGTTGAGCACAGCTTGAATTAGTTGTTCGCGGTCACCGGTGATATCGGGCAGTGAGGTATCGTAGTCGCGGCGCACCCGTACAGCGGGGAATTCGGCGAGAATCAGCCGCCGCACGCGCTCGAGAATTTCGTGGATGCTGATCAGTGCCGGCTGCATGCCGCGATGCGACGACAGCAAGCGGTGCATCAGATCCTGCAGTCGGTCGGCTTCGTGAATGATGACCTGGGTGTATTCCTTGAGCGCGGGATTGTCGAGTTCGTGGTCGAGCAGTTGTGCCGAGCCGCGAATCCCGCCCAGCGGATTCTTGATCTCGTGAGCGAGGTTGCGAATCAGTTCTTGGTTGGCGCGCTGTTGGACGGCTTCGCGTTCCTCGCGGGCTGCCTTGAGTTGCTGGTCGATGGGGCGAAATTCCAGCAGCAGACTCGCCTGCGTGGCCTCCGTAGGCTCGATGGGGCTGACGGTGCAGTCAAGGTGGATCGGCTCGGCGCCTTCACCGTCGCGCGCCACGACGATGTCGTGGCCGGTATAGCTCCACTGGTTGGCAAGTGCGTTTTCGAGTGCGGCGACCAGTGCCGCAGGCGTGCCCAACAGTTGGGCAAAAGGCTGGCCGAGGCAGACGCGCTGGCTGACCGCAAAAAGATTTTCGGCGGCCGGGTTGCAGTGGCGGATGCGTAACTGGTCGTCCAGCAGGATCACCGCGGAGGACAACAAATCAAGCCCGGCAAAAGCGGGAGGGTTTTGGCTGGAGGGGGCCTGGAAATTCATGGCAAAACAGCAGCAAGAACCGCGCCAAGTCCTGACTGGCTAACGTGAAAGACACCGCAGCGTTTGCGCCGGGCCGCCCCAAGCAAACGCGGCACGCGGCGCCAGCCGCAATCTGCACCGAAGCATGGACGACAACCCCGTAATAGCCGAGCGCAGCGAGCCGTTTAGAACCCCCCGCGAGGGGGGCGAAGGGGGGCGGGCCATTACTTCAGGTTGCCGATTTCCCTGCGAATCGACTCGATATTACGCTCGTGGAGCTGCAGCTTGTCGCGGAAGGACTGGACGCGCGCTTCACGTTTGCCGCCCTGAATGCCGCCGCCGGCAATGCGCTCTTCGGGCAGGATGAGCACCTCCTGTTCGGCCAGCGTTTTCTTCGCCGCATCGAGATTTCTTTGCTCGTTGGCCAGTTCCTGTTCGAGGATGGCGCGCCGGTCGCTGTCGCGGGCTTTTTGCTGTTCGCCATTGACGCGCGGGAAATCGCTGGGCGTGGCCTGGCGCGGCTTGGGCTGCGGTGCGCTGAAGGTTGACACCGGCTTGTCCTGCGCGATGACTTCGCAGTTTTTAGCATTGCCCTTCTGGTTGGTATAGGTCATGCGCCCATCCGCGCCCTCGCACTTGTAGAGCGTGTTGGCCTGGGCAACGCATGACACTGTCAGCAGCAACAGCGAGAATCGTTTCATCATGGTATGGCAGTGTATGTCAGTAATGGCGCAAGCGACGCATAAAAAAAGGACGGGCAAGCCCGTCCTTTTTTAACGCATGAACCTTGCGCAGGCTTACAGCGAGAAGTACATGTCGAATTCGACCGGATGGGTGGTCATGCGGAAGCGCTGGACTTCCTCCATCTTCAGGTCGATGTAGGCATCGATGAAGTCGTTGCTGAACACGCCGCCACGGGTCAGGAACTCGCGGTCCTTGTCGAGATACTCCAGCGCCTGATCGAGGCTGGTGCAGACGGTCGGGATCTTGGCATCCTCTTCCGGCGGCAGGTCGTAGAGGTTCTTGTCGGCGGGTTCGCCCGGATGGATCTTGTTCTGCACGCCATCCAGGCCGGCCATCATCAGCGCGGCGAAAGCCAGATAGGGGTTGGCGGTCGGATCAGGGAAGCGCGTCTCAATGCGGCGGGCCTTGTCGCTATGCACGAAGGGGATGCGGATCGAGGCGGAGCGGTTGCGGGCCGAGTAGGCCAGCTTGACCGGCGCTTCGAAGCCGGGCACCAGACGCTTGTAGGAGTTGGTGCCGGGGTTGGTGATGGCGTTCAGCGCACGGGCGTGCTTGATGATGCCGCCGATGTAGTACAGCGCGAATTCGGACAGGCCGGCGTAGCCGTTGCCAGCGAACAGGTTCTTGCCATCCTTCCAGATCGACTGGTGCACATGCATGCCGGAACCGTTGTCGCCGACGATCGGCTTGGGCATGAAGGTCGCGGTCTTGCCATACGAATGCGCCACGTTGTGGACGATGTACTTCAGCAGCTGGGTCTGGTCGGCACGGCGCACCAGGGTGTTGAACACGGTGCCGATCTCGCACTGGCCGGCAGTGGCGACTTCGTGGTGATGCACTTCAACCGGCACGCCGCACTCTTCGAGGGCCAGACACATGGCGGAGCGGATGTCGTGGAGGCTGTCGACCGGCGGCACGGGGAAGTAGCCGCCCTTGACGGTCGGACGATGACCGGTATTGCCGCCATCGAATTTATCCCCGGTTGCCCAGGCAGCTTCTTCAGAGAACACCTTGCAATAGGAGCCGGACATGTCGATTTTCCACTCGACGCTGTCGAAGATGAAAAATTCCGGCTCGGGGCCGAAGTAGGCCGTATCGCCGATACCTGAAGACTTGAGATAAGCTTCGGCGCGCTTGGCGATGGAACGCGGGTCGCGGTCGTAGCCCTTGCCATCGGCCGGCTCGACCACGTCGCAGGTCAGCACCAGCGTGGTTTCGTCCATGAAGGGGTCGATGTAGGCGGTGGCGGGGTCGGGCATCAACTGCATGTCGGAAGCCTGAATGCCCTTCCAGCCGGAAATCGACGAACCGTCGAAGGCATGGCCGTCCTCGAATTTTTCTAGGCCGAAGGCGGAAATCGGCACACTGACGTGCTGCTCCTTGCCGCGGGTGTCGGTGAAACGGAAGTCGACAAAACGAACTTCCTTCTCCTGGACCATCTGGATTACATCTTGGGGTGTCATGAGTGAACTCCTAATCAGTGTTCTGGCAAAAAAATCGGTGGAGGCCGTGTGGCCGAGACGCTGGACTGACATAGCAGGTAGCGTGCCAGGGCGTTAAGTGCAGCAGACAATTGTGCCATAAGGGAATTATTGCCGCAGCGCAAAATGATGACCAGGCAAGGGGCACTACTGTGGTGCGTTATGTGCGGAGCAAGCCCCATCTTGGTGCGTTACGCAAACTTTTACGTTCAGGATGACTGAGCGCACCCATGGGTCGTCCGCGAGGCGTTCGGCGAGGCGCACCTCGATGCCGGTCAGGATGTCTGGGGCCAAGGCTGCGGGAAAGAACACCTCGATCTCGACCTTTTCGCCAAGGTAATGCAACACGCAGCGTTCGAAAGCGGGTGCGTCGGCGCCCAGCAGTTCGCGCAGGTGGGTTTCGAGCGCCTGCCGTTCCGGGAAGTTCGCCTGCGGGCTGGGCATCGAATCGTCTTCGGCATCGACATGCACCAGCACATCCAGCACGGCGGGATGTGCTTGCAGGACGCGCTGTCGCGCCGATTCGGCGATGGCATGCCCTTCCGAAACGCTGATGCGCGGATTGACGCGGATGTGGGCATCAACCAGCGCCTGGTGCGCCATGCGCCGTGTGCGTAGCTCGTGCAGGTCGAACACGCCCGAGGTGTCCACTAGTGTCTTGCGGATCGCCGCCACCTTTTCTTGCGACAGCCCGGTATCGATCAGTTCGCGGATGGCTTCCCAGGCAAAACCGACGCCAGCCTTGATGACCATGCCGCCGACGACGATGGCCGCAGCGCTGTCGGCGAAAGGAAAGCCGAGCAATGCACCGCCAATGCCGGCCGCTACCACCAGCGAAGACAGTGCATCGGCGCGGGCATGCCAGGCATTGGCCACCAGCATCGGCGAACGCAAGCGCTCGGCCACCTTCAGCATGTAGCGGAACAGGCCCTCCTTGGCGACTAGCGTAAACATGGCGGCCCATATTGCCGCAACGCCGACCGGCGGCAGTTCATGCAAATTCTGCAAACGATCGGCGGCAGAAATCAAGATGCCGATCCCGGTGGCCGTCAGCAGCAGGCCCAGCACCAACGAAGCCGCCGTTTCGAAGCGCCCGTGACCATAGGGGTGGTCGGCATCCGGTTTTTCCGCGCTCTTGCGGTTGGCATACAGGACAAATCCATCGGAGATGATGTCTGAAAAAGTATGCATGGCGTCGGCAACCAGCGCCATCGAGTTGGCAACAAAACCGACGATCACCTGCATGACGGTCAGCACCAGGTTGACCGCAATGCTGACCCAGGTAATGCGCTGCCCCTCGCGAAACCGCGCGGGGTCGACCTGGTGGTTGGTGAGACTGTCTTGGGCGCTGTCTTGGTCGTTCTTGTGCATGGGAATTTGTCGTTATACTCGGACGTTTTTCGCAGTCCGGATTCTACCGCCCATGCAAGTCGCCGCTATCGAGTTCGAGCCTTTCAATGCCCTTGCCGACAAGGCAGCGCAGGTGCGCATCGCTGCCGCCCGCGCCCAGCTTGGCAAGCGTGCCGTGCTGTTGTGCCATCACTATCAGCGGGCCGATGTCTATGCCCACGCCGACATTACCGGCGATTCGCTGAAGCTCTCGCGGCTGGCCTCGCAGGCGGACGCCGAATACATCGTCTTCTGCGGCGTGCACTTCATGGCCGAGGTGGCCGACATCCTCTCGCGCCCCGAACAGATCGCCATCCTGCCCGACCTCGCCGCCGGCTGCTCGATGGCTGACATGGCCAGCCGCGCAAAGGTCGAACGCTGCTGGCGCGAATTGTCGTCAGTGCTGAATCCGGACGACAGCGTCACGCCCGTCACCTACATCAACTCAGCTGCCGACCTCAAGGCCTTCTGCGGCGAACACGGCGGCATTGTCTGCACCTCGTCCAACGCACCGAAAATTCTCGACTGGTCGTTCGCCCGCCGTGAGAAAGTGTTGTTCTTCCCCGACCAGCACCTCGGCCGCTGGAGCGGCCACCAGATGGGCATTCCCATGGAGCAGATGGTTATCTGGAATCCCGACCTCGAACTGGGCGGCCTCACGCCCGAGCAGATCCGCCAGGCGAAGATCATTCTCTGGCACGGCTTCTGTTCGGTGCATCAGATGTTCCAGCCGGCGCAGATCGCGAAATTCCGCGCCCAGTATCCTGACGGCAAGGTGATCGCCCATCCCGAGTGCAGTTTCGAGGTCTGCGCGCAGTCCGACGCGATTGGCTCGACCGAAACCATCATCCGCGTCGTCAAGGAATCGCCCCCCGGCACGCGCTGGCTGGTCGGCACCGAGCTCAACCTCGTCGACCGGCTGGCGAATGAGGTCAAGCCAGAGGGCAAGATCGTCCAGTTCATGGCCGATACCGTGTGCATGTGCTCGACCATGCAGCGCATCGACCCGCAGCACCTCGCCTGGACGCTAGAAAATCTGGTCGCCGGCAATGTGGTGAATCAGATCACGGTGCCGGCGCACGAAGCGCAACTGGCGAAGATCGCGCTGGAGCGGATGCTCGCCGCATCCTGAGGTATTTCGGCGCCGTCCCGCCAGCGCCGACTTTCACAAGCGCACTGCGGGCCAATCCCGTCATTCCGGCGCAAGCCAATGGGATGGACTCCTCCCTTCTACCGGCCTCGATGTGCCAGACTGGAGTTGTTACCAACCAGTCAAACGAAGGAAGGAGTCCGAGATGAACCTTACGCGCTTTGGAGTGGATTTGGCA
>Ga0180732_1000075_pt1 | contig 106369 bp, 88 predicted proteins | sample KR11_01MetaG_FD_148674 | JGI IMG/M metagenome (GOLD analysis project Ga0180732, IMG submission 148674) | Groundwater microbial communities from the Olkiluoto Island deep subsurface site, Finland - KR11_0.1 MetaG | ecosystem: Environmental > Aquatic > Deep subsurface > Groundwater | place... | reverse complement strand
GATAAAACCCGGAAGACTGCCCGAACCGCTCGCCGCCGTTCAAATCGACACCACCCTTCATTGCTTCAAATCCCGCTCCAGTTCTGGCTTTCCAGTTCATGGGGTTCGTTTTAACCGGACACTACTGGTCGAACATCTATATGATTTCGCATCCCCTTACCGTTGTGCGTTCATCCGGCACGATTATCTCGGCCACCTTGTCGCTTGGCTATGACGTTCACCATTCCCGGGTTAAAGCCCTGCTGATTGCCGCCGCACAAGACGCCGGTCTGAGCGAACCGTTCGTGCTGATAGACGAGTTGGGCAACCACGCGATCACTTACCGTGTCAGTGGCTTGCTGACGGAAATCAAGAGCATGCTCACGGCGCGATCCGCTCTGAACCGGGCGATTCTTGACGCTCTGCATGGTGACGGTATAGAGATTGTCTCGCCGACCTTCATGAACCAGAGACCCTTGGCTGGCGATGCGCGGATCTTGCCGGCCTCGCTCAACGCGGCGCCCAGAGTCGAATCGGCCGCACCCGAAGAGATTGTGTTCGATAAGGCCAAACAGGCGGAACAGCAAGAAAAGCTGAAGATCGACCTACAAAACGCAATCCGTAAGCTTGAAAGCGAAGCGGAAACGGCCGAAGGCGATGCGCAACAACGTATTGCCGAATTGATCGAACGAAAACGCAACGAGCTCCTTGAGCTTGAGCGCCTTGAGACAGAAACAAACGAGGGCGAACATGAAATCGCCGGACAAGGCACTCAAGCGTCCAAGGAAACCCCGGAGTTACCAAGGCAACAAGCGTGACCGCTTCCGGCGTTTGTCAGTGAAGGTCGGCGTGACCGAAGGGAATCCCCGTGGCGCCCGTAGGAAGTCCCCGTGGGAGACTGGCGCTACGGCGTGCCCCGCAAGGGAGCGGCACCAGCCGGGTCAGTCGTATTTCCGTTCGTCGCTGATGACCTTGCCGTCGTTGGGCAGGCTATAGACAAAGGCCACCGCACCGCGCAGCTTGGTCAGTTCCCGCAGCGACTCGGCAATTGCCGCGGCCAGGGCCGCATCGCCCGCTCCAGTGTTCATGCAACAGTGCAGCGTCATGGCGTCGGTACTGTCGGGATTGGTCACCACCAGCCGCGCCCGTGACAGTTGCGGATGGCGCTTCACCACCGCCGCGACCTGCTCGGGGTGCACAAACATGCCCTTGACCTTGGTGGTCTGATCGGCGCGGCCCAGCCAGCCCTTGATGCGCAGGTTGGTGCGGCCACACGGAGAGACGCCAGTCATGATGGCGGACAGATCCCCGGTGCCAAAGCGGAGCAGCGGGTAGTCGGCGCCGAGCAGGGTGACCACGACTTCGCCGACTTCGCCATCAGGCAAAGGCTCTCCGGTGCCTGGGCGAACGATTTCAAGAATAATCTCTTCATCGACGACCAGGCCTTCACGGGCGGGTGTTTCGTAGGCGATCAGCCCGAGGTCGGCGGTGGCATAGGCCTGATAGCCCTTGACGCCGCGTGCCAGCAAGGCTTCGCGCACCGGCGGCAGGAAGGCCTCGCCCGAGACCAGCGCCTTGGTCAGCGAAGGAATCTGCAGGCCAAGTTCGTCGGCTTTTTCCAACAGGATGCGCAGGAAGGACGGCGTGCCGACATAGGCATTGGGCTGCAGGTCGGCCATCGCCTGTGCCTGCTGCTCGGTCTGCCCGACCCCGCCCGGAAACACCGTGCAGCCGAGCGCCTGCGCGCCCGCCTCGAGCAGCCAACCGCCTGGCGTCATGTGATACGAAAAACTGTTATGCACCAGATCGCCGGGCCGTATCCCGGCCGCAAAGAGCGCCCGCGCGGTGCGCCAGTAGTCGGCGCTGCGGCCTTCGGGTTCGTAGATCGGCCCCGGTGAGGAAAACACCCGCCCGAGCCGGCCCCAGGAGGAGGCCGCCAGGCCGCCAAATGGGTCATGGGGCCGCTGCCGTTTCTGCAATTCGATCAGTTCATGCTTGCGCAGCACCGGCAGTTGCGCCAGCGCCGCGCGCGAAGTGATGCTGGCCGGATCGACATCGCGCAGGGCAGCGGCGAAATACGCCGTGTTCGCCTTGGCATGGGCGACCTGATGCGGCAGGCGCGCCAGCAGCGCGGCTTCGCGCTCGGCCGGAGAGCGGATTTCAAGGGCGTCAAAATGATCGTTCGTCATAAAATAACCTCATGGTGGGCGCGGCGAACTGCCTTGCCCCGGCTCACGCCAGCCAGCGCTTTCTTCTGCGGTAATGCTTGACCTCGCGGAAGCTCTTGCGGCCGGCGCTCGACAGGCCGAGGTAGAACTCTTTGACGTCCTCGTTGTTGCGTAGATCTTCGGCCTGGCCTTCCATGACGACGCGGCCGTTTTCGAGGATGTAGCCAAAATCGGCGTAGCGCAACGCCATGTTGGTGTTCTGTTCGGCCAGCAGGAAAGTCACGCCTTCCTTCTGGTTCAGGTCTTTCACGATGGAAAACACCTCGTCCACAATTTGCGGGGCAAGGCCCATCGAGGGCTCGTCGAGCAATACCATGCTCGGATTGGCCATCAGGGCTCGCCCGATAGCCGTCATCTGCTGCTCGCCACCGGAGGTGTAGGCAGCCTGACTGGTACGCCGGGTCTTCAGGCGCGGAAAATAGTTGTAAACCTTTTCCAGGGTTGCGGCCACCGCGGCCTTGCCGTCGCTACGGGTGTAGGCGCCGGTAAGCAAATTTTCCTCGATCGTCAGGTGGCCGAAGCAGTGGCGGCCCTCCATCACCTGGATGACGCCGCGCTTGACCAGATCGGCCGGCGTGAGCGCCTCGATGCGCTCGCCGCGCAACTCGATGGTGCCCTTGGTGACCGCGCCACGCTCGCCGGCCAGCAGGTTGCTGACCGCACGCAGGGTGGTGGTCTTGCCCGCGCCATTGCCGCCCAGCAACGCGACGATGCCGCGCTCGGGCACGGAAAACGAAACGCCTTTCAGAACGAGGATCACATGGTTGTAGATCACCTCAATGCTGTTGACGTTGAGGAGCAGATTGGCGGTAGTCATAGGCGTTCTTCGCTTGTCGGTGCTATCGGTTACAGCTTGGGGCCCGCCATGGCGGGCCCCTGGACTGCTGCTTCAGCTTACTGCTTGCATTGCTCCGGCGTGCGGGGAGTGATCTTCTTCTCTTCCGCATACTTCAACGAGGCATGCATCACCATCGGACGAATGATTTTTTCGTCAGCCTGGTACCAGTCGGAACTGAATTCCCACTTACTGCCGTTCCAGGTATGCACACGCACCCAGCTTGATCCCATGTGGTCGAGGCAGGAAGTCGAAACTGGCCGCATCACGCCGGCAAAGCCGAGGCCGTCGAGCTTCTGCTGAGTGAGATCAAGGTTTTCCAGGCCCCAGCGCACCTGCTCGCCAGTCATGGTCTTGCCCTTGCCATAGCGCTCCTGAGCCTGCTTGACGCCTTCGATACCGAGCATGGCGGAAATCAGGCCGCGCATGTAGAGCACCGAACCGACTTCATCCTTCGGGCCGGTGCCCTGGCCTTTACCATGCACCAAGGCGAGTACATCTTTGGTGACTTTTGCGTTCAGCTCGACGCCATGTTGCAGTGTCAGCGCGTTGTAGCCCTTGGCAGCTTCGCCGACGTCCTTCACATCCGGTTCGGCACCGGCCCACCAGATGCCATACATCTTCTCGCGCGGATAGCCGGTCGCCTGGGCCTCCCTGAGCGCGGTGGAGTTCATCACGCCCCAACCCCACAGCAGCACGTAATCCGGCCGGTTCTGGCGGACCTGCAGCCAGGTGGCCTTCTGTTCGACGCCCGGATGGGCGACCGGCAACAGCGACAGATCGAAGCCGTGCATTTTGGCGCGCTCCTGCAACAGCGCGATCGGCTCTTTGCCATACGGGCTGTCGTGATAGACCAGCGCGATCTTCTTGCCCTTCAGCTTGTCGAAGCCGCCTTCCTTCTTGGCGAGGTGCTGAATCAGGACGTCCGCGCCCACCCAGTAGGTGCCCAACAGCGGGAAGTTCCAGGTGAATACCGCGCCATTCGCGGATTCACTACGGCCGTAGCCGGCGGTAATCAGTGGAATCTTGTCCACGGGCGCTTTTTCGGTGAGCGCGAAGGTCGCGCCCGTGGATAGCGACTGGAACGCCGTGGCGCCACCACCCTTGTTCTTCAGCCGTTCATAGCACTCGACACTGCGGTCGGTCGCGTAACCTGTTTCGCATTCCTCAAAGGTGGCCGTGACACCGTTAATGCCACCCTTGGCGTTGACCAGCTTGATGTAGTCGACAAAGCCGTTGGCCCAAGGTGTGCCGTTGGGTGCATAGGCACCGGTGCGATAGACCAGCACGGGGAAGAACTGCTCCTGGGCCTGTTTGCCCTTGGCTTGAGCATGGACAGGCGCGGTCAGGGTAAACGACAGACCCATTGCCGCTAGCGAAACAGCCAGTGCATATTTGCGTAGTTTCATTATCTCTCTCCTCTTTTATGGTGATAGTTATGGTGCTACCGCGAAACAAAGAACAAACATCCCTGCGCGTTCCCGTCAGTGGGGGAACGGCCACAGTCTGAGCTTCTCCTTGGCCGTCGACCACAGGCGGGCAATGCCGTGTGGCTCGACAATCAGGAAGAACACGATAAGCGCGCCAAAGATCATGATTTCGGCATGTGAAACGCCCGCGGTGGAAATCGACACCCCGACCAGATCGCCCAGCCAGGGCAACATCTGGTTGAGGAAAATCGGCAGGATGACGATGAAGGCGGCGCCGAAGAAGCTGCCCATGATCGATCCCAGCCCACCGATGATGACCATGAACAGCAACTGGAACGAGCGGTCGAGCGAGAAGGCGGCCGGCTCCCAAGCGCCCAGATGGACAAAACCCCACAACCCGCCCGCCACGCCGAGGAAGAAGGAGCTGACGGCGAAGGCTGACAATTTGGCGTACATCGGCCGGATGCCGATCACCTCGGCGGCGACGTCCATGTCGCGTATCGCCATCCACTGCCGGCCGATGGCGCCGCGCGTCATGTTTTTCGCCAGCAGGGCGAACACCACCAGGATCAGCAGGCAGAACAGATAGACATCCGTCGGCGATTCAAGATCCCAGCCAAAGGCGCTCAGATTCGAGACCGACACCGAACCGGACGAGGAATCGTTGGTGAACCACTTGATGCGCAAGAAGGCCCAATCCCAGAAAAATTGCGCCGCCAGGGTGGCGACCGCGAGGTACAGGCCGCGCACCCGTAAGCTGGGCACACCGAAAACCACGCCGACCGCCGCCGAAGTTGCGCCGCCCAACAATAGGGCGGCCAGCAGGGGCATGTCATCCACCCGGACAAAGAAATTGTAGGCAGCATAAGCACCCACCGCCATGAACGCACCTGCGCCCAGTGTGATCTGGCCACAGTAACCAACCAGCAGATTGACACCCAGTGCCGCCAGCGACAGGATCAGGAACGGAATCAGGATCGCGCGGAACAGATATTCGTCGGCGAGCAGCGGCACGGCGACGAAGGCGAATACCAGAATGCCCAGAATCGCCCAGCGATCCTGGAGAATGGGGAAGATCTGCTGATCCGCCGCGTAGGAGGTCTTGAACTGACCGTTTTCCCTGTAAATCATGACTTGCTCTCCTGCAGGGCCGTCCCGAATTGCTTATACCCGATCAATGATCTTCTCCCCGAACAAGCCCTGCGGCCGGAACAGCAGGAACACCAGCGCCAGCATGTAGGCGAACCAGATTTCGATGCCCCCCCCCACCAGCGGCCCGAGATAGACCTCGGACATCTTCTCGCCAACGCCGATGATGAGACCGCCGATGATGGCGCCCGGCACCGAGGTGAGTCCGCCCAGAATCACCACCGGCAGCGCCCGCAGCGCCACGGTCACCAGGGAAAACTGCACGCCCATCTTGGAGCCCCAGATGATGCCGGCCACCAGCGCAACGATGCCGGCCACGGTCCAGACGATCACCCAGATGCGATTCAACGGAATACCGATGGACTGCGCGGCCTGGTGGTCATCGGCCACGGCGCGCAGCGCACGACCGGTAGAGGTCTTCTGGAAGAACAGCGCCAACGCGGCGACCAGCAGGGCGGCCACCAGTGCGGCGATGAAGTCCTCTTTGTTGATCAGCAAACCGCCCGCGAAGACGTCCTGCAAAACCATCACCGGTTCCTTGGGCATGCCGACGTCGATCTTGTAGATGTCGCTGCCGAACACGGTCTGGCCAAGGCCATCAATGAAGTAGGCGATGCCCAGCGTCGCCATCAACAGGGTGGCGCCCTCCTGGTTGACCAGATGGCGCAACACCAGCCGTTCAATCAGCCAGGCCACCAGAAACATGATGAACGCCGCGATGATGAAGGCGAGGATGTTCGCCACCACAGGATTGGCAATGCCGAGCCAGCCGGGAATCCACTCCGAAAAACGCGCCATCGCCAGCGCCGCGAACAGCACCATCGCGCCCTGGGCGAAGTTGAAGACGCCGGAAGCCTTGAAGATCAACACAAAGCCCAACGCCACCAGCGAATACAGCATGCCGGTCATCAGGCCGCCAATCAATACTTCGAGAAAAAATCCCATATTATCTTTCTCCTCAGCTGCCCGCCGGGCCGCCCCAAGGGCGCTCAGTTGTCAAATAAGGCCCCCCAGTGGGGGGCAGCGAGCAGGGTTTGCGAGCGTGGGGGGCCATTTGCTTGCTCAGTGGCTGGCGCCGAGATAGGCGCTGATGACTTCGGGATTGCCACGCACCTCATCCGGCGAACCATCGCCGATCTTCTTGCCGTAATCGAGCACCACGACACGATCGGAAATGTCCATCACCACGCCCATGTCGTGCTCGATCAGCACGATGGTGGTACCCATCTGGTCGTTCACGTCGAGGATGAAGCGGCTCATGTCCTGCTTTTCCTCGATGTTCATGCCGGCCATCGGCTCGTCGAGGAGCAGGATTTGCGGCTCCATCGCCAGTGCGCGCGCCAGGTCGACGCGCTTTTGCAGGCCATACGGCAGCCGGCCCACCGGCGTCTTGCGGATGTGCTGGATTTCGAGGAAGTCGATGATTTCCTCGACCTTGGCGCGGTGTTCCAGTTCTTCCCGCTTGGCCACACCCGTCCGGAAGGCCTGCTGGAAGATGTTCGCCTTCATCTTCAGGCTGCGTCCGGTCATGATGTTATCGAGCACGCTCATGCCCTTGAACAGCGCAATGTTCTGAAAGGTGCGGGCAATGCCGGCGCTGGCGGCCTTGTAGGGATTCATCTGCCTGAAATGTTCGCCACGCAAAATGATTTCGCCCGCCTGCGGCCGGTAAACACCGTTGATGACATTGAGCATCGAGCTCTTGCCCGCACCGTTGGGACCGATGATGGCGCGCACTTCGTGTTCGCGCACGTCGAAGGAAATATCGATCAGGGCATTCACCCCGCCGAAGGAGAGGGAAACATTCTGGAGATCGAGGATGACCTCGCCGATTTGCCGGGCCATCAGGCTGCCCTCCTGGAAACGGCAGGGAAGGTTTTGACGTCTCGGATCACCAGGTCGGCAGACACCTTGCCCTTGCGGCCATCTTCGAACTTCACTTCCGTTTCGATGAACTGGGTTGCCTTGCCAGAGTAGAGGGCCTCGATCAGCACCGCATATTTTTCGGCGACGAAGCTGCGTCGCACCTTGCGCGTCCGTGTCAGCTCGTCGTCGTCCGGATCGAGTTCCTTGTGCAAAATGAGGAAACGGTGGATCTGCGTGTCGGCCACCATGGCGTCATGGGCGAGATCGGCGTTGACCTGCTCGATGCATTCCTGGATCAGTTCATAGACTTCCGGTTTGCCGGCGAGATCGTTATAGCCGGAGTAGGGCATGCCGCGCCGCTCGGCCCAGTTGCCCACCGCACCGATGTCGATGTTGATGAAGGCGCAGGCCATATCGCGACGATGACCAAAGGCCACCGCTTCCTTGATGTAGGAAAAGAATTTGAGCTTGTTCTCGATGTAGTTGGGCGCAAACACTGCGCCGTTATTCAGCTTGCCGACATCCTTGGCACGATCGATGATCTTCAGGTGACCGTCCTCGTCGATGAAGCCGGCATCGCCGGTCATGAAGTAACCCTCGGCATTGATCGATTCGGCGGTGGCGTCAGGGCGCTGGTAATACTCCTTCAGCAACATCGGACCCTTGACCAGAATTTCGCCGTTGTCGGCGATCTTGATTTCCACCCCCGGGGCCGGCAGGCCCACCGAGTCGAGCTTGATCTGGCCGTCCGGTTGCAAGCAGACGTAGGCGCAGGTTTCGGTCTGGCCATACAGTTGCTTCAGGTTGATGCCGATCGAGCGATAGAAACGGAACAGGTCGGGGCCAATGGCGGCGCCCGCCGTATAGGCGACGCGGATGCGGCTCATGCCGAGCACGTTCTTCAACGGACCATAGACGAACAGGTTGCCCAGGGCATAGAGCAGTCGGTCCTTGCCGCCGACCGGCTTGCCATCCAGCACGTCGGCCCCGCAGCGCTTCGCCACGTCCATGAAGTAGTGGAACATGTTGCGCTTAACGGTGCCGGCATCTTCCATGCGAATCATCACCTGCGTCAGCAGGTTTTCAAAAACGCGGGGCGGAGCAAAATAATAACTTGGGCCGATCTCGCGCAGATCTGTCACCACGGTCTCGCTGGATTCCGGGCAATTCACAGTAAAGCCGGCCACCAGCGCCTGCGCGTAGGAAAACAGGTTGTCCCCCACCCAGGCCATCGGCAGGTAGGAAAGGATTTCACCCGTTTCATCCAGCTTATCGAAACTGCAACCGCCCCGCGCGGCAGCAATCAGCGCGCCATGGGCCTGGCAGACGCCCTTCGGTTTGCCGGTGGTGCCGGAGGTGTACAGCATGATCGCCACATCGTCCGGGCGACCGACGGCGATTTCCTGTTCGAGAAAGCTGGCGTGGGTCTTGTCGTAGGATTTCCCGCCGGCAATCATGCCTTCAAGTTCGTGCAGGAATGGCTGCGTGTAATGGCGCAGGCCACGCGGATCGTCGTAAATGATGTGCAGCAGTTCAGGGCACTGGTCCTTCACCTCGAGCAGTTTGTCGACCTGTTCCTGATCCTCGACGATGGCGATGTGGATGCCGGCATCCTGCAGCACAAAAGTCATTTCCTGGGCGACGGCATCCTGGTACATCGGCACGGGAATGCCGCCCAGCATCTGCGCGGCGCACATCGCCCAGTAGAGCCGCGGGCGGTTGTCGCCGATGATGGCAAGGCGGTCGCCGCGCTTGAAACCGAGTTCGGCCAGGCCACAGGCCATGCCACGCACTTCCTGCGCCGCCTCGGCCCAGGTCCAGCGTTGCCAGATGCCCAGATCCTTCTCGCGGATCGCCGGCCGGTCGGGGCGCGTGCGGGCATGTGCCAACAGCAGGCGCGGGAAAGTGTCCAGCTCTGCGGGCACACCAGCAGGCATGCTGCCCGCGGTCGATACTGCCATACGCAATTCTCCTCATCCAACTTTCGTCGTATCCCCGGGTCATCCCGGGTGATCGCGTGCCGGACCTCGATAAATATCTGTCACCGGGTCGGCCAATTCGTTGTTGCTGCACAGACTTTAACCCCTGCGGCTGCATATAATTGTCGCATGGCAGACAATTCGTCCAAATCCCCCCCGCCCGCACCGCTTACGCTCGACGCGGCCATTGCGCTGTCGCGCTGGGCGCGCGGCCTGTCAGCGAACGAACTTGCGCAGGTGCGCCAAGGCACGATCGAGCGGCACATCGATGCCGGCGGCTTCATCTGCCGCAAGGGCGAACCCGCCTCCTGCTGGATCGGCGTCATCGATGGTCTGGCGAAAATGTCCTCCGACTGGGTCACCGGCAAGACTGCCTCATACGCCGGCATTCCCACCGGCGGCTGGTTCGGCGAAGGCTCGCTGATGAAGACCGAACTGCGCCGCTACGACGTCATCGCCCTGCGCGATACCCGCGTCGCCTGCATGAAGCGCGAAACCTTCCACTGGCTGCTCGACCACAGCATCGCCTTCAACCACGCGATGATCGAGCAGATCAACGAGCGCCTGGGCCAGTTCATTGGCCTGCTGGAATCCGAGCGCCTGCTCGACACCGATGCTCGCGTCGCCCGCTGCCTGTCCGCGATGTACAACCCCGTGCTCTATCCGGGGCAGAATCCACAACTCAGCATCTCGCAGGAAGAAATCGGCAACCTGGCCGGCGTCTCGCGCCAGCGCGTCAATCGCTCGCTGAAGATTCTTGAGGATGCGGGATTTCTGCACATCGAGTACGGCGGCCTGAAGATTCTCGACCTCGACGGCTTGCGCTCGTTTGGCGGCTGAATGAGATCAATCGCCGTCCCGCCAGTCCCAAAAAGGGGATTTCCTTCGGTCACGCCGGCTTTTGCATGATTAATTTACCCCGCCGCATTGAACTGCTCGCCCCCGCCCGCACTGCGGAGATCGGCCACGCGGCGATTCTGCATGGCGCGGACGCCGTCTACCTCGGCGGCCCGGCCTTCGGCGCGCGCCACAACGCCGGCAATGCCATGGGCGAGATCGCACGTCTGGTCGAACACGCCCACCGCTTCCACGCACGCATCTATGTCACGCTCAATACCATCCTCGCCGATAACGAACTGGAACCGGCGCGGCGCCTGATTCGGGATTGCTACGACGCCGGCGTCGATGCCCTCATCGTCCAGGACATGGGCCTGCTGGAGCTCGACCTACCGCCCATCGACCTGCACGCCTCGACGCAGTGCGACATCCGCACGCCGGCCAAGGCGTGCTTTCTCGCCGACGCCGGGTTTTCGCAGCTGGTGCTGGCGCGCGAGCTCTCGCTCAAGGAAATCGCCGCCGTGCACGCCGCCGTGCCGGACGACATCATCATCGAGCATTTCATCCATGGCGCGCTGTGCGTGGCCTTTTCCGGCCAGTGCTACATCAGCCATGCCCAGACTGGCCGCAGCGCCAATCGCGGCGACTGTTCGCAAGCCTGTCGCCTGCCCTACACCCTGCAGGACAAGGAGGGCCGTGTCGTCGCCTTTGAAAAGCACCTGCTGTCGCTGAAGGACAACGACCAGAGCGCCAACCTGGCGGCGCTGATCGACGCCGGCGTGCAGAGTTTCAAGATTGAGGGACGCTACAAGGACGCGGCCTACGTCAAGAACATCACCGGCCACTATCGCCAGTTGCTCGACAAACTCTTCGCCGCGCGCCCGGAACTCGCCCCGGCCTCCAGCGGCCGCACGCAGTTGTTGTTCACCCCGAACCCCGACAAGACCTTTCACCGTGGCGCGACCGACTACTTCACCCACGGTCGGCAGGCCGATCCGCAGCATATCGGCGCCTTCGATTCGCCCGGCTTTGTCGGCCTGCCGCTCGGCGAGGTGACAAAGATCGGCACAGACTTCTTCGACATCACGGCCGGCGAGCCACTCGCCAATGGCGACGGCCTGACCTGGCTGAACAAACGCACGGTAGTCGGCGTGCAGGCCAACCGCGTCGAGCAGGTGGCGGCGTCCAGCTGGCGCATCTGGCCGAACGAAGCCCTGAGCAATCTGCCCGGACTGCGGGCCGGCACCCGCATCAGCCGCAACCGCGACCACGCTTGGGAGCAGGCGCTCACCAAGCATTCCGCTACCCGGCACATTCCCCTCTCTGCGGTATTTGGCGAAACCGCCACGGGCTTCGCCTTGACGCTGCGGGATAGCGACGGCATCCATGCCACCGCCGCCATCGCCAGCGCCAAACAGCCGGCCCGACAGGCGGAAGAAGCGGCCGCCAACCTGCGCACGCAACTGGGCCGGCTGGGCAATACCGACTTCGTGCTGACAGACCTGACCATCGAATGCAGCCAGCCCTGGTTCGTGCCGAATTCTGCGCTCAATCAGCTACGCCGCGCGGCGGTTGCGCAACTCACGGACGCACGTCTGGCGGCGTATCCACGAATCTTGCGCCGCCCGGCCAAGGTACCACCGACGCCCTACCCGGAAACCTCACTGAGCTACCTCGCCAACGTTTATAACCAGGCGGCGCGGACCTTCTATGCCAAACATGGCGTCAAGCTGATCGAGGCCGCCTATGAGTCGCACGAGGAGGCCGGCGAAGTCTCGCTGATGATCACCAAACACTGCCTGCGCCACGCCTTCAACCTGTGCCCGCATCAAGCCAAGGGCGTGACCGGCGTGCAGGGGCAGGTGCGCGCCGAACCGATGACGCTGGTGAATGGCAACGAGCGACTGACGCTCCGCTTTGACTGCAAGGCCTGCGAGATGCACGTCGTCGGCCGGATCAAGCCGTATATTCTCGCTGGAACATAGCCATGACCGGACCGACACAGGAATTCTGGCAGGAACGTTTTGCGAGCGGCGTCATCCCCTGGGATCGCGGCGCGCCGAATCCACAACTGGCGCAATGGATCACTGACGGCACCCTCGCGCCGGGTAGCCATGTCATCGTGCCGGGTTGCGGCCAGGGCTGGGAAGTCGCGGCGCTCGCCGCCGCGGGTATGGACGTCACCGGCATCGACTTCACCCCCGGCGCGCTGACCCTGTGCCGACAACTGCTGGAACAGAACGGTGCCCGGGCGCGACTCGTCGATGCCGACGTACTGCACTGGCTGCCCGCTACGCCGGTGGATGCGGTGTTCGAACAGACCTGCCTGTGCGCGCTCTATCCGGATTTCTGGACGCATTACGCCGCGCAACTGCATGCCTGGCTGAAACCGGGCGGCCAACTGCTCGCGTTGTTCATGCAGGCGCAACGCCCGGAAAGCACCCTCGGCTTCATCGAAGGGCCGCCCTACCACTGCGACATCCACGCCATGCGAGCCATCTTCCCGGCGACACAATGGGCTTGGCAGAAGCCGCCCTATCCGTGCATCGAGAACACCCGCATCGAGCGCACCGAACTCGCCGTGGCGCTAGTGCGGAAATAACGGCGCCGTTCCGCCAGCGCCGAGTATTCGGCGACCGATGGAAGGATTAACCAATCGCTCTTGGGCATCAGGTCCGGCATTCTGCCGGTCGCATGCTACGATCGGACGCAGGGAGCGGTTCGTTAATGGAGAAGGTTTCGATGCGTTTTCGCAATACTGTTTTTCTAATTGTCGGCCTGTGGTTTTCCGGCCTGGCGGTCGCGGAGCAGAAGCCACCGCCGGTGAAAGTTTATGTACCCAAGGTCTGTCTAGCCTGCATCGAGTGGGCCGAACACCTGCGCCAGCACGGTTTTGTCGTCACGCTCGACGACACGCAGGACATGGCGGCGATCAAGAAACGTTACCGGATCGCCGCCGACCTGGAAGCGCGCCACACGGCCGTGGTGGGCGGCTATTTCGTCGAGGGCCACGTGCCGGCGGATGATGTCAAGCAGCTGCTGAAGGAGAAGCCCCGGGCACGCGGGCTGACGGTACCAGGCGCGCCGCGCGGTGCGCCCGGCCTCGATGCACTGGTCGGCACGGGTTGCGAAACCGGCTGCACCATGCTGGAGGGCGACGGCGCGGCGAACATCGTGCGCCGCGAACTGTTCAATACCTACCTGGTCGGCAAGGACGGCAAGACCCGCGTGTGGGGGCGGCACTGAGCCTGCCGGTCAGCCCGTCAACTCGCTGAACATTCCCCACGCCCATCACGGCAGCGGCGGGGCATTAGCACTGCCTGGCGCTCTCCGGCGACTTGTTGCAGCCGCGCAGAATCCAGAGCGAGACGATGCCGGCGACCTCGTCGGCGCGCACGCGCCGCGCGACACTGGCGACATCGCGCCCCTCATTCGATTTGATTAGTGGGTTGGCGCCGGCCTTCAACAGCAACTGCGCGTGTTCACCACGCGTGGCAAAGGCTGCCATGTGCAGCGGCGTCATGCCGTCGTTATTGCGGGCGTTGACGCGGGAACCGGCCGCCAGCAGCGCCTTGAGCGGGCCGCTGTCGAGGTTCAGCGCGGCGAGGTGCAACGGCGTCGCGCCGAGGTTGGGCGTGCGGGCATCGCGCATGGCCGGGTCGCTCTTGAGGATATGCTCGATGTCGGCGCGCGTGCCCATGCGGGCGGCATCGTGAATCGGCAGTTCATCCTTGCCGTAGGTATTCTCAGCCTGCGCCAGCCCCGTGGTGACGGCGATGAGGGCGGCGCAGCCAAGGCGGAACAGATTGCCGGGCGAATTCATGAAAACCTCCTGCGGATCGGGTTGTTTTATTGGTGCATCAGAGTGAATGATACCCGCTGAAAGTCGCCGCGGCCCGCAGCCCACTCAAGGCGCCGACGGTACGGCGCACGGGATGCCTTCCGCGCACCGCTCGAAGCGCTCAATGCGCGATCGGCTTGAACTGCGGATCGTCGAAATAGGCAGCGTATTTCTCCAGCGCGCCGATCACCTTCACCGCGCCGTCCTGGCGCTTGGCCTTCTTGATCTTGCCGGCCATCTGCTCAGCGCCTGACAGAAGGTCGGCGACGACCAGATGCAACTGCGCGTCGGCCTTCGGTTCCAGCTTGCAGTTGGCAACGATGTTGCCGACTTCGCCTTCGACCTTGCGCGCCAAGGCCAAGTAACCGGCGGGTTTCAGGCGATTTTCGTGGATTTCGTGCAGGGAGGCCGCGACGGCCTGGCGGATGCTACTCATGGACTTGCGCAGCGATTCGTCGGTTCCCCATTTCTTGCCGGCATTCAGTTGCATGGTTTCGCCCGCGGCGTTGCCGTGCGCTTCATGCCCGTCGTGCTTGTGGGCGGGGGCTGCATAACCGGCGCTAGCGAGGGAAAGGCCGGTGGCGAACAGGATGGCGCTCAATGCACCTGAAGTCTTGCGTTTCATCTGTTGATCTCCGTTTGGTTGAGTGATGCCCGCCGTCGCTGGTTGCGTCGGAAATCGGGCCTCGCTGACTTGAACGAACGGTCGCGGGAAATGTTCCCTCGCCTCCCGGTCTAGTCGCGATGCAACTGCTCGATGGTCGACGGGCCGACCGGCTGCGCCAGCAGCAGTTGGGCAAGCCGTTCGCGCTGAGCCGGCTGGAGCAGTTCGCGTTCGCGCAGCAGTTGCGCGATCACCAGCTTCTGCTGTTCGTCCTGCAGGCGCGCGATGGCCATTCGCTCACGGTCGATGAGCGTCTGATCGGGCGTGTCGGCAAAGACGGCGCGGATCATGCGGTCACGGTGCGCGCGGATCTGATCGGCGCCGGCGCTGATCTGCCTGAGAAAACCCGCCTCCGATTCGTGCCAGCGGTGCAATTGCTCCGGGCTCAACTGCAGGTGGCGCGGCAGGCTCTCGCCGGCGGGTACCGCGGCCGGAACCATGGCCCGGTAGGCGATCGCGCCGAGTACGCCGAGGTTGATGAGAAAGGACAGCACAAGCGCGATGCGCAGGGGGTTTGGCTTCATTTGACTCTTTCCTTTACGTAGCAGGACTCGAGGCCGATGCACAGATTGCCCGGCGGCATGGCATCGAAGACGCGCAGCGCGGCCATGCGCGGCGCCGTTGCGGCACCGCCGGCGACCAAGGCCGCGCCCATGAAGACACCGGCGGCAATCGACGCCGCAGCCCCGACGGCAACCGGCAGGCCAAGCCACCAGTCGCGCCGGCGGCGCGCGGCCGGCGGATGGGTTGCGCTAGCAAGGCGACCCTCGATGATGCCGGCCAGATCGAAGCCAAGCTTGTCCTCGGGCAGCGCTTTGAGGCCGGCGGAAAGTGCCTGCAGGTCGGCGAGGTGTGTGGCGCACGTTGCGCAAGCCGAGAGGTGGGCTGCAACACGCTGCCGTTCTCCGGCGTCGAGTTCCCCGTCCAGATAGGCAGACAGCTCGGGCAGGTCGGGTGCGTGCATGGCGGTTGGCTGTTCATTCATCGCGGTGTTCTCCGGTATGGCGTTGGTAGCCGGCAAGGGCGGCGCTGCGGGCACGGGCAATGCGGGATTTGACGGTGCCTTCGGCGATTCCCAGCGCGGTGGCAATTTCGGTATAGGACATGGCTTCGACCTCGCGCAGCAGCAGTATCTCGCACTGCCCGAACGGCAGTTCCCGCAGCGTGCGTTCGAGCAGTTCGATGCTCTGGCGGTCGGCCAGCCGTGCGTCGGGGTGCCGCGCGGGATCAAGCAGGGCATGCTCTTCCTCGCCGGCCGGAAGGTCGGCGAAGGAAACGAACTCGATGCGCCCGCGGCGGCGCAGCACGTCGAGCGTGGCGTTGTGCGCGATGCGGAAAAGCCAGGTGCGGAATTGCGCCTCCGGACGCCAGCCGGGCAGGGCCTGATGGGCTTTCATGAACGTCTCCTGGGTCAGATCCATGGCGTCCTCGCGCGTGCCGACCAGGCGCAGGATGAAACGGAACACGCGATCCTGGTGCTGACGCACCAATTCGGCGAAGGCTCGGTGGTCGCCGGTCTGCGCGCGGGCGATGAGCCTGCTTTCCGCCTCATCAGCCATTCAACTCATCCACGCTTTGTCAGTCATAGACATGAAACGAACGAGGCGGGGAAAAGTTCCCGCGGCCGATGCACCGCAGTGCCGGGGTGAAGAAGGTTGGGGGCAGGTCTTGCAATATCGCACCCATGTATTCACGTTGCGCACGTCCAGCCGCGTGACAATCTTCAGCTTGTCCTCGACCGGATAGGAAATTCCCTGCGCCTGCCCGCCGTCCGAGAGCTAACCGATCATCGCATAGCGTGCCCGGTAGCGCGCCTCGACCTCCGCCTGGGCCGCGTGGACGCGCGCAGCGATCTCCGCGTGATTGTCGGCCAGCGCCTCGACGACCATTGCATCCAGCCAACCCTTGCGCGCCATGGCGCGCAGTTCGCCGCGCACTGTCGCGGCATCGCCGGCTTCCCGATACGGCCGGCGCTCGGCAATCGCGCTGGCGACGTCCGCCACCGCGATCACCCGGGCCCCGACGTCAAGATCCGGCGGGCCGCTTCCCCGGCAATACCCGCTGCCGTCGAGCCGTTCATGGTGATGTCCCGCCCATTTCGCGACCTTCTCCAGGCCGCGCACCCGTGACAATATTCGATGAGTGTGATGGGAGTGCTGGCGCATGACGGCGTATTCCGCGGGGGTCAGCGGCGCCGGCTTGCAGAAGATGGCGTTGGGCACCGCCAGCTTGCCGATGTCGTGCAGAAGACCGGCCAGATCGAGTTGCTGCAGTTCATTCTCGGCGAAACCCAGTGTCGCGCCGAGGCCAGAGGCGTAAGCGGCGACGCTGGTGGAATGCGTCACGGTGAAGCCCGCGCGAAAATCCGTCATGTCCTTCAACGCGCCGGCAAGCGAACGCGTCGCGGCATAATCGAGACCGACTGAACGCAGCAGATTACGCTTGTGCAACTGCGGGCCGAGGTCTCTGGATTCAAGTTCCAGCCAGAAATGGTCATTGCCGGAAACTGCGTCGAAGAGGTCCACAACGTCGGCATGCAGCAGCTTGCCGGCGAATTTGCGTACGCCTGCCCGCAGCTCTTCGGACTGGTGCAGGATGAAGACATCGCGACGGATGGCCCGCTCCAGATGATCCGCCAGGCAAAGGATTTGCGCGCCGAGCACGGCGGGATCGCCGAGGCTGCGTCCGGCACCCAGATGCGCCTGCATCGACGTGTGGTGCCACTCGACAATCGGTGCCGCCGGTGCCAGCCATGCCGTCTCGCGAAACAGTTCGCCACCACGCAGGCAGTGGGGCTCCAACCGGTGATCCTGGGAACTGTGCACGCCGATTTTCGCCTCCGGCGACAAGGCGCCGATGTCGTGCAGCAGTGCGGCGATGGACAGGCGCTCGGTCTGTTCGAAATCCAGACCGGCGGCACGCGCGAGTTCGGCCGACACGAAGGCGGTGCGGACCTGATGATCGGCCAGCGATGGATCGACAAGATCCATCGCTTCGGAAACGGAGAACAGCAGATCGGCAAAATTGGCCGTCAGATGGCGCCACATGACACATTCCTTAAGGGGGGCGAGTCCGGCTTCGCCTGGTGGACGTCCGCTCGCACGCAGCACCAATTCTAACTTGATGCCAAAGGGGCCGCAGTTAGCCTGATGGGGCAGATCGCGGGCCGTACCCGATACGGGGAAACCCGCGTCGCGCTACATGCTGCGCCGATACTGCCCGCCCACCGCGTAAAGCGCGGTGCTGATCTGGCCGAGCGAGCAGACCCGCACGGCATCGATGAGCACGGCGAAGACGTTGCCGTTGTCGATCACGGTCTGCTTGAGACGCGCCAGCATGGCCTCGGCTTCACTCCGGTGACGGGACTGGAATTCGCGCAAGCGCTTGATCTGCGACTGTTTCTCCTCCTCGGTGGAACGCGCCAGTTCGATCTCGCCCGCAGCGCCGGAACCACGTGGATTGAGAAAGGTGTTCACGCCGACGAGGGGATAGGAACCATCGTGCTTGCGGTGCTCGTAATACAGCGACTCCTCCTGGATCTTGCCGCGCTGGTAGCCGGTTTCCATCGCGCCGAGGACGCCGCCGCGGTCGGCGATGGCCTCGAATTCACGGAGCACCGCCGCCTCGACCAGGTCAGTCAGCTCGTCGATGACAAAGGCGCCCTGGCTGGGATTTTCATTTTTCGCAAGGCCCCATTCGCGGTTGATGATGAGCTGGATGGCCATGGCGCGGCGCACCGATTCGTCGGTGGGCGTGGTGACGGCCTCGTCGTAGGCGTTGGTGTGCAGGCTGTTGCAATTGTCGTAGATGGCAATCAGGGCCTGCAATGTCGTGCGGATGTCGTTGAAGTCCATTTCCTGGGCATGCAAGCTGCGCCCGGAAGTCTGCACGTGATACTTGAGCTTCTGCGACCGCTCGTTGGCACCGTACTTGTTCTTCATCGCCACCGCCCAGATGCGCCGTGCGACGCGGCCGATCACCGTGTATTCGGCGTCCATGCCATTGCTGAAGAAGAAGGACAGGTTGGGCGCGAAGTCGTCGATGTGCATGCCGCGCGCCAGATAAGTCTCGACGTAGGTGAAGCCGTTGGCGAGCGTGAAGGCGAGCTGGGAGATCGGGTTGGCGCCGGCCTCGGCGATGTGATAGCCGGAAATCGACACCGAGTAGAAATTCTTGACCTGGTTGTGCACGAAGAATTCCTGGATGTCGCCCATCATTTTCAGCGCAAACTCGGTGGAGAAGATGCAGGTGTTCTGGCCCTGGTCCTCCTTGAGGATGTCGGCCTGCACCGTGCCGCGCACGGAGGACAACACCCACTCACGGATCTTCGCCGCTTCGTCCTCGGTGGGATCGCGGCTGTTGTCGCGCTTGAATTTCTCGATCTGCTGATCGATGGCGGTATTGAAGAACATCGCCAGAATGAGCGGCGCCGGGCCGTTGATAGTCATCGACACACTGGTCGCCGGGTCACAGAGGTCGAAGCCGTCGTAAAGCACCTTGAGGTCGTCGAGCGTGGCGATCGACACGCCGGAGTTGCCGATCTTGCCGTAGATGTCCGGCCGCTCGTCGGGGTCGCAACCGTAGAGCGTCACCGAGTCGAAGGCGGTGGACAGGCGCTTGGCCGGCATGCCCTCCGACACCTTCTTGAAGCGGCGGTTGGTGCGGAAAGCATCGCCCTCGCCGGCGAACATCCGCGTCGGGTCTTCGTTCTCGCGCTTGAAGGCGAACACGCCGGCGGTGAAGGGGAAGCTGCCCGGCACGTTTTCCTTCATCAGGTAGCGCAGGGTTTCGCCTTCGTCGCCAAACCGGGGCAGCACCACCTTGCGCACCTTCGTGCCGGAAAGCGTCTCGTAGGTGAGGCGGGTGCGGATTTCCCGGTCGCGGATCTTCACCACATACTCGTCGCCGGCGTAAGCCTGTTGCGTGGCCGGCCACAGGTCGAGCAGCTTCTTCGCCTTCGGATCGAGCTGGCTGTCCTTCCAGACGATCAGCTCGTCGAAATCTCCGGTGGGTTTGCCGCAGCCGTCAAAGATGGCCTTGGCCGTGGCGAGGCTCTGGCGCTCGCGCGCACAGATCACCTGCACGTCGATGTGCCGGTGATAGCTGCGCAGCGTGTCGGCAATCTCGGCAAGGTAACGGGCGCGGCCAGCCGGCACGATGGCACGGCTTTGCGAGGACTGGCGCGTCGTTACCGGCGGCAGCGCACCGGGCTGCAGCTTGAGCCCGAGCGTTTGCAGATGCGCCGCAATGGCCTGATACAGCGCGGTCACGCCATCGTCGTTGAAGCGGCTGGCCTGCGTGCCGAACACCGGCATCGCCTCGGCGCTCTCGCTGAAGCGCTCATGGTTACGCTGGTATTGCTTGCGCACGTCGCGCAACGCGTCGGCCGCGCCCTTGCGGTCGAACTTGTTGATGGCGACAAAATCGGCGAAGTCGAGCATGTCGATCTTTTCCAGCTGCGAGGCGGCACCGAATTCCGGTGTCATCACATACAGCGAGGCATCGGCATGCGGCACGATGGCGGCGTCGCCCTGGCCGATGCCGGAGGTCTCGACGATCACCAGATCGAAGCCGGCGATCTTGCAGGCCGCGATCACCTCGGGCAGCGCGGCGGAAATTTCCTTGCCGGTGTCGCGCGTCGCCAGCGAACGCATGAAGATATTCGGGTGCTCGATGGCGTTCATGCGGATGCGGTCGCCCAGCAGGGCGCCGCCGGTACGCTTGCGCGAGGGGTCGATGGAAATGATGGCGATGCGCAGCTGGTCGTCCTGGTCGAGGCGGAAGCGGCGGATCAGTTCGTCGGTGAGGCTCGACTTGCCGGCGCCACCAGTGCCGGTGATACCCAGCACCGGCACCGCCAAGTTGTCCGCGGCGGCGTGCACCGCCTGGGCGAGGGCACAATCCGGAGCACCCTCGATCTGGGTGATGGCGCGGGCCAGGTTGCGCAATTGAACCTGGCGGTCGCCTGCTCGCAGCGCTTCCAGTCCAACGGGTGCCGTGCCGACCAGATCGAAGTCGCTGTTGGCTACCACGTCGTTGATCATTCCCTGCAGGCCCAGCGTCGCGCCATCCTCCGGTGCATAGATGCGCGTGACGCCATAGGCATGCAGTTCGGCAATTTCCGTCGGCACGATGACGCCGCCGCCGCCGCCGAACACCTTGATGTCGCCACCGCCGCCCGCGCGCAGCAGGTCGAGCATGTATTTGAAGAATTCGAGATGACCGCCCTGGTAGGAGGTGATGGCGATGCCCTGCACGTCTTCCTGCAGCGCGGCATTGACGATTTCCTGCACCGAGCGGTTGTGGCCGAGGTGGATCACCTCGGCGCCGGTCGCCTGCAGGATGCGCCGCATGATGTTGATCGAGGCGTCGTGGCCGTCGAACAGCGCGGCCGCCGTGACGAAACGGACCTTGTGCCTGGGCTTGTAGGCAGCAAGCTTGGTCGAAACGGAAAGATCGGTCATCACACGGCCTCCGGCGAAAGTAGGGCTAGGTTAGCGCAGGAGGACGATTTTGGCTGACGTTGACGTTGACGTCAACGTCAGACTCCCATTGATCAGCTATGGCGACACTGATTGATTTTGCTCACTGGACCCCGGCTTGCGCCGGGGTGACAGCTATCCGTTCACCTCACACGCTGATCGCGACGGCCCGTTTCAGCCGCCACTCCTCCACCAGCGCATAGAGCGCGGGGATCACCACCAGCGTGAGAATCGTCGAGGAGATCATGCCGCCAACCATTGGCGCGGCAATCCGGCGCATCACCTCCGAGCCCGTGCCGGTGCTCCACATGATCGGCAGCAGGCCGGCCATGATCGTCACCACGGTCATCATCTTCGGCCGCACGCGCTCCACCGCACCTTCCATCACCGCCGTATAGAGATCTGCGCTGTCGGGACGCCGTCCCGCCAGCGCCGACTTTTGCTTGGCCGCCTCCCAGGCGTGATCGAGGTAGATCAGCATCACCACCCCGGTCTCGGCCGCCACCCCGGCCAGCGCGATGAAGCCGACCGCCACCGCCACCGACAGGTTGTAGCCAAGTGCCCACATCAGCCAGACACCACCCACCAGCGCAAAGGGTACCGAGATCATCACAATCACGGACGGGATCACCCGCTTGAAGTTGAGAAAAAGAAGCAGGAAGATCAGCAGCAGGGTGAATGGCAGGACAATCTTGAGCCGTTCCAGCGCCCGTTCCATGTACTCGAACTGCCCGCTCCACGTGACATAACTACCTTGCGGGAAGGTCACCTTGTCGGCCACCGCCCGTTTGGCCTCGGCAACGTAAGAGCCGATGTCACGCTCGCGAATATCAACGTAGATGTAAGCCGAGAGCAGGGAATTTTCGGTGCGGATCGACGGCGCACCCTTGGCAATGCTCACCCTTGCCACCTGCCCGAGCGGCACCATCGCCGCCTGCGCGCCCATCGAACTCGGGATCGGCACCAGCACATTGGTGGCAATCTTTTGCGGATCGTCGCGTAGCTCGCGGGGGTAGCGGATGGAAACCCCGAAACGCTCACGCCCCTCAACGGCGGTGGTCACCATCTCGCCGCCGAGGGCCGTGGCAATCACATCCTGCAGGTCACCGACCAGAATGCCGTAGCGCGCCAGCGCCGCGCGGTCGGGCTCGATATCAAGATACCAGCCGCCGGTAATCCGTTCTGCATAGGCCGAACTGGTGCCGGGCACGTCTTTAACCACGGCCTCGATGGCGCGCGCCAGTTGCTCCATTTCTTCGAGATTCTTGCCGAAGACCTTGATGCCGACGGGCGTGCGAATGCCGGTGGACAACATGTCGATACGCGCCTTGATCGGCATCGTCCAGGAATTTGCAATGCCGGGGAACTGCAAGGCCTTGTCCAGTTCGGCGATCAGGCCATCCACCGTCAAACCGGGTCGCCACTCCTTTTCAGGTTTCAGGTTGATCACCGTCTCGAACATCTCGATCGGCGCTGGATCGGTCGCCGTCTGAGCCCGACCGGCCTTGCCGATCACCGACGCCACCTCGGGAAAGCTCTTGATGATCTTGTTCTGCGTTTGCAGTAGTTCCGCCGCTTTGGTGACCGACATGGCGGGCAGGCCGGTCGGCATGTAGAACAGCGTGCCCTCGTTGAGGGTCGGCATGAATTCGCTGCCAAGTTTCATCGCCGGCCAGATCGCCGTCAGCATGATCGCAACGGCAATAGCAATCGTCACCAGCTTCCAGCGCATCACCAGGGCGATGACCGGACGGTAGATCGTGACGAAGAAACGATTCACCGGATTCTTCATCTCGGGCATGATGTTGCCGCGAATGAACAGCAGCATCAGCACGGGTACCAGCGTCACCGACAGGAAGGCAGCCCCGGCCATGGCCAACGTCTTGGTCCAGGCCAGCGGTGCAAACAATCGCCCCTCTTGCGCCTCCAGCGTAAACACCGGCAGGAACGACACGGTGATGATGAGCAGCGAGAAAAACAGCGCCGGCCCCACCTCCTTGCATGCCAATATCATGGCAGCGAGGCGTTCGCTGCTGCTGTGATCGACCCGCAGCCGCTCAAGATGCTTGTGCGCGTTCTCGACCATCACGATCGACGCATCGATCATGGTGCCGATGGCAATGGCAATGCCGGCCAGGCTCATGATGTTGGAGTTCATGCCGAGCAGGCGCATGGCAATGAACGCAATCAGCACACCCACCGGCAGGATGAGGATCGCCACCAGCGCCGAACGCATGTGCAGCAGGAAGATGAAGCAGACCGCCGCAATGATCAGGCTTTCCTCGATGAGCGTTTCTTTCAATGTGCCGATGGCGCGCTCGATCAGTTCCGAGCGGTCATAGACCGTTTCGATCGTCACGCCCTCTGGCAAGCCGGACGACACTTCCTTGATCTTTTCCTTGATGTTGTCGATGACTTCGAGCGCATTCTGGCCGTAGCGCGCCACGGCAATGCCGGAGACCACCTCGCCCTCGCCGTTCAATTCCGCAACGCCCCGGCGTTCATCCGGGCCAAGTTCGACACGGGCAATATCGCGCAGCAGCACCGGCGTGCCGCCACCTTGTCCGATCGAGGCCTTGACGACCAACTGTTCCAGGTCACCGCGACCGCGCAAATAGCCGCGGCCGCGCACCATGTACTCGGTCTCGGCCATCTCCACCACACGGCCGCCGACGTCGCGGTTCGAATTGCGGATGGCATTCGCCACGGTCATCAACGACACGCCGTAAGCACGCAGCTTGACCGGATCGACCGTCACCTGGTACTGCTGGACGAAGCCGCCGATACTCGCCACCTCGGAGACACCATGCGCCTTGGTGATCTGGTAGCGCAGATACCAGTCCTGCAGCGTGCGCAGTTCGGCCAGCGTGTGGTTCGCACTCTGCACGACATACTGATAAACCCAGCCGACCCCGGAAGCATCCGGACCGAGGCTGGGCGACACGCCTTGCGGCAGGCGTCCGGCAACGGTGCTGAGATATTCCAGCACCCGCGAGCGGGCCCAGTAGATGTCGGTACCGTCCTCGAAGATCACATACACGAAGGAGGCACCAAAGAAGGAGAACCCGCGCACCACCTTGGATTTCGGCACCGCCAGCAGCGCCGTGGTGAGCGGGTAGGTCACCTGATCCTCGACGACCTGCGGCGCCTGGCCCGAATAGTCGGCGTAGACGATGACCTGCACGTCCGAGAGATCGGGCAGGGCATCGAGCGGAGTTTTCACCACCGCATAGGTGCCGCCCATGATGACGAACAGCGTGGCGAGCAGAACCAGCAGTTTGTTGCGCGCCGACCAGTCAATGACAAGGCTCAACATGTCATTTCGCCTTCTTGTCGAGTTTGGTGATCACCCACTCGCCCGGCTTGCGCTCGACAAACTCGAAGCTGATCGCGCTGCCCGGCTTGACATCGGCGAACAGCGCCGAGTTGGCGGGCACAAACTCCATGGTCATGGTCGGCCACTTGAGGCTGGCAACCGGCTCGTGCGTCACCATCACCGTGCCGGCCTTGGCGTCCACACCATCCAGCGTGCCGACGGCCTGATGGCTCACGGTCGGCTTTGCCCCTTCCTGCATGCCACCCAGCGCGGCCTTGAGGTTGCTCTCCGAGTCGATCAGGAAATTAGCGGCCACCACCACCTGCTCGCCCGCCTTGATGCCGTCCCTGACCTCGACATAATCGTCACCACGTACGCCGAGCTTGACCTCGCGCGGTTCGAAACGGCCTTCCTCCTTCTGCACCAGCACCGTCTGCCGCGTGCCGCTGTCGATCACTGCCGAGAGCGGCACGGCAACGACCTTCGCCGCCGTGCCCGAGCCAACCTCCACCGAGGCATACATGGCGGGTTTGAGCAGCCCGCCCGGGTTGGGTAATTCAATGCGCACCGGTACCGTGCGTGTCTCGGGATTGAGGGTGGGATAGATGTAGGCGATGCGGCCCTCGAACATTTTGTCGGGATAGGCGTTGATGGCAACGCTGGCCTTCTGGCCCACTTTCAGCGCGCCAATGTCGCGCTCGAAGACGTCGGCCAGCACCCAGACGCTGCTGATGTCGGCGATGCGGAAAAGCATTTCACCGACGGTGAAGTGCGCGCCGGCAACGGCCCGCTTCTCGATCACCACGCCACTGGCCGGCGAGCTGTACGTCAGGGTTTGGCGCGGCGCGGCGCCAGCAGCAAGCGCCTTGATCTGCTCTGCCGAGATATCCCAGTTGGCCAGCCGCGACAGTGCCGCATCGGCCAGTTGCTTCATGGATGCGCGCGCCTCGGGCGGCGCGTCCTTGAGCGCCACCAGACCCTGCGCGGCCACCTGGTATTCGCGTTGGGCGGACACCAGATCGGCACTATAGGTTTCGAATAGCGGCTGGCCGCGTCCGACCGCCTGGCCGGTGACGTTGACATGCAGTTTTTCAATCCAGCCATGGTACTTGGGCGCGACGTTGTGCGTGCGCCGCTCGTCCACCTCGACACGCCCGGCGGCGCGAATCGGCCGCGACAATTCGCGCAGGCTCGCCGCCTCGACGCGCACACCGAGCTTCTGCACCTTGGCGGTACTGATCTTCACCTCATTGCCAACTGCGTCGTCCTCGCCTTCGTACACGGCGATGTAATCCATGCCCATCGAATCCTTCTTCGGCGTCGGCGAGGTATCGGGCAAGCCCATCGGATTGCGGTAGTACAGCAGTTTCTTTCCGCCCGGTGCGGCAGCAGCAGCGTCAGCGCCCGCCGTCCCGCCAGTCCCACGGGGATTCCCTTCGGTCACGCTGACTTTTGCCTGGCCACCGGCCCAGTAGCCGGCACCGCCGGCAATGGCGGCGGCCAGCACGAATACTGCGAAGGTCGATGTTTTCATAATTCTTCCCCAATAAGACGTTCAATTTCCGCCAGACGCATTTGCTGGTCGCCGCGCGCCCGGATCAGGTCCTGCTTGGCGCGGAGGATTTGTCGCTGTGCCTCGATTACCGGCGCGAAACCGACCTGGCCCGTCTCGTAGGCGGCCAGGGCGGATTGCAGTGTCAGTTCGGCTTGCGGCAACAGGCTGGTGGTCACCAGCGTTTCCACGCGCCGCGACGCGTCCAGTCCGGCCATGGCTTCGCCCAGGTCGGCCAGCGCCTGGTTAAGCGTCGCTTCGTGGCGCAGGCGCGCCGCATCCATGGTGCGTTCAGCCTCGCGCTCTTGCGCGCGGCGACTATCCTGCTGCAAGGGAATATTCACTTCGACGCTCAAGTCCCACTGCGTTAACCGCGAGCGGACCTGGGTGGGCGATATGCCGACGGTCACGTCCGGATAGCGATTGCGGTAAGCGAGCTCGCGACTCTTGTCGGCGGCGGTGATGCGCGCCGTGGCCATCGCCAGTTGTGGATTGTTCGCCAGCAGGCGCTTTTCCAGCGCAATGAAGTCGAGCGCGGCAGCGGGTGGGATCGGGCGCAGGCTTTCCGGCGGACGCAGCTTGATCTGGCCCGGCGCAAACCCCAGCAGGTTGCGCATGCGCACGCCGAACTGGGTTCCCTCACCCTCCACCATGGCTTGGTCGCTTTGCAGTTTGGCGCGTTCGGTTTGGGCGGCGATCACATCCTGCTGCGGCGCCGCACCCGTGGCATAGCGCGTCTGGGCGATGGCGCCGAGGGTTTGCAACAGGTCGACGTTCTCGCCCATCAGGCGATGGGTATACAAACGAACGTGGTGCTGCGCATAGGTCTGCTTGATGCGCATGGCCAGGTCTTCCCAGGTCGCACGCACCCGACTCGTCGCCTCGTTGGCGCCGGCGGTGGCGGCTTCGCGGCGCAAATCCTGCTTGCCGAACCACGGCAGGGTTTGCGTCAACGCGTATTTCGCGCTACCGACACGGGACGGCAACAGGTTGGGGTCCCCACCACTCATCTCATTGGTAAAGTCACGCAGGTCGATGCGGAAGCGCGGGTCGGGCAATGCCCCCGCGGGCCCGACCCGCTCCGCGGCGGCATCGGCCTCGAAGCGGGCGGCAGCAAATTCCGGATGTTGCTCGCGGGCGTAAACGAGCAGGCTGTCGACACTGCCGCCAATAAGCTTCTCATCGGCGGCAGTGGAAACACCCGGCAGCCCGCCGGCGACGGCAAGCGCCGTCGCCAACAATAGTGGCAGGGGTTTCATGACTACTTCTTGACTACTTGGATACTGACAATGACGTAGCCGCCCTTGACATCATCCTCGGCGCGGAACAGCACCTTGTCGCCGTCCTTCACCTTTTTGAGCATCGCCACATCCTTGACATTGAACATCATGGTCATTGGCGGCATGAACAGATTTTCAATCGGGCCATGCGCCAGCATGATGCGATTACTGGCGACGTCGATCTTCTTGACCGTGCCCTCGGTGAGGGCAGCTTTGTCGGCAGCGTGAACGGAAAGGGGGAGAACAAGGCTGGCCGCCAGGGCAAGCCAGGCGAACGCACGCAGTACTGCTTTCATGGAGAACCTCCGAAATAACGAATGAGCGAAAAAAGTCGGCGCTGGGGGATGAAATCACCCGAAGGGTGACGGCGACCAGCGCGAAGAGCCCGGCGTATGCCGGTGCTGCTTCAGTTCAAACGTCTGGGGGGATGCTGCGGAGGTTCAGCGATATGACTGGTCGAAGCGAGCACCTGCTTCGCCACAAAGGTACTTGCCACGGGGATAGGCAAGGCGATAGCGACCGACGGAATATACCCGGCGCTGGCCAGGTGACACATGCCGCAGTTGTCACAACCCAAGTCGCTGGTGCTGGACAGTCCAGCCGCGCCGTCATGCTCATGGCAATGTTCGGGGGACTGTGCGGCTTCGACCTGCGTCGTCGACTCACCCGCATGACTGCAAAATGGCATAGCTGCTGCGGCTGCCGCTTGCAGGGGTAGCCAGAGGGCACAGAGAATCAGCAGATAACTCTTGAAGCGGCGCATGGTGCGACTATTGTAGGGACCGATGACTCTGACCGCAAGTTCGTTGCTCGGTTCCCGGACTGTGTCAGTTAATGCGGCGCGCCCGGCTGGAAACTGCCGCAATGAGCGCATGCAACTGGGAAATCAATGCGTTGCTCGCCGCCACCAGTGGCACCAACAGTTCGCGTGCCTGATCATGGTCTTGCAAAACGCAACTCTCGGCAACCTGGCGCCCGAAGGCGTGGACGCTCTCATGCAAATCATCAATCACCCGATACTCGGCAAGCTCCCCGTAATCCAGGCGACCAGCGCCATGCAGCCACCTGCCAAACTGGCAGGCCGTGGCATCGAGCGGCACTTCCGCTGGCGTAAAGGGCGTCACGCTTTCAACGCAGCGTACCAGGACATTGATCCAGCGCCGGTGCTCAACCTCGGCGAGGGCCAGCGTCAGATCCTGGCGTGCAAGTGGATGGTGCGTGGCTGCCGCCAGCGCCGGGTCCGGTTGCCAGCTGGCAACCCAGCCGGGCAGCGCCTCCGGAGGCATCGGCCGGGCAATGCCGTAACCCTGGGCAAGATCGCAGCCAAGGTGCAGCAGCATCACGGCATGGTCCATGGTTTCGACGCCCTCGGCGATCACCGTGCGATGGAAAGCCGCCGCCAGGCCGATCACGCCCTCGACAATGGCCAGATCGTCGGGATCCAGCAACATGTCGCGCACAAATGATTGATCGATCTTGAGCATTTCAATCGGCAGGCGGCGCAGGTAGGCCAGCGAAGCGTAACCGGTACCAAAGTCGTCAAGCGCAAAGCGCACCCCAAAATCGCGGCACTGCTGCATGCGTGTGGAAACGCCGCTGACATCTTCGAGCGCCGTCGATTCAAGGACCTCAAGCTCGAACAGGGACGGTTCCAGCGTTGGGTAGCGCGCCAGAACGCCCTTGATGAATCCGGGGAAGTCGGACTCCTGCAGGTGGCGTGCCGGCAGATTGACACTCACGCTCAGCGTCAACCCCTGCGCCTGCCAGGCTTCCATCTGGGCCAGCGCGCTGTCGATCACCCATTCAGACAGTTGCACGGTGAAGTCGTTGTCTTCGATCAAGGGCAGAAACTCGGCGGGTGCGACGACCCCCCGCTCCGGATGTTGCCAGCGAATAAGCGCCTCGACACCGATCACCCGCCCTTCGCGCAAGTTGACCTTGGGCTGGTAATGCAGGCAGAACTCGCCGGCAGCCAGCGCGGCAATGATGCGATTGCGGGCACCAAGCCGCAACTGCACGTCACGATCCATGATCGCATCAAAGACATGGTAGCAATTGCGGCCGGCCTGCTTGGCCATATACATCGCCTGGTCGGCGTGGCGCACCAAGGTGTCGGCATCGGCATCGTCATCGGGGAATAGCGTGACACCAATGCTGCCTGACAATGTTGCCGTGACGTCACCCACGGTAAACGGCTGGGCCAGCACGGCGAGTACCCGCTCCAGGGAATGCTGATAATCAAGTTCAGCGCCGGAACCGGATAACACCAGCACGAATTCGTCGCCGCCAAGGCGCGCAACCGTGTCAATTTCGCGCAACGCAGCACGCAGACGGTTCGCCACCTCGACCAGGATCAGGTCGCCGACATCATGGCCGTAGGTATCGTTGATGGGTTTGAAGCCATCGAGGTCGAGCAGCGCCACAGCCAGGTGGTCACTATTGCGGCGCGCCCGGGCCATGGCCATTGCCATACGATCGGCCAGCAGGGAACGATTCGGCAAACTGGTGAGGGCATCGTAGTGGGCGAGCTGTTCGAGGGCAGTGGCTGCCTGCTTCTGTTCGGTGATGTCGCTGGTCGCTCCGGAAAACCGTACCACCTGGCCCTGCGGGTTCCAGATCGCCTGGCCGCGGCTGCGGCACCAGATGGAACGGCCGTCCTTGTGGCGCATGCGGAATTCGCAATCGAAGGGTTCGTGCCCCTCGAAATGCCTGCGCATGGCCGTATCGAGCAGCGCCCGATCCTCTTCCAGCACCATGTTTTCCAGCAGGCTGCGGTCGTTGGCGAGTTCGTCGTCACGATAACCGAGCATGATCTTGTGGCGTGGCGAAAAGTAGTATTCGCCCCGCTCGAGGTCCCAGTCCCAGATGCCGTCGTTGGACCCCTCCAGCGCATGTTGGAAGCGCGCTTCGCGGTCACGCAGGTTGGCGATCATGGCCGCCAGGCTGTCGGCCATGTGGTTGAAAGCCTTGGCCAACCGAGAAAGTTCGTCATTGCCGGGCAGCTTGATGCGTTCATCGAGATTTCCTGCAGCAAATCGTTGCGCTGCTGCTTCGAGCATGTCCAGGCGCCGCGTTACCCAAAAACCAAGGGGAAGCAACAGCAACAGGCCGAACAGGATGCCGACGGCGCCCAGACGCACCAGTCGGCTGGCCATTTCCGCGCGAGCCTTGGCGGCAAAGGCCAGTGACACGCCATACTGGAATTCGCCGAGCTTCTGTCCGGCGAGCATGACCTGCTGCCGCACATGAACATGGTCACCATGCATGTCGTCGTCAACCCGGCTGACCGGTGGCAGACGCTGCTCACGGGGAAGGCCCGCCACCGCATAGGAGCGACCGAGATGGTCCTCGATGACGACATAATTGATCGAGTTGTTTTGTCCAACCACATTATTGGCGATGTCTACAAGCGTGCCATAGTCGCGCTGGGCCATCGGCAGGGCAATCGCCGTGGCCAGCAGCATGTTGGTTTGCTCGATGTTGCTGCGCAACTGGTTGCGCAGTTCTATCTCCAGCAGGGTCCAGGTCTGCCAGACCAGCAGGCCCAGCATGGCCAGCAAGGCCAGCAGGACTGTTACCAACAACCTGGTGCGGAATGAGCGATTGATAAACCAGCGTGTAAACATGGCATGCGCCTCAGGACTTTGTCATCGTCTGTCGGATTTCCGGCAGAAAACGATCGAGCACGCGCAGGGCATCCAGATCAGGCAGGGTCAGAGCTTCGTGGCTGAAATCCTTGATGTACGCACGGCCTGCCGGCGTCTCCTTGGCGAAATTGAACAGCGCAGCCTGAAATGCCTTCGGGCTAGGCATGTCCGACGCAGGACGCACCATGAAAAAAATGCCGGGTATGGGCTCAGCCTCATAAAGAATTCTGAGCTTGCCGGCAATCGCGGCCGGCAAGCTGGGAAAGGAAATATTGGGAAAACTGGCCGCCGCCACATCTCCCTGAGCCACCAACTGGGCCACGTTGAACGGATTCTTCATGTGCTGAATCTGCACATCGACGCCGGGTTGCAGCTTGTGCTCGCGCAGTATCGTCTGGGCAATTTGTGACGAAACCGTCAGCGGGCCAATGGTCGCCAGCGTCTTGCCACTCAGATCGGCGATGTTCTTGATCGGTCCGTCCTTGGCAACCAGGATATAGACGCGCACCATCTGTTGGGAAACCGCAATGATCGGATAGCCGCGGTCCAGATGGGCCTGCCAGCCCGGCCCCGGCCCGATGATGATGAAGTCGAAATCGCCGCGCAGCACGCGCCGCTGGAATTGGCTGAAGTCGGGCGCGGTTGACAGCGCCACGGGGCGTTTGAAGGTTTGTTCGAAATGCAGCCGCAGCGACTGATGACCGGCCATCAGCATGGCCGTCGGCAGCGAGGGGCGAATGCCAATTTCGATCGGCCGCGAAAAGTCGGCGCTGGCGGCACGGCGCGACAGCGCCAGGCTGGCGCACAACGCGGTTCCGCCAAGCAACAGGCGGCGACGGATCGCGTTGTGCGAATCAGCCATCGGCGGCTCTTATTCCTCGTCTTCCTTCAGTTTGAAAGAAGCCGCCAACTGTTGCTGGATCAACGGCGGCATTTGGGCATAACGCGCAAACTCGATGTTGTAGCTGCCCCGTCCGCCGGTCATCGATTTGAGCCGTGAGGCGTAATCGCTGATCTCGGCGAGCGGCACTTCGCCGCTGACGGCGACGCGACCGGGGCCGCGCGGCAGGGTGCCGGTAACGTGGCCGCGCCGGCTCGACAGATCGCCGGCAATGTCGCCCATCTCGCCCTCATGCACATCCACCTCGATGCTGACAATGGGCTCCAGCACCACCGGGGAAGCCGCCCGGATAGCAGCGATGGTGGCTTTCTTGCCGGCCATGACAAACGCGATCTCCTTGCCATCGACCGCATGGGTCTTGCCGTCATAGACGATGACGCGTAAATCCTCGACCGGATGTCCGGCCACTACGCCATCGGACAGCGCCTGCAGCACACCCTTTTCGACCGCCGGCATGAAGACGCCGGGAATCACGCCGCCCTTGACGCTGTCCACGAATTCGAAACCGGCGCCACGCTCCAGCGGTTCGATTCTCAGATAGACCTCGCCGAACTGACCGGCGCCGCCCGACTGCTTCTTGTGGCGGCAATGGCCCTCGGCGTTTTTCGTGATGGTCTCGCGGAAGGGAATTTGCGGCAGTTTGGTGTCCAGTTCCAGCTTGTACTGGCTGGCCATGCGGTCCAGCTTGGTGCGCAGGTGCATTTCGCCCAGGCCAAAAATGACCGTTTCGTGCGTGGTCGGATGCCGTTCCACCTTGAAACAGGGATCCTCGGCTTCCAGCTTGCGGAGGATCTCGAAGAGACGCTGCTCGTCACCTTTCTTCTGCGTCTCGACCGCCAGGCCCTGCATCGGCTTGGGAAACTCGAGCGGCTTCAGGTGGATGTGATCTTCATCGTGCGAGTCATGCAACACGGCATCGAACTCGATCTCTTCAATCTTGGCGACCGCGCCCAGATCGCCCGGCAGCAGCACATCCACCTCGACGTAATCCTTGCCCTGCAGCTGATAAAGGTGGCCGGTCTTGAAGGCTTTTTTGCTGTCGCCGATGAAGAGTTGCGAGTCCTTGCGGATCGTCCCCTGATGCACGCGGAACACACAGACCTTGCCCATGTAGGGATCGACGATGACCTTGAAGACGTGCGCCAGCACATGCTTGTCGGCATCCGGCACGCGCTGGAAAGATTCAGTGGCACCACCGGGCTCACCCTTGTAGAACGGCGGCGGATTGCCCTCGGCGGGGTTGGGTGCGAGGGTGGCGAGCACATGCAACAGCTCGTCAATGCCGGCGCCGGTCTTGGCCGAGGTGAACAACACGGGAATCAGGTGGCCTTCACGCAAGGCCTTTTCAAAGGGCGCATGCAGTTCGCCGGCGGTCGGATCCTTGCCGTCTTCGAGGTAGCGCTCCATCAAACTTTCGTCCTCCTCGACCAACTGGTCGATGAGTTCGCGGTGGGCATGGGCAACGCTGTCGATATCCGCATCGCCACTGTCATGCTCCAGCACTTCGACGACCTTTTGATGATCGGGCGCCGGCAGGTCGAGGAATTTGCAGGCCGGGCCAAAGCGTTCGCGGATATCGGCCATCAGGCCGGCCAGATCGAGGTTCTCGGCGTCAATCTTGTTGATGACGATCATGCGCGCCAATCCGCGCGCCGTGGCGGCACGCATCATGCGCTCCGCCATCAGTTCGATGCCGGTCTGGGCGTTGATTACTATCAGGGCGGTATCGACACCCGCCAGCGTGGCCATCGCCTGGCCGGCAAAATCAGGGTAGCCCGGCGTGTCGGCGAGATGGATATGCACGTCTTCCCAGGCGAAATTTACCAGCGCCGACTGCAGCGAATGGCCAGCGGCCTTTTCCTGCACATCAAAGTCGCAGACAGTGTTGCCCTTCTCGACGCTACCCGGCGCTGCGATGGCGCCGGCACGCTGCAACAACGCCTCCGCCAAGGTGGTCTTGCCGGCGCCGCCATGCCCGACCAGGGCAACGGCACGAATTGCTGCGGTATGGAATTTCGGCATGTTTTCTCCCTTTTTTAGTCCTGAAAACCTCGACTCACACCTGGGAGGGCACTTGGGATCATGGCGGAAAGGCGCTGAAGGAATGCCTTGCTTCGTCTCCGTGACCCAGTGTCCTCCGCAGTGAAATTCTTATTGCCTATTCGACGGTAACCGACTTCGCCAGATTGCGTGGCTTATGACTTCGGCCGGCGCTAAGCGCCTTAACGTTCGCTACGCTCACATTAGCCTTCGCCGTAAGCCACGCGATTCAGTGGTTCGTTTCCTTCATCACTCGACAGTAACCGACTTAGCCAGATTGCGTGGCTTATCAACATCGGTGCCTTTAACTAAAGCTGCATGATACGCCAGCAGTTGCAACGGCACGACGTGCAGCACGGGCGAGAGCACACCGTAGTGCTCGGGCAGGCGCAGCACGTGCAGGCCGGGTTCCGCCTCTACGGCAGAGTCGGCGTCGGCAAACACATACAGTTCACCGCCGCGCGCCGCCACCTCTTTCAAATTGGATTTCAATTTTTCCAGCAGGCTGTCGTTGGGCGCCACGCTGATCACCGGCATGTCCTTGTCGACCAGCGCCAGCGGCCCGTGCTTGAGTTCGCCGGCCGGATAGGCTTCGGCATGGATGTAGGAGATTTCCTTGAGCTTGAGCGCGCCTTCGAGGGCGATCGGGTAATGCGGGCCGCGGCCGAGAAACAAGGCGTGCCGCTTGTCGGCAAACAACCCCGCCCAGGCGGCAATTTCCGGCTCCAGCGTCAGCACCTTTTGCACCGCGACGGGCAGATGGCGCAGCGCCGTCAGATAACCGGCTTCCTGCTCGGCAGCGAGTCGACCGGCCTGCTTCGCCAGCGTGGCCGCAAGCAGAAACAGCGTGGCCAGCTGCGTGGTAAACGCCTTGGTCGAGGCGACGCCGATTTCGGGACCGGCGCGCGTCAGGAAGCGTAGTGCGCATTCGCGCACGATGGCCGATTCGGGCACATTGCAAATCGCCAGCGTGCGGCCCATGCCGAGCGACTTGGCGTGGCGGATCGAGGCCAGCGTATCGGCGGTTTCGCCGGATTGCGATATCGCCACCACCAGTTGCTGCGGATGCGGCACCGAAACGCGGTAGCGATATTCGCTCGCCACTTCCACGGTGCACGGCAGGCCGGCGATCTGCTCGATCCAGTATCGCGCAACCAGACCGGCGTGATAACTGGTGCCACAGGCAATGATCAGCACGGACTTCACATCGGCCAGCAGTTCCGGCGCGGTGACACCAAACAAATTGGGCGAGAGCGCATGCGCGCCGCCGATCATTTCCAGCGTGGCGGCCAGTGCCTGCGGCTGCTCGAAGATTTCCTTCTGCATGTAGTGGCGATATTCGCCCAGTTCCACGGCATCGGCCGAGAGCGTGCTCTCGTGCACCGCTCGCTCGACCGCCGTCCCGTCAGCGCCGACTATCCGGATGCCATCGCGACGGAGTTCTGCGACGTCGCCTTCCTCGAGATAGATCATGTGCCGCGTTACCTGCAAGAGCGCCGAAGCGTCCGACGCCGCGTAGTTGCCGTCGGTGCCAAGCCCGAGCAACAGCGGCGCGCCATAGCGCGTGACGACGACCCGGTCGTCGCCCTCCTGCAACACGGCGATGGCGTAGGCGCCGACCAACCGGGCTGAGGCATGACGTACTGCTTCGAACAAATCAGGGACGGACTTCAGCGTTTCGCACAGCAGATGGGCGATGACTTCCGTGTCAGTGTCGGAACTGAAAACGTAGCCGGCAACACTCAGTTCCTGCTTGATTTCGGCGTAGTTCTCGATGATGCCGTTATGCACCACCGCCAGACCGGTCGATACATGCGGATGCGCGTTACGCTCGCTCGGTACGCCATGCGTGGCCCAGCGCGTGTGGGCGATGCCGCATTGAGCAACCATGCCCTCTGCCTGGGTGGCCAGTTCGGCAACCCGGCCGACGCTGCGCAGGCGCGTCAACGCTGGACTGAGCAGGGCGAGACCGGCCGAATCGTAGCCGCGGTATTCGAGTTTTTTCAGCCCTTCGATGAGCATTGGAACAATATTGCCAGAAGCTGCCGCCGCGACGATGCCACACATTTATGTTCCCCTTTCCCCCCGCCCCCCCTTCCCAAGGAAGGGGGGTGACGGTGGCTCACTGCGATCGAATGTCACGGGCGACTCCGAATTGCTTTGGGAGCGGGTTGCGCCTCCGGCGCGTGCCGTCCCGACTTGGGGCGGCCCGGCGTCGGGACTGCGTTGTGACTGAAGTTGCTCTGATAACTTTTTCTTGACGGGGCGTTTCCAGCCGGTGAGAGTGACCTGTTTCGGCCGCGAGATGGTCAGCGCATCCGGCGGCGCATCCTTCGTCAGCGTGGTGCCGGCACCCAGCGTGGCGCCTCGCCCGACCGTTACCGGCGCAACGAGTTGGGTGTCCGAACCGATGAAGACATCGTCCTCGATCACCGTGCGATATTTGTTGGCGCCATCGTAGTTGCAGGTAATCGTGCCGGCGCCGACATTGACGCGGCTGCCTACCGTGGCGTCGCCGATGTAGGCGAGATGATTGGCCTTGGAGTGCGCCGCGATGGTCGAATTCTTGACCTCGACGAAATTGCCGATGTGCACATCCTCGGCGAGTGCGGCACCCGGACGCAGGCGGGCATAGGGGCCGACCAGGCTGTGCGGCCCGACGCTCGCCCCGTCGATGTGGCAGAAGGGATGGATGCGCGCCCCGGTGCCGATGCTGCAATTCTTCAGCACGCAGTGGGCGCTCACCGTGGCGCCGGCACCGATGGTAACTTCCCCTTCGAAAACACAGCCGACGTCGATGAAGACATCGTCCGCGCAGCTCAACTTGCCGCGCACGTCGAGGCGCGCCGGATCGGCCAGCGTCACGCCGTCGTTCATCAGCGCTTCGGCAATGTTGCGCTGATGGATGCGTTCGAGCGTGGCGAGCTGGGTCTTGCTGTTGATGCCGTCCGTCTCCCAAGGTGCGTCGGGATGGGCGGTGACGACCTCCATGCCCTCGGCCACGGCAAGCGCCACGATGTCAGTCAGGTAGTACTCGCCCTGGGCGTTGGCCTTGCCGAGTTGCGGCAACCAGCGCACCAGCGCCGCGCCGGGGGCGACGAGAATGCCGGTATTGATCTCGCGGATCGCCCGCTCGGCATCGTCGGCATCCTTCTCTTCAACGATGCGGGTCACCGCTCCACCAACGCGCACGATGCGACCATAGCCGTGGGGGTTGGCAAGCTGCGTGGTGAGCAGTGCCAGCCGGTCACTGCCGGCGGCCTCGATCAGCCGCCGCAACGTGGCGGCCCGAATCAGCGGCACATCGCCGTACAACACCAAAGTCGGCGCTGGCCGCGTTGTCAAATCAGAGGCATCAAAACAGGGGAGTGCCTGCATGACGGCATGACCGGTACCGAGCTGCGGCTCCTGGAGCGCCCACGCAATGTCGGGAGCATCAAGCGCCGCACGCACCTGCTCGCCGCCGTGACCATGGACGACACAAATTTTCGCGTTGCCGAGTTGGCGCGCCGTGTCGAGTACATGGCCCAGCATGGGCTTGCCGGCAATCGGGTGGAGGACCTTGGGCAGGTCCGAGCGCATGCGCCGGCCGAGGCCGGCAGCGAGGATGACGATGTTCACGATTTCAGGCCCGGGAGCGGAATGAATAGGGTTCAGCGGGGAACATTGTAGCGCCTCGCCGCAGCCTGCTGGCCCCTCCCGGGCCCGCTTGGATCAACGCGGCAGCGTGCTCGTTCCCATCAGGAATTCGTCGACGGCGCGGGCGCACTGACGGCCTTCGCGAATTGCCCAGACCACCAGCGACTGGCCGCGGCGCATATCACCGGCGGCGAAGACCTTGGCGACACTGGTGGCGTAACAGCCCTTGCCGTCGGTCGTCGCGGCGGCATTACCGCGAGAATCCTTGACGACACCAAAGGCATCTAGCACCGCCGTGATCGGGTTGGTGAAGCCCATGGCCAGAAAGGCGAGGTCGGCCTTGACCTCGAATTCGCTGCCAGGCACTTCGCTCATCTTGCCGCCGGACCATTCGAGACGCGCGCACTTGAGCGCTTTCAGCCGGCCTTTTTCGCCGATGAATTCCTTGGTGATGATCGACCAGTCGCGCACGCAGCCCTCGTCATGCGAGGAGGAGGTGCGCATCCTGGTCGGCCAGTAGGGCCAGACCAGAGGCTTGTTTTCCGTCTCGGGCGGTCGTGGCAGCAACTCGAACTGGGTAACGCGGGCAGCACCGTGCCGGTTGGAGGTGCCCACACAGTCAGAACCGGTATCGCCGCCGCCGATCACGACGACATGCTTGTCCTTGGCCGAGAGCGGATTTTTTTTGCCCCCACCCACTTCCTTGTTTTGCGGAATCAGGAATTCCAGTGCGTAATACACGCCGGCGAGGTCGCGCCCGGGAACTGGCAGGTTACGCGGCGTTTCGGCACCACCAGCCAGCACCACGGCAGAAAAATTCTTGAGCAGTTCAGCCGGCTCAACTACCTTGAGCGCATCGCTGGCCACGCCATGGGGTACGTTGTGCAATTGCGCGCCGACAAATGTCCGGGTGACGAATTTGACGCCCTCGGCCTTCAGTTGCGCGGCGCGCCAGTCGATCAGGCGCTTGTCGAGCTTGAAGTCGGGTATGCCGTATCGCAGCAGCCCGCCGATGCGGTCATTCTTCTCGAACACGGTCACGGCATGCCCGGCACGGGCCAGTTGCTGGGCGGCGGCCAGGCCGGCGGGTCCGGAACCGACCACGGCCACCTTCTTACCGGTCTTGATCTTGGCAATTTTCGGCACCACCCAGCCGTTCTCGCCGGCCTTGTCGATGATCGCGTGTTCCAGCGACTTGATGCCCACCGGATCGGCATTGATGCCCAGCGTGCAGGCTGCCTCGCATGGGGCGGGACAGATGCGGCCGGTCATCTCCGGGAAGTTGTTGGTCGAGTGCAGAATCTCGCTGGCCGCGCGCCAGTCGCCACGATAGACCGCGTCGTTGAAATCCGGAATATTGTTATTCACCGGACAGCCGCTGTTGCAGAAGGGAATGCCGCAGTCCATGCAGCGCGCCCCTTGCACCTTGGCGCCGGCGTCATCGAGGTGGGCGACGAACTCCTGATAGTTCTTGAGCCGTACTTCGACGGGTGCATAGCCTTCCGCGAGACGTTCGAATTCCAGAAAACCGGTTGGCTTGCCCATCACGCTGCCTCCGCCGGGCCGCCCCGCGCAAGCGCGGGGTATTGACGAAACCCCCTCCCATCCTCCCCCGGAAAGCGGGGGAGGTGACTAGTCACCCCCGCCCAGGGGCGGGGGAAGGGGGGTGGGGGGCAATAATTGCCCGCTAGGGATAGCGTAGCTATCCCCCTTCTTCGGGAAGGGGGGGCGGGGGGGATGGGGGTCATTATGCTGCCTCTTTGATTTGACTTGCCGCCGCCTGTTCCTTGAGGGCGCGACGATACTCATTCGGAAACACCTTGACGAATTTTTCGCGGTAGGCCGGCCAGTCAGCCAGTACACGATGTGCCATTTCGCTGCCGCTTTCGTCCAGATGTTTCTGGATCAGGCTCTTGAGCAGATCCTCGTCGGCGCTGTTCTTGTGGCGCGTGCCGTCGTTGGCCTGCTTGGCCGCCGGCAACACTTTCTCCAGCGTCACCATCGCCTTGTTGCAGAGTGGCGCAAACATGCCGTCTGCGTCGAGCACATAGGCGATGCCACCGCTCATGCCGGCGGCGAAGTTGCGCCCGGTCTGGCCCAGCACCACCACCGTGCCGCCTGTCATGTATTCGCAGCAATGGTCGCCGGTACCCTCGACCACCGCCGTGGCACCAGAGTTGCGTACGCAGAAGCGCTCACCGGCCACGCCACGGAGGAACACCTCGCCCTCGACCGCACCATACAGCACGGTATTGCCGACAATGATGTTTTCGCCCGGCTGGCCACGAAACGCCTGCGGTGGTTTGACGATAATCTTGCCGCCGCACAAGCCCTTGCCGACGTAGTCGTTGGCATCGCCGGTCAGTTCCAGTGTGATGCCCCGTGCCAGAAAAGCGCCAAAACTCTGTCCGGCCGTGCCGGTCATGCGGATGTGTATGGACTCGTCCGGCAGGCCGGCATGACCATAACGCTTCGCCACCTCGTGGGAAAGCATGGTGCCGAGGCTGCGGTTGCGGTTTCTCACCTGGATGTCGAAGGCCACCTTCGTGCCACCTTCGAGTGCGGTGCCGGCGGCAGCGATCAACTGGTGGTCCAGCGCCTGGTCTATGCCGTGATCCTGCGTCTCGCTGTGGCGGCGCGCAACGTCTGCGGCGGCCGGTTGCATGTAGAAGATTCTGGAGAAATCGAGGCCCTTGGCTTTCCAGTGCTCGACGCCATGGCTCATTTCGAGAAGATCCGAGCGGCCGATCAATTCGTCGATGGTGCGGACACCCATCCCGGCCATGAGCCGGCGCGCTTCTTCGGCAACAAAGAAGAAGTAATTGACGACATGCTCGGGCTGCCCGGAGAAACGCCTCCGCAACACCGGATCCTGGGTTGCCACGCCGACCGGGCAGGTATTGAGGTGGCATTTGCGCATCATGATGCAACCCTCGACCACCAGCGGCGCGGTGGCGAAACCGAATTCGTCGGCACCGAGCAAGGCGCCGATGACCACGTCGCGGCCGGTCTTCATCTGGCCGTCCACCTGCACGCGAATGCGGCCGCGCAGGCGGTTAAGCACCAAGGTTTGCTGGGTCTCGGCCAGTCCCAGTTCCCACGGCGCACCGGCGTGCTTGATCGAGGACAGTGGCGAAGCGCCAGTGCCGCCATCATGGCCGGCAATCACCACATGGTCCGCCTTGGCTTTGGTCACGCCGGCGGCAACAGTGCCGACGCCGATTTCCGAAACGAGCTTGACGGAGATCGAGGCACTCGGATTGGCGTTCTTCAAGTCATGGATCAACTGCGCCAGGTCTTCGATCGAATAGATGTCATGGTGCGGCGGCGGCGAAATCAGGCCGACGCCAGGTACCGAGTGGCGCAAGAAACCGATGTATTCGGAAACCTTGTGGCCCGGCAGCTGGCCGCCCTCGCCGGGCTTGGCGCCCTGCGCCATCTTGATCTGGATCTGGTCGGCATTGGCCAGGTATTCGGTGGTGACGCCGAAGCGGCCGGAGGCGACCTGTTTGATCGCCGAGCGCATGCTGTCGCCTTCCTGTAGCGGTATGTCACGCTCGATGCGGCTCTTGCCGATGACGCTCGCCGCCGTCTCGCCAGCGCCGACTTTGCGGAAGCGGCGCGGGTCTTCGCCACCCTCGCCGGTATTCGACTTGCCGCCGATGCGGTTCATGGCGATGGCCAGCGTGCTGTGCGCCTCGGTCGAAATGGAACCGAGCGACATCGCGCCGGTGGCGAAGCGTTTGACGATTTCGCTGGCGGGTTCGACTTCGTCGAGCGGTACCGGTTGCCCCGCCGGCTTGATCTCGAACAGGCCGCGCAGGGTCATGTAGCGCTGACTCTGGCCGTTGATGATTGCCGCGTACTCCTGATAGGTCTCGAACTTGCCCGCGCGTGTCGCGTGCTGCAGCTTGGCGATCGCATCGGGCGTCCACATGTGTTCCTCGCCGCGTACGCGGTAGGCATATTCGCCACCGCAGTCGAGTGCGTCTGCCAGGACCGGATCGCCACTCCAGGCCGAAGCGTGGGTGCGCAGGGCCTCTTCGGCCACTTCGCGCATGCCAATGCCTTCGATCTTGGTTGCGGTACCGGTGAAGTAACGGGCCACAAAATCCGAAGCCAGGCCGATGGCCTCGAAAATCTGGGCACCGCAGTAAGACTGGTAGGTGGAAATGCCCATCTTGGACATCACCTTCATGAGCCCCTTGTCGATCGCCTTGATGTAGTGCTTGTGCGCCGCTGCGACAGTGGGCTTGCCCGGCAACTGGGCGGCGATGGCAGCGATGCTTTCGAGAACCAGCCACGGATGGATGGCTTCCGCGCCATAGCTCGCCAGTGTGGCGAAATGATGCACTTCGCGCGCGGCACCGGTTTCCACGACCATGCCGACGGAAGTACGCAGGCCAGCGCGCACCAGATACTGGTGAACCGCCGAACAGGCCAGTAAGGCGGGAATGGGTGCCCGCTCGCGGCTGATGGCGCGATCGGACAGGATAATGACGTTGTAGCCTTCGCCGACGGCGCGTTCGACACGACAGCAGACCTCGTATAGTACGCGGCCCATGGCGATCGCCCCGGCGGCAGCCGGCATGGTGATATCGACGACGATCGAACGAAACACGTTATTGGAGAGGCTGTGGATCTGTTTCAGCTTGGCCATGTCGCCCAGCGACAGGATCGGCTGATACACCTCCAGCCGCGGTGTCGGCTCGGTTTCGTCAATGCCCAGCAGGTTGGGGTTAGGGCTGACCAGCGAAATCAGCGACATGACGATTTCCTCGCGGATCGGGTCGATCGGCGGATTGGTCACCTGGGCGAACATCTGCTTGAAATAGTTGAAGAACGGCTTGCTGCGGTCGGACAGAACCGTCAGCGGGCTGTCGTTGCCCATCGAGCCGGTGGCTTCTTCACCCCGCGTCACCATCGGTTCGATGATGAACTTGAAATCCTCCTGCGTATAACCGAAGGCCTGCTGGAGATTGAAAAGTGGTGCGGCAAGGGTGTCGAGGCTCGTCACCTCCGGCAGTTCATCGACAAAATAGCGGGACTTTTCAATCCACTCGCGGTACGGTTTGGCGGTCGCCAGTTCGCGCTTGAGATCCGCGTCGTCGATGATGCGGCCCTGCTCAAGGTCGATCAGGAACATCTTGCCCGGTTGCAGGCGCCACTTCTTGACGACCCGCTCTTCGGGGATTGGCAGCACACCAATCTCCGAGGCCATCACCACCAGGTCGTCATCGGTAATCAGATAGCGGGCGGGCCGCAAGCCATTTCTGTCGAGTGTCGCGCCGATCTGGCGGCCATCGGTGAACGCCACTGCGGCAGGACCGTCCCACGGTTCCATCAGCGCCATGTGGTATTCGTAGAAGGCGCGCCGCTCCTCATCCATCAACGGGTTGCCGGCCCAAGCCTCTGGAATCAGCGTCATCATGGCATGCGCCAGGCTATAGCCGCCCATCAGCAGCAGCTCGAGCGCATTGTCGAACGAGGCTGAATCCGACTGGCCGTCATAGATCAGCGGCCAGATTTTTTCCAGGTCGTCGCCAAGCACCTTCGATGAGATGCCATTCTCGCGGGCACGAATCCAGTTGACGTTGCCGCGCAGCGTGTTGATTTCGCCATTGTGGGCGATCAGGCGGAAGGGGTGAGCGAGATCCCAGGTCGGGAAGGTATTGGTCGAAAAGCGCTGGTGCACCAGGGCCAGAGCCGAGTCTACGCGCTCGTCCTGCAAATCGAGGTAGTACTCACCCACCTGATTTGCCAACAGCATGCCCTTGTAAACCACCGTGCGCGCCGACATGGAAGGCACATAGAACATTTTGACATCCGGCAGCTTGAGCGCCTGAATGGCATGGCCGGACGCCTTGCGAATGATGTAAAGCTTGCGCTCGAGGGCGTCGGTATCAAGCGCACCCGGACGGACGGTCTGACCCCAGCCGACGAAGACCTGCCGGATGACCGGCTCGCGGTCTTGCGCTGCCTGGGCGAGTCCGGAATTGTCGCGGGGCACGTCGCGCCAACCGATCAGTTTCAGGCCCTCATAGCGGATCGTGCGTTCGATCGCTGCCTCGCAGGCGCGGCGACTGGCATCGCTCTGCGGCAGGAACATCATGCCAACACCATATTCACCCGCCGGCGGCAGCTCGATCCCCTGGCGTGCCATTTCCACATGGTAGAAGCGGTCCGGAATCTGGATCAGGATGCCGGCACCGTCACCCAGCAGCGGATCGTAGCCGGTGGCGCCGCGATGCTCGAGATTCTTGAGAATCTGCAGGCCCTGCTCGACGATGGCATGGCTCTTCTGATTCTTGATGTGAGCAATAAAGCCGACACCGCAGGCGTCGTGCTCGAAGGCAGGATCATAAAGACCCTGTTGGCTGGGGTATTCCATATTTTATTCCTGGCAATGCGGCAGACAAAAAGGCCGGGGGCAACCTGCCAACCCGGCACACAGGATGTCAAAAGCGGGGCGTAAAATATACCCGGATTCACCCTACGGCTCAATACCCTTGCCGTACATCAAACTAATCAGGCTATTCAGTTGGTTATGGGAAGGTTGCGTGGATTATTCCAGCGACAGCACGGCCGAACAGCGCCAGCATGACCGCCACTAATATTTGGTTTCAGTGGTATTGCTTGGGAACCGGCCTATGGTTCCCCGACAGTGAAAATCCGCCGATGCTCTTTCACGGCATAACGGTCGGTCATGCCGGCAATGTAGTCGGCGATAACTCGTGGCATCCCTTCCAGTTCGCCACTCGCTTGATATTGGGGCGGTAGCAGTCTGGGCTCGGACAAAAAAGCAGCGAACAGATCGCGAATTACCCGGCGCGCCTTGTTGGTCATGCGCACTACCTGATAGTGGCGATACAGCTCTGTGCGCAGAAATGTTTTAAGTTCCCGATTTTCCTCACGCATCGCGGTGGAAAACCCGACTAGAGGCGGCGCCCGCTCAACATCGGCAAGTGTTTTAATTCCTTTCGCCTCAACTCTGCTTTGGGTTTCCGCCAGCAAATCGGTCACCTGCGCATCAATCATGCGCCGCACCGTTTCATGAATCAGGCGCCTGCCGATCAGCAGGGGAAATTCGTCGCGCGCTTCTGTTGAATGTCGCGCAAACAGGCTGATCTTCTCCAACTGGTCGAGGGTGATCAAACCGGAACGCAAGCCGTCGTCTACATCGTGGTTGTTGTAGGCGACTTCATCGGCAAGATTGCAGACCTGCGCTTCGAGCGAGGGACAGCGATCATCAAGGAAACGGCGTCCGAGTTCGCCCAACTCCCGCGCGGTGGCCGGCGCACAATGTTTGAGAATACCCGCGCGCGTTTCGAACATCAGGTTCAACCCATCAAAGGCACCGTAACGCTCCTCCAGACGGTCGACAATGCGCAATGACTGGAGGTTGTGCTCGAAGCCGCCATGATCTGCCATGCACTCGTTCAGCGCATCCTGGCCGGCATGGCCAAAAGGGGTGTGCCCAAGGTCATGTGCGAGGGCGATTGCCTCGGTCAGGTCATCGTTGAGCCCTAACGCCCGGGCAATCGAGCGGGCAATCTGGGCAACTTCAATCGAGTGCGTCAACCGGGTGCGAAACAGGTCGCCTTCATGGTTAACGAAAACCTGCGTCTTGTATTCCAGTCGCCTGAAGGCAGTGGAATGCACGATTCGATCACGGTCACGCTGAAACTCGCCGCGCGCCTTGGGTCGCGGCTCGGCATGCACCCGCCCGCACGACGTCACCTCACTGACTGCGTAGGTCGCCAACTCACTCACAGCAAGCGTCGATTGCGGCACGAATTTCCACTTGCGACGCATCCGCCCAGGTAACCGCATTGCCCAGTTGCCTGAGCAGTACCAGACGCAACCGCCCCGCAATGACTTTCTTGTCGTGGCCCATCAGATCGAGATAGCGCAGAGATCCCAGCACCGGGCCGCGCACCGGCAATCTGGCCTGCTCAAACAGATGCTGCACGCGCTCGACATTGGCATCGGAGAGCCAACCCAGTCGCCGCGAGAGCTCAACCGCCATCATCGTCCCTGCCGCGACCGCCTCGCCATGCAGCCACACACCATACCCCATGCCGGTTTCAATGGCGTGGCCAAAGGTATGCCCCAGATTCAGCAAAGCCCGTCCGCCCTGTTTTGCAGTTTCCAGTTCGTCTCCCGCCACCACTGCCGCCTTATTGATGCAGGAGCGTTCGATGGCATAAGACAGCGCAGCCGAATCGCGCGCCATGAGCTTGACCATGTTGGCTTCCAGCCACTCAAGAAAAGGCAGGTCGCGGATCAAGCCATACTTGATGACCTCGGCCAGACCAGCAGACAACTCACGGTCCGGCAAGGTATTCAGGGTATCGGTATCGGCGAGCACCAGCCGTGGTTGCCAGAACGCACCGACCATGTTCTTGCCGCGCGGGTGATTGATGCCGGTTTTTCCGCCCACAGAAGAATCGACCTGTGCCAGCAAAGTGGTTGGCACCTGAATGAAGGGGACACCGCGCTGGTAGGTCGCGGCCGCAAAGCCTGCCAAGTCTCCTACGACGCCACCGCCCAGAGCAATGATCGAGGTGGTTCGGTCACAGCGTTCGGCGAGCAGACGGTCATAAATGTGGTTGAGAGACTTCCAGTTCTTGTGGGACTCTCCATCGGGCAGAATAATTTCGCTGACGAGTATTCCAGCCTCCTTCAGTGGCTGGGAGAGCCGCGCCAAGTAGAGGGGTGCCACCACCTCATTTGTCACAATCGCGACCTGCCGCTCGACAAAGGAACTCAGCGGAATCCCTGATGACGGCGAGAGAAGATCAGGGCCGATGTGGATCGGGTAGGTGCGCGCACCCAAGTTGACATTCAATGTAGGCATACGGTTTTAAGTGCGTTGCTGATTGAGTTAACTGCACTGCTCAACCCGGCACTTGATTCAATGATGATGTCCGCCACTTCCCGATAGAGCGGGTCGCGCTTCTCGACCAGACTGCTGATTCGGGCCAGAGGATTCGCCACTTGCAGCAAGGGCCGGCTTTTGTCGTGACGCGTCCGCTCGTTCAACAACTCGGGCGCTGCACGAAGATACACGACGATGCCCGTGGCGGCCATTCGCGTTCTGTTCATGGGATTCAGCACCACACCACCGCCTGTGGCAACAACCATGTTTCGGACAGACGCCAACTGTTGCAGGGCCAGCGCCTCGCGCTGACGGAAACCCGACTCGCCCTCGATCTCGAAAATTGTCGCAACCGAAACTCCGGTGACATCTTCGATGTGTTGGTCAAGGTCAACAAACTGCCAGCCGATTGATCTGGACAGCCGCCTTCCCACAGTCGTCTTGCCGGCGCCCATCATGCCAACAAGGTATATCGAATTCCGCCTCAATACAAATCTACCCTATACCAATCGGCGCCAACAGTATCCGTGCCTTCGCGGCAAACGTCACTTCAGAGCAACGGCATCGTCCATAATTTTTGGGGTGATCATGATTAACAACTCGATCCTTCTATCAGATTTCTGTTTTGTCTTGAACAAAAACCCGACATAAGGAAGATCGCCAAGAAATGGCACTCTGGTTGTGTTTTCAAGCTCTTCCTGCTCGAATATTCCGCCGATCACGATAGTCCCACCATTCTCAACCAAAACATCCGAGTTAACTTCTTTGGTCTTGATTGTGTACCCTGCCGTATCCCGCAGTCCAAGCGCATTTTTGGTAATCATCAGCTTCATCATCACGCGCCCGTCCGGGGTAATGTGTGGCTTGACCTTCAAGGACAGATTCGCATCCTGCCAGGCAACCGAAGTCGCCCCAGATGGCGAAGCAACCAGGTAAGGAACCCTAACGCCCTGCTGGATTGTCGCCTCCATCTGATCCATGGTCATGATCCGCGGGCTGGAGATTGTTTTGCCTTTGCCATCGGCTTCAAGTGCTTGTAACTCCAGTGTCAGCAACTGCGTTTTTGCACTATTGAAGAGCGTCAGGGCAAACTGGCCAGCAGGATTGCCTGTAATAGGATTATTGGAAAATTGACTATCAGCCAATACTATCGGAGCGGGCACTTCCCTATTAGCAGTCCCTGGAGTTCCAGATCCACCCCCGGTAATGTACGTAGTTGCAGGGTAACCAAAATCAGGCAAGTGGGCGTAGGCATCTCTTGTTGACGCGGCCAAGCCAAACCGCAGTCCATCCTGGCCCAGTACTGAGTGGCCGACATTCATCCCCTGATGGTCATGCCCCCCCAGCCTGACGCCCAACTGCTTGGAGAAATTGGTGTCGGCCTCGACAATTCTTGCCTCAATCAGCACCTGTCGCACCGGACGGTCTATTTGCTTCAGCAATGTGCCAATTAACTCCAGCTTGGTCGGTATATCGTAGATGAATACCTGATTGGTTCTTTTATCTATCGTGACGTTGCCAATCGGCGACAGGAAATTTGAGGCGGCTTTTAACCCCGTTTTTTCAGTGCCGCCTCCCGAAGATGCACCCACGGAGATCATCGCGACAAAATCCTCAGCCTTCATGTAATTCAGCTGAAACAGCTCAAGCCGAGGCGGGTCAGCTGCAAAAGCAGATTCGCGCGACTTGACCAACTGGTCATCGCGCGCCGCCAACTCATCTTGCGGTGCAATCCAGATCACACCACCGTTTTTACGCATAGCCAGATTCTTTTGCTGCAAGACGATTTCCAGAGCCTGGTCCCAAGGCACATCATTCAAGCGCAGAGAAACATTCCCGGTCACCGAGTCACTGACGACAATATTGAAATTGGTAATGTCAGCAAAAACATGCAGCAGTTCACGCAATGGTATGTTTTGGAAATTCAGTGAAATTGCATCGCCCTGATAGCCTTTTCGAGAACCTTGGAAAAGCTTGTTTGCATCCTCCTTGACCGGCCGTACTTCAACAATGAACTGGCGATCGCTCTGATAGGCGGTGTGTTCCCACAATCCACGCGGTACGATTTCAATACTGACATCTTCGCCTTCGGTTTTGGTATTGACTGCCGTCACCGGTGTGGCAAAGTCAACTACGTCAAGGCGCCGGCGGAGCGGGTCGGGGAGTCTGGTTTTCTTGAATGAAAGCAGCAGATTCGCGCCTTTTTGCCTCACATCTACGCCGACATCGCTTTGATGACAGGTCAACGAGCACAACACCCGCGCCATCCTTGTTTCGGCGAAATTGAATGTCACGCACGCTGTTTGCCGCGTCCCTGCCGCTAGGCGAAAAATGCTGCACAGTGGAAGCCCCCCCCCCACCGTTCCTTCGTCGAGAAGTGTGATGAGCAGGAACTTAGCCTCTTGGCGCGCCTCAAACCGGGATATTTTGTCAAGGTTCAGCACGAGTCTCGACCGATCACCCGCCTGAACAAGACTGAAGCTGCGCAAACCACCTTCATTGATCGTCTTGTTGTTGTAACCCAACCCATTCTCGGTCGAAGGAAAATCAAAGACTATCCGCGCAGGATTCGCAATAACAAAGTTTGCTGGTGCAGCAGTCAGCGCCTCGCGCAAACTGATTTTCAGAACTGTGTTGCCGCCTGTTTTGCTGACCGCAAGACTTTCAATGACATTAGGCTTAGCGCCAGGAGTGCTCTGGCTATTTTGAGCCAGAACCACAGGAATGCTCGCCAGCAGCGCAGCAATACAAACCAAAATACGCCCGAATTTCATTTGCCGCCCTCCTTGCCTTGCGCCCCTTCCTGCAATTGAAGGGTCATCCGCCGTTCCACCCAATCGGTAGTCTGGCCACTTGGATCTTGTACTATTTCCTTGAGGATGATCTCGATGTCGGTCACCTCGTTGATGCGGCCAAAGTTTTGGCCCATATAGCTTCCTTTACTTGCCTGGTAAACAACCCCGTTGGCTTGCACCAGCGCATGTTTAACTTTGCTCTTGGTGTTGCTGACGACGCCAATGAACTGAATGGATTCAAGCGGAAAACTCTCCAGTTGCTCCCGCGGACGGTCAAAATCAGGCTTTGCGCCCCCGCCACCACCTTTTCTTTCAGGCTCAACGCGATTCGGGCTGAAAGGATCTATCTGGTCATGTGCCTCGTAGGAAACAATTGGGAAGGGTCTTAATTCGGGTAATGGCAATACTTGCCCACGCAGTTCGCGCGAAGATTCAACCATCCACTGCTTGATGTCATCATGCTGGCTCTCGCCACAGCCTGACAGCATGAGTATCAAGACGGAGAAGAAGCTTAAGGCTCTCATTTCTTTGCCCCCTTAGCTTTCTCCCTTTCCTTCCTCTTCTGCTCTGCCACCTCAACTTCATCGAGATAGCGAAAGGTCTTGGCCGTAGCGACCAGCATCAGGGTATCTCCCGACTTGCCAGAGGGTGCTACGTTAATGTCATTCAAGGTTACTATGCGCGACAGCTTGGCGATGTCGCCAGCGAATGCGCCAAAATCATGATAAGAACCGGTCACGTTCAGTGTGATTGGCAATTCGGCGTAGAAATCCTTCGAAACTTCTGCGCCTGGTTTAAATAGCTCAAACTGGAGGCCACGGCCCAAACCCGCCTGGTTGATATCGATCAGGAGAGACTCCATTTCGGCGGCATTCGGCAACTGCTTGAGCAATGCTCCGAACGAACGCTCAATTTCGGCCAGTTGATTGATATGTTCATCGAGGTTGACCGCCTGCTTCTTCTTGTTGAGCCACTCATCCTTAAGCTTGATTTCTTCCTGATACTTAAGTTCAAGTTCTTCGTTCTGCACGTTCCAGCCGAACCAGGCCGCCGCCATCAACAAACCCACGAACATGCCCGAAAGAATGATAATGCGCGGCACCAACGGCCAAGCGCCCGGATCTTTGGGGTCGAGCGTCTTGAAATCATCGGCGATTTGCCTGAAATCTATTTTGGGAATGTCGATTTTGGGCAACGCGGGCATATTCGGCTTTTTCATGGCGTGCCTCCCGGTTTTTTGCTGCCCTTGCTAGTGACCTCGGTGGTTTGACGCGAAAAATAGATGTTCAGGTTAAATTCGTTCATGCGCTGCTTGCCAACCGGAATCGCCTTGATCTGGATAAGCTCGGGTCGCTCCAGTACCGGGGAGGCATCAAGGTTATTCATCAGGGTCGAAACACGGGCATTCGATTGCGCATAGCCGACCAAGATAATTTTTTGCTTATCCTGTTTGATCGAGCGCAGATAGATCCCGGTTGGTAATTGCCGGGCAAGTTCGTTAAACAGATGCACCGTCTCTGAGCGATTGGCTTGCAATGACTCAATCACCTGCTTTCTGGCCAGCAGTGCTTCTGTTTGCTCCTTGAGTTTCTTGATTTCATCAATCTGCTTGTTGAGCTCGGCGATTTCCTTCTTGAGGAAAACATTCTTCTCGGATTGTCGATCAATCTGGGCGTCAATGTAGGTAAAACCAGCAAACCAGATCACGCCCGCCAAAACAGATACCAAACCAGAGAGGGCATAAAATTGCTGGCGCTGCGCCTTGCGCTTCGCCTCCCGGTGCGGCAGCAGATTGATGCGGATCATTGATCGAACCTCCGCAGCGCCAGTCCGCAAGCCACCATCAGCGAGGGCGCATCAGACAGTAAATGCTTTGGCCGGACACGCGACGACAGACTCATTTTCGTGAAAGGGTTCGCCAATGCGACACTGACTTGGGTGCGCTCGGCAACCACATCCGCAATGCCTGGAAGCAAAGCGCCGCCACCCGTCAGGATGATATGGTCCACCTCGCTGAATTGGGTGGAGGTAAAGAAAAACTGCAAGGCCCGGGACACTTCCAAAGCCAAGTTTTCGAGGAAGGGCCGCAGAATCTCGGTTTCGTAATTATCCGGCATCGGGCCAGTCCGCTTCAGGTTTTCGGCCTCATCATGGCTCATGCCATAGGCGCGCACCATGTCCTGAGTCAGTTGGTTGCCACCAAAAGCCTGTTCGCGGTTATAGATCTGCTGATCACCCTTTACTATGGTGACCTTCATTGCACTGGCACCCACATCGACTAGCGCAAACACCATGCTGCCGCCATCGCCAGGGAACTGGTCGCGCACCAATTCGAAAGCAGCAAGCGCGGCATAGGATTCCACATCCATCACTACGGGCTTGAGTTTTGCCGCCTCGGCACATGCCACCCGATCTTCAACACCCTCTTTGCGGGAAGCAGCGATCAATACCTCTACCTCGTCGGGGCTGGATTGTGAGGGACCAACCACCTGAAAATCGAGATTAACCTCTTCAAGCGTAAACGGGATGTACTGATTGGCCTCCGACTCAACCTGAACCTCCATTTCCGCGTCGCGCAGTCCGGCAGGCAGAATTATTTTCTTAGTAATTACCGCCGCAGTGGGCAAGGCCATGGCGACATATCGCGTGACCGTCCCGAGGCGCCTCCAGCAGCGGTCTATCGCCTCTGCGACACCATCGAGGTTCGCGATGGTGCCATCCACTACCGCACCCTCCGGCATGGACTCGATGGCGTAGCACTCCAACTGGTAGCCACCCGCCCGGCTACCCGACAGCTCTACCATCTTGACTGCAGATGAACTGATATTCAGCCCCACCAGCGAGCGCGCTTTGGGATTGAGTATCGAAAGGTCGATCTCCAAGATAATCCTTTATTTTCAGTAAGTTACAACATAAACTGACAATTCACTTCAGATGCTAGCAGCAACTATATCGGCTGTAAAGAAAATTCTTTTAGCGGAATGACTGAAATTGCCAACTGATCAACATCTTCGCAACAGTTGTGTATCGCCCGCAACTCAGAACATGGCGTGTTAAAAACGAAGATTCAGAAAAGGCAAACCATAGGCCATGCCGGAACTAAAGCACTTCATCCGGCTGGACTATAATCTGCCGTCTTCGATTCGGCCTTCCTCTCTCGTTCGTCTGCCATTTATCGTGTTGCGCTGGATCCTCCTGCCATTTGCCCTCCTTGCCGGAGCCGCCCTTGCGGCGATTGCCCTCGTGGGCATCGTGCTGATCCTCGCCTATCCACGCCTGCCCTCGGTTGATATCCTGACCGAATATCGCCCCAAGATTCCGTTGCGGGTCTATACCGCGGACGGCCACCTGATTGGCGAGTTCGGCGAAGAGCGGCGCCACTTTATCCTTATCCAGGATGTGCCGGAGACCATGAAGCAGGCCATCCTTGCTGCCGAGGATGAGCGCTTTTACCAACACCCGGGCATCGACACCATGGGCATTCTGCGCGCTGCCTATGCGAACTTTGTCGGCGGCGGCAAGCGGCAAGGCGCCTCGACCATCACCATGCAGGTAGCACGCAATTTCTTCCTGTCATCCGAGAAGACGCTTACCCGCAAGCTTTATGAGGCCATGCTCGCCTTCAAGATCGAGAAGAACCTCAGCAAGGATGAGATTCTGCAGATCTACATCAACCAGATCTACCTCGGTCAGCGCGCCTACGGCTTTGCGGCCGCCGCGCGCATCTATTTCGGCAAGGAACTCAAGGATCTGGGCCTCGCCGAGACATCCATGCTCGCGGGCTTGCCAAAAGCTCCTTCTGCCTACAATCCTGTTGCCAACCCCAAGCGCGCCCAGTTGCGCCAACAATATGTGCTGCGGCGCATGCAGCAACTCGGCTTCATCGACCAGTCACAGTTCACCCAGGCGCGCGACCAGCAACTCCTGGTACGGCGTCAGGTTGATAATTTCGTTGTCAAGGCCGACTACGCTGCTGAGATGGCGCGACAAATCGCTGTTGCGGCCTTTCCTGATGACGTTTACAGCGCCGGCATCACGGTTGTCACCACACTGACCCGCAAGGAACAGGATGCCGCCTATCGCAGCCTGCGCCAAGCCGTGCTCGACTATGATCGTCGTCATGGCTATCGCGGCGCCGAAGCCTATGTCGACATGAAGGCGATCAAGAGTGACGACGACGACCTGATCGACGAACTGCTCTATGACTTCGAAGACGCCGACGACCTGCGTCTGGCACTCGTGCTCGACGCCACCACGGAAAAACTGCGCGCCTACCTGCCAGGTGGCGAGATTGTCACCGTGGAAGGCGCTGGACTCAAGTTCGCCCAGCGCATGCTCGACAACAAGGCGCCAGCCAACAAGCGGCTGCGCCGCGGCGCGATCATGCGGTTGAATCAGGACAGCAAGGGCCGCTGGCAGGTAGTTCAGTGGCCTGAGGTGGAAGCCGCCTTCGTTGCCGCCAATCCGAACGATGGCGCAGTACGGGCTCTTGTCGGCGGATTCGATTTCAACCGCAGCAAATTCAACCACGTCACACAAGCATGGCGTCAGCCCGGCTCAAGCTTCAAGCCCTTCATTTACTCGGCGGCGCTGGAAAAAGGCTACACGCCCTTGTCGATACTGCCGGACGAACCCCTCTCCGTTTCGGCGGAAGAGACTGGCAGCCAAGCCTGGGAACCGAAAAACTACGACGGCAAGTACGACGGCCCGATGACCCTGCGCACCGCTTTGGCCAAGTCCAAGAACATGGTTTCGATCCGCCTGATCCGCGCCATCACGCCACTGTATGCTCAGGATTACGCCAGCCGCTTCGGGTTCGATGCGGGCAAGAACCCACCGTATCTCACGCTGGCACTCGGCGCCGGATCGGTCACGCCCTGGCAGCAACTTAGAGCCTATGCCGTATTCGCCAATGGCGGGTACAAAACCGAGCCTTTTATAGTCAAGCAGATACTCGACGCCAGCGGCAAGGTGCTCGCCGAAACCACCCCAGCACTGGCCGGCGACGAATCCTTGCGCATCATCGACGCGCGCAATGCTTGGGTAATGGACAGCATGATGAGGGATGTCGTACGCCGCGGCACGGCCACGCGCGCCCAATCCCTTAAGCGCACCGACCTGGCCGGCAAGACCGGCACCACCAACGATTACGTCGATGCCTGGTTCTGCGGCTACCAGCCCTCAATGGTCGGCATCGCCTGGATCGGCTTCGATCAGCCGAAGCGCATGGGGAGTGGCGAGACCGGCAGTTCTGCCGCCTTGCCGATCTGGATCGGCTACATGGAAACGGCCCTGAAAGATGTACCGGAAATGCACCGCGACGCGCCCAGCGGCCTGGTCCGCGTGGAAAGTCGGGATCCAGCGACTGGTGCGCCCATCCATGACTTGATCTATGCCGAGGCCATCCCCGCACCGACGCCTGACCGGGAACCCAGCATACTGGATATCTTTCGAACCCAAGCTCAGGCACCCGCACCGGTCCAGGATGCCCAGATCAGGTCGATTGCACCCGATCGGCGCGTGACGATGCCTGGCGGATCGCCTACAAATCCAGCTGAAGCGTCTCGCCCGCCTGCTCGCTAAGGCAGCGCGACAATACGGCTGTCAAATCCTGGCCGTCGCGCGTACCGATCCAGCGCCCGTCCTGAGGTTTGAAGTGAAAGCCACCGGAACGCGCCGCCACCCAGATTTCCCGTGCTGCCGCATGGCGATTGACAATGACCTTGCTGTCATCCGCAAAAGCAATCTCGATGATCCCGCCGGGCTTCAATTCATAATCCAGGTCGGCGTCACCCTCATCCACCAGTTTTTCCAGCTGGGTTTCCAGCCGCGCCAATTGGGCATCCGCCAGCGCCAAGAATTCTCGTTCTTCCACCTTAGTTCCCACCTTATCTCCGTGTTAACATCATCGCCATGCAACCACGTTCCGCTACCTTAATTGTTGCACTGCTCGTCGGCAGTTCCCTGCCCCTGTCCGCCTGTGGCAACAGGGGAGCTTTAGTGCTGCCAGCCAAACCCTTTGCGCCGGCGCAAGTTCAACCGACAGAAAAGCCTGCCGGCGATCATAGCAGCACACCCCCGCCTTCCACACCCCGATGAACTTGCTCAATAACACCAACGGCGTCAGCCGCGTTGAGGGCGTGGCATTGCCCGCCATCGCCGATCACTTCGGCACGCCCTGTTACGTCTATTCCCGCGCCGCCCTGACCGCGGCCTATGCCTGCTATCAGGCGGCGCTGGTAGGGCACAATGCGCGCATTTGCTATGCCGTCAAGGCAAACTCCAATATTGCCATCCTCAACCTGTTCGCCCGGCTCGGCGCCGGCTTCGACATCGTTTCCGGCGGCGAACTGGCGCGCGTCATCGCTGCCGGCGGCGATCCGGCCAAAGTCGTTTTTTCCGGGGTCGCCAAATCACGCGCCGAAATGCAGCAAGCGCTTGCCGCCGGCATTCATTGCTTCAACGTGGAATCCGCAAGCGAGCTGGAGCAGCTCAATACCGTAGCCGCAACAATGGGGCAGCGGGCGCCTGTTGCCCTGCGCGTCAACCCGAACGTTGACCCGAAGACCCACCCGTACATTTCTACCGGGTTGAAGACCGCCAAATTCGGCGTGGCCTTCGCTACCGCCAAGGAACTCTATCGCCGCGCCCACGCACTGCCTAACCTTGAGGTATGCGGCATCGCCTGCCACATCGGTTCGCAACTGCTTGACCCGCAGCCGGCTGCCGATGCCGCCGGCAAGGTTCTGGAGCTGGTTGACAGCCTCGCTGCCGAAGGCATTGTTCTCGAACATATCGATCTCGGCGGCGGCATGGGCATTCGTTACCGGGATGAGGTCGTTCTGCCGACCGCCGACTATCTGGCACCCATGCTGGAGCGGCTGGCCGGTCGCCAGGAAATGCTGTATTTCGAACCCGGCCGCTCGCTGGTCGGCAACGCCGGCTTGCTGCTGACGCGCGTCGAGGTGCTCAAGCACGGCGAGGAAAAGAATTTCGCCATCGTCGATGCCGCCATGAACGACTTGGCACGCCCGGCGCTTTACGATGCCTGGCACGAGATCGTGAAAGTCGGCGCTGGCGGGACGGCGCAACCCTTACAGTATGAAATTGTCGGCCCGATCTGCGAGTCGGGCGACTTTCTCGGCCACGACCGCAACCTGGCCCTGGCGGAAGGTGACCTGCTCGCCATCCTGTCGGCCGGCGCCTACGGCATGGCGATGAGTTCGAACTACAACACCCGGCCGCGCGCCGCTGAGATCATGGTGGACGGCGAGCAAATGCACCTGATCCGTCGCCGCGAGGAAATTGCCCAACTTTTCGCGCTGGAATCCGTCTTGCCCTGACCATGAGCCGACAACTTGCCCTGGTTTGTTTAGCCGCCTTCCTTCTCGCCGCCTGCGACAAGAAACCCGCGGACAATAAACCGTCCGGTCCGCCACCAACGCTGATCACCGTGACGCAGGTCAAGAGTGCCGCCTTCGAGGTCACCGAGGACACACTGGGCACGCTCGAAGCCGTGATCAACCCGAAAATCGCTGCCGAAGTTGCTGGCAAGATTATCAAGGTGCTGGTGGTTGCCGGCACGCCGGTCAAGCAGGGTGAGACGCTGGCGGTGATCGATGCCACAGATTTCCTGTTGCAGAACCAGGCCGAGCAGGCCGACGTAAAGCGGCTCGAAGCCTTGCTGGCGCAACAGGACAAACTGGTCGAGCGCCAGCAAAGCCTGGTCGCGAAGGGTTTTTTGTCGCAAAACGCCGCCGATGATGCCGCGGCACAGCGCGCCGCTATTGCCGAGCAACTCGCCGCCGCCCAGGCGCGAACCGGCCTCGGCAAGCGCTCGGTGGGCAAGACCACCGTGACGGCGCCGTTCGATGGCGTCATCGAAAGCCGGATGATCGCTTCCGGCGATTACGTCAAGCTGGGCGACCCCCTGTTCCAGCTCGTCTCCAATCAGCACTTGCGCGCCCACCTGCCATTTCCCGAAAGCGCCGCGCCGCGCCTGTCGCGCGGCCAGGTCGTCCGGCTCAGTTCGCCACAGGCGCCGGGCAAGATATTCACCGCAACAATTTCCGACATCCGTCCTGCGGTTGCCGAATCGAGTCGCGCGCTTGACGTGATCGTTGACCTGGACGGCGCCGGCCTGCTGCGCGCGGGCGGCACGGTCAATGCTTCGGTACAGATTGCCGCCAAGGCGGCGGCGCTGGTGGTTCCCGAGCAAAGCGTGGTGCTGCGTCCGGCGGGCAAGGTGGTCTATGTCATTGCCGACGCGGATGGCAAGAAGACAGCACAACAGCGCATCGTCCAGGCGGGTGCCAAAAAAGATGGCGTGATCGAGATCATTGCCGGCCTGGAGGAGGGGGAACTCGTCGCGCAGGACGGCGCCGGCTTCCTGACCAACGGCGCGTCCGTCAGCATCAAGGAACCGGGCAAGCCGGGCGCGGGAAAAGCAGAAGCCAAAGGCAAACCCCCGGGCAAGCCTGAAGAAAAATGACGCTGCCCGAGCTTTCCATCAAGCGCCATGTGCTGGCGTGGATGCTCTCCGCCGTGCTGGTGCTGTTCGGCATCATTTCCTTCAATCGCATCGGCATGGACCGGTTTCCCTACATCGAGTTTCCCGTGGTATCGATCACCACGGCACTCAAGGGCGCCAACCCGGACATCGTCGACGCCTCGATCACCAACCTCATCGAGACCACGGTGAACTCGGTGCCGGGTATCGAGCATATCCAGTCCACCTCTTCGCCCGGCGTCTCGGTCATTGCCATCACCTTCGGGCTGGAAAAGAAGGTTGACGTCGCCTTCAACGAGGTGCAGTCCAAGGTCAACCAGGCGTTGCGCCGCCTGCCCAAGGACACCGACCCCCCCGTCGTTGCCAAGGTCGAAACCAATGCCCAGCCCATCATGTGGCTGGCCCTGCAGGGCGACCGCACCCAGCAGCAGCTCAACCAGTACGCCATCAACGTCCTGAAAAAGCGGCTGGAGACCATCGATGGGGTAGGCGAGGTGCGCATCGGCGGCCGCCGCGATCGCACCATCCGCGTGAACCTGCTGCCCGACCGACTGGTGGCCTACGGCATTACCGCGCAGGACATCAACAACGCCTTCGCCACCGAACACGTGCAGATGGCCGGCGGTTTCATCGTCGGCCAGCAGACGGAAAGCCTGGTCAAGCTCGACCTCGAATTCCACAGCCTCGACGCTCTTGCCGACATGGTCGTCGGTTATCGGGGAGAAAAGGGGGCCGGTGCGCCGATCCGCCTCAAGGATATCGCCGAAATCGCCGACGGCCTCACGGACAACCGCCAATTGGCGCGCTTCAACGGCGAGACCACGGTGGGGCTGGGCATTGTCAAGGTCGCCAACACCAATACCGTCGAGATCGTCGACAAGATCAAGGAGCGCCTGGAAAACGAACTGCGCCCGCAACTACCGCCCGGCCTCAAGCTGAGCACCGTTTCCAACGACGCGGTATTCATCCTTGAGATCGTCAACTCGCTCAAGGAACACCTGATCGCCGGCACCCTGCTCGCGGCATTGGTGGTGTGGTTCTTCCTGCGCTCGGTGCGCTCGACGCTGATCATCGCGCTGGCGATCCCGGTTTCGCTGCTGGGCGCAATTTCCGTCATCTATTTTTTCGGCTTCACCCTCAACTCGCTGACCATGCTGGCGCTGCTGCTCTTGATCGGCGTGGTAGTGGATGACGCCATCGTCGTGCTCGAGAACATCTTCCGCCACCGCGAGGACATCGACCCCGACCCGGTCACGGCTGCGGTCAACGGCAGCAATGAGGTGGTGTTCGCCGTCATCGCCGCCACCGCCGCGCTGGTGTCGATCTTTGCGCCGGTGATGTTCCTTTCCGGCATCATCGGCCAGTTTTTCCGCTCCTTCGCCGTGGTGGTGACCTTCGGCGTGCTGGTGTCGTTGTTCGTCTCGCTGACGCTCACGCCGATGCTCTGCTCGCGTTACCTCACCGTGAAAAAACAGCACGGCAGCATCTACCACGCACTCGACCGCTTCTTCGCCAAGCTAGACTGGGCCTACGTGCACACGCTGGAGTGGGCCCTCACCCATCGCTGGAAGGTGGTAGTCCTCACTGCAGCCATCGTCGCCTCCTCGGCCTACTTCTTCATCAACGTCGGCAAGGCCTTCACGCCCGAGCAGGACGAGGGCCGCTTCCTCGTCTTCCTGCGCGCCCCGCTCGGTTCAAGCATCGACTACACCGACGGCAAGCTGCGCGAGGTCGAGGCCGTACTCAAGACGCACAAGGAGATTTTCACCGAATTCGCCATCATCGGCCTTGGCAGTGCCGGCCAGGTGAACCAGGGCACGGTGGTGACGCGCATGGTGCCGCGCGAAGAGCGCAAGCGCAGCCAGCAACAGGTGCTCGCTGCATTGAAGAAGGACCTGGCCGCAGTGGCCGGCGTGCGCGCCTTCGCCGCGCCCTATCCCATCGTGCAGGGCCAGCGCGGCGACCCGTTGCAGTTCGTGCTCGCCGGTGACAACCTCGAAGAAGTCGGCCGTCTGTCGCGCGAATTCCAGCAAAATCTGTCGGCCGACCCCGGCATCGGCCGCATCGACACCAACCTGCAGCTCGACCTGCCGCAACTCGTCTTCCAGCCTGATCGACTGCGCATTGCCGCGTCCAACCTGTCCACCGCCGACGTCGCGCTGGCCATCAACATGCTCACCGGCGGCATCGACATCGCCAAGTACAACGACGAACCGGGCGACGGCCAGCGTTACGACATCCGCGTCAAGGCCAAGGAAGGCGAATTCACCCAGCCATCCGATCTCTCCAAGATTTTCATCCGTTCGCGGGACGGCAAGATGGTGCGCCTCGACTCGGTCGCCACTTTCAAGGAAACGCTGGGGCCGGCCATCATTGGCCGCTTCGACCTGCAGTACGCCACCACCTTCTACGCCAGCCCGACCATGGCGCTCGGCGATGCCGTCACCAAGGTCAAGGCATTGGCGACCGAGCTGCCGACCGGCTATCAGGTCAAGTTCATCGGCCAGGCCGAGGAATTCCAGAAGACCATGACCTACATGGTGTTCACCTTTGCCCTGGCGCTGGTGCTGCTCTACATGGTGCTGGCCAGCCAGTTCAACAGCTTCGTGCAGCCGGCCATCGTCATGCTCGCGCAACCGCTCGCCATCGTCGGCGGCGTCGCCGCGCTGTGGCTGTTCGACCAGTCGCTCAACATCTACTCGATGATCGGCCTCGTCCTGCTGGTCGGCCTGGTCGCCAAGAACTCCATCCTGCTGGTCGACCTCACCAACCAGCGCCGCGCCCAAGGCATGGATGTCGACGCCGCCCTGCGCAACGCCTGCCCCATCCGCATGCGGCCGGTGCTGATGACCTCGGCCACCATCATCCTCGCCCTCTTCCCCGCCGCGCTGGGCCTCGGCGCCGGCGCGGAAACCAACCAGCCACTGTCCATCGCCGTCGTCGGCGGCATGATTTCCTCGACGCTCTTGACGCTGGTGGTAGTGCCGGCGGTTTACTCTTTGGTTGAAGGTTGGCGAGAAAGAAGACCCGCCCTCCCCCAACCCCTCCCTCACGGGAGGGGTGACGGTTGACTCGCTGCGCTCGTTTGTTACGGGGCGCCTCCGTTCATATTTAGGGGCGGGTTGCGGCTGGCGCCGCGTGCCGTCCCGGCGTGGGGCGGCCCGGCGCCGGGACTACAGTGTGGCTATCTTGAGTCGCGCTTGTAGAAAGTCGGCGCTGGCGAGACGGCGTTAAATCCACATCCGCCGTAGCCTTGCCGCCGGGCCGCCCCAAGGCAAGGCGGCACGCGGCGCCAGCCGCAATCCGCGCCAATGCCAGAACAATGCTCCCCGTGATAGTCGAGCGAAGCGAGCCACAGTCACCTCCCCCGCGAGGGGGAGGATGGGAGGGGGTGGGTTAATTACAGACGCCGCGCACCTGAGTCATATCGGTCAAGCCAAGTAGCACTTTCTCGATGCCGTCCTGTTTCAAGGTGCGCATGCCCTGATCAACCGCGATACGCTTGTATTCCGTGGCCGTCGATTGATGCGCGATCAACTCGCGGATCTGCGGTGTCACCTCCATCAACTCGAACAGGGGAATCCGTCCCTTGTAGCCCTCGCCGGAGCAGTGTCGGCAACCCTTGGGTTGCCAGACGTTCAGGAACTCTCCTTTGGGCAAGCGCGCCTGCCAGCCACGGACGATGCGTTCCTTGTCGGCCATCGAGGCCTGGCGCTCGTACGCCGAAAAATAATACTCTGCTGCCAGCTCGTCGATCTCGGCAGTTGTCATGACCCGCTTGGGCGCACAGCGCGTGCACAGGCTGCGCGCCAGTCGTTGCGCCAGGACGCAGACCAAGGCATCCGCGAGGTTGAAAGGATCAATCTCCAGATCCAGCAGACGTGCGGCGGTTTCTGACGCCGAGTTGGTATGCAGGGTCGAAAGTACCAGATGGCCAGTCATGGATGCCTCCAATGCAATCTTGGCTGTTTCCAGATCCCGCATTTCGCCAATCATGATGATGTCCGGATCGGCACGCAAAAAGGCGCGCAAAGCCGTCGCAAAAGTCCAGCCGATCTTCGGGTTCATCTGTACCTGATTGACGTTTTTTTGAACGATTTCGATCGGGTCCTCGGCTGTCCAGATTTTTCGGTCCGGCGTGTTCAACTCGCGCAAAACGGAATGCAAAGTCGTAGTTTTGCCGCTGCCGGTCGGCCCGCATACCAGAATCAACCCATAGGGCTTCTCGATGAGACGCTTGAACACGGTCAGATCCCGTTCGCCCATTTTGAGCTGATCGATGGGCACCGGGTCGCCAGCCTGCAGCAGCCGAATGGTGACGTTTTCGATGCCCCGCACCGTCGGGATGGTTGCCACCCGCAAGTCAAGCCGGGGCTGCCCTGGCCGACTAAAGGATATCTTGCCGTCCTGGGCCATGCGGCGTTCCGCGATATTCAGGTTGGCCATGATCTTGATGCGCGAGACGACTGCCCGATGATAGTTCGCTGAGTATTGCGAGTAGCCTTCCATCCGGCCATCGCGACGGAACCGGATGTGCGCCTGCGGATCCAGGGCAAAACACTCCAGATGGATATCCGAAGCACCCACTTCCGCCGCGTCGGAAATGAATTTATTGACCAGGCCGACCACGGAGGCATCGTCCTGGGAAATACCATTCCCTCCTTCCAATTCCTGATCATCATTGACTGGCTGCGTTGTGGCTGTTTCGGCAAGTGCCCGCTTTGCCAGCGAGCGAAATTCCTGGTCGCCCTGCTGCACCGACTGCAGTTGTCCGTAGTCCTCAAGGTACTGAGTGATCCTTTCAGCCGGAACCATCACCAACTCGATCTTCAGTTTTGTCAAAAACCCGAAATATTCGCGCTGATCAAAGTTGAAGGGATTGCCGACCGCCAGAAACAACAATCCGTCGATAACGGCAATCGGCACCACGCGCGCCTTGCGCGCCTCGTCGAGTGGTATCAGCCGCTTGATGTCCTGGAAAATCTGAAAGCGCTGCAGGTTCACCATCAGCACGCCATACTGCAGACAGAGAGCCCGCGTCACCAATTCATCGGTGACGACCCCCATCATCAGCAGGATCTTGCCAATCGGTTCGCGCTTTCTGCCTTTTAAAGCCTGAATCTTGATGGCAGCATCGATATCCTTATCCGCCAGAACGACATACTGTTGCTGAATTTCCATCAGCTGCCGCGGGTCGCGCGCGGGTGTCCGTTCACCCTGGCTGCGCAGTGTCATGATGCGCTGCAGATCATCCAGGCTCTCCACCTTGGGCCAGCTGGCTTTCTTCTGAATCATCGTCGCCGGCTTTTCGCCCGGCCCCACTGGCGGCGCGCCAAGCATGCCGGCCGGCACTCGCTGCGGGAGCATGGCCGTATCGTCATGCCGCCGGTCCAGTGCCGAGCCATTGTCACCTTGTTTGGCCAATGCGCGGCGCCGTTCGCTATCGGCACGCGCCACATCCGAAAGTGCCGTCGAAAATGGGTCGCTGGTGTTTGGATTGCGTTGGGGGAACTGATTGTCGTGCAGTTCCTTCAAGGAAAATAATTCGCACACCACACCAAAGGAAAAGCCACGCCGATCCGGCCGCCCGGAGAGCATCAACTCATCCAGGACAGCAAGACACTCCGGGGTTCCCCAGAGGGCATCCAGCTTGTGGGCAATGCGCGGGTGCCGTACCGCCAGGCTGTGGGGAAAGCGATCCAGTTCCTCCGCAAATGCCTGGGCAAGCTTGGGGTACTCGCTGACCATATCCGCATGTTCCATATCTTTATCTCCAGCTTCGCAAGCCAACCCGTCCAGTCATGATCAAAGGCAATCTGGCAGGCACCGCTAAGCCATATTCAAGGTCAGCGCCAGTGCCAGCGGCACAAACAGCAAGGCCCCCAGGTTGCCGAGCATCACCATCGAGGCCACCTTCGCCGGTTCCTGCCGGTAACGCTCGGCAAATACATAATTGAGCACTGCGGGCGGCAGCGCCCCGAACACCAGCAGCATGGCGGCTGTCTGCGCATCAAGGGCGAGGGCATAGGCCAGCCCCCAGGCCAGCGCCATCCCCATCAGTGGACAGGCGATCGCCCCGATCAGACCGATGCGCAAATCCGAGAACCGCGAAACCGCCATCCGCACCCCCAGCGCAAACAGCAGCAACGGTATCGCCACTTCGCCAAGCAATTTGATGGCCATATATAACGGCGGCCAGACTTCGATGTTGAGCCAACCGAGCGCCAATGCTGCCAGTGCAGCAAAGATCACCGGCACGCGCCAAAGATTCCACAGCCTGGCACGATGGTCGAGCATCCAGGTACCCAGGACGTAATGCAGCGTGTTTTCGACAAAAAACAGCACCACGGCTGCCGGCAGCGCGTCGGGGCCGAAAGCCAGCAACATCAGTGGCAGGCCCATGTTCCCGGCATTGACGAACATCATCGGCGGCACAAGGGTTTTCGGCTGCTCGCCGAGCATCCGGGCCAGTCCCCAGGCAATCAGCCCCGAGCCGAGCATCACGCCCAGCGCACCCAGCGCCAGCCGATCATAGGCAGCCAGATCGAAACTCTTTGTTGCCAGTGCGGCGAACACCAGCGCCGGCACGAAGATGTCCATGTTGAGCTGGTTGGCGAACGCCATGTCGAGTCCGCCGCGCGATTGCCGGTAGCGGGCGTACAGCCAGCCCACCGCAATGATGGCGAAGATGGGGAAGACGATAGCGAAAATGCGCAACAACACGGGCGTGGGTACTGCGACTTGCGGCTACAGCACGTAACGCGACAGATCCTCGCGCTTTGCCAACTCGGCAAGGCGCTCATCGACGTAGGTGGCATCCACCGTCAGCGCAGCTTCCGTAACTGATGCGCCGGCAAAGAATGAAACATCTTCCAGCAGCTTTTCCATCACCGTATACAGGCGACGCGCGCCGATGTTTTCGGTTTTTTCATTCACCTCGAAGGCGATTTGCGCCAACCGCCGGATACCGTCGGCAGCGAACTCCACCGTCACGCCTTCGGTCGCCAATAGCGCCGCGTACTGGCGCGTGAGGCAGGCATCGGTCTGGGTGAGGATGCACTCGAAGTCGTCGATCGAGAGCGAATCCAGTTCGACGCGAATCGGGAAACGCCCCTGCAACTCGGGAATCAGGTCGGACGGCTTGGCGAAATGGAACGCCCCGCTGGCAATAAACAGGATGTGGTCGGTATTGATGATGCCGAACTTGGTGGTCACCGTCGTACCCTCGACCAGCGGCAGCAGATCGCGTTGCACGCCCTGGCGCGACACGTCCGCCCCTTGCGTTTCGCTGCGCGAGGCGATCTTGTCCATCTCGTCGAGAAAGACAATGCCATTCTGCTCGACGTTGCGCATCGCTGTTGCTTTTATTTCTTCATCATTGATGAGCCGCGCCGCTTCTTCATCGGTCAGCGCCTTGAGGGCATCGGCGATACGCATGCGGCGCGTCTTTTTCTTGCCGCCGCCCATGTTCTGGAACATGCCCTGAATCTGCTGGGTTAGCTCTTCCATGCCCGGCGGGGCGAAGATCTCCATGCTGGCCGCCGGTGCGCTGACCTCGATGTCGATCTCCTTGTCGTCGAGTTCGCCCTCGCGCAGCTTCTTGCGGAATTTCTGGCGCGTTGTCGATTCCTCCGGTGCCGTCTCGCCAGCGCCGGCATTTGCCGTACGCGCCGGCGGCAGCAATACATCAAGAATGCGGTCTTCGGCAGCGTCGAGCGCGCGGTCGCGTACCAGCCGCATCGCGTTCACCCGCTCATCCTTCACCGCCGTCTCGGCGAGATCGCGAATGATGCTGTCAACATCGCGGCCGACATAGCCGACCTCGGTGAACTTGGTCGCCTCGACCTTGATGAAAGGCGCGTTGGCCAGTCGCGCCAAGCGCCGCGCGATCTCGGTCTTGCCGACCCCCGTCGGGCCGATCATCAGGATGTTCTTGGGCGTGATCTCGGAACGCAGCGGTTCGGCCACCTGGGAACGGCGCCAGCGGTTGCGCAGGGCAATCGCCACCGCGCGTTTGGCGCGCGCCTGGCCGACGATATTCTTGTCGAGTTCCGAGACAATCTCGGCGGGAGTCATTTGGGTCATGGCAATCCAGAAGGCGGGGGGAAGAAAACTAATCCAGCGTCTCGATGACGTGATTCTGGTTGGTGTAGATGCACAGGTCGCCGGCGATCGACAGCGCCTTTTTCACAATCTCTGTCGGTAAAAGCTCGGTATTTTCGAGCAACGCCTGCGCCGCCGCCTGGGCGTAAGGTCCGCCGCTGCCGATGGCGACGATGCCCAACTCCGGTTCCAGCACATCGCCGTTGCCGGTGATCACCAGCGAATTATCGCGGTCGGCCACGGCCAGCATCGCCTCGAGCCGCCGCAGCATGCGGTCGGTGCGCCAGTCCTTCGCCAGTTCCACGGCCGAGCGCAGGAGATTGCCCTGGTGCTTCTCCAGCTTGGCCTCGAAGCGCTCGAATAATGTAAAGGCGTCAGCCGTGCCGCCAGCAAAGCCGGCCAGGATCTTCTCGCCATACAGCCGCCGCACCTTGCGCGCCCCGGCCTTGATGACGATATTGCCCAAAGTCACCTGGCCGTCACCGCCCAGTGCAACAACATTGCCGCGCCGCACGGACAGGATGGTGGTGCCGTGATACTGCTCCATGGTCTGCTTTCCAGAAAAGGGAAAGGCGATTCTACCGCGCTGAAAGTGCCGCCCTGCGGGCGTCCAACAATAATCGCACACTGAAATGGCCAGCCTGCTCACGCATGCGAATTGTCGGCGCTGGCGGGACGGCGGGGCATGGTCGCCAGCGCCAGAAAGCTGATACCAACCAGGCAGCAGACGACGGCCGCGCCCGCCGGCAGATCCGCCGCGGCCGACAGCGCGAGACCAGTCACATAGGCGAGCGCGCCGATGCCATAGGCTGCGACCAGGCGCCGCCGCAGCAGCCCGCTCACGGCCACCGCCGGCGCGATCAGGCTGGCGAAGACCAGCAGCACGCCCACCAGCTGCACCGAGGCCGTCACCATGAGCGCGAACAGCAGATAGAAGCCGAGGCGGCCGAGCCGCGCGCGGGCGGCGAACCACAGAGGCAGCAGCACGGCATACAGCAGCGCCACCGGCCACAGCTGCGCCCAGCCGACCCAGAGGATCTGCCCGGCCAGCAGATCCTGCAAATGCTGGCCGCCATGCGGATTGCCCGCCAGCAGCAGGATGCCGGCAGCGGCGGCGGCGACGAACAGCAGGCCGATCAGCGCCTCCTGCACTGCGGGCCAGCGGCGCTCGGTCCAGTGGAGCAGCAGCGCGCCGCCCAGCGCTGCGCCTGCCGCCGCTCCCTGCGCGGCGAACGGCGCATCCCAGTCGAACAGCAGCGCGACGATCACCCCCAGCCCCGCCACCTGCGCGATGGCGAGGTCGATGAAGATGATGCCGCGGCGCAGCACCTCGATGCCGAGCGGCACATGAATCGCCAGCACCAGCAGCCCAGCCGCCAACGGCGCGGCCAGCAACGCGAAGTCGATGCTCACTTCACTGCCGCCAGCAGACGTTCGACGGTGTCGTCGAACAGGCCGAACAGATCCTGCGCCTGCTCGCTGCCACCGACGGTGAAGGGCACGACGACCACCGGCACCCGCGCCGCGCGGGCGAACCACGCCGCGGCCTGCGGCGACTGATAGGCCGCGCGCAACACCAGCCGCGGCGGAGTGGCCGCCGCCTGCGCCAGCAGCTTGCCGAGGTAGGCGACCGACGGCTCGACGCCGGGCTTGGGCTCCAGCACCGCCACCGTTTTCAGGCCGAGCCAGTCTTCCAGATAGGGGAAAGCCTTGTGCTGCACGGCGATGGGCAGGCCGCGCAAAGGCGCCGCCTGCTTCTCCCACCGTGAAATGGCGGCACGCCAGCGCGTGGCGAAAACCTGCCAGTTGGCGCGATAGGTCGCCGCATCCGCCGGGGCAAGCGTGGCCATGCGCTCGGTCAGCGCCGCGCCGACCAGAAGGAAATTGCGCGGATCGGTCTGGATGTGGGGATTGCCGCCCGCATGCACGTCGCCCTCGGCGCGGTCGACGCGCGCCGGCAATTCGCGCATCGCGACCTGCCGCGCCGCCTCAAAATAGCCCGTTTGCCCCGCCTGGATGTGCGCATTGCCGGATTCGCGCTGCACCAATGGCAGCCAGCCGATCTCCAGTTCCGCGCCCGTGGCGACGAGCAGGTCGGCACTGCGGGCGCGGGCAATCAGCGAGGGACGCGCCTGGATGTGGTGCGGGTCCTGCAGGCCGCTCGTGGCGACGAATACCTCAGCCTTGTCGCCGCCGATCTCCCGCGCCAGCGCTCCCCATTCGGGCACGGTGGCGAATATTTTCAGCCCCGCCTGCGCGGGCAGGGCGAGCAGGCTCGCCAGCAGCAGAAGCAGGATTCTCATGGTGTGCTACCTCGGTAAGTGTGGGCGCCCTGCTCACTCAGAACGAGTGAGCACCATGAGCGCCGAGGTTCATGATGTACTGCAGCGTCACCTGCTTGTCGGCCAGGCCCTGCATCGAGCGGTCACTCGCGAATTGCAGGCGCAGGCGCGAGAACTCCGAGTTGCTCCAGTCGAGCATCACGCTGTCGCGGCGCGGCTGATAATCGGCAAAGTAGGCGTTGTCCGCATTGAGTGCGCCGAAGACGGTCACGGCGTCGAATGACTTGCTGCCCCGGCCTAGCCAGTCATGGCGATAGCCGACGCGCCAGCGCGGCATGAACTGATAGATGGCCTGCGCATAGCCGCCGCTCTGGCGGACCGAAAGATCGCCCAGCGCAGTACCACCGTCGCAGGGCGAACCCGCCACGTCGGATGTGCAGGCGAGGCTGCCCTGCTCGCTGCGGCGAAAGACCTCGGTCTGGAACTTGAAGTTGCGCTCCCGGGCATTGCCGTCCGGTGCCCACTTCCAGACAAAGTCGGCGAAGGCGGTGCGGCTCCGCCCGCTGAACAGGCCTTCAACCTCGTTCGCCGCCACCGCCGTATCCGCGAAATGGGCTTCACGTTCCTGCGCGCGGGTGTGGAGCCAGGACAGCCCCGCCTGCCAGGAATGCGAAGCACCAACGTCGTCACCGAGCTTGGCGAACAGCGCGCCGGCACCCGTGCCGTTCTTGTTGCGGTCGGTGCCGGGAAAGTTCGCGCCGCGGCCGATTTCGGCGCCAAACTGAAGCAACAGATCGGTCGGCGCGACCCACTTGAGTTGCACGCCATCGTGCCGGTAGCCTTCGGCACCGAAGAGCACCTTCTGCATCAGCGCGGCGTCGGCGAAGTCCCATTCGTGAGGGTGCTGGGCGTTCTGGTAACCGATCCCGGAGGCGAAGCGCCCGCCGCGCACGGCGAGGCCGTTGCCGAGTCCGAGCGTCGAGACGCTGGCCTCCTCGACTTCCACCTCGCCGTCGCCGGAGACGGCAAAACGGGCAACGCCGCGGAAGTTCGGATCGATGTTGGCGGCGAGCACCAGCTCGCTATGCCCGAGCGACAGGCCGCGTTTCTCGCCATCGTGAGCGTGACCGGCCGGCCAGTAACCGGAGATCGCGCGCTCAGGCACGTCCTGCATCTTTTTCACACTACCCTGCAGCACCAGGCCGATCTCGGGATTGAAGGCGTTCGCCTTGCCGTCGCCCTGCCGCGCCGCTGGCGTGGCGGCGGTGGCGCGGGCCTCGGCCGAAACGCTCTCGGCCTGTTTGAGACGGCCTTCCAGCGCCGTGATGCGTTGCTCGTAGGCCTGTTTCATCTGTGCGATTTCCTCGCGCAGGGCTTGCAAATCGGCGTCGGCCGCGGATGCGGAAAGGGAGATCAGCGCGCCAGCAACGGCGCACACGATCAGAGCAATACGATTCATGGGTTTCTCCAAAGCAAACAAGGCGAAACGCGGCCGCGGCCGCGCACGTCGGGGAAGGTCAGCTTTGAAGAGAAGGCGGGGCGCGGCTCAGAAAAGGCGCGGGACGCGCAAAAGTCGGCGCTGGCGGGACGGCGCAGTCAGCGGCGACGCGCGCCACCGACACCCAGGCTGGCGGCGGCGCGGCCAGCGGCGGCGCCCCCTGGATGCCGGACAACGCCAGACATTCATAGCAGACCTCAGCCGTCGCATCACCGTCCGGCGCATGTCCTGGCGCATGGGCGATACCGTGTCCCACGAGGATTGCCTGAGCAAACAACAGGGTCGCCGCGAACAATCCGGCCTGCCAGAAACGCGTCACGGCGCAACTCCGGCGCGCGTGCACTGCGCACAGGTGCCGCGCACGTCGAATTCCACCTCGCCGAGCTGGAAGCCACGCGGCAGCTTGGGCGGCGGCGGCGGTTCGGCCGCGAGGCAGAACACGCCGCCGCAGTCGGTGCAACGGAAATGCACGTGACCAGCATGCTGGCGTTGCGCCCCCGCAGCTGAAAAGCGGAACACGCCGCGCGGGTCGACCGCCTTCAGCGCCAGGCCGCAGCCCACCAGCGAATCGAGGATTCGATAGAGCGTCACGCGATCGATCGCCGCGCCGTTATCGTCACCATCGCCGCCAAGCTGGGCATCGAGTTCGCCATGGCACAGCGGCTGGCGTGCCGCCAGCAGCGCGTCGAGCACGCGCACCCGCTGCCGCGTCACCTTGACCCCGGCGGCACGGATCATGTCGCAGGAATTTGCCGGGGGGGAAGGGAGTGGAGTGGTCATCGTAGCCATGCCCGGATGAAACCACAGCAGCTCCGCAAACGCAACACTGTTGCATTTACGGGGACGCCGTGTTTCAATGCCGTTCCCGACAAGATCCCGCCATGCTGACCGCTCCGCTCCTTCTGCAAATCATCCTCGCCTGCCTGCTCGGCGGCCTGCTCAGCGTGGCCGCCGCCGCGCTGGTGATGTTCGGCCTGCCGAAGAAGTGGCTGGGACTGACGGTCAGCTTTTCCACCGGCCTGCTGCTGGCCACCGCCACCCTGCATCTGCTCCCCGAAGCCCTGGAAAGCGGACTGACGCCGCACGAGGTCTTTCCGCTGCTGCTGGCCGGCATCCTCGGGTTTTTTGCGCTGGAAAAGTTTGCGCTCTGGAGACACACGCACGCCGGTACCGGCGAAACGGATGCGCACAGCGGCGACCAGCACTGCAACGACCACACGCACAGCCATCATCACCTGCATGACCCGCAGGGCGAAACCCTGCTGATCCTGATCGGCGACGGCTTCCACAATTTCACCGACGGCCTGCTGATCGCCGCCGCCTTCCTCGCCGACCCAATGCTGGGCTGGGCCACCACGCTGGCCATCATCGCCCACGAAGTGCCGCAGGAGGCCGGCGATTTTGCCATCCTCCTCGCGGCGGGCTGGACACGTCGACGTGCGCTCTTCTGGAACGGGGTTTCAAGCCTGACAGCCATTGCCGGCGGCATCGTCGGCTATCTGGCGCTGGAGCGCGCGCAGAACTGGGTGCCGATCATCATCACCATCGCGGCATCGAGCTTTCTCTATATCGCCATCGCCGACCTGATGCCACGCCTGAAGCGCGAGACCAAGTCGGTCGGCTGGCACGGCGTGCTGCTCGCTGCCGGCATCGCCGTGGTGGTTTTGGGCCGCGCCCACGTCCATTAATTTCCATTGATTTCCCCGGAGACGCCAATGCCTAGCCGCTTTTTCAGTGCCGCCCTGATCGCCGCATTCGCAGGCATGGTCCACGCTGCAAAACCTCACGTACATGGCACCGGCAGTCTTGATGTCGTGATCGACAAGGGGCAGATCGGCATCACGCTGGAACTGCCGCTGGATGCCGCCGTCGGTTTCGAACGGGCGCCGAAGACAGACAAGGAAAAAGCCGCACTGGCAGCCGTGGCGGGAACACTGAACGATGCGCCAGCGCTATTCATTCCGACGTCAGCGGCAAATTGCACGGTGCGCACCGTCACGGTGACGGTACCCTTTCTGGACGGCAAGGCGCAGGGTGTCGAGCATGCCGACGTTGAAGCCACCTATGTCTTCCAGTGCGCCAATCCGGCAGCGCTGAAGGGTATCGAGACCACGCTGTTCAAGCACTTCAAACGCCTCTACCGGCTGGAAACCCGGCGTGCCGGCCCGGCCGGCCAGGGTGCCGCCCGGCTCACCCCGAAGCAGCCGACCCTGAACTGGTAACGCTCAGCATGGCCGACGGCGCCATCCAGATTCGCGACCTGCTGTTTCGCTGGCCCCGGCAGCCCGCGCCCTGCCTCGACATTCCCGAACTGAACATCGCCGCCGGCGAGCATGTTTTCCTGCATGGCCCAAGCGGCAGCGGCAAAAGCACGCTGCTCGGCCTGCTGGGCGGCGTCGCCCTGCCTGAACGCGGCGAGATCGTCCTGCTCGGTCAGCCCCTGACGCGCCTCTCCGGCCATGCCCGTGATCGTTTGCGGGCCGACAGCATCGGTTTCCTGTTTCAGCAGTTCAACCTGCTGCCCTGGCTGTCGGCCATCGACAACGTACTGCTGCCCTGCACTTTCTCGGCACGGCGCAAGACGCGTGCCGGCAACGCGCGGGAAACCGCCGCGCGCCTGCTCACCCACCTCGACCTCGCTGCCGAGTCGTGGCACAAACCGGCCGCCGAACTGTCCGTCGGCCAGCAACAGCGCGTGGCGGCGGCGCGCGCCCTGATCGGCCGACCGGAAATCCTCATCGCCGACGAGCCAACCTCGGCGCTGGATGCCCCACGCCAGCAGATCTTCGTCGACCTGCTGCTCACCGAAGCCACGGCCGCCGGCGCGGCCTTGCTGTTCGTCAGCCATGATGAACGTCTGGCTGCGCATTTCGCCCGCAAGATCACCCTCGCGGACATCAACCGTGCTGGAGTTCCCGCGTCATGAAAGCGGTGCTGATTCTCGCCGTGAAAAGCGCCTGGGCGCGCCGGCTGACACTCGGCGTCACCCTGTGCGCCATCGCGCTGGCCAGTGCGCTGCTGCTTGCCGTCGAGCGCGTGCGCCATGATGCGCGACAGAGCTTCACGCAGGCGGTAGCGGGCGTCGATCTGGTGGTCGGCGCGCGCAGCGGCAGCGTGCAACTGATGCTCCATGCCGTGTTCCACTCCGGCAGCGCCACTCACAACATCCGCTGGGAGAGCTTCGCGGCCATCGCCACGCACCCGGCAGTCGACTGGGCCGTGCCGCTGTCGCTCGGCGATTCGCATCGCGGCTTTCCGGTGCTGGGCACTACGGCCGACTACTTCGAACGCTTCCGCTATGCCGACCAGCGGCCGCTCGCCTTCGCTGGCGGCCAGCCGTTCACCACGGTTTTTGAAACGGTGCTGGGCAGCGCCGTCGCAGCTGAGCTCGGCTACCGCGTCGGCGACCGCATCACACTGACGCACGGCATGGAAACACTGGGGCCGGAGCACGCCGACAAATTTTTCGCCGTCGTCGGCGTGCTCGCCCCCACCGGCACGCCAGTGGATCGCACGGTACATGTGAGCCTGGAAGCCATTACCGCCCTGCATCTCGACTGGGTCGGCGGCGCGCCACTGCCCGGCCTGACGATTCCCGCCGAGCACGTGCGCAAGTTCGACTTGCACGCCAAGGAAATCACCGCCGCCTTGATCGGCCTGAAAAACCGCACCGAGGTTTTCCGCCTGCAACGCCACATCAACAGCTATCGCGGCGAGCCGCTGATGGCCGTGATGCCCGGCGTGGCGCTGGACGAGCTATGGCAGACCCTGGGCATGATCGAGCAGACGCTCTTGGCGATGTCGGCGCTGGTGGTGGTGGTCGGTCTGGCCGGCCTGCTGGCCACCCTGCTCGCCAGCCTCAACGAGCGCCGCCGCGAACTGGCCATCCTGCGCGCGCTGGGTGCCAGCCCCCGTGACCTGTTCCTCATGCTGACTGCCGAAGGACTGCTGGTCACCACGCTCGGCGTGGTGCTCGGCTGCGGCTTGCTGGCCGGGGGTAGCTTCTTTTTCGCGCCGCTCCTGCAGGCGCATTTCGGCATCATTCTGCAATGGCGCATGTTCGCAGCCAGCGAATGGGCTCTGCTGGCCGCCATCCTTGCCACCGGTCTCCTCGCCAGCCTGGTTCCCGGCTGGCGCGCCTGGCGTATGTCACTGGCCGACGGATTGACGCCCCGAAACTGACCTCCACCAAGGACCGTGATGAAAATACTCTCAAGTGCTGTATGGATCGTGCTGCTGGCCATCTCACCCGCACAAGCTGCCGAGCCCTATCCCGAAATCAAGTGGGAGGCGCTGGTGCCGAAGGGCTGGGATCCTGCGCGTGACCTCAAGAATCTCAATCTGGGCAGCCTGCAGGATTCCGACCCGCGCGCCATGGAAGCGCTCGACAAGCTCAAGGCGATGTGGGACAACGCGCCGGCCGAACCGGCGCTGAACGGCAGGAAGATCCGCCTTGCGGGCTATGCCCTGCCCTTGGAACGGAAAGACGGCAAGGTCACCGAGTTCCTGCTGGTACCCTACTACGGCGCCTGCATCCACAGTCCGCCGCCGCCCGCCAACCAGATCATCCACGCCAAATCTTCACGTCCGCTGGCGGGAGTGAAGATGATGGAACCGCTCTGGGTGCATGGCACGCTCACCGTGCAGCGCGGCGAAACCACCTGGGGTGTCGCCGGGTATCGCCTGACGGTGGAACGCATTGCCCCTTACGAGGCGGCGCCCAAAAAATAGGCGGGCACAACTCCCACGGGGATTCCCTTAGGTCACGCCGACTTTTCAAGCAAGTCTTTCCGGACGCGCCATGGAAAACAAGCCCCGGCACAATATTGCCGGGGCTTGTGGGTAAGGCATGGTGCGCCGTAGTGCTCGCGCACCAGCCAGCCCTCGTAAAACCCTGCCGGACAGCGTCCTGCAAGGGTAGCCACACCAAAACCGATCAGTACCATGTCTGGAAAGTCGGCTCGGTTATTTTGCAATATCCCATGCAATAACCAGGCCAGAATTTGTAAATGGCTGTTTTTAGTAAAACATAACTAACGATGGAAATCTGGCAGCGGGCAAATGTAAGATTTTTCGACGCCGCGCCATGCCTAACGCTGCAATCCCCGCTCAAGCCACCTGCAGCAACAAGCCCTTGAGATATTCGCCTTCGGGAAAGGCCAGATCGACCGGGTGGTCGGCACTGCCTTGCAGCCGTTTGACGATGCGCGCGGTACGACCGGCATCGCATGCGGCAGCAGCGGCGATCTTTTGAAAGAGATCCAGACCAACGCCGCCGGAGCAGGAATAGGTCATCAGCAGGCCGCCCGGTGACAGCAGCTTGAAACCATGCAGGTTGATGTCCTTGTAGGCACGGCTGGCGCGTTCGGCGTGGCTCGCCGAGGGGGCGAACTTGGGTGGGTCAAGCACGATCAGGTCGAAGGTTTCGCCGGCAGCCTTCAACCGGCGCAGTTCGTCGAAGACGTTGGCGCAGCGCCACTCCACGTCATGCGCACGCTCAGCCGCCAATTGCGGGTTCAGCGCCAGATTCGCCGCCGCCTGCTGCAGCGCCGGTTGCGAACTGTCGATGGACAGTACGCTCGCTGCGCCGCCGGCCAAGGCCTGCAGCGAGAAACCACCCGTATAGCAGAAACAGTTGAGCACGCGTTTGCCAGCAGACAATCCGGCCAGCAGACGGCGATTTTCGCGCTGATCGAGATAGAAGCCGGTCTTGTGACCGACGACGATATCGACTGCCAACTTCACGCCATGCTCTTCGATGACGATCTCACGCTCGGGCGCCTCGCCCAGCAACCACCCGGTGGTCGGCTCCAGTCCTTCCAGGCCGCGCACTTCTGAATCCGAGCGTTCGTAAATTCGCGCACAACCCGTCGCCTTCGCCAGGGCATCGACGATGGCGGCACGCCATTTTTCGGCACCGGCGCTGGTGAGTTGCACGACCACAGTGTCGCCATACTGGTCGGCGATGATGCCCGGCAGGCCGTCCGATTCGGCATGGATCAGGCGCAGGCCCCCATGTTCGCCTTGCCCGGCCAGTTCCGGCAGTGCGGCGCGGCGCGCCACCGCTTCCGCCACGCGGCGCTTGAAGAAGGCGTGGTCAATCGTCTCTGCGATATCAAAGCTCCAGACCCGCGCGCGAATCTTCGACAGCGGACTGTATGCCGCCTTCGCCAGCGGACGGCCGTCGGCAGAATGAATCGTCACGGTGTCACCCGGTCGCGCGGGGCCGTCGAGTCTTGCCACGGCGGTATCGAACAGCCACGGATGCCGCTTGAAAAGCGAACGTTCCTTGCCGGGATGGAGGATCAGTTGTGCGCTCATTTTTTCTTTGCCCGGGGATGTGCTGCGTCGTAAACCTTGGCCAGGTGTTGAAAGTCCAAGTGCGTATAAATCTGCGTAGTGCTGATGCTCGCATGACCGAGCATTTCCTGCACAGCGCGCAGGTCGCCGGAGGATTGCAGCACATGGCTGGCAAAGGAATGGCGCAGCATGTGCGGATGAACGTGCAGGCCCAGCCCGCTCTTCTTCGCCCAGTGGGCGAGGCGCAGTTCGATGGCGCGCGGGGAGAGGCGCGTGCCGCGCCGGCTGACAAACAGTGCCGTTTCATTCTCCGCGGCAATGGCAACCCGTTGCTCCAGCCATGCATTCAGTGTCTCAACCGCCTTGGCGCCCACCGGTACCGTGCGCGTCTTGGCCCGCTTGCCGGTCACCGTCACTTCGCCACCAGACAGATCGAGGCCACCCGCCCCTTGGCGGCCTGCGACCATGTCCAGCGCAGCCAGTTCGGCGAGACGCAGTCCCGAGGAATAGAACAGTTCAAACATGGCGCGATCACGCACGGCCAACCAATCATCGCCGGGCGCGGCCAGCAACGCGGCGGCCTGATCGATACCGAGCACCTTCGGTAATGCCCGCGGACGCTTCGGCGCACGCAAACCGGCGCAGGGATCAGTGGTCAGCACACCGCGCCGCGCCAGCCAGCGGTAATACGAGCGCCATGCCGACAGCGTGCGCGCCAAGGAGCGTGCCGACAAGCCCTGACCATGCAGCCGCATCGCCTGCCGGCGCAGCTCGTGGGATTGCAGTTGCGCCAAGGGACGGCTACCGGTGCCGTCCTGCAGCAGCAACAGATCGCGCCGGTAGGCGGTCAGAGTATGGATGCTGGCACGCCGCTGGTGCGCCAGTTCAGCGAGAAATTGCTCGACACCCGGATCAGCTGCCGGGCCTTTTCCAACTTCGGCCATCGTTGCTAACGTGGAAAACACAGCGTTTGCGCCGGGCCGCCCTTCTCCCGCATACGGGTGAAGGGCTTTCTGGTGCCCCTCCTTTCCCCCGGCCCCTTTCCCGCCAGGGGAAAGGGGGGAAATGCACACCCCAGCAGTCTCGCCGCCGGGCCGCCCCAAGGCGAGACGGCACGCGGCGAAAGCCGCAATCCGCTCCCAAGCATGAACGGGGGCACCCCGTAATAAAACGAGCGCAGCGACAACAAGCGACGTAGTCGCGCAGTTGCGGCGCAGGCTAATGCCGGCAACGCCGGCGGTAAGCCGCGTAGCGGCGGCCGGAGGCAACAACCAAAGACCCCCGCGAGGGGGAGGATGGGAGGGGGCGGGCGTTCAATCACAGCCCAGCGCACGATTCAGCGCCGCAGCCGCCACCTCGCCGATGCGCTCCAGATAGAGCGTCCCCATCTCCGGATAAAAGCGCTGCGGCTCTTCACTCCCGAGGGCCAGCAGGCCGAAGGTGTCGGCGCCACGCCGCAAGGTGACGAGCGCCAGCGAGCGCACATGACTGCCGCGCTCGCCGAACCAGCCGAGCACATCCGGGCCGCTGCCGGCGCCGCAATACGGGCGCGTCAGTCCCGCAGCGAATTCGTGGGCCGCTGCGCTCATCGGCGTGAATTCGGGTGCCCCCGCATCGCCGTCCACCTCCCATAGGCGCACGGCCACATGCGGGACGGCAAAGTCGCCGCCGAGATGGGCATACAACACACGCAGCACGCTGCTGACGTCGGTCGCGCCCGCCAGGGCCACATCGATCCGGTGCGCCTTGCCGGACAGCACATCATTCTCTTCGCCGAAGCGGATCAGTTCGGCCAGCTTGTTTTCGAGGCGCTTGATCTGTTCGCGCAACATGCCAATCTGCCGTTCGGTGATCGACACGGCGCGCCCACCGTGCGGGTCGGGCAAAGTGATCTGGGCCAGCGTGTCGGCATACTGGGTGAAAAATTCCGGGTGGTCTTTCAGATACTGGGCGACATCTTTGGCTTCTAGCGACATAGTTCCTCCGCCGGGCCGCCCCAAGGAGGAACAGCCATTACATGGAGCGGGCACCGCCCGCGAACTTCCGTCACCCCCTTCTTCGAGAAGGGGGCTGGGGGGATGATGGTCATAGTTCCTCCGCCGGGCCGCCCCAAGAAGGAACAGCCAATACATGGAGCGGGCAACGCCCGCGAACAACCGTCACCCCATTCTTCGAGAAGGGGGCTGGGGGGATGAGGGTCATAGCTTCTCAGGCAGTTCAATTTCGCCGGCAAACACGGAAACGGCCGGTCCGGTCATCAGTACGGGCTGGCCCAGGCCGCCCCAGGCAATGGTGAGTTCGCCGCCGCGGGTACTGACGCGCACCGGCGAATCCAGCAGGCCACGGCGCATCCCCACCGCCACGGCAGCGCAGGCGCCCGTACCGCAGGCCAGCGTCTCGCCCGCGCCGCGCTCAAAGACGCGCAAGCGGATGGCGTGCCGGTCGACGATTTCCATGAATCCGGCATTGACCCGCTTGGGGAAGCTTGGGTGCGCCTCGATCAGCGGACCGTCCCTGGCCACCGGCACGGTAGCGACGTTGTCGACCACCTGCACGGCATGCGGATTACCCATCGAAACAGCGGTGATTTCGGCGCTGCGTCCAGCAAACTCAAGCCTTTGCAGCAGTTCGTCGCTATCGGCCAGAAACGGGATGTCGGCCGGCAGCCAACGCGGCACGCCCATGTCGACCGTGACCTGGCCATCGTCCTCAAGCTGCAAGACGATCAGGCCGGCCAGCGTCTCGACGCAGATCCGGCGCTGGGTGGTCAGGCCCTGCTCATGGACAAAGCGCACGAAGCAGCGTGCGCCGTTGCCGCATTGCTCGACCTCGCCGCCGTCGGCATTGAAGATGCGATAGCGAAAATCGGCGTCCTCGCGCTGTGGCGGCTGAACCACGAGCAGCTGATCGCAGCCGACGCCGAAATGGCGATCGGCCAGCCAGCGCACCTGCGCCGGTGATGGAACAAATTTTTGCCGCACGGCGTCCAGCACGACAAAGTCGTTGCCCAGGCCGTGCATTTTGGTGAAATGAATCTTCATGGCACGAGGATACGCCGTCCCGCCAGCGCCGACTTTTGCAAATGAAGGGTCAATAAACCTTATTTTAGTTTTGGCCGCGCTATCGCGCTTAACCGGCTTGCGCCGGTTAGCCTGCTCTGAAAATCAATAAATCCTATTTTCACCAGGCGGTCGGGTCTTGAAACGTTTGTGCAGCCAGAAATACTGCTCCGGCATCTTGAGAACCTCCGCCTCGACAAAAGCATTCATGCGGCGCGTATCGGCTTCGATGCTGACGCCGGGATAGTCGACCCACGGTGCGCCGATCTCGACGACATAGCCGCAATCGCCTTCATTGCTCATGCGGGTGACCACCGGCAGCACCGTCGCCCCGGTCATGCGCGCCAGACGCGACAGGCCGGTGATGGTGGCCGCCGGCACGCCGAAAAACGGCACGAAGATCGTGTCGCGCTCGCCGTAATCCATGTCGGGCAGGTAGTAGAAAGGGCGTCCCGCCTTCATTGCCTTGATCGCCTTGCGCGTGCCCTCCTGGCGCGAAAACAGTTCCGAACCGCCGAAGCGCAACCGGCCGCGATACAGCGCGGCATTGAACAGCAGGTTCTTCTGGTTGGCGTAAATGCTGACCATGTCGAGTTCCAGTGCCAGCCGCGTCCAGCCCATGTCGAGGCCAACGAAATGAGGCACCAGCAGGATGACCGGCTGGCCCTTCTGCGCGGCCAGCCGCTCCATGCCCGCGATTTTCACCAGGCGCCGGATGCGCGCCGGCGCCGCCCACCACAGCAGCCCGCGTTCGAGAAAGCTGCGGCCAAAGGCGGCAAAGTGCCGTCGCGCCAGCGCCGACTTTTCGTCCGTGGTGAGTTGTGGAAAGCACAGGCCGAGATTGGTCAGCGTGACAGCGCGGCGCTGCCGACCGAAAGCATGGAGCAGACGACCAAAGAAGCGGCCGCAGGCCGCGAGCAGCGGCAACGGGAGTAGATGCAGCAACCACATGAGCGCGAGGATGAGGCGGGTCATATTTACGGTAAGGGAGTGATTAGTTGCGGAGAAACTCAGGCACGCTGAAGTATCTCCGGCAATACGGAAAGATCGGCAATCTCGGCATCGGGTGTCGCGGGAATACGTTCAGGTGCCTGGGCAAAGCGGTTGCACCACAGCACGCGATAGCCGATCGCCTTGGCGGAGTAGGCGTCCCAGCCGTTGGAGGAAAGAAAACAGGCGTGCTCGACCGCCACATCGAGGCGCGCCGGCGCCAGCCGATAGACCGAGGGATGCGGCTTGTAAACGCCGACCTCCTCGACGGAAAGCACGGCATCGAACAATCCGTCCAGGCCGGCATTGCTGACTGCGGCGGCCAGCATCGCCGGCGTGCCGTTCGACAGGATGGCGAGCTTCATGCCGCCGGCCTTGAGCCGTTGCAGCGTCGGCAGCACCTCGGGGTAGGCGCTCAGGCTGAGATAGAGCTGCATCAGTCGTTCGCGCAGGGCGGGATCCTGCAACTTCTGCGTGGCCATGGCGAAATCGAGTGCATCGCCGGTGACCTGCCAGAAGTCGACATGATGGCCGGCCAGGCCGCGCAGCCAGGTGTATTGCAGCTGCTTCAACCGCCACAGGTCGGAAAGTGCCTGCCAGCCATCGCCCAACGCATCCTGGGCGCCGCGCGCCGCGCTGGCGACATCGAACAAGGTGCCGTAGGCGTCGAAAACACATGCCTCGATCCCGCTGAGCTTGACTGGTTTCATTACTGACCTCCTGTGTCTGGTTGGTCTTCGGATTCCGGGGCGCCCTTGTAGCGGTTGTAGCCCCACAGATACTGTTCGGGACACATCAGCACCAGTCGCTCGATTTCACGGTTGATACCGGCCGGGGTCGTCACATCGCCCGTTGGCTCGAACAAGCGCAGGTGATAGCCGGCGCCATAATGCAGCCGCTCGCCAAAGGCAAAGATCACCGTCGCACCCGCCTGCGCCAGCCGCGCCGCCAACGTCATGGTGTAGGCAGGGCGGCCGAAAAAGGGTGTCCAGACGCCTTCGCCCTCCTTGGGTGCCTGGTCAGGCAGGATGCCCACCGCCGCGCCGGAGCGCAGTGCCTTGATCAGCTTGCGCACGCCGGAAAGATCGGCCGGCGCCAGCTTGACGTTGCCCCCGCGGCCGTTTTCGATGATGGTGGCGAGCCAGGCCTGCTTGGGACGCCGGTAGAGCGCGGTGATGGGGCGGTGTTTTGCATAGTACTGCGCGGCAATCTCGAAACAGCCCAGATGCGGCGTCAGGAACAGGATGCCGCGCCCTGCCTGCCATGCCGCTTCGACCAGCTCCCAGCCGCTCACCTTCACCACCCGCTCGACCACCTCGACTTGCGGACGCAGCCAGAGTTTGGGCAGTTCGAGCAGGCTCTTGCCGGCTTCGGCCACCGCGACGCCACGCGCCGACTCACAACCCGCCTGCGCGGTGTTTTCGCGCAGATGACGCCGATAGGTCGGCGACAGCAGATACGCCAGCCAGCCAGCGAGGGCGCCGAGATTGTGCAAAGCCGCCAAAGGCAGGCGGGACAGCAGGCGGAACAAAAAACCCATGAGATTGATACGGTTTGACGAGATTGTAAAAAACGGTATTATCGCCGCCTCCGCCGAGTTAATCAGGACAACTTGCAGGGCGGGGACCGCATTTGTTTGCGGCCCAATAAATTCTGCTAAAGCGTCGCCTGCTCCGATCCCCCGAGCTGGTCTGACGACCAAACAGCGGGGAAGTACGCAAGGAGCAAGCATGTCGAATCAACATCTATTCACCTCAGAATCGGTTTCCGAAGGCCACCCGGACAAGGTCGCCGACCAGATTTCCGACGCCATCCTCGATGCCATCCTGGCGCAGGACAAGCATTCTCGCGTCGCCGCCGAAACGCTGTGCAACACCGGTCTGGTGGTGCTGGCCGGCGAGATCACCACCAACGCCAATATCGATTACATCGGCGTGGCGCGCGACACCATCAAGCGCATCGGCTACGACAACACCGAGTACGGCATCGATTACAAAGGCTGCGCCGTGCTGGTCGCCTACGACAAGCAGAGCCCCGACATCGCCCAGGGCGTGAACAAGGCCTACGACGACAACCTCGACCAGGGTGCCGGCGACCAGGGCCTGATGTTCGGCTATGCCTGCGACGAAACCCCCTCGCTGATGCCGCTACCTATCTGGCTCGCGCACCGCCTGATGGAACGCCAGGCCATGCTGCGCAAGGACGGCCGCCTGCCGTGGCTGCGCCCCGACGCCAAGAGCCAGGTCACGGTGCGCTACGAAGACAGTAAACCGGTCGGCATCGACACCGTGGTGATTTCAACCCAGCATGCGCCGGAAATGTCGCTGGAAGACATCCGCGAAGCGGTGATCGAGGAAATCATCAAGCCGATCCTGCCACCTGATCTGATCAAGGGCGAGGTCAAATATCTGGTCAATCCCACCGGCCGCTTCGTGGTTGGCGGCCCGCAGGGCGACTGTGGCCTGACCGGGCGCAAGATCATTGTCGACACCTACGGCGGCGCGGCGCCCCACGGCGGCGGCGCGTTTTCCGGCAAGGATCCCTCCAAGGTTGACCGCTCAGCGGCCTACGCCGGGCGCTACGTGGCGAAGAACATTGTTGCGGCCGGGCTGGCTTCGCGCTGCCTGATCCAGGTGTCTTACGCCATCGGCGTGGCGCACCCGACCTCGGTGTGGGTCACCACCTACGGCACTGGCAAGGTCTCCGACGAAACCATCGCCGAATTGGTGACGAAACACTTTGACTTGCGGCCGAAAGGCATCGTCAACATGCTCGACCTGTTGCGCCCGATTTACCGCAAAACCGCCGCCTATGGCCATTTCGGCCGCGACGAGCCGGAATTCACCTGGGAAGCCACCGACAAGGCGCTGCTGCTGAAGAGCGACGCCGGGCTGTAAAATCCAGTTTTTCGTTTATTCCTCCCACCCCGAGGAGCGCTGCAGCGGCCCGCTGATGTTTGGGCTGCCAGGCTCGGGGTGGCGGTTCATGTAGCAACGGCGCTCTCACTACTATTGGAGATAGCCATGACCGATTACGTCATTGCCGACATGAAACTGGCCGACTGGGGCCGCAAGGAAATCCGTATTGCCGAGACCGAAATGCCCGGTCTGATGGCGATCCGCGAGGAGTACGCCAAGGCGCAACCCCTCAAGGGCGCACGCATCACCGGTTCGCTGCACATGACCATCCAGACCGCCGTGCTGATCGAGACGCTCACCGCGCTCGGCGCCGAAGTACGCTGGGCCTCGTGCAACATCTTCTCGACGCAGGACCACGCCGCCGCCGCCATTGCCAAGGACGGCATCGCCGTCTTCGCGGTCAAGGGCGAATCGCTGACCGATTACTGGGATTACACCCACCGCATCTTCGAGTGGCCGGACAAGGGTTACTCGAACATGATCCTTGACGACGGCGGCGACGCCACGCTGCTGCTGCATCTGGGCACCAAGGCCGAGAAGGATATTGCGGTGCTGGCCAAGCCAAACGGCGAAGAAGAAACCATCCTGTTCGCCGCCATCAAGGCCAAGCTGGCGACTGACAAGACCTGGTACTCGACGCGCCTGGCACAGATCAAGGGCGTAACCGAGGAAACCACCACCGGCGTGCATCGCCTCTATCAAATGCACGAGCGCGGCGACCTGAAGATTCCCGCCATCAACGTCAACGACTCGGTCACCAAATCCAAGTTCGACAACCTCTACGGCTGCCGCGAGTCGCTGGTGGACGGCATCAAGCGCGCCACCGATGTCATGATCGCCGGCAAGGTTGCGTTAATCGCCGGCTACGGCGACGTCGGCAAGGGCAGCGCCCAAGCCATGCGCGCGCTGTCGGCGCAGGTCTGGGTCACCGAGATCGATCCGATCTGCGCTTTGCAGGCGGCGATGGAAGGCTACCGCGTCGTCACTATGGACTACGCCGCCGACAAGGCCGACATCTTCGTCACCTGCACCGGCAACTACCATGTGATCAACCACGAGCACATGGCGAAGATGAAGGACCAGGCCATCGTCTGCAACATCGGCCACTTCGACAACGAGATCGACGTCGCCTCCGTCGAGAAGTATGAATGGGAAGAAATCAAGCCGCAGGTCGATCACATCATTTTCCCCGATGGTAAGCGGATCATCCTGCTGGCCAAGGGCCGCCTGGTGAATCTCGGCTGCGGCACCGGCCATCCGAGCTATGTCATGTCTTCGTCGTTCGCCAACCAGACCATTGCGCAGATCGAGCTATTCACGCGCAATGCCGACTACCCGGTGGGCGTCTACACCTTGCCCAAGCATCTGGATGAAAAAGTGGCGCGGCTACAGCTCAGAAAGCTCAACGCCCAACTCTCCGAACTGACCGACCAGCAGGCCGCCTATATCGGCGTACCAAAGACCGGTCCGTACAAGGCCGAGCATTACCGTTATTGATCTGTTACCAGGTCACCAGCGCGCCGTCATCGCATGAGCATGAATTCCTTTCATGCCCGCAGCACGCGTCCGAAACCCAAATCGGGCGCGCGCGCGGTAAGCCATGCGGAAATCCATGGCGGCTGCCGCGCCGATGTGTTGCTGGTGCAACAGGGACTGGCGGCAACGCGCGCGGCAGCGCAGCGGCTGATTGCCCTTGGCCGCGTGCAAGCAAAAGTCGGCGTGACCAAAGGGAATCCCCTTTTCGGGACTGGTGAGACGGCACCCATTCAAAAACCGGCGCAACTACTGCCGCCCGATGCCGTCCTGTATCTCCTGCCGGATGATGCGTAACGCCAACCACTAAGCCTCTCCAAGCCTGCCATGAATACTGAAATCTCTTTCGAATTCTTCCCCCCCCACTCGGCCGAGGGTCTCGCCAAATTGCGCAGCGTGCGCGCCCGTCTGGCAACGCTCGGGCCAACTTTCTTTTCGGTCACCTACGGCGCCGGCGGTTCGACGCGCGAGCGCACCTTCGACATCATCATGGAAATCGCCGCCGAAGGGCTCGCCGCCGCGCCCCACCTGTCCTGCGTCGGCTCCACCCGCGCCGGCATCCGTGAAATTCTCGATAGCTACCGCGCCCACGGCATCCGCCGCCTGGTCGCGCTGCGCGGCGATCTGCCCTCGGGCACGGCCGATGCCGGCGAATTCAGCTACGCCAACGAACTGGTCGAGTTCATTCGCGCCGAAACCGGCGACACCTTCCATATCGAAGTAGCCGCCTATCCCGAATGGCACCCGCAGGCGAAAACCCCGCGCGATGATCTGCTGGCTTTCAAGAGAAAAGTCGACGCCGGCGCCAGCGCGGCGATTACCCAGTTTTTCTACAACGCGGATGCCTATGCCCACTTTGTCGATGAAGCATTCGCGCTGGGCATCACCATCCCCATCGTGCCGGGCATCATGCCGATCGGCAGTTTCACCAAACTGGCGCGCTTCGCCGATAGCTGCGGCGCCGAAATTCCGCGCTGGATGCGCAAGAAATTCGAGAGCTTCGGCGACGACAGCGACTCGATTCGCGCCTTCGGCCTCGACGTGGTGACCGAGTTATGCCAACGCCTGCTCGACCTGGGGGCGCCCGGCCTGCACTTTTACACGCTCAACCAGGCGACCTTGTCGTCAGAAATCGTGCGGCGACTGGGCCTGAATAAACCAGTTTGAAAGTCGGCGTGACCGAAGGGAATCCCCGTGGGACTGGCGGGACGGCGTAGCGCTTGCGAATAAATTCGTCGCGAGCGCAGGCAGGTCGGGGGCGCCCGGAGCACAGCCACCGGAATGTACTTTGGGTACATGAGGATGGCGAGCACCGCGCAACCCCGGGATGCCAAGCGCAGCAGAATTTTCGCAAGCGCTCAGCCCACCTCCACCCGATTGCGTCCCTGGTCCTTCGCACGGTAGAGCGCCCGGTCGGCGCGACCGAGCAGCGCATCCAGCGTCGGCGCCTGCGTGGTAAACGCGGCAACACCAAAGCTGGCGGTATAACCACAGCTCACGCCATCAACCTTCGTTGGTGCGGCGGCCACCGCGAGGCGCATACGCTCGGCGGCCTGCATCGCCTCGTCGAGTTCCGCACCCGGCATCAGGATGATGAACTCCTCCCCGCCCCAGCGCCCGGCCAGATCGACGCCGCGCACCGACGCGGCAAGAATCCGCGCGAAATCCACCAGCACCTGGTCACCGACATGATGGCCAAACCTGTCGTTGATCGTCTTGAAAAAATCGAGATCGACCATCACCAGAGACAAAGCCGTACCGTAGCGCACGGCACGCTGGATTTCGTGCTGCGCCGCTTCGTCGAAGGCGCGCCGGTTGGCCAGTCCGGTCAGCACATCGATGCGCGCCATCGCCTCGGCAGCTTCTTTTTGCTGGCGCAGATCGTTCGTGGCGGCATCAATTCTCTGCTGCAGGTCCCGCTGGGCGGCGGCGATTTTCTCGGCCATGCTGTTGATTCCCGCTTCCAGCGGCGCCAGCACCCCGGCCGAATCGTGGTGCACCCGCGCATCCAGGTCGCCACGGCCGATTTTCGCCACAACTTCGTTGATGCGGGCAATCGGACGAGTTACTCCAGCGGCAATCTTGAGCGACAGCCAGGTCGCCAACATGAAGCCGCCGAGAAGAATCATCAGCGTGATCTCCACAATCTCGCTTTGCCGGGCAATCAACTCCGCGCGCGACACCTCGATCACGACATAGCCGACCACCCCCGGTGCGGAAGACTCCGCATAGCCTTCCCACGCGGAGGCGGAGGCATCCAGCGGCATGGCGGTCTGCCGGATCGGCGCCGCGACGGTCGTCAGGTGCAGGCCGCTCTTCACCTGCAAGGCACTGCCCAGCAGCACCTCCTGCTGAGGTGCCGGTCCCGACTGAGCCAGCGTTTTGCCATGGCGATCCAGCACGCTCACCGAAACAATCGAAGCATCACCCTGGCGCGTCCCTTCCGCCAGCATGCGCAGGGTTTCGTAGCTGCCGCTGAACAAGGCATATTCGGCAGCCGGACCGATCTGGCGCGCAATGGTCTGGCTGTGATCACGAAACGAGCGTTCCAGATCTGCCTGATAGCGCCCAAGAAATACCGTGATCAGCAGGGACGCGATCATCAGGGCAGGCAGCACCGCTCCCAGCAGCAGACGACCACGAAAGCCGATGCTTGGCCATTTCATGGCACGCCCTCCTGACGGCGCAGATCTTCGGCAATCACTGCTGCATCGTCGAGCATCAATCCCAGCGAGGCGGCCACCTTGGCATTGGCGGCAACGGCGAACTCGCGCGGCATTTGTGGCGGCGGCAGGCCACGGCCGGCCTGCCAGCTCTTCACCATCTCGGCAGCGCGGCGCGCCACCTGCGCCGGTGTCGAATACACCGCCAGCACCGCGCCGGCCCTGACATAAGCAGCCGAAAACGCCACCAGCGGCACGCGCGCCCGGTAGGTCGTGAGCAGAATATTTTGCAACGTGGCGGCGTGATAGACCGTTGGATCGGGCAGCGCAAGCAATACATCAGATGCTTCGAGCGCTGCCTTGAGTGCAGGATAGAGTTCGTCCGGCACATTGACCTCAGGCGCCGCCGCCAGCCGGAGGCCCCGCGCCGCAGCTTCTCTTCTCAATGCACTCAACTGCGGCCGGGTTTGCGGCCCCGCCAGCGCACCGACGCGCTGCCGGTCGGGCAAGGCACGCTTCAGCAACGCCATCTGCCGCCCCAGCGGCTGGTCGAGCACGGCAGCAGACAACACCCGGCGCGCTGCGGCGCCCGCTGCCTGGCGCGTCACTTGCGCGTCATACGCAGCCTGCGGCAGCAGCGTCGCCAACACCGGTACACCGCGCCACGCCCGGCCCCGGTCGGCCAACCAATTGAGCGTTTCTTCGAACGCTGCCGCACCCACCGTAACAACCAGCGCGGGGGGATCTCCCTTGTCGTTGAGCAGGGCTGGTCCGACCCCGGTTGTCACCGTCAGACCTTCCAGATTGGCCTGCAGCACCGCAGCCGTCTCGGCATGGACTCCACCCTCCTCCGCCAGTACCACCCAGACACGTTGGGAGGCTGTCGCCGGTAATACCAAAGTCATAACCAGCAAGCAAGCGATGGCGAGATGGGAGAGAAAACGTTTCACTGTCAGAACTCGAAACGCAGGGTGCCGTAGGCGCGGCGGTCGAAAAAGTAGGACGGCCGATACTCGGGATAGCTGCCGTTTGCCGCCTGCACGGTGACCGCCGCTTCCGCACGGGTGCTGCCGATGCGGAACGGATAGGCGAGGCGCAGGTCGACGCGATGCATGGCGGGCAGGATATCCTTGGCTTCATAATTGCCCCATGACATGGCGCCGGTGGTATGGAACATCACGCTCAAGTCGAAATCGCGTGGCAGCTTCTGAAACAGGGCGATAGTGGTCGCGCGAGTGGGCGGGAAGCCCTTATTGTTGGAAACATCCCGTATAACCTGCTCAAAGGTCTGATTGACCCAGATTTCGGTATCTCTCAGGGGCTTCCAGCGTAACTGGTATTCGAGGCCGCGCGCTTCCAGAGCGGTGCCGTTAATAATGCACCCGACGAGCGGTATGTAGCCGGGGGCAGAGCAATTCCTGGCCAGATCGGCACGATCCTTCATGCGCTCGCTGAAAACCCGCACATCGAGTGTCATGCGCCAGTCGCGGAAGTTGCCGAAGTACCCCAGTTCCCGTGAGAACAGTGTTTCCGGTTCAAGCTTGCCAGTTGCAAAGTAGGTGCGAAAAGAAGTGGGTGGATAGCGCACGTCGCCAGCCAGCTCAAATAAGGTCGGCATCCGCGTTGACTCGGTCACCCCCGCACGCAGGGTATGGTCAGGCATGACATGCAGGTTTGCCATCAGGCGCGGCGAAAAGTAGCTGCCCCTCCAGCTGTGCTGACCCCAGAAGCCACCGGCATTGATCAGCCACTGCGGATGCGGGCGCCACTCGAGGTTGCCGAACAGTCGTTCCTCGTGAAACGACACTGCCGTCTGCCGGGCATACAGCGGTGGCGACAGCGCTTCTTCATATTTGTAGCCGGCACCCCACACGGCGCGAAGTTGCGGACTGATGCCCAGTTGATGCTGAAATTCAAGATTTGTGCGCCTGCCGCGACCACCGTTATCCAGCGTCACGCGCGGGTCAAGCGCATGGGGCACGGCATCGCGAAAGGTTTCCTCGTCGAAGCTGGCAGAAATCTTGATTTCATCTGTCGCCGACAACTGGCGCCGCCACTGGCCATGCAGATAGAAGTCGCGCATATAAGCGGTCCGCACCGAATTGCCAGCACTGCCGGGAAACCCTTCTCCCGACGATAGCTGAGTAACCCCGGCCTTGATCATCAATTCGTTGTCGAAGGCCGGCCGCAGATCGCCGCGCAGGTGCAACTGACTTACAATTTTTTTGTCATTAAGGCCCTGATAGCCGGAGTCGCTGCGGCGGCCGGTCGACAAGCGGAAGCTGGCGGAGTCGTTGCCCCAGCCGACCCGCGCCATGTTGTCGTTCACCCCCGCCTTGCCGCTAGTGACGGAAACCTCCGCACCATGCGTATCTGCCGTATGACGGGTAATGATGTTGATGACGCCAAACATGGCATTGGCCCCATAGGCTGCCGAATTGGAGCCGCGCAGCACTTCGATGCGTTCGATATCCTCCAGCAACACACCCATCATGCCGCGGTGTGTATCTCCCAGATTAAAGGATGAATACACCGGGCGACCATCTATCAACACCAGGTTGCGAACGCCATAATCGTCAAGTGGGAGGTGGTAGGAGGCTGACGGGTGCGCGCCATTCCACCCAGAGACCATATAGCCCGGCACCAGGCGCAGCAGATCGGCAACTTCGCGCGCACCGGAACGACGGATGACCTCCCTGTCGATGATCGTCACGGCCCCCGGCGTTTCGCTGAGCGGCTGGGCGAGCCGGCTCACCGTCAGCACCACGGGCAGTTCGCTGAAGTAGTCCTGTTCGGACAGCTCTGCAGCAAATGCACCGACGCTTGTAACAACGGTGCATAGCAGGCTGACGAACAGGAAGGGATAGGGGCGCATTTACTTGCAGATCATGTCTTTGGGCCGGGCATGATGGCATGCAAGGGAGTGACTGGCAACTTAAATGACATCCTGCTGCGTGAGGCTTTTGCGCATGGTCAACTCCGCCGGCTGACCAGCGCCACGCCGGCAAGCACCAGCGCAGCGCCAAACAGTTGCGCGAGCGAGAGCGGCTCGCCGAGCAGCCAGGCCGCGAGAACAATAGTCGCGAGCGGCCCGAGCATGGAGACCAGCGCCACGCGCGAACTGCCCAGTTGCCGGATGGCCGCCGACTGGGCGAATACCGGCAATGCCGTGGAGAACACCCCCATCGCCAGTGCGTAGCCATACACCGGCCAGGGCTGGTTTAGCGCCCCGAGCGGATCCGGCTGCACGGCGAAAAAATGGCCGAATACGGCGACGGTCGAGGCCAGCGTCGCCAGCGCGGCGAAGCGTGCGGTACCCAGCCGGACGATGAGCCCGGCACTGCCGGTAAGATAAATCGCGTAGCAGACCGCCGAGCCGAACACCAGCCCGCCGCCTAGCCAGATCGTCGCGGAATCATCGGCAAGATGCAGGTCGTGCCAGAAGGCCGCGCCGATGCCGGCATAGCACAGCGCCAACGCCCCCAGTTCGCGCCCGCTGGCCGCCCGCCGGGTCAGCACCATGCCGAATATCAGCGTCAGCGTCGGATAGGTAAATAGGATCAGGCGCTCCAGCCCGGCGGATATGTATTGCAGACCAAGGAAATCAAAGACGCTGGCACCGTAGTAGCCAGTCAGTCCCATGAAAATGATGCCCAGCCAGTCGCGCCGCGACAGTGTCGGCGCGCCGCGCGAAGCGGTGAGACCCACCCAGAGAAATATCGGCATGGCGAAACTCATGCGCAAGGCCAGCAGCGTGATGGCATCGACGCCATAGGGATACGCCAGCTTGACCAGAATCGCCTTGAACGAGAAGCCGAAGGCCGCGAGGATTGCCAGGGCAATCCCCGCACCGTGGCTGCCGCCGAGAATCAACGGCGTCCGCCGAGCAGCGAACCCAGCACGCCGCGCATGATCGCGCGCCCGACCTGCGAGCCGATGCTGCGTACCACCGTCTTGGCCATCGTCTGCGCCAGGCCGTCGGTCTGTCCGCCACGCGGGCCGGTGCGACCGAAGAGGAAATCGCCGACCCCGCTGCCGCCCGCCTCTGCCGACTGGGACGCCGTCCCGCCAGCGCCGACTTTCTGCTGGGGGGACGCCAAACCTCCGCCAGCGCCGACTTTCTGTTCCGGCGCTGCGGCAGCGGCGCGCGCGGTCAGTTTTTCGTAAGCCGATTCGCGGTCAACCGTCTTTTCGTAGTGGCCGAACAGCAGGGAGGACTTGATCGTTGCCTCCCGCTCGGCCGGCGTGAGCGGACCCAGGCGCGAAGCAGGCGCCAGCACGAAGGCGCGCTCGACGACGTGCGGCCGGCCCTTTTCGTCGAGGAAGGACACCAGCGCCTCGCCGACGCCCAGTTCGGTGATTGCCGTCACGGCGTTGAAGGCCGGATTGGCGCGCATCGTCTCGGCCGCCGCCTTGACCGCCTTCTGGTCGCGCGGCGTGAAGGCGCGCAGGGCGTGCTGCACGCGGTTGCCCAATTGGCCGAGCACCTTGTCCGGCACGTCGAGCGGATTTTGCGTGACGAAATAAATGCCAATGCCCTTTGAACGGATCAACCGCACCACCTGTTCCACCTTGTCGATGAGCGCCGCCGGCGCATCGTCGAACAGCAGATGCGCTTCGTCGAAGAAGAACACCAGCTTGGGCTTTTCCAGATCGCCGGCCTCGGGCAACTGTTCGAAGAGTTCGGCCAGCAGCCAGAGCAGGAAGGTGGCATAGAGCTTGGGTGAATTCATCAACTGGTCAGCGGCCAGGATGTTCACCACGCCGCGACCGTCCTGCGTCTGCATCAGGTCGGCGATGTCGAGCATCGGTTCGCCGAAGAAACGGTCGCCGCCCTGCGCTTCCAGCGTCAGCAGGCCGCGCTGGATGGCGCCGATCGAGGCCGCCGAAACATTGCCATACTTCGTCCTGAATTCGGCGGCATGCTCGCCGACATGCTGCACCATCGAGCGCAGGTCTTTGAGGTCGAGCAGCAACAAGCCACCATCGTCGGCGACGCGAAAGACGATCTGCAGCACGCCTTCCTGCGTGTCGTTGAGTCCCAGCAGGCGCGCCAGCAGCAGCGGCCCCATGTCGGAGACCGTCGCCCGCACCGGATGGCCGGACGCGCCCAGCACATCCCAGAACACCACCGGATTGGCGCGCGGCTGCCAGTCTGTGATACCGAGGGCGTCGAGACGCTTTTGCAGCTTGTCCGTCGCCACACCCGCCGCGCCGAGACCGGAAAGGTCGCCTTTGACGTCGGCAAGGAACACTGGCACACCAATCGCCGAAAATTGCTCGGTCAGACGCTGCAGGGTGACGGTCTTGCCGGTGCCGGTGGCGCCGGTGATCAGGCCGTGGCGGTTGGCGAGGGCTGGCAGCAGCACCAATTCGCTGGTGTTGGCCTGGGTTTGTTTGGCAATAACGAGTGGAGGACTCATGTTTGGCTAGAATTGGCAAATAATGACATGAAGCATAGCGCAAGCTTGTGCGAGAAGGAATTGGCGGCAGCCATGTGCATTAAAACAACAAGTTGCATGGTTAAGCTCAAAAAAGACTTCAATTACTGGCCCTATTTAACGTAGCATGGTCGCCGCAGCCTGCCAAAGAACTCTTCGTTGACTTAACGGGACACACTTGCCATGACTCGTTTAACCGCATCATGAAACCAACTCCGGAAAGCATGTCGCCCCGCATTGAAGAGGTGCGGCGACTCAAGCAGAAGGGGCTCAGCATGACTCAGATCATCGATCGTCTGAGCGGCGATGAGCCGGCCACGCCCAACAACGTGCCAACCGCGACGCGGCCAAAGCCGGCTGTCGCACCACAGGCCCACAGCCACCCGCTGCATCTGACGCTGGACGATATTGAATATCCGGCCTACATGATCAACCAGAATTTCGAACTGGTGTGGATCAACGAACACGCTCAGCAACGTTTTTTTGGTGGACATCCGGATCTGCCGCAGACCAGTGATGCACGTAACCTGTTCCGCCTGCTACCGGTGGGGCGTAACGATTGGGGCAGCCTGCTGCACTTTCACGTCGGCCTCGCCAAGTCACGCCTGAGTCCGGATTGTTTCGGCAATCTGTGCCGCGGGCTTGACCCGGTCACCTATGCGCGATTGCAAGCCGCCTACATCGAGACGGTCGCCGAACCAATCCGCCCGGTTGTTCAGTCAACCGTGATCCTGCCCGCCAACCCGGCTACCAAGGATGTCGAGCAGATTCATACCGCCTACGCGACCTTCTTCCGCGAAGGCATCTTCATCGCTCTGATTCCCGAAGCCGAGTACGCCAACGAAATGCTCGATCTGCTGGCGCGCCGCGATGAAATCATCCGCGGCCTGCTGCGCAAGCGCCTGCCGGTGCTGACACACCTGGCGGTGCTGGTAGCCGATCTGCAGGGATCGGTAAAGATCTGTTCGGAACTCCCCCCTGCGGAATATTTCGAACTGATCAATGAAATCTGGAAGGTTCTGGCGCCGATTTTCCGCAAACACCACGGCACCTGCGGCAAGCACGTCGGCGACGGCTTGGTGTATTACTTCTTTCCGCAGCCCGACAGCGATTACCTGGCCAACTCGCTGTCCTGCGCGCAGGACATCCGCAAGGAGATCCAGCGCCTCTCCAAGGCCTGGCAGTTGCGCAAGCAGTGGTTCAACGAACTGTTCCTCAACACCGGCATTACCGAAGGCCAGGAATGGCTGGGCACCTATCAGTCACCGACCAGCGTGGAATTCGTCGTGCTGGGCGATACGATCAACCAGGCGGCGCGCATCTCCGATTTCGCCCGCCACGGCAGCATCTGGGTCACCAAGAGCCTGATCAGCCGGCTGCCCCCGGATGAACGCGCCCGCGTCGTCTATGGCGTCCGGCGCCGCGCCCCGGAAGGCAGGGAAGTCTTTGTATCTTCCAGCTTTTCCCAAATGTCGTCGCTGCTTGAACAAGAGGGCGCGCGCATGGAAAAACTGCACGATATCGCCACCTTGTCGGTGACCGAGATCGTGGAGATAAGGCCCCCATCTCCCCCGGCCCCCCTTCCCGGGGAAGGGTGGTGACTGTTTTTTTGCCTACGGCCGCCGCTACGCGGCTTAACGCCGGCGTTGCCGGCATTAGCCTACGCCGCAACGGCGCGACTACGTCGCTTGTTGTCGCTGCGCTCGTGTATCACGGGTGACTCCGTAGAAGCTAACGTGCGGATTGCGGCTGGCGCCGCGTGACGTCCCGGCTTGGGGGCGGCCCGGCGCCGGGACTGCGGTGCTGGGAGTCCCTACTTCAGTCGGGTGACGTAAAATGGCCCACCTAAAAATTCGGAGCAGCATTCATGGCAGGTCATTCCAAATGGGCCAACATCCAGCATCGTAAAGGTCGTCAGGACGAGAAGCGCGGTGCGGCGTTTTCGCGCATCGCCAAGGAAATCACCGTCGCCGCCAAGATGGGCGGGGGCGATCCTGGCTTCAACCCGCGCCTGCGCATGGCTGTCGACAAGGCCAAGGCCGTCAACATGCCCAAGGACAAGATCGAGAACGCCATCAAGAAGGGCACCGGCGAGCTTGAGGGCGTCAGCTACGAGGAAATCCGTTACGAAGGCTATGGCATCGCCGGCGCCGCCGTGATGGTCGATTGCCTCACCGACAATCGGGTGCGCACCGTCGCAGAAGTGCGCCATGCATTCGCCAAGCATGGTGGCAACATGGGCACCGACGGCAGCGTCGCTTTCATGTTCAAGCACTGCGGCCAGTTGATCTTCGCCCCAGGCACCGACGAGGCCAAACTGATGGACGCCGCCATCGACGCTGGCGCCGAGGATGTGGCGGCCAACGACGACGGCTCGATCGAGGTGATCACCGCACCCAACGACTTTCTCGCCGTCAAGGAAGCGCTCGAAGGCGCCGGCTTCACGCCCGAGTATGCCGAAGTGACGATGAAACCGCTCAACGAAACCGAGTTCGCCGGTGAAGATGCGCTGAAGATGCAAAAACTGCTCGACGCAATCGATGGGCTCGACGACGTGCAGGCGGTGTACACCACCGCGGTGATGGACGAGTAGTCCCCCCCTAATTGCGCCGCTGATCAACACGCCATCCCGCCAGTCCCGAAAAGGGGATTTCCTTCGGTCACGCCGACTTAATAGATGCTGACCAGAATTGCGCCTTTTCTCTTTGTCCTGCTGTGGAGCACCGGCTTCATCGGTGCCAAGCTCGGCCTGCCGCATGCGGCGCCGCTGAGCTTCTTGTTCGTCCGCTATCTGCTGGTCATCACCCTGATGGCCAGCATCGCGCTGCTCTGGCGTGCACCCTGGCCGCGCGATGGCCGGATCTGGTTTCACGTCGGCGTCAGCGGTCTGCTGGTGCATGCGCTCTATCTGGGTGGCGTCTTCGTCGCCATCGGCAAGGGCTTGCCGGCGGGCATCGCCAGCCTGGTGGTCGGCCTGCAACCGTTGCTGACCGCCACGCTCGCCGGCTGGTTGCTGGGCGAGACCATCCGGCCGCGCCAGTGGATCGGCCTGCTGCTCGGCTTTGTCGGCGTCGCGCTGGTCGTCTCGGGCAAGCTGGGCAGCGGATTTGCGCTAGACGCTTTGTGGCCGGCGGTGGCCGCACTGATAGGCATCACCACCGGCACGCTCTACCAGAAGCGCTTCTGTCCCAGTTTCGATTGGCGCAGCGGCGCGGTCGCACAGTTCATCCCGACCGCGCTCGTCACCGGGGCCATCGTCGCCATGCAGGACGGCATCCGCATCGACTGGACCGGCGAATTCGTCTTCGCGCTTGGCTGGCTGGTGCTGGTGCTCTCGGTCGGCGCCATCTCCCTGCTCAACTGGCTGATCCGCCACGGCAATGCCGTCAATGTCGCCAGCCTGTTCTACCTGACGCCGCCGACCACGGCGCTCCTGGCATGGCTGATCTTCGGCGAAACCCTGAGCGGCGTTGCCCTGTTCGGCATGGCGCTCGCGGTATGGGGCGTGTATCTTTCGCGTCGATGAAACCTGTCCGCATCCTCGGCATCGACCCCGGCCTCCGCATCACCGGCTTTGGCGTCATCGACAAGATCGGCCAGAAGCTCAGCTATGTGACGAGCGGTTGCATCAAGAGCAACGACAAGGAGAGCCTGCCGTTACGCCTGAAGACCTTGCTGGACGGCATCGGCGAAGTGATCGCCACCCATCGGCCCGATGAAGCCGCCGTCGAAAAGGTTTTCGTCAACGTCAATCCGCAATCCACCCTGTTGCTCGGTCAGGCGCGCGGTGCGGCAATCGCCGCGCTGGTACTGGCCGGTTTGCCGGTAGCCGAGTACACCGCCCTGCAGGTCAAGCAGGCGGTGGTCGGGCACGGCAAGGCGGCCAAGGAGCAGGTCGGCCACATGGTGACGCGCCTGTTGAAACTGTCCGGCGCACCCTCGACCGATGCCGCCGACGCGCTGGCCTGCGCAATCTGTCATGCACACGGCGGGCAGGGTTTGGGCAATCTGGCGACCAGTGGCTTTCGTGTTAAAAATGGCCGCCTGGTCTGATTTTCATGGCGATTTGCACCACCCCTGCCAATGAAATCTGTCATTCCGGGCTTGCCCCGGAATCCAGTGGTTTTTTCTGGATATCGGCCTGCGCCGGTATGACAAGATCGATTAACGTCTCACGTTAAGGAATTTGAACAATGATTGGCAAAATCGCCGGCAAACTGCTGGAAAAAAACCCGCCGCAGATCCTCGTCGATGTCGGCGGCGTCGGTTACGAGATCGACGTGCCGATGAGCACTTTTTACAACCTGCCGGCGAGCGGCGAACCGGTGGCGCTCGTCACCCATCTGGTGGTACGCGAGGATGCCCACCTGCTGTTCGGCTTCCTCACGCACGAGGAACGTACGCTGTTCCGCCAGCTGCTGAAAATTTCCGGCATCGGCGCGCGCATGGCGCTGGCGGTGCTGTCCGGCCTCACGGTGAGCGAACTCGCCCAAGCCGTCACGCTGCAGGAAACTGCGCGACTGGTGAGGATTCCCGGCATCGGCAAGAAGACCGCCGAGCGACTGCTGCTCGAACTCAAAGGCAAGCTGCCGGTTGGCGGCAGCAGCGCTGTAAAAGTCGGCGCTGGCGAGACGGCACTTCCCGATGCGGCCAGCGATATCCTCAACGCGCTGCTGGCGCTTGGCTACAGCGACCGCGAGGCGCTGGGCGCCACCAAGTCCTTGCCTGCTGGCGTTAGCGTCTCCGACGGCATCCGGCATGCCCTGAAGTTGCTGGCCAAGGCATGAGCATCGGGACGGGTAGAATCAGCGCTCTATGAACGAAGCCGTTCGCGCCTACGCCCGCATTGCCCTCGTTGCGCTGATTCTCATCGGCGCATTCTGGGTACTGGCGCCATTTCTGGCAGCGCTGATGTTCGCCGCGATCCTCTGTCTGTCGACCTGGCCCCTGTTTGTCTGGGTCGAGACGCGCGTCAAGGGGCGCGCCACGCTCGCCGCCTTGCTGACCAGCCTGATTCTTGCTGTGGCCGTTCTGCTGCCGATGTCCTATCTGGCGGCCACCGTTACCGATGGCGTCACGCAATTGCTGGCGCTCCTGCGCGACTGGTTCGCCGCCGGCGACTGGTCGCCACCCGCCTGGCTCTCAGCGCTCCCGCTGATCGGCGATCATCTCGATGCCTATTGGCGCAATCTGGCCGCCAGCCAGGAAGATCTGGCCCGCCTCGGCCAGCAACTCTTCGAGCCAACGCGCCGACTCCTCCTCGCTGCCGTGGGCCTGATCGGTCAGGGATTGCTTGAACTCACGTTGGTGGTGTTTATCGCCTTCTTCTTTTATCGCGATGGCCGCGCACTCGCCGCACACCTTGACCGGCTGGCCGAAAAAATCGGCGCCGAACTCGGCCAGCGCATGCTGAAACTGGCGCACACCACCATCATGGGCGTCATGGTCGGCATCGTCGGGACGGCGGCGGCACAGGCGCTGCTGGCGCTGGTCGGTTTTCTCATCGCCGGCGTACCGGCGCCGCTGCTGCTGAGCAGCGCCGTATTCTTCCTGTCGATGATACCGGTCGGCCCCCCGCTGATCTGGGGCGGCGCCGCCTGGTGGCTGTATGGCCAGGGCGAAATGGGCATGGCGATTTTCATGGTGATCTGGGGCGTTGCCGTCATCAGCAGCGTTGATAATTTTCTCAAGCCCATCCTCATCAGCCGCACCTCGAGTTTGCCGATTTTGCTGATTGCACTGGGCGTCTTTGGCGGCATCCTCGCCTTCGGCTTCGTCGGCATCTTTCTCGGACCGGTCATCCTGGCCCTCGCGCTCACTCTCGTCGCTGGCTGGTCATCAGCGCCACCGGCCAATCCAGCATGATCGAAACCGACTCGCTCGCCGGCCCACCCGACCGCCTGATTGCGGCCGACAACACCTCGCCGCACGAGGATGTGCTGGAACGCGCTCTGCGACCGAAGCGGCTGGCCGACTACGTTGGCCAGCAAAAAATTCGCGGCCAATTCGAAATTTTCATCGGGGCCGCCAGACGTCGGCAGGAAGCACTCGATCATGTGCTGCTGTTTGGCCCGCCGGGGCTGGGCAAGACCACGCTGGCCCACATCATCGCCCACGAGATGGGCGTCAATCTACGCTCGACTTCCGGCCCGGTGCTGGAGCGCGCCGGCGACCTCGCCGCGATCCTCACCAATCTCGAACCGAACGACGTGCTGTTCATCGACGAGATCCATCGTCTTTCGCCCGTCGTCGAGGAAATTCTCTACCCGGCACTCGAGGATTTCCAGATCGACATCATGATCGGCGAGGGTCCGGCGGCGCGCTCGGTCAAGCTCGACCTGCCGCCGTTCACGCTGGTCGGCGCCACCACGCGCGCCGGCATGCTCACCAATCCGCTGCGCGACCGCTTCGGCATCGTCGCCCGACTGGAGTTCTACACACCGGAAGAACTCGGCCTGATCGTGCGCCGTTCGGCACACCTGCTCAAATGTGCCATTGCCGATGAGGGTTCGATCGAAATTGCCCGGCGCAGCCGTGGCACACCGCGCATCGCCAACCGCCTGCTGCGCCGCGTGCGCGACTACGCCGAGATCAAGCATGATGGCTCCATCACCCGCGAAATCGCCGACGCCGCCCTGCTGATGCTCGACGTCGATGCGCTCGGCCTCGACGTCATGGACCGCAAGCTGCTCAGCGCCATGCTCGAAAAATTCGGCGGCGGCCCGGTCGGCATCGACAACCTCGCGGCCGCCATCGGCGAGGCACGCGACACCATCGAGGACGTCCTCGAACCCTATCTGATCCAGCAGGGCTACCTGCAGCGCACCCCGCGCGGCCGCGTGGCGACGCCAAGCATCTGGCGGCATTTCGGGCTTGAGTCCCCCGGCGCCCCCGGTGGCGCGAATCGCGAGCTGTGGCAGGGTCAATGAGCATGCATCTCAAGAAACACGCCGGGCCGTCCCAAGTGTTTCTTGGCCCCCTGGGGGGAGGAAGCCGCACAGCGGCTTTCTCGGGGGGGGCTCTATTTGTGCGCGTCTATTACGAGGACACCGATGCCGGCGGGGTCGTCTATTACGCCAACTACCTCAAATACCTTGAACGCGCGCGCACCGAACTGCTGCGCGAGCTCGGCTTCGAACAGCATCAGTTGGCCGGTGAAGCCGGTCTGGCCTTCGCAGTGCGCTCGCTCGCGGTCGAATATCTGAAGCCGGCCAAGCTCGACGACCAGCTTGAAGTCGCCACCACGGTCGAGGCCCTTGGCCGCGCTCAGGTAACATTCGCCCAGTCGATCCGCCGCGCGGATGAAACACTGCTGACCGCCACGGTGCGCGTCGCCTGTCTCGATATCGCGCGCGGCAAGGCGACCGCCATGCCGCCATCCCTCCACGAAAAACTCGCAAACCGCAGATGAACGTTTCCACCGATATTGCCATCATCGATCTCGTCGCCCAGGCCAGCCTCATCGTCAAGCTGGTGATGGGCCTGCTCGCCTATGTTTCCGTCATGTCATGGTACTGGATCTTCCGCAAGTGGTTCCAGATCCGCGATGCGCGCCGCAAGACCGACCAGTTCGAGCGTGACTTCTGGAGCGGCGGCGACCTGAATGTCCTCTACCAGAGCGCCTTGAATGACCGTCACCAGAGCGGCCCACTGGAGCGCATTTTCGAAGCCGGGTTCAGGGAGTTTACCAAAGTACGCGGCCAGCAATCGCGCGACTCGGCTTCGGCCATCGACGGTGTGCGCCGTGCCATGCGCGCCACCTATCAGCGCGAACTCGATGATCTGGACGCACACCTCGCCTTCCTCGCCTCGGTCGGTTCGGTGTCACCCTATGTCGGCCTGTTTGGTACGGTATGGGGCATCATGAATTCATTTCGCGGCCTCGCCAACATGACCACGGCGACCCTCTCGGCGGTCGCGCCGGGCATCGCCGAAGCGCTGGTGGCGACTGCCATCGGCCTATTCGCGGCGATCCCCGCAGTGGTGGCCTACAACCGCTTCGCCCACGATGTCGATCGGGTTTCGGTGCGCCTCGAAAGTTTCATGGAAGAGTTCTCCAACATTTTGCAGCGGCAATTGAAATAAGCCCATGCGCCAACGCCGCCTCAAACACGAGATCAACGTCGTTCCGTACATCGACGTGATGTTGGTGCTGCTGGTCATCTTCATGGCCACCGCGCCAGCGATCCAGACTGCCAGCATTGAACTGCCCAGCGTCGGCAAGGCCGCGCAGCCGCCGGCCGAACCTCTTGAAATTATCATCCGTGCCGATCAGAGCATGTCGCTGCGCGATCGCGCGCTGGGCGGCGCCGAAGTTACCGTCGGCCGAATTGAATTGGCAGCCAGGCTCAAGGAACTTCAGGCGAAAAATCCGGACCAACCCGTGCTGATTGCCGGTGACAAGAATGTGAAATATGAGGCCGTATTGAACGTAATGGATGAATTGCAGCGCGCACAGGTCACCAAAATCGGCCTGCTGGTGCTGCACAAAAATAGATGACCGAAGCACCGGCCGCACCCCGTACGCCGCCCGGCAAGCGCATTTCTTTTGTGCTCGCGGTATTGATGCATGTCCTGCTGGTCGTTTTTCTGATTTACGGCATCAGTTGGCGCACTGACCCACCGGACGTGGTCCAAGTCGATCTGGTGAGCGCCGTCCCGCCAGCGCCGACTTCTGCGCCGGCACCCGAACCCAAACCGGAACCCAAGCCCGAGCCGAAGCCGGAACCGCCCCCGCCTAAACCCGAGCCCAAGCCGGAACCTGCCCCCAAGCCACCGCCTAAACCCGAGATTGCGCAGAAGGAAAAGCCCAAGCCGCCGCCTAAACCCGAGCCCAAGCCAGAACCCAAACCCGCTCCACCCAAGCCGGCGCCGGATCCTTTTAAGGATCAATTGAAGCACGAGGCCGAATTTTTCCAGCGCCAGAAGGAAGCGGCGGTGGCGGCGCAGGAACTGGACAATCTCAAAGCGCAGCAGGCCAGTTCCGCACAGGCCGGTGAAATCGACAAATATAAAAATGCCATCAAAGGCAAGATTCGCGGCAACATTATTTTGCCGCCCGATATCAAGGGCAACCCCGAAGCCGTTTTCGAGGTCACGCAATTGCCGTCGGGTGACGTGCTTACCGTGAAGCTCATGAAATCCTCTGGCAGCTCGGCATGGGATGCGGCGACCGAACGCGCCATCCTCAAGTCCAGCCCACTCCCCAAACCGGCTAAAAGCGAACTATTCAGTCGCACGCTGGAACTCAACTTCCGGCCGCTGGAGAACTGAGGAAAAACCGAATTTTTAGCGGGTTATAATTGCGCCCCATGAAAATACATATTCTCCGATGGCTAGCCGGCGCATTGCTCGCCTGCGTTGCGCTCTTCGCCCAAGCGCAGCTTTCCATTGAAATTACCGGTGCTGGCAACCAACGCTTGCCCGTCGCAGTTGCTGATTTTGCTGGCGAGCGCGTCGTCGCGCATGCATTGACTTCGGTAGTCCGCGCCGACCTTGAACGCAGCGGCCTGTTCCAGATAGTTGATACCAGCGGTGCGGTATTGGACGAAAGTGCTGTGCCGAATTACTCTGACTGGAAAGCCCGCGGCGCCGATGCGCTGGCTGCAGGTAGTGTCTCGGTTATGCCGGATGGCCGTTATGAAACGCGCTTTCGTCTGCACGATACTCAAAAGCAGGCGGCAATCGCCGGGCAGGGACTGGCGCACAACGCCACTCAGATTCGTGCCACGGCACACCGCGTTGCCGACATCATTTACGAGAAACTGACTGGCGAGCGCGGCATCTTTTCGACGCGCATCGCGTATGTCATGAAAAGCACCGGCCGTTATGAGTTGCAGATCGCCGATGCCGACGGCAATGGCGCGCAGGTAGCCCTGGCTTCGCGCGAACCGATCATTTCGCCGACCTGGTCACCGGATGGCAGCAGATTGGCCTATGTATCCTTCGAGGCAAAGAAGCCGGTGGTTTATGTGCACGATCTCGCCACTGGGCGCCGCCATGTCGCCGCCAATTTCAAAGGCTCTAATTCTGCGCCCGCCTGGTCGCCAGATGGTACCAGGCTAGCCGTCGTCCTGACCAAAAATGGCAACTCACAACTGTATGTTGTCAATGTGGATGGTAGCGGGGTAACAAGGCTGGCGAGCTCCAGCGGCATCGACACCGAACCGCAGTTTTCACCCGACGGCGAGTTCATCTACTTCACTTCGGATCGCGGCGGCAGTCCCCAAATCTACCGGCAACCCGTAGCCGGCGGTCCAGCGCAACGCGTCACCTTTGAAGGTAGTTACAACGTCACACCACGTCTTTCGCCCGATGGCAAAAGTTTGGCTTTCGTCACGCGTGACAGCGGTCGTTTCCGCGTAGCCGTCATGGGCCTGGCTACTCGTCAGACGCAAATACTCACCGACACGGCCAAGGATGAGTCGCCCAGCTTTGCCCCGAATGGGCGCATGATTTTGTTTGCCACTGAGGTCGGGGGACGCGGCGTGCTCGCCGCTGTATCCATCGACGGCCGCGTCAAGCATCGACTTTCCGTGCAAGCCGCGGATGTCCGCGAACCCGCCTGGGGCCCCTTCAGCAAGTAGTCACCCACTCTTTTCATTACACCAATTTATAAGGAAGTCCGGCCATGCGCAAATCTCTTGCTCTTTCCTCCTCACTACTGACTCTAGCCGCCCTGGTAACGCTCGCCGGATGTAGCAGCCAACCCGCCGCTCCCGAACAAGCCGGTGCCGGCGTCGAAGACCGCACCCCCGGTGCGATCTCAGCCACGGCCCCGGTTATGTCTGGTCAAGGCGACCCCTATGCCATCGCTGCACTGAAAGACCCGAAGAGCCCGCTGTTCAAGCGCAGCGTCTACTTTGATTACGACAGCCTCGTTGTCAAGGATGAATTCAAGTCGCTGCTTGATCACCACGCCAAGTTTCTTGTCAGGAATGACCAAATGAAGATGTTGATTCAGGGTCATGCTGACGAACGCGGCAGCCGTGAGTACAACCTGGCGCTTGGCCAGAAACGTGCAGAAGCAGTCAAGAAAGCCTTGATGCTGTTAGGCGCCAAAGAAGCTCAACTTGAGTCTGTCAGCCTCGGCGAGGAAAAGCCGGCCTGCATGGAGCAAGCAGAATCATGCTGGGCGCAGAACCGCCGTGGTGACATGCTTTATACCGGCGAGTTTTAAACCATGTCGCGTTTCGTATTCCTGCTGATCAGCGCCGCGCTGGTCATGCCGGTGCATGCCGGCCTTTTTGACGATGAAGAGGCGCGCCGCCAGATCAGGGAACTGCGCGCTGAGTTGAACCAAACCAGCGAAGCACTTACGCGGCGCGTCGATGGTGCCAATCAGAACCAGCTTGATTTTTCTAATCAAGCTGAAGCTTTGCGTGCCAGCGTGGCACGCTTGACCGGTCAGATCGAAGTTTTGACCAACTCGCTAGATGCTGCCCATAAGCGGCAACAGGATTTTTATGTCGATCTCGACAATCGCTTGCGCAAGCTTGAAGCCTCATCAACAACTTCATCAGCGGCCCCCAACCCTCCTGAAGTCAAAGCTGATCCGCAAGCGGAAATGCGCGATTACGAGGCCGCGTTGGGACATTTCCGTAACGGCAAATTCAAGGAAGCCCAAGCATCTTTCGAATCCTTCATCGCCCTGCATACCAAGTCCGCGCTACTTCCTAACGCCAATTACTGGCTGGGGTCCAGTTTCTACCAGCAAAAACAGTACGGCAAGGCTGCAACGATTTTTGCTCAGGTAGCCGCCACTTGGCCAACGGATCCCAAGACACCAGATGCTTTGCTGGCTCAGGCCAACGCCTTGATCGAAGTGAAGGACGACAAAGCCGCCGTTGCCGTGCTGGAAGCCTTGGTGGACAAGTATCCTTCCAGCTTGGCAGCAGAGACAGCTCGAACACGTCTGAAGATTTTAGCTCCGAAGAAAAGACGGTGAGACTCTGGTGGTAAGGTCAGACGCGTCAGTCTCGCTGCGCGTCAGCGAGGTCTTTTATTCGCTGCAAGGCGAATCGACCCGTGTCGGACTACCCACCGTTTTTATTCGTCTCACCGGTTGTCCATTGCGCTGTACCTGGTGTGACACGACCTATGCCTTCAGTGGTGGCGAGCATTTAACGCTGAGTGTGATTCTTGACCGTGTTGCCAGCTTCGCTTGCACGACCGTTTGCGTTACAGGCGGCGAACCATTGGCGCAGCCTAATTGCCTGCCATTACTATCTGCGCTATGCGACGAAGGGTTTTCTGTTTCACTGGAGACCTCTGGCGCACTCGATATCGGCTCTGTCGATCCACGCGTCGCGCGTATCGTAGACTTGAAGGCCCCTGATTCCGGCGAGAGCGAAAAGAACCGTTGGGAGAATATCGACCTTCTGCTTCCAACGGACGAAATCAAGATCGTGCTGGCCTCGCGTGCCGACTTCGATTGGGCTGTAGCCGCGTCGCTCCAGCACCAACTTTTCTCCCGCTGTCCTGTGCTGTTCTCACCGGTCTGGGACACATTGCCCCCCGCACAACTTGCCGAATGGATCATCGACAATCGCTTGCCAGTGCGTTTCCAGTTACAGATGCACAAGCACCTGTGGGGCAACGAGCGGAGCAGGTGAGTTCAACCATGGCTCCATCTAAACGCGCAGTTGTTCTGCTTTCCGGCGGCCTCGATTCTGCCACCTGCTTGGCGATTGCCCGTGCCGTTGGTTTTGTCTGCCACTGCCTCTCCGTCGATTACGGGCAGCGCCATGCTGCTGAGCTTACAGCGGCAGCACGCGTCGCCGCGGCACTCGGTGCGCAGGAGCATCGCGTCGTCCATCTCGACATTGGCCAGTTCGGCGGCTCTGCACTTACAGATTCCACCATTGCCGTACCGACTGGGGGTCTCGCTCCCGGCATTCCTGTCACTTATGTGCCAGCGCGCAACACAATCATGTTGTCCTTGGCGCTAGGCTGGGCGGAAATATTGGGGGCACAGGACATTTTTGTCGGGGTGAATGCCGTCGATTATTCTGGCTATCCCGACTGCCGCCCCGAGTTCATCAAAGCCTTTGAGGACATGGCGAACCTGGCCACCAAGGCCGCAGTCGAAGGGCACCCGGTCAAACTGCATGCACCGTTGATCGACCTTACCAAGGATGACATCATCCGCCGTGGCAACGCCCTCGGTGTTGATTACGCGTTAACCGTATCGTGCTATCAGGCAGATGCCGTCGGTCGCGCCTGCGGTCTGTGCGACGCCTGCCGCCTGCGTCAGGATGGGTTTTCTGCTGCCGGACAGACCGATCCAACACGCTACCAAGCTGCCGGCTGAAACGGCTTTGCATCTCGTCACTGGCCGCTGCAGTTCCCATATATGCCGTAAGTATTTTGATGGAAAAAGGACAACATCTGTTTGACTCTTTTTTGAATTCTCAATAAAATGCACGGCTGTCTTCGGGTGGTTAGCTCAGTTGGTAGAGCAGTTGGCTTTTAACCAATTGGTCACAGGTTCAAATCCTGTACCACCCACCAAACAAAAAAAGGCCACCCACATCGGGTGGCCTTTTTTCTTTCGTGCTTACAGCGCCACCTCGTCCTGGTGGTGATCTGGCGAAAACAAATGTACATAGCAAAAACGCCCCACATCATTCGATGCGGGGCGTTGTTGTGTAGGGATAGTCTGGTGCTGACCTACTTTCGCGGGCGCGAAGCCCACTATCATTGGCGCGGTCCTGTTTCACGGTCCTGTTCG